>Ga0123328_1000441_pt1 | contig 44459 bp, 29 predicted proteins | sample BioC12SIPDNA_2_FD_89702 | JGI IMG/M metagenome (GOLD analysis project Ga0123328, IMG submission 89702) | Anaerobic biogas reactor microbial communites from Washington, USA - Biogas_R1_A C12 SIP DNA | ecosystem: Engineered > Bioreactor > Anaerobic > Unclassified | place: Washington, USA...
AAGGCCGAGATTTTCAAAGGGGCCCTGGTGTCTGGAAAGCGCCGCGTGCCGCTGCTGACGGGCGTGACAAGCTGCAACCTGTTCTTCGAGAATTCGACGCGGACGCGGACCAGCTTCTCGTTGGCCGCCCGGCGTCTGGGGGCCGACACGATCGACTTCTCCGCCGCGACGAGCAGCCTCTCCAAGGGCGAGACGGTGATCGACACCGCCAAGAACATCGAAGCGATGGGGGCCGACGTGATGGTTGTCCGGCACCGCACGCCCGGCACGCCGCACCTGCTGGCTCAGAATCTCAATTGTTGCGTGATCAATGCGGGCGACGGGCCGCACGAACACCCGACCCAGGGCCTGCTCGACATCCTCACGATCCGCCAGCGCCGCGGGGGCCTTTCGGGTCTGACGGTGGCCCTGGTGGGCGACATCGCCCACAGCCGCACCGCCCGCTCGAACATCTGGGGGCTGAAAGCGCTCGGGGCAAACGTGATTGTCTGCGGGCCGTCGACGCTTGTCTCGCCCCGCTGGACCGAACTGGGAGTCGAGTACTCCTACAGCCTCGATGAGATTCTGCCGCGCGTGGACGTGCTCAACCTGCTGCGAATCCAGTTCGAGCGCCAGGCCACGCGCCCCTTTCCGTCGGTCCGCGAGTATGCCCACCTGTACGCGATGGACCGCGGCCGGCTCGCCCGGGCGAAGAGCGACATCCTGATCCTGGCGCCGGGCCCGATCAACCGGGGAGTCGAGGTCACCCCGGACGTGGCCGATGGGCCCCATTCCGCGATCCTCGAACAGGTGACCAACGGAGTGGCCGTCCGCATGGCCGTTCTCTGGCTGGTGACCCGCGTCCGTCCGAATTGACCGATTTCCGGAGACCGGTGAATCGGAACATCCATTTTCCGCCTCCCCCGCCCGGGTAGACTGCCATGTCGAGACTCTTGATCCAGAACGGAAGGGTGATCGATCCGAGCCAGAAGCTGGATCGCGTGACGAATCTCCTCATCGAAGGCGGCCGGATCGCCGCGTTCGACGTCGAGTCGGCCGATGGCGCGGCCGCTCTCGACGCCTCCGGCAAGATCGTCGCCCCGGGGCTGATCGACATCCACGTCCACCTCCGCGACCCCGGCCAGGAGGAAGACGAGACGATCGAGACGGGCACGGCGGCGGCCCTGGCCGGCGGGTTCACCTCGATCGCCTGCTGCCCGAACACCGACCCGCCGATCGACAGCCAGGGGACGGTTGAGTACATCAAGCAGAAGGCCGCCCGGGCGGACAACTGCAACGTCTACGCGATCGCCTGCGTGAGCAAGAACCGCGAAGGCAAGGAGCTCTCCGAAATCGGCCAGCTCGTCGAAGCCGGCGCGGTTGGCATCAGCGACGACGGCGCGCCGGTCTACAGCCCCGAGCTGCTCCGCCGGGCCTTCGAATACTGCCTGATGTTCGGCATCCCCGTAATGAACCACGCGGAAATCCTCGAACTCACGCAGCACGGCGTGATGCACGAGGGCGTCACCCAACTGGTGCTGGGACTGGGCGGAATCCCCGCCGCGGCTGAAGACGTGATGGTCAGCCGGGATGTCGCCCTGGCGGAGGCGACCGGCGGCAGGCTGCACGTGATGCACGTCTCCTCCGGCGGCAGCATTCACATCATCCGCCGCGCGAGGAAGCGGGGCGTCCGCGTGACGACCGAGGTTACGCCGCACCATTTCACGCTTACGGACGAGTGCCTGCGGACGTTCGACTCGAACTACAAGATGAATCCCCCCTTGCGCGGCCCGGGGCACGTCCAGGCCTGCATCGAGGGGTTGCAGGACGGCACGATCGACTGCATCGTTACGGACCACGCGCCCCACGCCAAGGAAAAGAAAATGCGGGAACTCGACCAGGCCCCGTTCGGGGTCGTCGGGCTGGAGACCGCCCTGGGGCTGGTCGTGACCCGGCTGATCGAACCGGGGCACCTCACCTGGTCGCAGGCCCTGGAGAAGATGACCATCAATCCGGCCCGCGTGATCGGCGTTCCCAAGGGGACCCTGGCGGCCGGCGCCGATGCCGACGTGGTGGTCATCGACCCGAAAGCGCGGTGGAAGGTCGACCCCGCCAAGTTCCTCTCCAAAAGCACGAATACTCCCTTTGCCGGCTGGGAGCTCACCGGGCGGGCCGATGCGGTGATCGTCGGCGGCAGACTCAAATTCCAGCGGCAAGGCGGGCAGTAACCCGAACGATCGCTGATCCGCCCGCGTCACCTGGGAGCGGACGATCCTTGAGTACTCCTAGTCTGGAGGAGGCAGTCGCGTGAGCACGTGCGGAAAGCTGGCGGGAAAGCGGGCCCTGGTGACCGGATCGGGGACGGGGATCGGTCGTGAAATCGCGCTGGAGTTCGCCCGGGAGGGAGCCCATGTTGTACTCCACTATGCACACAGCGGCCAGGGCGCGGAATCGGCGGTGGAAGAGATCCGCTCGTTGGGCCGTCGCTCGACGGTGTTTTCCGCCGACTTCGACAAGCTCGACGAGGTTCTCAGGCTCGCGGGGCGGGCGATCGACTTTCCGGGAGGCATCGACTGCCTAGTTAACAACGCCGGGATCACGATGAACAGGCCGTTTCTGCAAGTCACGCCGGAGCAGTTCGACCTCCTCTACCATGTCAACGTCCGGGCGCAGTACTTCCTGATCCAGCGGATCGCTCGAGAGCGATACGAACTCGGCGGAAGATGGCGGTAGTGGACCGTGATCGGGAGATGCGGATTCAAGCCCCGGAAACCTGGCGGTGCGGCGAGATTGAGGATCGTGCAAGCTCATTGGTAGGATGGGCATTCCTGCCCGTCGTTCTTTGTCGAGCGGGAACGCCCAACCTACATTATTGAAGGAACCCTGACAGCATCGCCGATTTCCGTGAGGCGAAATTGGGTGATATGTTTGGGGTCGGAGGGCTGGTTTTTGCCGGGAATTTGAAGATTTGGTATGTGGACGAGCGCGGGGGGTTGCCGAATTACGCAGGCATGGCGCGGCAGGTCGCCGTGAGAGGGTTGGGTCGCGAAAAACCGACGCTGTTCTTGTCCAACAATGCCCACACCAGTCCGCGCGACTTGGTGATGAACCATGCCCGGCGCAACGGGGTGGAGGACGCGCTGGGCAGCAGCGTCAACTTCTTTCACTTGGACTGTCTGGCCAGCGACGTCCGTTTGAACGTGGATTTGGACACGGTCCTGACGGTGCTCGCCCAGGGCTGCTACCGCTGGTTGGCCACGCAGCTCCACGGCTTTGGCCAACCCAAGCCCAAGCGAGTCTATCGAAAGTTCGTGGAGATGCCGGGGACGATCGAGATCGAGTCACGGCGGCGGATCCTGGTGTACTTCGAGCGGCGGGCCTACAATCCGGTCCTGCGCGAGGCCCAACTGGACAAGAACTGTCCCCCTATTCCGTGGCTCGGGAACCGTCGGCTAGAGTTCAGCTACCTGTGATCCTGATGTATACTGTTGTTCATTGGAAGTGTCATCGACTTTCGCCCCGCGGAAATCGGCGTTCAAGCCCCGGAGACCTGGCGGTGCCGCGAGATTGAGGATCGTGCAAGCTCATTGGTGGGATGGGCATTCCTGCCCGTCGTTCTTTGTCGGGCGGGAACGCCCAACCTACATCATTGAAGGAACCCTGACATCATTTCTGAAATGAACCACTAAGGACCAACCTGGAACGGTCTCTCCGCCGTAGCGCCGGTCAATACGTCACATGCCTGCACGGTCCACGTGCCGGCCGTCTCATTCACGGCCAGCGGAATCCGCAGCGCGATCCGGCCGGCCCGAGCGAGGACGTTCTTCACGTAGTGGGCGACCGTCCGTCCGTCCGGGTCGCGGAGTTCGACGTGCAGCACGTGATCGCCGAGCGGCTTGCCGTCGCCGCGGACTTCACAGCGGAATTCAACATCGCTGCCGGCCGCTGCGCGCTCGGGCGCTTGCACCTGGAGGCCGGTCACGCGGTAGGGCAGAACGGCGTAGACGGCTGTCTCGCCGGGGGCCAGCGTGGTGACGAGCGTGCCCGTGTTGCCCTGATACTTCTTCGCGCGGACGTCGTAGACGTGCCCCGACTGCGCGAAACGAAACCGCACGGGCTCGGTGTCGTCGCAGCGGCGGTGATCTCGAATCAAGGCGTGGACGGCGATCGGACCGCGCGTGAACGTGTTCCGCTCGTAGGATCGCGGCGGCCGGTCGCCCGCAGGCGCCTCGGCCACGACGCGCGCCGTCACGCCCGCCCGCCTGGCGATCTGGCCGACCAGCTCGCGCGTGACCCGGTCGTAAGGCGGGAAGTAGAAGTTCAGGTAGATCGTCAACCCCTTGCCGAGTCTGTGGACGAGCACGGCCGGCTCGCCCGTGGCATGCGCGGCGAGGGCCCGGGCGCCGCTGGCCGCGAGGGTCTCCCGGCCGCAGAGCTCGACCTGGCGCCCGGCAAGATCGATGCCCTCGCCGGCGGCGGTAAACTGCACCTTCGTTCGACCGTAGTGCACCTTGCCTTCGCCCCGGTCGACGCCGAACAGGTGCCCCAGCGGCGACGATCCAGCCGGCGGCGTGCCGTGTTCATCCGTTCGCAGGCAGCGAAGATCGCCGATGAGGACGCCTCCTTCCTCCACGTAGGCCTGAAGCTTCTCCACGAGCGGCCGCGAGACCGCCACCGTGAACGGCAGGAAGAGCAGCGGGTATTGCCGGAGGATGTCCGACGCGAGAATCTGATCGGGAGCGAGGTAGACGTAGTCGAGCTGCTGTTCGTTAAGATGCTGGCGGAAGTGGAGGGCGCTCATGTAATGCGTCCCATAACTGTCGCTGCCGGGCTGTTCGCGCGGCTCGGGTTGGTCGCCCGCCGATTCGCACCAGGAGACCAGCATCGAGGGATACGACCAGAGGAGGGCGATTCTCGGCTGCTCGCGCTCGTATTCCATGAAGACCTTGCCGCACCCGGCGCGGAGGTCGCGGATCGCCTCGGCCACGGCGCTCGCATATGCGGTCCGTTGCAGGCTGGGATAAACCAGCGACCAGGAAATGCCCCGCGGCACGTCCATCGAGCAGGTGGCATAGTAGCTCACGCCCCGCGCACCGTGCAGGGCCAGCCACCAGGGCTCGTAGTGGGCCGCCGCCGCGCGGTGGTCGTAGCCGATCCAGCCGTAGTTGAAGAACACGCCCTCCGGACCCGCCGGCGACTGGGCGCCGCGGGCGGCGCGCGACGCGGGCGTTTCAACAAAGCTCCGCCAGATGTCGAAGATCGCCTTCTGGCCGGACGATTTGATCGCCTCGGAGTATTCCTGGCCCCAGCCGAAGCCGACTTGCGTGCAGAGCTTCCAGTAGTCGTTGCCGTTGAACGGGTCCGCGCCGAAGGTGTTCGTGTGTCCCACCGGAGTCTGCGGGGCGACCTGGTGATAGGCCTCGGTGATCGTCCTGCATCCGTCGACCCAGACGTCGGTCATGAAGGTACGGAAGTCGACAAACGGCGCGTAATTCGCCCTGCCGCGGACGTCTTCGGTCCGCCCGCCGCGGACCTCATCCCAGGCGGCGTAGGACGTGCCCCATTGGGCGTTCAGTTCCGCCAGGGTCTTGTACCGCGCCCGCAGCCAGTCGCGAAACCGCCGCTGGCAGTGTTCGCAGAAACAGACTTCGTCGCGTTTGTGGCGCGAGGTGAGAAAGGCCTCGTCGGTGATCCCGACGGCGAACATCCCGTAGGCTTGCTGCTCCGCGGCCCGTTCTCTCGCTCGGCCCGTGAAGGCGGCGACGACGGCCGGATCGCTCAGGCAGCGGGGGCGGACGCCGCTGGCCGTATGCTTTGTGCAGCGGAACGCACCGGTTGGATCGCCGATGTAGCCGGCGCACGGCAAGCCGTGCTCCGACATCGCGTAGAGGTTGGTGCCGAACTCCGAGTTCAGGCCAAGCTGCCGGGTCCGCGTGGAGAACTCGGCAAGCACCACCGGATGGGTCATCCCCGGCGCCCAGACGGTCGCCGTGAAATCCTCGGCGGCGCGGCGCGGGCCGGTTTCGGGAACGAGCACGTCGACCCACGCGCTGTCCTCCTCGCGGCCGTCGCAGACGAGTTGCAGCATCGCGCGATGGTGGACGCACAACGGGCTGCCGATCGGCAGCGCCAGCACCTGCTCCGTCTCGCCCGACGCCAGGCGGCAGGATCGTGTCGCGGCGGCCGCCACGCGCCCGAAGGCATCGATCAGGCGGGCTTCGATCGTCGCCTCGACCGGCCGCGGCGCGGCGAGGTTCACGTTCAGCTTGACTTCCGCGCCGGCGGCATCGGCGGGGCGATCGGCCTTCAGCGCGGCGATCCGCGCCCGTTGCGCGATCCGCGCCGGGCAACTCCGCCAGTCGAGCACCCGGCCATGTCCGTCCAGCAGGACGACGTCGGCAATCACGGGTCCGGCGGGCAGATCGTCCGGGATCGGCAGCGAGGCCCGGCCGTCGTCGGCCAGCGCGGCCGCTTGCGGAGTCTTGCGCAGGAGCGGCCCATCGAAACGAATCTCCCGGCCGCTCCGCCAGAGGACCCGCAGCTGGGCGTCTTGCGGCGCGGAATCGGCCGCCACGGCCAATCGACCCTGGCTGTTCTCCGTAATCGCCAGCGCCGCCCGGCTCTCGCGTTTCGCCGCCCAGACGATGGACCTGGCAAGCAGCGAGTGCCACCATTCCCAGTATTCAAACTGCCGCGACTTGTAGGCCTCCATCGAGTTTTCGCTGGGCAGCAATCCCCAGACCCGCGCGGTGGCCGAGGGGAACACCAGCCGCACGGCCCGCCCCTTGCCGATGGCGCCCTCCTCGACCGAGGAGAGGATCTTCTCCGGCATGTGTTGCCAGGGGATCGCGGCGCGGAGATAGTGCGAGTCGTCGACCGTTTTCCACTGGTCGGCGGGCAGGAACCGGGTTGCCTGGCCGAACCCCTCCAAGATGACCAGCCCCGCTCCGGCTTCCACCCGCTCGCGGATCGTCTTGGCCAGGATGTTCGATAGCCGGCTGGCGACAACGTAGACCTCGTAGCGGCCTTCGCTCAGCCGCTGCGTGGCGCGGCGGGCCGTGTCGGAAACGCACTCGTCGCCGTCGTAGCCCGTGTGGATCACGTCGTAATCCAGGTCGATCCGCTGGGCCAGCTCCACCGTGTCGCGCAGCAGGAGGAAGGTCCGCAGTGTGAAACAGGCCGTCACCGGCCCGCCCGCCAGCGGCGCGGCCCAGTCGATGTGCCGGGTTTCGGGCACTTCGCCCAGCGGCCGGTCGATCTCGCGGAGCGACAATTGGCCGATGATCGGCTCGTCCGGTTCGCCCTCGCGAAGCGAGACACGGTCATACTCGATCATCCCCTTGCGCGCCACGTTGTAGATCAGCAGCCGGGCGACCGGGTTCGGAGCGGTGAACGTGCCGGCGTACGTTTCGTACTCCGCCGACGGCTGCACGTTCCATAGCAGGGGCATTTCTCTCTGCGGTCTCTCTTCACCGTGCAGGATCAACGCTCCGCCCAGCGCCCCGCCGTCGCCCTTGAGCGTCAGCCGGATCGTGTAGCGCTGGCCGGGCTTCAACCGGATCTCCTGGCTGGCCAGCACGTAGGCCCCCGCCCGCGAGGCGATCGCGTAGTTCTTGCTCAGGTAGACCCCTTCACGCCAGAGGATGCGGTCTGCCGACGTGGACCAGTCGCGCGGCAGGCCCTTGCCGTCAAGCGGCTCGTCAAAGCCCGGGTTCTTGAGCAGTTCCACGGCGGGCTCGGCGGCCGATGATTGCCGCGGCACCGCGGCGCCCCCCAGGACCCCCAGGACCGCGGCCACGCCGGGGAGCAGGCAGGGAATAAGCTGTCTCATGACTCAGGTCTCCAGCGCGGGGGCAAGGTCGACGGGCGAGGCCAACGGGCCGTTTCGCATCGCGCGAAACGAAAAACACAGGGGAACGGTCCCGGAACGGGTTTCAGCTTACCGCAAGATCCGCAGGGATCAACCGCCGGCTCGCCCGATCGTTTGCCCAGCGGAGGAATGTCTCCGCCGGGCAAGAACAACCGATCGGCCAGAACCACACCCCCGTGCGGCGCGGGACAAGCTGCCACCGCCCAGAACTCTCCCAGCCCACCGCAGCCGACCACTTGCCGGGCGGACGCGCGGCGGGCCCCTGTTGCCGCTACGCGGAACATTCGATACGCTTACCGGCACGTTGTTGCCTGCTCGCGCAGATCCCCAACCCGTGAACGAGTCCCCAGTGATTGACATCCCTTGAGGACAGGAGCAATTCCGATGGCCCCTCTGCCCCCCCGGCGGCTCGCTTGCAGCGCGCCCGTTCTGGTTCTCATCTTGGCGCCCTGCTGCCTGGCGGCGGCCGACGAGTTGCCGCCGCTTTTCCCGTTCGTGATTTCCTACGACGGTCCGGACAATGCCTCGAGCGTGGCGCACCTGCTCGACGCGCCGGCCGGGAAACACGGATTCGTCCGCGTGGAGAACGGCCGCTTCGCCACGGACGCCGGGCCGATCCGCTTTCACGCGACGAATCTGACCGGGCCGGCGAATTTCCCGACGCACGAGGCGGCGGGCAAGCTCGCCGGCCGGTTGGCGCGGTTCGGCATCAACTGCGTGCGGCTGCATTTCATGGACACGTGGTATGTCAACTTCATGCCCGAGCCGACGCAGGCCATCCTGGCCGACGACACGGACACGCAGCGGAACCTGGATCCCAACCAGTTGGACAAGCTCGACTACCTGATCGCGGCGCTCAAACAGCGCGGCATCTATGTGAACATGAACCTGCACGTGGGGCGGACGCTCGATGAGCGCGACGGCTTTGAGAACGCGGGAGGGCTTCCCTGGGCCAACAAGGGGATCGGGCAGTTCGAGCCGCGAATGATCGAATTCCAGAAGGAGTACGCGCGGAAGCTGCTGACGCACGTCAACCGATACACCGGCAATCCCTACACGGACGAGCCCTGCGTGGCGATGATCGAGATCAGCAATGAAGACTCGCTGATGAGCCTCTACTCCAGCGGGTTCTTCAACCGGATGCCGGAGCCGTACGCCGGAGAGCTCCGCCGCCAATGGAATGCCTGGCTGCACCGGACCTACGACTCGGCCGCAGCCCTCCAGGCGGCATGGACATGGAAACCGGAGCCGCTCCGCGACGAGCAGATACCCGACGGGACGTTCGAGACGCCCCTGGCGTTTACGGGCGTCCCCTGGTCGTTCGCCAAGGGCACGGCGGAGGCCGAGGTCCGCACCGAGGGGGGCGTGCTGAAGATTCAAGTCACCCGGGACGGGGAAGAGTTCTTCCCCAAGCTGTTCCGCGGGCTTTCCCTGAAGAACGGGCAGGTCTATACGTTGTCGTTCAGAATCCGGCGGACCGAGGGGAAGGGGCCCTGGCAACTCAGCGTGGCCGCCGCCACCACGCAGGGCGGTTGGCGATCGCTCGGATTGCAGGAACTGGTGGACGTGGACGCGGACTGGAAGACGGTCAACCTGGCCTTCGAGGCGGCGGAAGACGCCGACAAAGCGCACCTGCAAATGACGCGATTCAAGGTCGGGCGCTACGAGATCGACGACCTGTCGCTGAAGTCCGGGGTGGTCCGCGGTTACGATCCCTCGCAGGGCTTTGCCGAAGGCGCCGTTCCGCTGGCCGGCAAGGGACTCGCCTTCCCCGCGCGGGCGACCCGGGATTTCCAGCGGTTCCTGGAAGACACCGATTTCCGCTACTGGACGGGGATGTACGACTATCTGAAGCGGGAATTGAAGGCCAAACCGCCGGTCTCCGGGACCCAGCTGGGATACAGCCCGCCGCACATCCAGGCGTCGCTCGACTATGTCGACATCCACGCCTACTGGCGGCATCCGCGGGGCGGTTGGATTTCGCTCTCCGCCAAGGAGCCATGGACCATTGAGAACGATTCGATGGTCCATTCGTTGGCGAACATCAAGGACCGCCTGGCGGTCCAGCGCGTCGACAACAAGCCCTACACGATCAGCGAATACAACCACCCCTATCCGAACCAGTTCGGCGCGGAGGGGCAGCCGATGCTCTGCGTCTACGGCCGGCTGCACGGGTGGGACGGCGTCTTCCAGTACAGCTACAACCACTACGTCGACCAGTTCGAGCCCCAAGCCAATCCGTGGTGCTTCTTCGACTGCATCGCCCGCACCGACGTGCTGGCGCACTTTCCGGCGTGCGCGGCGATCTTCCTGCGGGGCGACGTGCGCCAGGCCGATCGCTCGATCGTCGTCGCCGTCGACCTGGCCGCCTACCGGGAGCGGCTGGCGGCGAGCCGGTCGGTCTCCTTCAGCATCGGCACGCTCGGCATGGACACGCGGCTGTCGCTGGTGCACAGGACCGCACTGGACTTTGCCGGCGGCGGGATCAACCCGGCCGATGCGCCGAGGCTGCCCGCCGACCAGAGGGTGTTCACCAGCGACACGGGAGAGATACTCTGGAACAGGGAAATTCCCGGCGCCGCATATCTCGCCGTGAACGCGCCGAACACCAAGCTCTTCACCGGTTTCCCGCGGGGCCGAACGATCGACCTGGGCGGAGTGACCCTGAAGATCGGAGAGACCCGGCTGGGCTGGGCCACGGTCTCGCTCGTCTCGCGCCAGGCGACGGGCTTTGGCGAGCAAGGCGGGGCGAACATCCTGCTGGCCGCCACGGGCGACTCGGGCAACTCCGGACGGATCGTCAAGCCGATGGGCGGCAACAAGATCACGCTCACCGACCGCGGCGCCGCGCCGGTCCTGGCCGAAGGCATTCCGGCCACGGTCACGCTCCCGGCCGAGCCGCGCGCGATCGACTGTTACGCGCTCGATCCGAGCGGGAACCGGAAGGGGAAGGTCTCCGTCGAAAAGGCCGAGGGGGGAGGCGCGAAGATCGTGCTTGGACCGCGGTACACAACCGTCTGGTACGAGATCGATATTCGCTGACGGCAGCGCCGCCGGCAGTCTCATGATCCGTTGATCGGCCGCGGCCTGGCGTCGACGCCGGAGCCTGGCCGGCCGGCGCATCGCCGGCCGATGCTTGCGTCTCGGCGGCGCCCAACACGGCGGGCGCTGCCGCGGCGGTCGGCGGGGCTTGCCGCCGCATCTACGGGCTGGCCGGGGTCGGAATGGCCTCCGCCTCCCGCGTCGCCGGCGCGACCGTCAGCTCATTTTCGACCTTCGAGATGCCCGGTTCAAACAGAAGCATCAGGCCGGCCAATCGCTTGTCGTGAGCTGAGGCGACCGCCCCCCGCAGTGTAGCCGTGCGGCCCGCGATCGAGACTTCGATCGGGCCGGACGCCTGAAGCGTCGGTGAAAGGGCCAGTTTTGCAGCCGCCGATTGCTCCAGCCGCGGAGTGGGAAGGGCCAGCGGCTCGAAGCCGATCTTCAGCCGCGGCGCGTACATGCTGGCGCGGGCTTGGGGGACGTTGAGAAGCCGGTTGACGGCCGGGTTGGTCTCCGCGCGGACGATTTCCCCCTCGATGGCCGAGCGGATTTCCGACGCGGCCGCGCCCGTCTGCGCCCCGACGAAACCGCCGACGTCGTCGGAACTTCGGCCAACGAAATCGCCCGCAGTCCGCGATTCCCGCAAGAATCGCTCCGTGCCGGTGATCTTGCCGACGTCCTCCGCGGCAGCCCCGGGATTCCCTCCGGCGCTGATTCGCTGCCGGACATTACTGCCGGCGCGGTTCTGAGCCGCCATCGCCCGATTCTGAGAACCGGTGATCGTCCGGTTGCCCGTGTTGGCACGTTCGCCAAACAGTTGCGCCTCGGCCGCCACCCCCATCGCGAGCGACAGGAGAATGGCCCAGACGGGTAGGATGATCGATCGTTGCATGGTTCGTCTCCCAAACGGCTTGCGCGCCGGAAACGCCCCCCGTCGCACCGCGCCCCGACGCGGCACACAGGTCAGCTGCTGTCATTCTACCACATCGGCTCGCCAGAGACGAACCTGGAGAATGGCTGATCCGGCAGGCAGGCGCGGCCCGCGCCGGGAGGCTAGAATGAGCAGACTTGATTTTCGTGGAGGAGATGCGATGGCACGAAGCATGCTGCTCGGTGCGGTTCTGGCGGCGGTGTTCTGGTCCGCCGGTTCGAATGGCCAAGAGGCGAAGCCCGCCGCGCCGCGCAAGCCGGCGGACGTGCTCAAGGAGGCGGATGGCACGGAATTCCGTTTCGCCTACTATCCGTCGCTCGATCGGGTGCGGTTCCTCGTGTTGACGCCGCCTCCGCAATTCGAGCACTGGGAGTTGAAACTGGCCGCGGCGGGTCAAAGCACCAGCCTGGCCGCCTGCCGCGGCCGCCTGCCGTTCCGCTCGTGCGGCGAGACGCTGGCGGTTCCGCCCCTCGACGAAGGCGACTACGAGCTGCGGCTTTCACTCTCGGGCGCCGATGGCGCCCGGCGCGAGCTCAGGCGGACGTTCGAACGCCGGCGGTTCCCCTGGGAGAATTGCCCGTTGGGGCGCGACCGGGTCGTCATCCCACCGTTTACGCCGCTGGTGGTCGACGAGGCGCGGGGCTCCGTCGAATGCGTCCTCCGCCGGCATCAACTCGACGGCGCCGGGCTGTGGCGGCAGGTCGCCAGCCAGCAGCGCGAGTTGCTCGAATCGCCGATGCGGCTGGAGATCGAGACCGGCGGCCAGGCGCAGGTTGCCGCCGGCGGCCCGGTGACCTTCACGGACAAGGCGGCCGATCAGGTCCGCGGCCAGGCCTCCTGGCGCGCCGGCCCGGTTCGAGGCCGCACGGATTTCGAGTTTGAATACGACGGGCTGATGCGGATCGCCCTGCGGCTGGAACCGGCGGCGGTCCGCGTCGACGCGATCCAATTGGCGATCCCGATGAAGACGGCCGAGACCTGGCTGATGCATCCGGTCACGGATTTGCTGCGGCACCACTACGCGGGCCGGATTCCGGACGGCCAAGGCAGACTGTGGGACTACGGCGGCAAGCTCCGCGACGTGAAGTATACCGAGACCGGCGGCCCGGACGCCGACGGCAAGGTGTGGGATTCGCGGCACGCGGCGCGCTGGCAGTTGCCCGCCCCTTTCGTGCCCTACATCTGGCTCGGTGGCCCCGAGCGGGGCATCTGCTGGTTCGCCGAGAATGACCGCGACTGGTCGCTCGATCCAGAGCGTCCGATGCTGGAGATTCGCCGCGCGGGCGCGGCGACCACGCTCGTGGTCCGGATCGCGACGCAACCGTTCGCATTGACCCGCGGACGAACGATCGTGTTCGGCCTGATGGCCACGCCGGCCAAGCCGATGCCCGAGACGCCGGTCAGCTTTCGCCGCTGGTGGGCCGGCAGCATGGGCGCTCGGACGAGAGACACGGCCCACTTCAATTTCATGGGCGCCTGCTATTACTGGGGCGCGGCCGGCCCGTGCTTCGCCTTCTATCCGGCGTTCGGGGATTTCAGCATCTACGAGGAATTTGCCCGAGTCCGGCGGACCGGTGAAGTGGACCGCGCGTACACGGACAAGTGGCTCGAACGGTTCCGGGCGCCGGAATTCGAACCGCGCCTGGAGACGTACCGGGCGCACATCCACTGGACGCTGAACTTCTTCGCCGGTGGCGGCTGGCGCGGCGGCGCGGCGGAGGGCAAGACGGCCTACGCAATCCCCTACACAAACGGCCGGGCGATCAACTGGGGCGCTGAGGTCCGCACGTATGCCGACGAGTGGAGCACGCTGGACATTGCCGATCCGCGGTGGCCCGGCGAGGAACGGTTTCTGCGCGACCCGTCCGGGGGCTGGACGCTGAACTCCTACGGCAAGCTGGAGACGCCGCGCGAATTCTCGGGCGTCGCCTATGCCGTCGACCCGGCGCCGAGCTGGCAGGACCTGGTGCTCTTCTATCACCGGTGGATGCTCGACACGTTCGCCGACGGCATCTACTTCGACGATTTCTTCCTCGCGCCGAACTACAACCCGTTCGGCCCCGGCTACATCGACGACCAGGGGCGCCTCCGCCCCGGCGTGAACATCCTTGGCTTCCGGGAACTGGCCAAGCGGATCGCCGTGATGCACCACCAGCTCGGCCGCCGCCCCTTGTCCTTCTTGCACATGACCAATACGAACATCGTGCCGATGCTGTCGTTCGGTACGATCCTGCTGGATCACGAGTGGCGCGACCAGGGGGCTTACGCTGCGAAGGATTTCCACGAGCGTCTGCACCTCGACGACGACACCAGCCTGCTGCTGGCCCAGAGCACCGGGTTTCAAAGCGGCTGCATCGGCGTGATCCACGATCTTCTCCGCGGCCCGGAGCGGGACCGCCTGGTCCGCAGCGGCGTGGGCGTCGGATTGACGCACGAGATGAAATTCCCGCTGTATTGGGAGCCTCTCGGCCGGGCGATCGCGGAGCACTTGAGCAACTTCGGCTACGGGCTGCCGGACTGCCGCGTGTTCCGGTATTGGGACGCGTCGCCGGCGGTGAAGACGAGCGGGGCCGCCGCCAAGACGCTCGCGCTCGGCCGATCTGGCCGGGCATTGATCGTCGTCGCCAGCTACGGTCCGGCCGGCGAGGTGACGCTGGACCTCGATCGGGCCGCGCTCGGCCTGGCCGGCGAGCTGTCGGGGGTGAATGTCGAAACCGGCGCGGCGATCAAGCGGACCGGCCCCGGGAGCTTCAAGCTGCCGCTCGGCCGGCACGATTTCTGCATCGTCAAGATCGGCCCCGCAGAGCAGTGAGCGAGGCCCCGGAGGAAGACGCGCCGGAGCGGACCAGGCAGGGTCGCGGTTCAGACCGCGCCCGGAGACGGCCCGCGGCGACACGCGCGTGAGCGACTCAATCGTATTCCGGAGGGCGGCGCCGATGCGGCTCCCTTCCGCCGCCGGCTTGAGCAGCGGCGGGCGGCTCGAGCTGGTCGAGTCCCGCCGCAACGCCGAGAGACACGAGGGGCCGGGGGGCCGTCGGCAGTTCCGCCGCATGCCATCTGCTCTGCGGCTTGCCCGCGGCTGGCGCCGGCGATAGACTGGCCGGCGCGGGCTGCGGCCCGGAGTCTTCGTCGGCATGTCCCTTCCGCCAACCATTATGCCAGGAGGAGAGCTCTGATGTTTACCGCCTGCTCGTCGCCGCGCGTGGTTTTGGGGGGCGCGATGTTGAGCCTGGTCGCGGGCTTCTGGTGCGCCGGCGAGGTTCTTTCCGCCGCAGAGACCGGCGGTCTCCGCTTCACCGCGCGATGCCTGATGATCAACCCCAACGAGGGCTGCGCTATCGGAGACATCAACAACGACGGCAAGCCGGACATTGTCGCGGGCACGCACTGGTACGCCGCGCCGGAGTTCGTGCCGCGGCCCGTTCGCGAAATCCCGCAGGTCTCGCTGGGATTCGGCAGCAACGATTTCTCGGCCAACAACGCCGACATGATCTGGGACGTCAACGGCGACGGCTGGAAGGACGTGATCTCCGGCGGCTGGACCGAGCCGGAGATCATGTGGTATGAGAACCCCGGCAAGACCGCGCTTGAGCGAGGCTGGAAGTGGGAGCCGCACGTGCTGGTGACCGCTCGTGCGGAAAACGAGGCCTACCACCTCCAGGACCTGGATGGGGACGGAGTGCCGGAGATCGTCGTGCACTGCTGGGTCAAGTCGGCGCCGTTGGTTGCCTGGAAATTGACCGAGGGCGAGGGCGGGCAGATCTCGGCCCGCCGGTTCGTGCTCGGAGAGCAGGGGTCGGGCCACGGGTACGCGGTGGGAGACGTCAACGGCGACGGGCTGGTCGACATCCTTTGCGGCATCGGCTGGTACCGGCGTCCGGCGGGCGATCCGCTTGCGCGGCCTTGGGCCTTTCACCCGGAGACGGCCCTTCCCAACGCCAGCTCGCCGTGGGTCGTGGCGGACGTCAACGGCGACGGTCGCCACGACATCATCTGGGGGCGCGGCCACGGCTACGGCGTCTACTGGTGGGAGCAGGGAGAGCCGAAATCCGATGGCACGACCACCTGGACCGAGCACCTGATCGACAAGTCGTGGTCGCAAGCCCACAGCATGGCTTGGGCCGACCTGGACGGCGACGGCCGCGGAGAATTGATCACGGGCAAGCGTGTCCGCGGGCACGGCGGCCGCGATCCGGGCGCCGACGAACCGCCCGCCCTCTATTACTACTCCTGGAACGCCGCCCGCGAGGAGTTCGACCGCCACACGATCGCTCCCCCCGGCGCCGGCGTGGGGACGGGCATGCAGATCTGCGTCGCCGACCTGACCGGCGATGGCCGTCCGGACATCGCCGTTGCCGGCAAGTCGGGGACCTACCTGCTGGTCAACGAAGGCCGAGCGGCTCCGCCGCGGGCCGAATCGTGAACAGCTCTCCGATGTGAAGGACCGCCACGGCCGCGTTGCGCCGCGCCAGCGCGTCGCGCAGCTGGATCATGCATCCCGGGCACGCCGTCACGACGGCATCGGCGCCGCAGGCGGCGATCGCGTCGACCTTGTGATCGGCGATTTTCCGGGAGACTTCGTAATGGGTAATGCTGAATGACCCGCCGAGACCGCAACACCGGTCGGCGTCGGGCATCTCGACGAACCGGAGCCCCTCGAGCGCCTGGAGAATTCTGCGGGGCTGGGCGCGGACGTCCTGGTATCGCGCAAGGTGGCAAGGGTCGTGCCAGGTGACCGTCTTGCCGCGAACGGAGGGCTTGACCGCCAGCCGGCCGAGGTCGGCGGCAAGGAGGTCGACGACCAGCGCGCTGAAGTCCTTGACCTTCGCTGCGAATCGCTCGAAGCGCTGCTTCTCTTCGGGGGTCTCGGCCAGGTAGGTCGGATACTCGCGCAGCCCGGAGCCGCAGGTGGCGCAACCCGTGACAACGCAGTCGCAGCCTTCGAACGCATCGATGTTTCTGGCGGCCATCTTCCTCGCGGTGCGGAAGTCGCCGGAGAGGTAGACCGGCGCGCCGCAGCAGCCCTGGCGGCGGTCGAAAACGACCTCGCAATCGAGATTCCGGAGCACGTCGACGATCATCCGGCCGAGTTCGGGGAACAGGTAGTCGGTGGCACAGCCCGAGAAGAAGCCGACGCGCCGCCTCGGCCCGCCGGCGGCGGGGCAGGATTCCGCCAGGATGCTTCTCAGGAACCGCGGCGCGATATCCGGAATCGTTCGCCCGGCCCCCAGGGCCGAGAGAAACTGCGGCAGGTGCCGGAAGCTTCCTTCTCCGCGGGGGAGGAAGCCCTGGAGCCAGGACGCCAAGCGCAAGGCCGCCCCGAACAACCGGCGGTTGGGGAGCAGGTAGCGGAACACGGCGCGCTTGGCAAGGGGAAGCCCTCGCTCGGCCGCGTAGTCGCCGCGCGCGGCAATCACCGCGTGGTCGATCCGGGTTTTGGCCGGGCAGTACGCGACGCAGGTCCTGCACAAGAGGCAGTTGTCGATCGCCTGGTAGAACCCCTTGCTGAGCGGCTGCTCGCCCACGAGCGCGAAGCGGATCAATTGGTCCTTGCCGCGCGCCAGCCCCTTCTCCTGGCGTTCCTCGCGGTAGATCGGGCAGAAGTAGCCGCAGAAGCCGCACTTCATGCACTGCTCGACGTCCGTTTGGAACTTGCGGATATTCTCGAGGCGGTCGGCCACTCAATCGCTCCCGTCTTCCCAGATTTTGCCGGGGTTCAGAATCCCCTTGGGGTCGAAGATGCCCTTGATCTTCCGCATCAGGTCGATGAACATCGGGTCCTGCGTGCGGCGCATGAACTTCTGCTTCTCCAAACCGATCCCGTGCTCTCCCGAGAGCACGCCGCCGAACTCGACCGCCGCCTGGATGATCTCGTCGACGGCCTTCTGGGCCTTCTCGAAGTGGGCGGGATCGCGGGCGTCGGTCATCACGCTCGGATGGAGGTTGCCGTCGCCGGCATGGCCGATCACGGTGACCTCCAGGTCGGCCTTCCGGCAGATCGCCACCACCCGCTCGATGAACTCCGCCATCCGCGTCCGCGGCACGGTCACGTCTTCGGCGAGGACCGTCGGGGCCGCACCGAAGACGGCCGCGAACCCCGCGCTGCGGGCTTTCCAGTAGGCCTGCGCCTGGGCCTGGTCCCGGGCCACGAGGACCTGCGAGGCGCCGCCCCGGCGGCAGACCTCGATCACCCTCTGGGAATCCTGCTCGACGACCTCCTCCTTGCCGTCGCACTCGAACATCAGCATCGCCGCGGCGTCTTCGGGCAGCCCCATGCCGGTAATCCGGTTGATGCTCCTGACGACCCAGTTGTCCAGGAGCTCGATCTTGGCGGGGATCGTGCCCGCATCGAGAATCCTCCCCACCGTTGCGCCCGAGGAGGGCAAATCGTCGAACAGGGCAACGATCGTCTTCCTGGCGGGCGGCAGGGGCAGGAGGCGGAGGACCGCCTCGGTGACGACGGCCAGAGTCCCCTCGGAGCCGGTAATCAACGAGACCAGGTCGTAGCCGACGACGTTCTTCACCGTGCTGCCGCCAAACTCGACGGTCCTGCCGGTAGGGAGAACCGCTTTGAGGCCGAGCACGTATTGCTTCGTCACGCCGTACTTCAGGCACACCGGGCCGCCGGCGTTCTCGGCAATCATCCCGCCGAGGGTGGCGCCGAGAAAGCTCTGCGGGTCGGGCGGAAAGAAGAGCCGCTCTTGGGCCAGCGCGGCCTGGAGGTCCATGAGGACCACGCCCGCCTGCACCCGGGCCGAGAGGTTCGCCCCGTCGATGGACAGAATCTTGTTCATCTTGGTCATCACCAGGGCGATCCCGCCACGAACCGGCACCGAGCCGCCGCTGACGTTGGTGCCTCCTCCCCTGGGGGTCACCGGGATTCGGTTCTCGTTGGCGAGCTTGAGCACCGCTTCCACGTGTTCGGTCGAGGCCGGAAAGACAACCAGGTCTGGCCGGTGGACCCAGGTGGACGTCCCGTCGTAGGAATAGACGTTGCGGTCTTCCTCCGACAAGAGCAGGTTTGCCTTGCCCACGATGCCTGCCAGGTGGCTCGCGAACTGCTCGTAGGCCATCGCTCGACCCTTTTCCAAAGTGGCAGGAAGGTGCCGGCCCGCCGCGTTCTCGGGCGCTGGCCACCCCCAGTCCCGAGGTGAGGCCGCACGGCGTCCGGCAGATCGGGGTTCTTAACGGGCTCTCGCCCGGATCGTGCCGTCAGGCGAGAGGGAGCGTGATCCGGTGGCAGCGAGGAGGCGGGCACGTAAGCGTATCTTATACTATTTCCGGCGGCCCTTGCACACGAGCGGGCCGGGCTTTCGCGAAAGAGACGCGGTTTGCCCTTTCTACGCCGAAATCGGCCCCAAGAGGGAGAATGGGCCGCCGGCGGAGATTCTGAAAGCGATAGGGGATGGGAGCGGCGATGAGCGCCGACTACAATTCGGATCGGTGTTGTTCTCGCCCAGATGGCTGGTTCCCAAGCTGGAGCTTGGGAACCAGGTAGGCAGGTAGGGAACCAGGGGGAACGAGGCAAAACAGCATGTCCCGCCTCCGACCCAAGATCCTCGAGGCAAAAGCACGGCTCGCGATTGGCTGCCAGGAGTTGCAGCGATCCCATCAGGAGGGGGCGTCCGGCGTCGATCTCTGCCGCGCCGCCAGCAAGTTGCGAGACGAGGTGATCTTGAAACTGCTTGGCGACGCGTCCGCGGACCGTTCCGTTTGTCCGCCGGAGGAGGCCGAGACCCTGGAATTCCTCGTCGGCAAGCATCTGATCATGAATCACCTGGCCTTCCGCCGCGACACGAGCGACGAGCAGGTGCTCGTGCGGTTCGCCGTCGACGTCGGCTCGCCCGAACGCCTCAGAATGCTGTTCGTGATGACCGCCGCCGACCTCGGCGGCGTGGGACCCGGCGTCTGGGACAGCTGGAAGGAAGACGTGCTCACGGATCTTTACCGGCGCGCGAATCGCCACCTACCTCGACCAGATCGCCGACGTGTTCTACGTGACGGACGTTGCCGGCAGGAAGATCGAAACCGCGACCCGCATCCAGCAAATCCGCGTGCGGCTGTTGGACGTGATCCTCTCGGCCGCGGCGCGTTGAAGGGGGCGGGGCCGGCCGCGCGGAAGGCGGGTCAGCGGATCTTCGCGTCCGGCAGCTCCTGCTTGACCCCTTGATCGATCGGCATCGCGTCCGCCGCGGCGCCCGTCTCCGCGATCAGACGATTCAGTTCGGCGTCCAATTCGGCAACCTTGCCCGCGTAGCGGGGATCGCCGTCGAGGTTGGTCGCCTCGTCGGGATCGGCGGCGAGGTGAAACAGGTCCGCCTTGCGGCGATCGGGGCCGCCGTCGCCGTGGGGATAGCGGATGTATTTCCACTCCTCGGTGCGCACCGCCCGAACGTTCGGCGTGTAGGGGAACTGCTTCTCGTAGTTGTAGTGATACAGAAAGCTCGTCCGCCAGCCGGGGTCTGCCCGGCCCATCGCCAGCCTCTTCCACGAGCGGCCGTGCGTCCGCTCCAGCGGCGCCGCCCCGCAGATGTCGAGGATGCTCGCCGCCAGGTCGACGGTGAGTGTCATCTGCGAGACGATCCGCGGCTTGCCGGGCGGCGTCAGTCCCGGGTAACGGACCACCAGGGGGATGCGGATGCTCGGTTCGTGGGCCGTCCGCTTGTCGATCATCCCGTGCTCGCCGCTGAGGAGCCCGTTGTCCGAAGTGAAAATGATCAGCGTGTTGTCGAGTTGGCCGTTTTCCGCAAGCAACCGGTAGAGGTCGGCCACGCTGTCGTCGACCGAGAGAATCGTGCCCCAGTAGCCGCGGACCATGGCGGCGAAATCCTCGACCCCGGCCGGCGACCGATCGGGCCAGTTCTTGCGGTAATCGAACAGCGGGCCGTAAATGCCGTGCCAGGTGTCCAGGCGATCCTTGTACCAGGCGTCGTTGTCGTCGAGCCGGAACGCGCTGGCCGGATAGGGGATGTTGACGTGGTCGAAGGCGTGCGCGTACTTGGGCTCCGGCTCGTAGAAGCTGTGGGGCGCCTTGTGCCCGAGGATCAACGCCCAGGGGCGCTGGCCGCCGCGCCCGGCGATCCACTGCTTGGCGATTCGCGTCACCACCGTGGTGTAATACCCCTTGACGATGCGGCGCGCGCCGCCGTTGAAGCGGAACTCGGTGTCGAAGTATTTCCCCTGCCCCCGGTGGGTCACGAAATAGTCGAAGCCGCCGCGGACGTCGTCGTTGTCCTCGCCCATGTGGTACTTGCCGACGTAGGCCGTCTCGTAGCCGGCCTGCTGGAGGGCGCGCGGCCAGGTGGGCATCTCGCGGGGATACTCGGTGAAGTTGTCGGAGACGCCGTGCGCATGGGCATAAAGCCCCGAGAGGATCGAGGCGCGGCTCGGCGAGCAGAGCGACGTCGTGCAGAAGTGGTTGGGAAAGTAGACGCCTTCGCGACCCAGCCGGTCCGTGGCGGGCGTGGCAATCACCGATTGGGGATTCAGGCTGACGCAGTCCCAACGCTGGTCATCGGTAAGAATAAAGAGAACGTTGGGCCGCTGGGCCGCCGGGAGGCCGCGGGCGAAGAGAATCACCGCCGCCAGGCCCAGTCCGAGAAACATCCTGCCATGTCCCATCGCTGGCGCGTCCTGATTGTCTTGAGGTCGGCGTCTTCAAGTCCCCCCCCGGCGCACCCCGGCCGGGGATCCGCCATGCTTGCGGCAAGGACGCCGCTTTCGCCGCGCGAGGGCCGAACCAGCCGCGGGCGGGGGCAGCGCCTCCCGTGGACTCCGCTGCCAGGGGAGACATTGCCACCCTAATGCCCCGCGGAAAGCGTGTCAACCACGGCGGAGCCAGCGGACAGACCCCTCCGCGGCCGTCCCCTCAAAGCGCCAGCGGCGCGATGCACCCGGGGCCCTCGTTGCCGGGCCGATTAACGTATCGGCTCACCGGGTGGACCTTCATCCGCAAGGCATCGAACGGGACCAGCAGGCTTTTCAGCTCGTTCGGATCGGCCGCTGGATCGAGCCAGGCCCGGTACGATTCCTCCGCCAGGATGACCGGCATGCGGTCGTGGATCGGCGCGATGAGCCGGTTGGCCGAGGTGGTCACGATCGTGCACGATTCGACGCAGTCGTGGCCGGCTCCCTCCCATGCTTCCCAGAGACCGGCAAAGGCGAACGGGCGCTCGTCGGCCATCTGGATGTAGTAAGGCTGCTTGCCCTCGCCGCGGCGCTGCCACTCAAAGAACCCATCGGCCGGCAGGAGGCAGCGGCGAAGCCGGAAGGCCGCGCGGAAGGCCGGTTTCTCGGCAACCGTCTCGGCACGCGCGTTGATCAACCGATTGCCGACGGACAGGTCCTTGGCCCAGCTTGGGACCAGGCCCCAGCGGAGCGCCGCCAGATGCCGCTGGAGGGGCGCCGTCTCCGGCCGCGCGCGGACGGCGGCCACAAGCTGCCTAGGTCCGATGTTGAACCGCGGCTCGAGCGCGGCCTCGAGAATTGCCGCGAACTGGTCGGCCAGCAGGTGGATCGGGGTCCGCAGCGTAAACCGTCCGCACATCGCAGTCTGATCCTTGTGGCGGCTGCAAACCGCTAGAGCAGGCTCTCCAACAGCAAGCGGACTTTGCGCATTTCGGCGTTCTGGTCGACGTCGGGTATCGGCTCGATGTCGACGCACAAAGCGCGATTGTACTGAACCATCGCCAGTTGTGTGACCAGCCGCCCGTACTCGATCTGCCCCTGGCCAACCCGCACCTGGAACATCTCCTTGGTCGTGTCGCGGAGGCGAACGTGGCAGACGTGCTTCATCACCGGCTCGTAGGGGCCACCCTGGTGGGGCCCGTAGATGTAGTGGCTCGGATCGAGCGTCAACGCAAGGCCCTTGACGTTGTTGCAGAAGACGGTTGCCGTGGCGGGGTCTTGCGTCATCCGCCCGGTCTCCGTGACCAGCCCGACCACAGCGCTCTCGATGGCGGCGAGGCGGACCAGTTCCTGGAGACGTTCGATCTCGGCATTGAAGGGGGTGCCCAATTCCGCGGACCGGACGGAGATGGTGACGACTTTCGTCGCCTTGGCCAACCGGCAACAGGCCTGAAACTGCTGGTAATACTCCGACTCGTCGTCCGTCTCGATGTCGACGGAGTAGGCGATTGGGGTCAGCCGCTGCGTCTTCCGGCAGATCTGCACGGCGCGTTCGAAATCGCGGACCACCTCGGATGGCTTCAGGTGCCCACCCGATTCGTGGATGCAGATTTCCACCGCCGTGTATTCCAGATCGACCAGGCGCTGCAAAGCCTCATCCAACGGCAGATTCGAAAAGCAACGAGTCGACGCCGCTACAAACACTCCGTGACTCCTTTCTGGTGGGAGCAATCTCGGCAGAAGAATCCCTCTGGCTGCCGCAGGCAACCAGATAGCTTACCGCGATTGGCGAGGGCGGGCAACACCACCGCGAAGCAGCCCCGCCCGCATTGCTTCTCTCGTTTACCGAGGTAGAATTATCTCAGTCGTGGCGATTTCTGCTCGTTTTCCGCTCCAAGAAGCGAGGCAGCCAGCGCGCCGGAACGGACAGGGTTGGAGTGCGTACAGGGCCCGCTGCCGCGGGAGCTCGCGATGGAACCGATAGAACCCCAGGGTCACGAAACGATCGTCCAGGCCCAGGTTGCGCCCCAGGCTGCCGATCCTCCCGGCTACTACCCGCCCCAGCGCCGCGGGCGCGGCGGGGGCCTGTTGCTGTTCTTCATCCTGATCCTTGTGATCGCCTTGGGTTGTTCATTTCTCCTCAACCTGGCCCTGCTCGCCAACCAGACCCCTTCGCGCCCGGGGCGCGCGTTGCAGGAGGAGTACATCGCTCATGACAAGTTCCAGACCGGCACGGACAAGGTCGCCATCGTTTCGGTGAACGGCGCGATCCTCGGCTACGAGGGGTACCTCAAACAGCAGATCGACCAGGCCAGCGCCGATGAGCACGTCAAGGCGGTGGTCTTGCGGATCGATTCGCCCGGCGGGACCGTCTCCGCCTCGGATTATTACTATCACCATCTGAGCAGGCTCCGCACCGAATCGAACAAGCCGATCGTGGTCAGCATGGGCGCCATCGCGGCCAGCGGCGGCTACTATCTCTCGATGGCGGCTGGCCCGAACGAGAAGACGGTCTTTGCCGAGCCAACGACGTTCACCGGCTCGATCGGCGTTGTGATTCCGCATTACAACTTTTCCGGCCTGCTCGACCAGTTCGGGATCGAGGAGGACAGCGTCGCCAGCCACCGGCTGAAGACGATGGGCAGCCTGGCGCGTGAAATGACCGAGGAAGAACGGGCGATCTTCCAGCAATTGGTGGATGAAGGATTCGCGCGGTTCAAGGCGATCATCCGCGCGAATCGGCCTACCTTCCAGGACGATGGCGAGGCCCTCGAGAAGCTGGCCACCGGCCAGATCTTCACCGCCGAGCAGGCGAAGCGAGCGGGGCTGGTTGACGAAATCGGCTTCCTGGAAGAGGCCGTCGATCGGGCGATCGAACTGGCCGGCCTCGACCGGAACAACGTCCAAGTCATTCGCTACAAGAGAACCCTCGGTTTGGGCTCGCTGTTGCTGGGCGCCAACGCGCGAGGCAGGGCCTTCAATCTGGCCCAGATGATCGACCTGTCCGCGCCGCGCCCCTACTACCTGGCCACCCAGTTGCCGCTGCTGGTCCGCAGCGGCGATTGAACCCGCGCCCGAGCAAGTCTCCCCCCCCGGTCGCTTCCGGCAGCGCCGTGGATGCCGCCCCAGGGAATTGCGGGCGGTGAAAACGGGGTCTCTCTCCGCCCGCCGCGGCTACGGGGCCGGCTGGCCGCCGGCCGGATCGAGGGTTTCGGCCCAGGTTTCGGCAATCGCCATGATCCACTCGACCGACTGTTCCATCTCTTCGAGACAGGCCCATTCCAGCGGCGAGTGCGGCGTGTGTTGCCCCGTGGAGAGGTTCGGCGTCGGCAGGCCCATTTCCGTCAGCCGCGAGCCGTCGGTGCCGCCGCGGACGATCGCCAATTCGGCCTGGAGCCCCAACTTCTCCAGGGCCCGCTCGGCGCAGCGGACCGCCCGCGGCTCCTTGGCCAGCCCCTCGCCCAGATTGCGGTACTGGACCTTGACCTGGATGTCGAACTCAACGCCGGGCACTGCTCGGGCGGTCTCCGCCGCCGCTCGGCGGAGCACCTCCGCATGGCCGGCGAGGGCCGGCGTGCTGAAATCGCGGAGGAGGATCTTCAGCCGCGTCTCGGCCACGCCGCCGGCCAGCTCGTAGGGATGCAGGAAGCCCTCGCGACCTTCGGTCACCTCAGGCGCCAGGCGGTCGCGCGGGAGGCGAGCCAGGAAATCGCCGGCAGCGCGGACCGCGTTGACCATCTTGCCCTTGGCAATCGAAGGGTGGATGTTCCTGCCGCGGATCGTGACGATCGCCAGGTCGGCCGAGAACGTCTCCACGTCGATGATCCCCGCGCCCTGGCCATCCAGCGTGTAGCAGGCGGCGGCCCCGAGCCGTTGGATGTCGATGTGGTCCACGCCGCGGCCGATCTCCTCGTCGCACGTGAAACAGATCCGCACCGCCCCGTGCGCCCGCTGGCCGTCGGCCGCCAGGCGGTCCGCCGCCTCCATGATCACCGCCACGCCGGCCTTGTCGTCGGCGCCGAGCAGCGTCGTGCCGTCGCCGGTGATTAGGGTCCGGCCGACCAGGCCCGCCAACTCCGGGCAGTCGGCCACGCGGATCACCCGCCGGGGATCGGCCGGCAGGGCGAGGTCGCCGCCGGCGTAGTTCTCGACGACCTGCGGGCGGACATTGGCGCCGGGCGTCTCCGGGGAGGTGTCCAGGTGGGAACAGAAGGCGATCGTCGGCGCCGGCCGGTCGAGCGTCGAGGGAATCGTGGCCAGCACGATCCCGTGCTCGTCTTGCGCGGCGTCCGCGATCCCCATCCCGCGCAACTCGGCGACGAGCATCCGCCCCAACTCCAACTGCCCCGGCGAGCTGGGGTAGCCCGCAGCGTCATCGCGGGCCGTGGTGTCGACCTGAACGTAGCGGAGGAAACGATCCAACAGTCGGGACTTGATCATCGCGAGTCTTCTCCCCCGGGGAAATGGCAGGGCCCGGCCGGGCTGGCCGCCGCGGCATGGCTGCCCCGCCGCAACCGGGCACAACGGGCAAGCGTGATGCCCACGTGCTTATCTTCGCCAAACCGGGCGTGATTTGGTAGGCTGGGGAGGGGGGTTTTTTCCGCGAGACCCGTTCTGGAGAGGCCACGCCATGCCGGCCGCAGATGTCCGCTACCTGGTATTCGATGTCGAGAGCGTCGCCGATCCGCCGCTGATCGCCAAGCTCCAATACGCCGGTCAGAACCTCAGCGGCGACGAGGCGTTGCAGCGCTACCGGGCGGAGTTGCTGGAGAAATACGACAGCGATTTCATCCCCTACACGTTCCAGGTCCCGATCGCGGTGGTCGTGGCCAAACTGGCGGCCGACTTCCGGCTGATTGACCTGGTGGCGCTGGATGCACCCGAGTTCCGCCCCCACGTGATCACCGAGAATTTCTGGAGAGGCTGGGAAGCCTACCGTCGGCCGACCCTGGTCAGCTTCAACGGCCGCGCGTTCGATCTGCCGTTGCTCGAGCTGGCGGCGTTCCGCTATGGTTTGAACCTGGCGGCCTGGTTCCAGACGAGCGCCAGGTCGTATGAGCAGCCGCGGAACCGCTACAATATCGCCGCGCACATCGATCTCCACGAGACCCTGACCAATTTCGGCGCCACGCGGTTCACGGGTGGTCTCAACCTGGCCGCCACGTTGCTCGGCAAGCCCGGCAAGATGGATGTCCAAGGCGACATGGTCCAGGACATGTACGGGGCCGGGCGGCTCGCCGAGATCAACGACTACTGCCGCTGCGACGTGCTGGACACGTACTTCGTGTTTCTCCGCACGAGGGTCACCCAGGGCATGCTTTCCCTCGACGAGGAGCAGCGGATCATCGCGGAGACCAAGTCGTGGCTCGAGCAGCGCGCCCCGGCCCAGCAGGCCTACCGCCTCTACCTTGAGAAATGGGGCGATTGGCCGAACCCCTGGGCATCCCCGTAGGGTGGTGCAAAGCGGTCCAATTCGAACCAGTCGGAATGCCCACGGCCGTCTCGCGGAACCAGACTTAGAGATACTTCTGATAGGCCGCCACCGCCAGGGCGTCGCAGCGTTCGTTCTCCGGATGGCCGCTGTGGCCGCGGACGTGGGTGAAGTGAACGCGGTGATTGACCAGCAACTGGTCAAGCCGCCGCCAGAGGTCCTCGTTCTTGACGGGCTTGAAGCTCTGCCCCTCGCGGCGCCGCCAGCCGTTAGCCTTCCATTTGGGCATCCACTCGGAAATCCCCTTGCCCACGTAGGAGCTGTCGGTCACCAATTCGACCCGCGTGGGGCGTTTCAGGGCTTCGAGGCCGCGGATCACCGCCAACAATTCCATGCGGTTGTTGGTTGTCTCCCGTTCGCCCCCCGAGCGTTCGAGTTCCTTGCCGGTGGCCGGGTGGCGCAACACGAAGGCCCAGCCTCCGGGTCCCGGATTGCCGCTGCACGCGCCGTCGGTGTAGAGGATTACTTCCATGTTGGGGGAACCGTCAGCCGTCAGCTTTCAGGTTACTCGTCATTGGTTGCAGGTTACTGATCACGGGTTACAGGTTATCCTTTGTCCCCAAGCTGGAGCTTGGGAACCAGGGGAATGATGGTTGTAACCTGACTACTGAAAACGGACGGCTGACAGCTGATAGCTGACGGCTGACGGCTGACAGCTTTCAGCCATTCACGCCTCGGTCTCCGCGTCGTCCGACGCGACGCGGACGTGCTTGCGGTCGAACCGCGACTTGCCGAACTCTTCGAAATCGGCCGTCAGCGGGGAATCGATCAGCGGCTGCTGCTCGATTTCCCAGGGGAGCCGTACGGTGAAGGTGCTGCCCATGCCCAGCTCGCTCTCGACTGACACATCGCCGCCGAGCAGGTTGCACAATTCGCGGACGATCGACAGCCCCAGGCCGCTGCCGCCGTACTCGCGGGTCATGGCATCCTTGCCGGACATGCCGGCCTGGCCCTGGCGGAACTTTTCGAAAATCACCTGCTGGTCTTCCTCGGCGATTCCCACGCCGGTATCGACGACGCGGAGCACGAGGTCGCCCGGGCCGTCGCGGGCGGCAATCACCTTGATCCGCCCTCCTTCGGGCGTGAACTTGATGGCGTTGGAGAGCAGGTTGTTCAGGATCTGCTGGACGCGCGACTGGTCCTGGTGCATCGGCGGCAAGTCGGGCTCGATCTGTTCGACCAGGTCGATGTTCTTCCGTTCCGAGAGCGGGCGGGCCATGTCGCACTGGGCGCCGATCACCCGGCCGATGTCGAACGACGAGAGCCGCAGTTCCATCTTGCCGCTCTCGACCTTGGCCAGGTCGAGGACGTTGTTGACCATCTCCAGGAGCAGCCGCCCCGACTTCTGGATGTTCTGGACATAGCGTTTCTGCTTCGCGTCGAGCGAGTCGATCGAGCCGAGCACGTCGCTGAAGCCGAGAATCCCGTTCAGCGGGGTCCGCAGCTCGTGGCTCATCGTGGCCATGAAATCGCTCTTCACGCGGTTCATTTCGTAGAGCTGCATGTTGAGCTTCGCCAGCTCGTCGACCTTGACGTCGAGGCTCACGTTCGCCCGGCGGAGTTCGTCCTGGGCGTCGACAAGGTGGCGGAGCATTCGGTTGAAGGCCAGGGCGAGCGACTCGAACTCGTCGCCCGTGCGGATATCGGCGCGCATGTTGATTTCGCCCCGGGCGATCGCGTCGCTCACGCCCCGCAGGTGGCGCAAGGGGCGGACGATCACGTAGCGGATCACAATGTAGAAGGCGATCATCGCCAGGAACGCGGTGATGATCGCCACGCCCAGAAGGAACCCCCAATAGCGATTGACGGCTTCCATCGTCCGTTCGTTGGGGATCGTGATCTTGGCGACGGCCAGCAGCTCGTCATCGGCGGGCTTCTGATCGGAGACTCCGGCCATGTTCAACAGCGGAGAGGCGAAGACGTTGCGCGGCGGCAGTCCCTGGTGACAGAGCGTCGTGCACGACTGGTTCGATCGAATCGCCCGGTAGTAGTAGTACTTCTCGTTGCCCGGCGAAAAGGCCTCGGCCCAATCCTGCCGCTTGCCGTCCTCCGGCGCCGGCTGCATGAACCTGGCGATCAGGTCCCGCTCGAAATCGTTGACCGGCCGCCCCGGCCCGGAGGCCGGATAGGTGGGGCTGTCGGGCCGGTAGAGGAAGGTCGTTTCCACACCCTTGTCGTTGAGGGTATCGGCCATGTTCTGCGACATCTTCGCGATGAACGGTTTGAAGTCGCTGGTGTCGAGCTTCACCCAATGGACGTCGATCAAGGCCTGGTCGACCAACAGGCCCGCCGTGAGCGGATTCTGTTCGAACACCACCTTCTCGGTCACCTGCCAGTAGAGCCACAGGCTGAACGCCATGACCACCACCAGGAACACGCCGAAAAGGAAGAGGCACTTGATTTCGAGACTCGTCGCGCCGACGGCGCGACTGATCGGTCGTCTGGCCATTTCCGCTCAAATCGGGTTCACGCTCGCGAGACGTAACTCGTTTATTTTACGCAAATTGCGGCGCTCTGCCAGAGGGAAAAAGGATAAGGTTCAAGGCTCAATGGCCAGATGGGCGCGACGGGGTCGTTGATCGGGAGCACCGAACTGGCGGAACTTGGATTTTGAACCTTGAACCTTGGATTTTGCAGCCTGCCCGCTGCCCGGTCGATCAGAGCATATCGACCGGATCGATATCCACGATCCACTGGATTTCTTCGGGGGCCTTCCGATCGGCGGTCGCCCGGCGGATCGCCCGGCGGAGCCGATCGCCGTCGGCAGCCTGGACCTGGATCTGGAAGCGGTACTTTCCGCGGAGTTTGGCGAACGGCGCGGGGGCCGGGCCAAGCACACGCGCCCCGGCGTTCTCGGCATCGAGGGCCGCAACCAGCGCCCGCCCCAGGACCTGCGCATACTGTTCGGTTGCCTTTTCCCCCGGCCCGCGGACGACAAACCGGGCGATTGTCGAAAACGGGGGATAGGAGAACATCTGCCGGATCGGCAATTCGCCGTTGGCAAACGCCTGATAGTCGTGGCGGACGGCCGCCTGGATGGCTGGGTGTTCCGGGTTGAAGGTTTGCACGAGTACGCGCCCTCCTTTCTCCCCGCGGCCGGTGCGGCCGGCGACTTGCGTCACCAGGTGAAACGTCCGCTCCGCCGACCTGAAATCCGGCAGGTGCAGCGCCGTGTCCGCGTTGATCACGCCAACCAGCGTGACGTTCGGAAAGTCGAGTCCCTTGGCGATCATCTGCGTGCCGAGGAGAATCTTCACCTCTCCGCTGCGAAACGAGTCGAGCGCCCGCTCGTGGGCCCCCCGCGACTGCATCGTGTCGGTGTCCATCCGCAGGCAGCGGACGCCCGGAAATCTTGCTCTGACTTCCGCCTCGAGCCGCTGCGTGCCCAGGCCGCGGTAGCTGATCCCCGCGAACTGGCAGGAGGGGCAGGCCGCCGGGGCGGGAATCTGGTAGTCGCAGTAGTGGCACAGGGCAATTTCTTCCGTGCGGTGGTGGGTCAGCGCGATTTCGCACTCCGGGCAGCGGACCACCTCCCCGCACGAAGGGCACTGAATGTGCGTCGAAAAGCCGCGGCGATTCAGCAGCAGAATCACCTGCCCCCCGTCGCGGATCGCTTCTGCGATCGCCTGGTGGAGCTGACGGTGGATCGCGCCGCGGGTCGTCCGCGAGCGGAACTCGTCGCGCAGATCGATCGTTCCCACGGCCGGCATCGGGCGGTTGAGCACCCGCCGCGGCATTTCCACGAGCCGGTACTGGCCGCACTGGGCGCGGTGCCAACTCTCCAGCGAGGGGGTCGCCGACCCGAGCACGAGCGGGACATTCTCCTGCGCTGCGCGGCGGAGGGCCACGTCGCGGGCATGGTACCGCGGTGCAGTCTCCTGCTTGAACGAGTTTTCGTGCTCTTCGTCGAGCACGATTAGACCCAGGTTGGGTACCGGAGCGAAAACCGCGCTCCGCGCGCCCACGACGACCTGGACCCCCCCGGCGGCGATCCGCTGCCACTCCCAGTGCCGGTCGGAGTCGCTCAGGTGGCTGTGCAACACGGCCACATGGTCGAAACGCATGCGGAAGCGGCGGACCGTCTGGGGGGTCAGGCTGATTTCCGGGACCAGCACGATCGCTTGCCGCCCAAAACGGACCACCTCCTGGATCGCCCGGATGTAGACCTCGGTCTTGCCGCTGCCGGTCACTCCGTGGACCAGCACCGTCGCATGGCGCCGCTGGTTGAGCACCTCGAGAATCGCCCGCAACCCCGCGTCCTGGTCGGAATTCAACTTCAGGTCCGCTTCCCGGCCGACCGTCGGCTCCGCCCGCCGCGCCGCTTGGACGCGTGCCCGGCGGGCGGTGATCAGCCCCTTCTTGCGCAGGGCTTGGATCGGGGCCTGGGTACACTTGGCCGCGCGGGCCAGTTCGACCGGGGTCAGCGGTTCCTCGACACGGGCGAGCGATTCCATCACGGCCGCCTGTTTTTTGGGCAGGCCCATCTTCCGCCACCTGGCCGCGGCGTCCGCTGCGATGCCCAGCAGCGTGGCCACCCGGGTGCCGGCCTGGGCCCTTACACCCGAGGGAACCACCGTCTCCAACACCTGGCCGAGGTCGCAAAGGTAATACTCGGCGATCCACTCCGTCAGCCGCATCATCGAGGGCGAAATCAGCGCGTGGCCATCGACGACCGCACGGACCGGCTTGAGCCGAAATCGCCCCGGAGGCTTGACCTCGACGCGGACGCAATACCCCTCGACGAGGCGATCCCCCTTGCCCAGAGGCACGCGCAGCCGCCGGCCCGGCTCGATCTTGCCGGCCAGGGCGTCGGGCACGAGATAGTCGTACTCGCCGGGGGCGCCGCCGACGAAGACCACGGTTGCCGCCAGCTGCTCCCCCCGGTCTTCCTCCTCCCAAGGGGCCGGCTCCTCAAACAACCTCCGTTGCTCTTCCGCCATCGCTCCGACCAATCCGTTTATTGACCCGAAACGCCGGACAGGGGTGGCAGGTCCGGTCGCCCGCATTGCCTTCCCTCGCCCCTCATTCCCTCCGCACCCTCGTTTCCAAGCTCCAGCTCGGGAACCAGGGCAACCGTCGGTCCTCCTTCGCGCCAACCCTGGCACGATCGGCCGTTTCAGGCTAACATACCCGCAATATCCCACGTCCCCCACGGCCCTGCAACCGGGAGATATCGCGGCCATGCGCGTTGGACTGTTCGGAGGCACATTCGATCCGATCCATTACGGACATCTGTTGCTCGCCGAGGTCTGCCGCGAGCAGTGCGACCTGGACGAAGTCTGGTTCCTGCCCGCTGACGTCCCCCCCCACAAACAGGGCGAAATGGTCTCTTCGGGGCAGGCTCGCGCGGAGATGATCGAGCTGGCGGTTGCCGGCAACGCCGGGCTTCTTGTCAGTCGCCACGAGTTGGAGCACGGCGGCGTGAATTACACGGTCGATACGCTCCGCCACTTCCGCGATGAAACGCCGGAGGCGGAGTTGTTCTTCCTGATGGGCGCCGACATGTTCAACGACTTGCCGAATTGGCGCAATGCGGAGGAGGTCTGCCGGTTGGCGGTTCCGATTGTGGCCCAGCGGGCCGGCGTAAGCCCGCCCGACTACGATTGCCTCCAGTCGATCGCCACGCCGGAACGGATTTCCGAGCTGCTCAACTACCAGGTCGAGATGCCGCAGATCGAATTCAGTAGCACCGAGATTCGCAACCGGGTCGCCGAAGGGCGATCGATCCGCTATCGGACCCCGCGAGCGGTGCAGAAGTACATCGAAACCCACGGGCTCTACCTGCCCACGTGACTCAGGGGCCGCACGTAGGCAGTCGCCATCCCATTCCCTACGCCGAAGGCGTTGAACAGCAAAGCATGCAAGCCACCCGACAATCCACCCGGAAAGGGTCGCACAACGCATCCCAGTTGTGGAACCCTTTCGGGGTTCTTGAGGCTCCGTGGCTGCATGCCCCAGGGTGCGCCGCTGTGCGGCAACCCTGGGCTTTGCTGTTTAACGCCTTCGGCGTAGGGAATGGGATGACAACCGGTATACTCACATTCTGGTTCCACCCAGGGACGCGGCGCGCACCGGCTTCTTGCCACCCCAGGGCTGTCCCCCTCGAAAGCACCCGGGCTGCCGAGCGTTATATATGCCGCCAGTTCGAGCCTGGGTCAGAACCGGGCTGGCGCCGGCCGGCGGCGGCGCGCCGGCCAACCCCGTTCTCTTCCTGCCCGCGGTTTCCGGGGTGTGTATCAGGAGGTCAAATCCGTGCGAACTGTCTTGGCACTGTTACTCGGTGTCGCTCTCGGAGCGGTCGTGTTTGCCGCAGCCTGGCCGGCCGCGCCGGCGGAGAGTGCGGCGAACGCACCCCCCCAAGGTCCAGCTCAAGGAAAAATCGGCCACGGTCTTTCCCGTGCGGATTGTCACGCCGGCCGGCCCAAACCCAGTCGATCTCAGGCAGCGGATTGCCGAAGTGGTCGGAATGCTCTTGGAGCGGGCAGGCCTCGACGACGTGCGGCTGGCGAAATCCGCGTTCACTAGTCCGGGGTGCCCGACGACAATGAGATCAAGGCGATGGGAGGTCGCGCCGGCCGGCTCCGCAAACAGTTGGCCGAAAGCACGCTCGTCGTTCTCGGCGTGCGGGCTGGCGGCAGGACGGATGAGAAGACTGCCGCGGAACGGGGCGTGTGGCTCGCACCGGTCGGCTTCAAGTCGGTCGTCGCGACCGACGCCGGTCCCATGCTCGATCTGAAGGACAGTCCCAACGAGCAGGAAGTTCTCTGGCAAGCCGCGCGGCAGGTCCGTGCGTGGGTCCAGCAGCACACGCCCCAAGCGGACTACGTACTGATGGCCGATTTCGCCATCAGCCGCACCGGCGGCGAGACCAAGGCCGCTGCCGTGCATTGGGTCCTCTGCGACCGGCAGGGCGACTGGGTGCTGGTCGACTACCAGAACTCGCACCACGCTGATTTTCAGCAGGTCGATCCAAAATCCGTCGAGGACTGCGTCCGATTGGTCGAGATTCGGCTGAAGAAACGGCTCCAGGAGGCGAACAACCCCTAGACGAAACGTCCCCCGAGGAACTATCCAAGGACGATTCCCCCTCTTCCGCCCGGCGCGTCAGACGATTTGACACCCGCCAGTCTCCCCCCTAAAGTGAAGGGCATCGCCGGTCGATGCGTCTCAAGCCGATCCGCCCCGGGCCGCCAATTCCGCGGATTGTTCTCACGGCCGCCTTGCGGAGATTGCCCGATCGGCTTTCCACCCCTTTTGGGACCGCCCTTCGTTCTCCGGGAGCTCCGAGGCTGCTTATGACCGACGTAATGGGCACGGCCAAGCGGATCATCGCCAACGCCGAGAAGGTCATGGTCGGCAAGCGGCGGCAGATCATCCTCTCGCTTGTCTCCTGGTTCTGCGAGGGGCATATCCTGTTGGAGGACGTGCCGGGCGTGGCCAAGACGGTCCTCGCCCGGACGCTTGCCGCGAGCGTCGGCTGCACGTTCAAGCGCGTGCAGTGCACCCCGGACCTGCTGCCCACGGACGTGACGGGGGCCTCGATCTTCAATCAGAAGACCTCGGAGTTCGAGTTTCGCGCAGGACCGATCTTTGCCCAGATCGTGCTCGCCGACGAGATCAACCGGACCACGCCGCGGACGCAGGCCGCGTTGCTCGAAGCGATGGCCGAGAGCCGCGTGACGGTCGACGGCGTCACCCACCGGCTCGCCCCGCCGTTTCTCGTCATCGCCACGCAGAACCCGGTCGACCACGAGGGCACGTTTCCCCTGCCCGAAGCCCAGCTCGACCGGTTCCTGGTCCGCTTCAGCCTCGGCTATCCGACGCTGGAGGAGGAGTTGCGGATGCTCGCGATGCTCCAGCGCGAGCATCCGCTCGACGGGCTCCAGCCCGTCGTGTCGGCCGATCAGATCATCGCCTGCCAGCAGGCGGTCCGCGAGGTCTACGTCGATGAGAAGGTCCGCCGCTACCTGACCGAGATTGTCCACGCCACGCGGCAGCACGAGGACGTGAGCCTCGGCGGCAGCCCGCGGGCGTCGATCGCCCTGTTTCGCACCGCGCAGGCGATGGCGGCGATCTACGGGCGCGGCTTCGTCCAGCCCGACGACGTCAAACGCGTCGCCGGCCCGGTCCTCATGCACCGGATGATCCTCAAGCCCGAGAGCCGGCTGAGAAAAGTCACGGCGGCCGAGATCGTGGCGGAGATTGTTGCGGACGTGCCCGTCCCCACGCTGCGGAAGGCGGGCGCGGCGGAAGACGAGTTGGAAGGTTGAGGGCCCGGCCGGCCGGCGGGAATTACGGACCCTTGTGAAGTGCGGGCAACACGACGATCAAGAACGTGGCAATCGGGCCAAGGATGATCGAGAACAGCCACCACAAGAGCCCGCTCCGCCCCTTGGCCTGCGCCAGGCCCGCGTTGATCAATGTCAGCGTTCCCCATCCGACGAAGTATTCGGTGTGCTGCATGGTGCTGTCCTCAGTTCGGTTATCCGGTGGCGCCGAACGGTCCAACCGGCCGCGGTCGGCCCGCCCCCGGGCTGTCTCGCGGAGCCAAATCATCTCGCGCGGCCGACCGAGCAGCGCCGCCCCACCGACTTCAGGCCTTCCGCAAGCAGCAGGATTTGTATTTCTTCCCGCTTCCGCAGGGGCAGGGGTCGTTGCGCCCCACGCGCGGCTGGCGGTTGCGGATCGGCTCGCGCTTATGGTCGACCTGGGTCCCCTCGATCGCCTCTTGCTGTTGTTTGGCGATCTCGGTGGCCGCCCCGGAGGAGTCCTCGTGAATCGCCGCGGTCTCCGTCCACGTGGAGCTGACGAAGCCTTCGTCGAGCTGCTCCATGCGGAAGATCAGGTCGGTGACGCGCTCGCCGACGGCGTTCCACATGTTCTCGAACAACCGCATGCCCTCGCGTTTGTATTCCACCTTCGGGTCGACTTGCGCGTAGCCTCGCAGCCCCACGCTTGAGCGCAGGTGGTCCATCACGAGGAGGTGCTCCTTCCAGCCCGAATCGAGCAGCTGGAGCAGCAAGGCGCGCTCCATTTTTCGCATTTCGGGGCGGAAGTGGTCGTCGAGCAGTTCGGACAGGCGGCTTTCGAAATCCTTCCGCCGCAGGGCGCCCATCTCTTCTTCGGACCACTCGCAATCGAGCTCCTTCTTCATCCAGGCCGCCAGCGAGCGGAGTTGGCCGTTGGAGCGGGCGGTGTCCGGCAGGGCGTCGGGGGAGCTCTGCGGCCCGAACAGTTCCGCGACGCGGCGCTGGGCCTCCTCGACCATTTGCTGCGCCCGTTCGGCGTGGAGCCGGCTCTGCTCGACGAGGAGGGCCTGGATCTCGTGCCGCTGCTTGTTGCGGAGATCGTCCGTTGAGAGTTCCGCGCCGAACCGGTCTTTCGCCCAGACAGCGAGCTTTTCCCGATCGTAGCGCTTGTGCCCCGCTCCGTCGCGGAGGGTGAAGTGGTACAGGCCCGCCATGACGGGAAACTCGATCTCCTTGTCGCGGTAGGCGGCCTCCGCCCGCTGGCGGATCAACTGGGCGATCTGGCTCGATTCGGCGCCTTCGATTTCCTCCAGGTCGAGTTCGAAGCCGAACTTGTGGCGGACCCAGGCGCAGGCCGTTTGCAGCCCGAAATCGTGGGCCAGGAACTTGGCGCCCTCGCTCAGGTCGATGCGATGAATCGCCGCGCGGGCCTTCTCAATCAGGAACTCCGCCAGCCCCTCGCGTCCGATCTTCTTCAGCGCGGCGGCATTGACGCCCAGCTGCCAGCGCATGTTGGCCATCTTGGCCAAGGCCTCCCAATTCCACTCGCGCGGGTCGACCTCGTCGGGCAGGTTCTCTTCGATCGCCTCGAGCACCTGGCCTTCCGCCATCCTCTCGGCCTGGTCTTTGGCGTACTGCTCGGCCAGGGAGATGTCCATGTCGCGATAGTCGCGGGCATCGAGTTCCGTCGAGAGCAGCTTGCCGGCCCAGATTGCGAAGGTATCGGCGCCGTAGTCCTTGGCCAGGAACTCGGCCAGGTGGTTCTTGATCTGGCGGTCGATCATTTCGGAGATCAGCGTGCGGCACGGCACGCCGTTGAGGATCTGCTGGCGGTAACCGTAGACGCGCTTCCGCTGCTCGTCCATGACTTCGTCGTATTCGAGCAGGTTTTTGCGAATCTCGAAATTCCGCTCCTCGACCTTCTTTTGGGCGCCCTCGATGCGCCGCGAAACCATCCGGCTTTCGATCGCCTGGCCGCGTTCCATGCCCAGGCCGGTGAGAATCTTCTTCACCCACTCGCCGGCGAAGATTCGCATCAGGTCGTCTTCCAGCGAGAGGAAGAAGCGGCTGCTGCCGGGGTCGCCCTGGCGGCCGCAGCGTCCGCGCAACTGGAGGTCGATCCGCCGCGCTTCGTGCCGCTCGGATCCGATGATATGCAGCCCGCCGCTGGCGACGACCGCGCGCCCCTCGGACTTCATCTCCTCGCGCTGCTCGATTTCGGCTACCAGCTCGTCCCATTCGCTCTGGGGAACGTCGAGCCGGGTGGGATACTTCTCTTGAAGGTGCGCCCAGGCCAAGGCCTCGGGGTTTCCGCCGAGGACGATGTCCGTTCCGCGGCCGGCCATGTTCGTGGCGATCGTGACCGCGCCGCGGCGGCCCGCCTGGGCCACGATCTCCGCTTCCCGCTGGTGGTGCTTGGCGTTCAACACCTGGTGCTTGATCCCCTTGCGGTCCAGCATCCCGGAAATCAATTCGCTGCGTTCAATCGACACCGTGCCAACGAGGATCGGGCGACCCTTCCGCTGGACCTCGCGGATCGCCGAGCGGGCGACCGTCTCGCGGTGGCTGGACCGCGGCAACTCGACCTCGACCGAGTCCTCGTCCTCGCGGACGATCGTGCCGACGACTATTTCGCCGCCACGCTTGGCGATCGTGTCCCACTTGTACATCCGCTCGATCTCCTCGACGATCGCCTCGTACTTCTCCTCCTCCGTGCGGTAGATCAAGTCGGGGTGGTTCAGCCGCCGCAGGGGGCGATTGGTCGGAATCGAGATCACGTCGAGCTTGTAAATCTTCCAGAATTCCGCCGCCTCGGTCATCGCGGTGCCCGTCATCCCGGAGATCTTGTCGTAGAGCTTGAAGAAATTCTGGAGCGTGATCGTGGCCAGCGTCTGGTTCTCTTCCTTGACGCGCACCCCCTCCTTGGCTTCGACCGCCTGGTGCAAACCATCGCTCCAGTTCCGCCCCGGCATCAGGCGGCCGGTGAATTCGTCGACGATCACCACCTCTTCCCCCTGGATGACGTAGTTCACGTCGCGCTTGTAGAGGTGATGCGCCTTGAGGGCGTTGTCGATCAGGTGCGGCCACTCCATGTTGCCGGCCGTGTAGAAGCTCTCGACCCCGGCCAATTCCTCGGCCTTGCGGACGCCGTCGTCGGTCAGGTGGGCGGAATGCTCCTTCTCGTTGACCTCGAAGTGCGCGTCGCGCCGGAGCTGCCGGGCGATCCGGTCGGCCATCCGGTAGCGGTTCACATCGTCGCGCGCCGGACCGGAGATGATCAGCGGCGTGCGCGCCTCGTCGATGAGGATGTTGTCCACCTCGTCGATGATCGCGTAGTGCAGCGGGCCCTGCACCTGCTGCAAGTGCAGCGGGTACCGCGCGTCGCCCCAGGCGGCCGGGCGCATATTGTCGCGGAGGTAGTCGAAACCGTACTCGTTGTTCGTGCCATAGGTGATGTCGCAGGCGTAGGCCTTCTGCCGCTGGTCGTTGGGCATGTTGCTCTGGATCGTGCCGACCGTCAGCCCCAGCGACATGTAGAGCGGGCCCATCCACTCCATGTCGCGTCGCGCCAGGTAGTCGTTGACCGTGACGACGTGGACCCCTTTGCCCTCCAGGGCGTTGAGATAGGCGGGCAGCGTGGCCACAAGCGTCTTCCCCTCGCCGGTCACCATCTCCGCGATCGCCCCGCTGTGGAGCACCATGCCGCCGATCAGCTGGACATCGTAATGCCGCATCCCCAGTACCCGGCGGCCGGCCTCGCGGCAGACCGCAAAGGCGTCGACGAGCAGGTGGTCGAGCGTCTCGCCCGCCGCCAGCCGCTTGCGAAACTTGTCCGTCTGGCCGCGCAGCTCCGCATCGGTCAATTCCTGGAAATAGGCCTCTCTCGCGTTGATCGCGTCGATCGTCGGCTGGAGCTTGCGAATGTAGCGGGCGTTCGACGAGCCAAAAACCCCCGTCACGGCGCGCTCCACCCCTCGGGCGAACGCATCCATGCCGTCCGCAAACTTGTCAAAAACGCGTTCGAGCAATTCCATGGCTGGTGGCGGAGAATTCCTATGAAGACACAGCCGGGCCGGCGTTGAAATCCACAGCCTGACGGGAGTCCACCGCGCAGCGAACCGCGCCGAGGCGCTGCCGCCTGACAAGACTCAACGACCGGGACCGACGAACAACCAAAACCCCACCCGTCGCCCCCCCGATTTGCCGGGGAACCTGGAGGGGAACACGATCCATACCATCTTCGCACTTTATCGAATGGCCCACAACCGGTCAATCAAACGGCCCCGACGGGACCAACTCACCAGCGGGCCTGGTTTTCGGGTTGACAAGGCGCGGCAGAATAGGGCAAGTCTTTGTCCTGCCTCTCGTTAAACCTTGGCTCACCGACTCGATTCAGGCACGGTACAAAACCCGAGGTCCCAGGCCCGAGTTCCGCCAATTCGGTGCTCCCAGTGAGCGGTCCAGTCTTGCCCGTTTGGTCATTCGGCAGGGGACCTTGAACCTTGCCTCGATGGATTGTACCGCCGCCGACAATCGATCGGGATGGCTCCTCCTGCGAGCGGATCTGGCATAGGATGGATTGAGCGGGCTGCCCGGTCGATAGGCCCTTCCCCTGGCAGCCAACCCTCCTCCCCCCGCGTTCCCAAGCTGGAGCTTGGCAACCAGGAGGAGGGGGGAGATTGGGAAGGAGGGGGCGGATGGCAGCTTGGGAACGTCAGGCAGATGAAGGCAGATCAAATGTTCGAGAAACTCAAGGCACACGGCCAGGAGCACCTGGTTCGGTTCTGGGACGAACTCTCGGAGACGCAGCACACCGCGCTAGCCGAGCAAATCGAGCGGATCGATTTTCCCCAAATTGCCCACCTCTTTGCCGAACGCGATCAGGCCAACGAGGTGGTTGAACTGGTGGATCGGGCGGGCGAGCCGGCCGCTATGCGGCTCGGCGATCAGAAGAACCGGTTCTCTCCGGAGTCGGCTTGCCGCCGCGGCGCTGAGGCGCTGGCCGGCGGCCGCGTGGCCGTCCTCCTGGTTGCCGGCGGCCAGGGGACGCGGCTCGGCTTCGAGCATCCCAAGGGGATGTTTCCCATCGGGCCGGTGTCGAGGTGCCCGATCTTCCAGATTCACCTGGAGAAGGTGGTGGCGACGGCTCGCCGCTATGGCGCCTCGGTTCCCGTCTATCTGATGGTCAGCCCGGCAACCGAACGGGAGACCCGCAGATTTTTCGCGGAGAACGCGAATTTCGGCCTGCCTGAAACCGACTTGCGGGTTTTCTGCCAGGGTACGATGCCCGCCATCGACGATCGGACCGGCAAGATCCTGCTGGCCGAGCGCGGCCAAATCGCCCTCAGCCCCGATGGGCACGGCGGCGCGCTGGCGGCCCTCCAGGCCAGCGGGGCGCTGGCGGAGCTGGCCGAGCGAGGCATCGAGCAGGTCTTCTACTTCCAGGTCGACAATCCGCTGGTCGAGGTCTGCTCCCCCGAATTTCTCGGCTACCACCTGCTCGCCCGGTCCGAGTTGACCAGCCAGGTGATCGCCAAGCAGGACCCGAAGGATCGCGTGGGGAATGTTGTCGAAGTGGATGGACGGCTGCGCGTGATCGAATACAGCGACCTGCCCGACTCCGTCGCCGAGCGGCGACGCGCGGACGGATCGCTGCAAATCTGGGCCGGGAGCATCGCCGTCCATGTGTTCGAACTCGCCTTCTTGCTGCGGATGAGCGGCAGGGCCGACGCCCTGCCGTTTCATGTCGCCCACAAACGCGTCCCGTTCCTCGATGAACAGGGCCGCGCCCACCAGCCCGAGAAGCCGAACGCCTACAAATTTGAGCAATTCATCTTCGACCTGCTCCCCGCGGCTGCGAATGCCCTGGTCGTCGAAGTGGACCCGAAAACACACTTCGCCCCGCTGAAGAATGCACCGGGCGCGGCCGACGATACGCCGGAGTCGGTGCGAGCGCAGATCGTCGCCTTGCACGCCGACTGGCTCCGCCGCGCCGGCGCGGAGGTGGCCGACGGCACGCCCGTGGAGATCAGCCCGCTGTTTGCCCTGGACGCCGAGCAGCTTCGCGAGCGGATCGCCCCCGGCACCCGGATCAGCCAGCCCATCTACTTCCGCCCGTAAGGCGGGCCAGGGCCAGTCGATCCCAGATCGCCGCGCGCGTTGCCCGCAGGCGCACGAGTCGACCACAGGCCGCGACGCCCGCGGCGGCCCATCACAACACGAGCGGCCATGCCCAGGACTCGGCTTCTCGGTGGGGCGGCGCTGGCGGGTCCGCTTGCGCCAGACTCGCCGGGTTCCCGCTAGCGATTGCAGGCCTACGGGCGCGGTGCATCCGCCTTGAGGCTCTCGAAATCGCCGACGGTGTCGGGCTTGGCAATCGGCTTGGCGGCCGATGCGTCTGAAGCCTTCTCCTCCGGCTTCTCCTCCTCCTTCGCCTTGACGATCTTGTCCCGGCTGAGGTGGATCTTCTGATACTCGGCATCGTCGATCACGTAGTACCACTCGGCGAAGCGGGCGTTCAGTTCGGCGACCTTCTTCTCCGCGTCCTCGACCTTCTTTTCGTACTCTTCCTTCTTGCGATCATTCTCCTTCTGGATCTCTTCGCGCTTCTTTTCGATCTCCTCCCGGCTCAGCTTCGGCTCCTCGGTCTGGGACGCTTCCTCAGCCGCGGCTTCTTCCTGGCCGGCCTCCGGCTTGTCTTCCGACTTCCCCTCGCCCGGCTCTTCGCCGGCCTTGGGCTTTTCCGATTTCTCTTCGCCGGTTTTGGAATCTTGCGGTTTCTCTTCGTCGGCCTTGGGCTTTTCCGGCTTCTTTTCGTCGGCCTTGGGCTGCTCGTCAGGCAGTTCCGGCAGCTCTTCGTAGGTTGGCTTTTCGATCATCTCCGGTCTGAACTCGGCCATCACGAACAGGTAGCGGTTCACGTCGGCCGTTGACGACTCGGGCTTCTCCTCCGCCTGCTTCTCCGTCTTCTCCTCGTTGGCCTCCTCCTCGGAAGCCATACCGGCAATCTGCCCGAAGCGGAGCACGTAGTGGACGCCATCTTTCATCGTGACGGCGATCTCGCCTTCGTTGGATCGCAACTGGTAGGACTTCTTCCCGGGACTGGCCGGGTCGGAGACCGTGACCACGTGGAAACCGGCCCGGGCGAGCGAGCGTTCGGCTTCGGGATCGAGATTGATCGAGCCGCTGCTCCGCAGCGTATCGCTCAGCGAGGCGGGTTTGCGCATCACGTCGACGATCTTCAGGTCGTCGAGGGCGTTCTTCAGATTGTTGAGCGTGTCGGTATTGAGTTCCTCCTTTTCGGAGAGCCCCTGTTCGGCCCAGCCTTCCTTCTTGAACACCCGGTCGGCCGTCATTTTCCAACGCGGCTCCCCGGTGTCGTTGTACTCCAGGGTGATCTTGCCTCGGGGAGTGATGCTCTGCTGGAGGATATCGACCGAATAATCGTCGATGCTGATCGTGCGGATGTCCCACGAGCTGAGCTTGAGCAGGTCTTTTTCGATCCAGTCCTGGAACTTTGTCGAGAATTTATCGGTGCTGACTCTGACGGTATAGACCGGATCCTGGCCGACGCGCCGGACGTAGCGCAGGCCCTGCTGCTCCTCGACCGGTTTGCCGATCACCAGTTCGACAAGCTTCGTGTCGTCCTTGTCGCGGAGGCTCACGCGGGTGCCGATGCCTTCCCCGCTGGCGGCGCCCTTCTCGGCGGGATCGACGACCCCATAGAGCTTGTGGAGTCCCTTGATGTCGTCGGCGCCGATACCGGCCTCCAGCGGATCGGCGGCAACGCTGAGCACCTTCAGGTCGATCAGGTCGGCGGCGGCTTTCGCCAATTGGTCCTGGGCGTCGGCCGGATAATTCTTGGGAGGAATGACCCAGGAATTGCCTTCCTTCTTGACCATGAAGCTGACGGGCGTCGCGGCGGCCTGGTCGAACTTGACGACTTCCAGGCTGGTGGCGGTGAGCGCGTCCTGGAAATTGGGGAACAGGCTCTGGTCCACCATGTCGGCGGGGGACATCAGGTCGGTCTTCGGCAGGGTGAAGTAACTGATCGCCGTGAGGGCCGCGGCGATCACCACGAAAGTCAGGGTTCGCTTGATTTCGGTCATTTCTTATCGTGCTCCTCGCTGAGCCGGCGCAACGGCCGGAATTTCAAGACTCTGCCACGAACGTCCTTGGAAGACTACCGCAGGCGCGAGCGCGAAACGCCTTCTCTCTCGCGGAATCGCCGCGTGAAGAACACGACCACGGCGATCAGCAGCGGGGGGATGGGCGGCAGGAGCACCGCCCAGAGCTTGTAGGTGTTCTGGACTCGTTCGATCTCGAGGTTCAATTCCGTGTCGATCTGGTTCTGCTGCCGCTCCATCTCGGCCTTGAGGCGGTCTTTCTCCGCGTCGAGGCGTTTCTGCCCGCTCTGCTGGGCCATCGCGACTTGCAGGAGCACGTCCTGGGAGCCCATGTTCTCCTTCTGCATCCGCTCTTCGAGCTTCTTGATCCGTTCGTCGAACTTCTTCTGTTCCCGTTCAACGAACTCGTCGTACTCCTTTTGCAGGCGGTTGGCCTCCTTGCTGGTCGCTTCGCGAGACTCTTCGGTCTGGCGCTCGATCGCGGTCAGCGTGCGGTGCTTGACGCGGCGCGAGCGGATGTCGATGAATCGCTGGTCGCCGGCCAGCGCGTCGAGCACGTTGAGGACAAACGTCACGTTGTCGAATTGCAGATTCAGCCCCGCTTCGGGATTGTCGCCCTGCTCGCGGAGCTGGAAGAACGCCCGGTGCAGCATATCGATGTCGCTGACGAGGACAACATTGAGCCGCGCCGGCTCCGCCTCCTGCTGCTGCTCGTCTTCGGCGTCCTTGGCGTCGGCGTCCGTGTCGGGCGTCTCCTCCTCTTCCTCTCCGTTTCCAGAGGCCTTGTCTTCCGCTTTCTCGTCTTCCTCGGCGGCCTTCGGTTCCGCGGGGAGTTCCCCCTCGATCCGCGCGGCGAGCACATAGGTCGCGCCGGTGGGGATCTGCGGCCGATTCTCCTCGATTCGCATCATGCCGAACATGGCCATCGGCGCGATCCGCTGGACGTCGACGGTCCCGGTCTTGGCGCCGGTCTGGACGAGCGGGGTGAACTGCATCCGCGTGGCGTTCAGGCCGCTGATCGATCCCGGGAATACGAAGAGCAACTGCTGGAGCTGCATCGTCGTCGGATCGTCCAGGTTGAACGGCCGCGATTGGGCGTCTTGGCCGCGATCGATGAACACGAACTCCTCGTAGAGGCTGCTCA
>Ga0123328_1000444_pt1 | contig 44297 bp, 34 predicted proteins | sample BioC12SIPDNA_2_FD_89702 | JGI IMG/M metagenome (GOLD analysis project Ga0123328, IMG submission 89702) | Anaerobic biogas reactor microbial communites from Washington, USA - Biogas_R1_A C12 SIP DNA | ecosystem: Engineered > Bioreactor > Anaerobic > Unclassified | place: Washington, USA...
CGATTATCAACGCTACCCGTACGCGCTATCGAAGCCCCGAATCGTCGATCAGCTCTCCTCTGACCCCGCCACCCCCTCAACTAGCCCGTTGCAGAACCACTCGATTTATGCAACAGTTGGGTAAACTGCGATTGTGCTTTCATCAGCCGGGCAGGTGGAAGCCCGGACTCCGACTTCCTGAACCCCGACAACTGACAACTGTTTCCGGAGGTGGGGCGATGTTCCATGCGGTGGTGATGGTGGCTATTGCTCTGACAGGACAAGCCGATGCGGTAACGGCGGACGAGGACCTGAAACTCGAAGTCCTCCGTCTCGTCCGGCGACTCGACTCCCGCGAACTGGCCGATCGCGAAGCGGCGGAAAAGGCTCTGCTCGAAATGGGTCCCAAGGCGTTGGATCTGTTCCCGCCGGTCGACGAGCGCACACCGGCCGAGGTGAAAGAGCGGCTCGACCGGGTCAAGGTCGTGCTACAGAAACAGCAGGCCGAAGCAGCGGCCGCCAATTCGACGGTCACGCTTTCGGGTGAGCGGATGTTGCTCACCGACATCTTCGAGGCAATCCAGAAGCAGACCGGCAACAGCATCAAGTTCGAACAGGGCGGTCCCAATGCCCCGCCCGTCCGCCTGAACGTGGACTACAACGACGCCCCTTTCTGGCCCACCTTCGACGAGATTCTCGACCGTGCGGGCCTGGCCGTGGGCACCTACGGCATGGACCGGACGCTTTCGATCCGCGTGGCTCGGGGCGAAATGTTGCCGCGCACCCAGACGGCCTCCTATGCCGGCCCGTTCCGCTTTCAGGCGGTCCGCGTGGATGCCGGCCGCGACTTGCGGATGGACGGGAGCCGCTCCATGTCGCTGACCATCGAGATTGCCTGGGAACCCCGTTTCCGCCCCATCAGCATGCAACAACGCATGAGCGAGATTCAGATCGCGGATGAAAACGGCGAACCGGTCCTCATCGCGGCCCGGGGAGCCGAACTCGAGATCCCCGTTTTGGCGGAGGCCATTTCCACCGAGTTGCGGATCCCTTTGGAGGCTCCTCCCAGGAGCGTGCAGAAGATTGCCCGGCTGAAAGGCTCGATGCACGCCCTCATGCAGGGCAAAGCGGAAGCGTTCGAGTTCGGCGATCTTGGCAAGGCCGACAACGTGGAAAAACGCGCCGCGGGAGTGACGGTGATTCTGGAGCAGGTGCGGCGCAACCGCGACGTGTGGGAGATTCGTGTGATTACCCGCTTCGACGACGCCGAAGGCGCCCTGGCCTCCCATCGCAACTGGGTCTTCGACAATCCGGCCAAACTGATTGCACCCGGCGGGGAAGAGATACCGTTCCATGCCTACGACAGCACCAGGCAGATGGAAAACGAAGTCGGCGTGGCCTACTTCTTCGGCATCGACGGCAACCTCGACGGCTACAAGTTCGTCTACGAAACGGCCAGCACGGTCCTGTCGGCCAAGTTCGACTACGAGTTGAAAGACATCGAACTACCCTGACGGCTGCCCGTCGGCCGCCAGGATCTCATTCAGGAACAGCTCACCCAGCGTTTCCAGATCGAGTTGCCAACCCGTCTTGCAGCCGACCAGCCAGTTGCCGTTCGGTTCTTCGTGGCACCAGCGAACCGTGGCCGGGAACAACATGTCGAGACCTCGGTCCGCCGCCGCGATGGTCATCACCACGGTTTCCTGTTCCTCCAGCGCCATGGGGAGACGCAACTGGAACCCGTCGCGAGACAGATTGACGAGTTCGGCTCCGATCGCGTTGGCCGATCCGCCCGGCGAACGCCTCACCTCCACCGTGACTCCCGTGGACGCATGACGCGGACTGCGAGCGACAAAACCGTTCATGGACGTGCTCCGGTATGGGAAATGGGAAACCCGCGGACCAAAGAATTCTACCTCGCGAGGTCCCGTTCCTTCCCCACAAGTCCGCCGGCTCCACAAAAAGGCGCCCGCGGGTCCGGCTGGCACAATCGGATCGGTTATATGCCCGGACAGGTTGCAGATCGGCCCTACGACAACACCTTCTTCACGCCCAGCGGGTCCGTTGGATCGAGGGCCAGGAGCTGTATGGCGACTTCCTTCGCCTTGTTGCTCTCGTCCAGTTCGAGCAGAACCTGCACCAACCCCGCCCCTGCTTCATGAAAGGCCCGGTTGGCCGGATTGGCATAGGGCAGCGGGAAGTCCAGGCCCCGTTTGGGAACGGCATCGGCTCCGAGTTGAAAAGCGTAGCCGAAGTGGGCACGGGCCAGATCCCGATCGCCGGCCTCCGCGGCGATCTTGCCGAGCAGTTGGTGGGCCTCCAGCAGCTCGTGGCAGCCGCCCAGGAGCCAGCGGAGTTCGTCGACGGCGATCTCCGTTTCACCGGCAGCCAGCATGGCGTGGACCTCTTCCATGTCCTCGGCCCGCTCGCGCACGCTCGGCGGGAAAAGGAACTCGTAGCTCTTTCTGTCGGCCGCCCGCCGAACCTGAACGGCGCTCGACGCTCCTCGCTGGGCAGACTTCTTCTTGCGTTTTGCAGCCACCTGTTCGCACTCCCGAAAACATGCAGAGATCCAGCCTAGCCGAGCCGCCGAGCTGCGCCTAGTCAATCCCCGTGGGTCGCTCCTGCCGGGTGCGACTTCATCGTGAAGGAAGTGTCCGTTTCGGGGAGTGATACTCGGCAAGTATCACCCACGGGCGGCTGACGTACCTGCCCGAATCTGCTACCTTGACGAAACTGGCACCTCCCACAGCTTGACTGCCGAACCATGAACAGCAAACAACGCGCTCTCGAAGCCGTCGCCCGCCGCTCGCCGGACCGCATCCCGGTCGATTTCAATGCAAACCCGGGCACCCTCGCCCGGTTGATGCGCGATCTGGAGGTGAGCACCCACCGCGAGTTGCTCGATCGTCTGCACGTCGACATCGTCGACCTCCGCGGCGTGGTCGATCCGATCTATCGGGGCGCCGTGCCCAAGGAACAGGACCTGGGCGGCGGGATGAAGGAGAACTGGCTCGGCTGGCGGACTCGCCGCATGGAGACCGCCACGGGCCCGGAGGATGCCGCCTGTGATTTTATCTTCGCCGGGGCGACGACCGTCGAAGAGATGGCCGACTGGCGCTGGTTCGACGTCGACTGGTTCGACTTCTCCGACTTCGCCGAGCGCCTCGAGCCCTGGACCGATCTGGCCGTGATGGCCAGCGGCGCCAGCGTGTTTCAGCACCCGGCCTTCCTGCGAGGCAGCGACAATCTGCTGGCCGACATGGCCCTCCGCCCGGAATTGGCCGAATACCTGATCGACCGCCACACCGACTTCTACGTGGCCTTCTTCGATCACATGTTCAAGGCCGCCCCGGGCAAGATCGACATCCTGCGGATCGCCGACGACCTGGGCATGCAGGACCGCCTGCTGATGAGCCCGGCCATGTTCGATCGGTTCATCGGCCCTCGTCTCGATCGAATCATCCGCATGGCCCACGATCACGGGGTGAAGATCATGTTCCACACCTGCGGCGCCGTCGTGCCCTTGATCGACCGCCTCATCGATCTCGGCGTCGACATGCTTGATCCGATCCAGGTTCGCGCCAAGGACATGGACCCGGCCCGGATCAAGGAGCGATTCGGATCGCGGATTGCCCTTCACGGCGCAATCGACACGCAGTACCTCTTGCCACGCGGCACGCCTGAAGACGTTGCGAGCGAGGTCCGGCGGATGATCGACAGGTTGGGCCCGGAAGGCTACGTGATCAGTCCGTGCCACGTCCTGCAGACCGACGTGCCGACGGCCAATGTGTTGGCGCTTTATGATACGGTGAATCCTTCATAGGTCTGCATGAGGATCGGATCGTGTGCGTGAGATCAGACCGTCGCATCCAACTTATCGAATCGTGGTTTCAGGCGCACGAAGACGGTGAATTCGCCATTCTGCCTGCCGAGCATGCTACCGCGATTCTTAGCGACCCGGAGGCAGCTCGCACGCTTGTCTACACGACGAAAGCCGAATGTGCGGCACGCCTGGCCGGTTCGTGTGGTTTCGCCGAACCCGTCTCAATGGTGAGCCGATACGGCCTGCCGTCGGCAAGCGACGCGGCACTACTCGAGAGCTTGGCAGACCGGACAGCATGTGTCTTCTTCGGCGATGCAGATCCGCCCGACATCCTCGTGTTTGCCTGGCTGGAGCAGCACGTTCCAATCCAGTGGCGGGGAGTGAGCGACGCCGTGCTGCTGCAATTCGGGCACCGGGACCTGAAGGCGATCTCGATTCCCATGTCGGCGGCGGAGAAAGACACCGTCCCCCTGCTGAACGATCTCTGTCCGGACTTCCGAAAGCTCCTCGGACCGCAATGTGCGGCGATTCTTGAGCGCGGGTTCAAGGTTGAGCTGGAGGCAGTTCTTCAGTGCTGATCGATTACCTTTATTTCGTCCGGTCTTGTCTGTCGGAACAACCTGATTCGAGAGCGGGGAGTGGAGAGAGGCAGAGTTCTGCCCTCGCGAAGGAGTGAAAACAGCCATTGACAGCCCCCGTGTCGGGCGAGAGAATTCTTGGGAGCCGCGTTGCACTGAAGCAGGAAAAACCTGGGCCGGCTGTTTCTCTCTAGGGGAGTGGCTGTCGGCGGCCTGCGGTCCTTCGGATTCCCTTCTGCGGGGGACGAATCCGAACCAGTCAAGGAAGGAACGGACTCTTGCCGAACCTCACGAAGTTGGCCCCCTCGGCCGAGTTGGATATGGCAGCCGGCCTGAAGGCTCGTTGGCAGACCGCTGGGGGGATTCCGATCTCGCTGCAGGCCTCGCCGGGCTTTGCCGAGCCCGTCACCTGCAACGTGGAAGTTCTCCGCTTGCACCTGGAGCACGCCCGGCTCAGTCTCCTTCGAGGCTTCGACGAACTGCTCTGTCTGGAAGGATTGACCGGGGTCGAACACTTTCCCCACCAGATCGAAACGGTCCGCAAAGTGCTGCGGCACTTCCGCGGCCGCGTGTTGCTGGCCGACGAGGTCGGGCTGGGCAAGACGATCGAGGCTTGCCTGGTGTTGCGCGAGTTTCTGCTTCGCGGACTCGCAAAACGCGTGTTGATCCTGGTCCCCACGGCCCTGGTCTCTCAGTGGCGCGAGGAGCTTGTGTCGAAGTTCGGCCTGGAGTTCTCCGTTCCGCCCAGAACCAGGCAGGCCGATCGTGCCGAGTACTGGACCGGCACGGACCGGGTACTGTCGTCGCTGTCGTTTGCCAAAAGCCAGCGGCGTGCCGCGGCCGTCACTGCCGCGCCCTGGGACCTGGTCATCGTCGACGAAGCGCACCACTGCAAGAATCGCACGACCCGCAACTGGCAATTGATCAACGGACTGAAACGCCGGCACCTGTTCCTCCTGACGGCCACTCCCGTGCAGAACAACCTGCTGGAACTGTACAACCTGTTGACGCTGCTGGAACCCGGTCACCTGAAGACCGAGACGGACTTCAAGCGCCAGTACGTTCGGCGGGGCAATCCGCGAGACCCCCGCAACCGCCATCGGCTGCGGACGTTGCTGGGCGAGGTGATGATCCGCAACACCCGCAGCCTGGTCCAAATGGACTTGCCGCCGCGTTATGCCCAAACCCTGATGGCTCAGCCGCACGGCGACGAAGAGCGGCTCTATCGCCTCCTGGATGAATACCTTCGGCGGCGCAGAGCCTTGCCGCAGGAAGACGCCGTCGCCGGTGCGGAGATCGACGAGATCGAAAAGGAGGACGGGGCGGGGCCGCCGCTGAGCGGGGCCGCACTGCCCCCGTTGGGACGAAAACAGTTGAGTACCCTCCTTTCCGCCTCCGGCAGCCACCCCCGTTCGCTGGCCGACTCGTTGGAAAGGGTCGCCGGCACGGATCCCGACGCGGCGCCGATTATCGAGATCGCCCGAAACATCCAACGCTCGGCCAAAGACGAGAAGCTTTTGGAGCTTCTCCGGCAAAGCGGACAGGACAAAGTGTTGGTCTTCGCCAGTTTCCGGCGGACTCTGGAGCATCTTCAATCCCTGTTGGACCAAGCCGGAATTGCCTATGTCACGTTTTCCGGTGCAGAGTCGGACCGCCAGAAGGACGAAGCCGTGGAGACCTTCCGGCAGCTCGTGCCGGTGATGCTCTGCTCCGAGTCGGGGGGCGAAGGGCGCAATCTCCAGTTCGCCAATACCCTGATCAACTACGATCTGCCCTGGAACCCGATGCGGATCGAGCAGCGAGTGGGGCGGATTCACCGCATCGGCCAGACTCGCGAGGTGTTCATCTTCAATATCTGCGCGGCCGGTTCGCTGGAAGCCCGGCTGCTCGACCTCCTGACCGACAAGATCCGCATGTTCGAACTGGTGGTCGGGGAAGTCGGTTCGATTCTCGGGAATCTGGAAGGGGGCGAGGAGTTCGAGACGCTGGTGCTCAACCTCTGGATGCGTTCGGCCACCGACACGGAACTCGACCGGTCCTTCGACACGTTGGGCCGAACGCTGCTCGAAGCCCAGGAGGAGTATCTTACGACGAAGCAGCTTGACGAAGCGCTCTTCGGGGAGGATTACCAATGAGCGGCGGCATTCAGGAAGAACTCCGCCAGTTCGCCACTCGCGTTCTGGAGCATCGCGGCGCTCTCGTGGATTGGCCTGTCGGTACCGGCGCCGGAACGGCCGTCGTGCCCGAAGAGGTGGCCGCTGCCGTGGGGATCGACGACGACACGATCCGGCTCACCGACCAACCCGGCGGCGAGGGCTGGTGCGTCAGCCTGGGCACCGATTTTCTCGAGACGGCGGGCCGGTTGTTGGAGGCCGAGCCGCGAACCGGCTCGTTCGCCGCCAGCCGGCTCTATCTGAAGCGTGGGAGCCTCGAGGAGGCGGTCCGCCGCGCCTTCGCGTGGCTGAACGCCAAAGTCGTCGTTCGCGATACCAGGGCCACTCACGTGGAATACCACACGTGGTGGTTTCGGGCCTCGCTGACTTCCGAAGACCGCTGGGAGACGCGTTTGGCCGTGACCGTCAACTCGGCGACCGGGGTGGAGATTGACTTGCCGGACCCGCTCGCTCTCTGGGAGCTCGAGCCGCGGCAGGTAACCGGCCGGAAGCCTCCCTCGACCTATCCGCGGGCAGTCGCCCGCGCGCTCCCCCGGGTGAAGGCCGCGGCCGAGGACTTCTTCTGCCGCATGGACGGCCGGATCGAGCGCGACCGCCGGCGTCTCCGCGAGTACTACGGAGCGCTGCTGCGGGAAGCGGATCATAAGAAACCTCGGGGCGGCGCAACCCCCGATCCGGAGAAGACCGCCGAGCGGAAACGGGCGGTCGAACTGGAACTTCGTCGCAAACTGGCCGAACTCGACGAGCGGTACGCGATCGCCGGGTCGTTGCAGCCGCTAGTGCTGATTCGGACGGTACTCCCTGCGATGGCCGTTGACCTGTCGGTGCAGCGCAAACGGGCGTCGAAACGGCACACCTTGTACTGGAACCCCTTGGTGCGGGCGATCGAGCCGATGTGCTGTGGCCGCTGCGGCAACGGCATCTTCTCCGTGGCGTTCACCGACGACGACGTTGACCCTCGCTGTGCTGATTGCCGGCGGTGAGTCGAAGTCCGCGACGATTGGCTCCTTGTTCATAACGCGGTTTTTCCGGACTGGTGCCCCCCTTGTGGATGTGGAAGCCGTGGCCGAGCGAATGCACGATATCCTTGACGTTGTGATCGTCGAGTATCTCGTTTCCGCCTCTGAACGGAAGCCAAGCCGGTTTGAGGGAGAACTCTATTGGAGTCAGAAGTGAACCGCGATAGTGAAGACCGGGAAGTGTCTCAACTCCCCGGGTCGCAACGGAAGCCACCATCGCACGTCTCCCTTCCCGATTCGTCCTGGCGGTCTCGCTTCCGTAGCCGTTTGCGCCGCTGGTACGCAAAACATGCCCGGGACCTGCCTTGGCGGCGGAACCGCGATCCGTACCTCGTCTGGATCAGCGAAATCATGCTGCAGCAGACGCAAGTGGCTGCGGTCGAGCCCTATTTCCTGCGGTTCCGGGCGGCCTTCCCGACGATCAAAGCCCTGGCCGCGGCCGACGAGCAGGACGTGCTGCGGCATTGGGAAGGCCTGGGCTACTACCGCCGGGCACGGCAGCTTCACGCGGCCGCCAAGGTTCTAGTGGACGAGCACAGGGGACGGTTTCCCGACGACCCCGAGGCCGTTCGTGCCCTACCGGGCATTGGACGCTACACGGCAGGGGCGATCCTCTCGATCGCCTTCGACGCTCGCGAGCCGATTCTCGAAGCCAATACGATCCGACTCTTCTGCCGGTTGCTGACGTATCGGGGACAGCCCGCGTCGTCCGAGGCTCAACGCCTGCTCTGGGCCATGGCCGAGGCTATGCTGCCGCGTCGCCGCGTGGGAACCTTCAATCAGGCCCTGATGGAACTGGGCAGCCAGGTCTGCACGCCGAAGGCGCCGAAATGCGATCAGTGCCCGGTGGCCACGCTGTGCGAGGCCAAACGGTTCGGTCTTCAGGATGCCGTTCCCGCCCTGAAGCCGAAGAAGAAGTTCGAGGAAGTGCATGAGGTGGCCCTGATCGTGCGTCGCCGCGGCCGCGTTCTGCTGCTGCGGCGACCCGAGGGGGGGCGCTGGGCCGGGCTCTGGGACTTCCCCCGCTACGAAATGGACCACGAAGTAGAACCGGTCCTGTTCCGCAGGCTCCGCGACATGCTGCGGACACAGACCGGTATCGATGCTGTGCCCGAGAGCCATCAGAAGCGGTTAAAACACGGCGTGACGCGATTCCGCATCACCCTCGACTGCTATTCGGCTCGGTTCGTTGCGTCAGGCAAACCTCCGGCCGATGCGCCGGAGTGGAAGTGGGTCACGCCGGGGCAAATGGCGGAGCATCCACTAAGTACGACCGGGAGAAAGCTGGCAGCGTTGGTAAGATAGAACACGGAGATTCCTACTGCCTTCGAGGACTGGGAGGTTGGACATTGTTTGTTGGCGGTGGGCTCGGAGATGCGGTACAATTGATTATCTTTAGGTTTCCGCGAAGAATGACAGATCATTGGAGGTCCATGATGCGAGCCGAATCTGTCCGTTCAGAGGTCATCCGCATGGTGCGCCAAGCACCTTTTCGTCCCTTCGTGCTCAGCATGGAGAATGGGGATCGTGTCGGCATCGGGCACCCAGAGAATATCGCATTTGACCCGGTGGGTGACTCTCCCGACTTCTACGTGATCTCGGAGCGAATCCGGCTCTTCGGAACATTCGAGGCGGTGACAAACGTCGCCGCAGCCGACTCGGTCGAACATCTCCCTTAAGCGGCCGTTCCCGCGCCATATTGCTCCGTCAAGTCGCAGGTCCAAATGTATACAATGTTTGCCGATCACATCAACTGAAGTGAATTCGGTACAACATGCACAGCACTTTGCCAAAGCCCATCGGCCTCTACGTCCACCTTCCCTTCTGCGTCCGAAAGTGCGCCTACTGCGACTTCGCCTCGTACGCCGGGCGCCAGGCGGATATCCCGCGCTACGTGGATGCCGTTGTCCAGGAGATAACACGCCGCGGCGCCGAGACGGGGCACCCGAGCGCGGACACGATCTTCCTGGGCGGCGGCACGCCCTCGCTTCTCGACGAATTCCAGATAACACGCATCCTGGATGCCCTGTTTGACGCCTTCCCCATCGAACAGAACGCCGAGATCACCTGCGAATGCAACCCCGGAACCCTCACGCCCCCCTTTGCCCAGGCCTTGCGCCAAGCGGGTGTCAACCGCCTGTCCCTGGGCGCGCAAGCCGCGCAGACGCGTCTTCTGCGTCTCCTCGGCAGAATCCATGATTGGGAGCAAGTGATCGCTTCCGTGGAAATCGCACGTCAAGCGGGATTTGAAAACATCAACCTCGACCTGATGTTCGGCCTGCCTTCCCAGACCGTTTCCGATTTCCGGGAAACGCTGGCGGCCGCCATGGCCCTTTGCCCCACCCATGTCTCCTGTTACGGCCTGATCGTCGAGGAAGGAACGCCCATCTGCCGCGAAGTTACGGCCGGGAAGTTGGTCCTTCCCAATGAGGAAGTGGAACGCGACATGTACGAGTTCGCCCGGCAGACGTTCGCGGAACACGGCCTTCAGCAATATGAAATCAGCAATTTCGCCCGCGAAGGCTACGCCTGCCGTCACAATATCGGCTGCTGGACCCGCGTGCGGTACCTCGGCTTCGGCTGTGCGGCGCACAGCTTCTTCGACCAGTGCCGCACGATGAACCCGCCCCAACTCGATGCCTATCTGGCCGGCGAGGAACCGAAGACCGAGCAGATCTCCAAAGACGAAGCCCGGTTCGAAAGCATGATGCTGGGCCTGCGGATGACCCGCGGCGTCAAGGACGAGGATTTCACCCGCATGCACGGGCTGAGTATCCGCGACGCGTTCGGTGCAAAGCTCGACAAACCGATCAACGCCGGGCTGCTCGAGTGGCACGAAGGCGCCTTGAGGCTGACCCGCCTCGGCATGGATCTGCAGAATAGCGTGCTGGTGGACCTCATGTGACGCGACAAGAAGAGCCGCGAAACAGGTTGCGCGGCGCAGCACTCGGCTTGAGACCGACTCCTATCAGCGTCACTCCTCCGCGGGCTTTGGCCAGAGATCCTCCTCGTCCAACACGTCGTCATCCGGGCGCGACGTTCCGTGACGCTTCGCGAGTTCCATGCCGGCGAGCGTAGCTGCATCGGTGTGGTAGCCGGGTGTCACGAGTGCTCGGCGCCAGTATTTTTCTGCAGCTTCCGGCTGACCCAATGCCGCAAGTTTCCGCCCAACGACGTAGGTGAAGGCACTACGGCCGGCGGAATCGATCGGGGCGACCAGCCCGTCGAGTTTCTCCAGTCGTTCGGGCGACGTGTCGCCGGTCTTGAGCCATTCGAGGACTGCCAGCCCTGCCTCGTCTCTCTTTCCGTCATAGTCGGGCTTCTCCCGAGCCTTCTCGACCATTTCCTTGATGGCGGAGATGATCTTCTCTCTAGAAGCCGCATCGTTCGGCTCGCGTGCGAGCTGGACGGCCATCATTCCGGCGAAGTAGGAAGGCTCCGCGTCGAATGCCTTCCGGAATGACTCCAGGGCCTTGTCGAGCTGGTCTTCGAGCAGAAAGTAAGTTCCCCGTTTCGCAAGTCCCTTCGCCGTTTTCGTTTCGGAGTTGCGCTGGCAATACTCCAGGGCGAGCTTGCGGGCAGCATCCAGGTCGCCTCGTCCGGTTCGCTTGCACCACAGGTACCAGTCGATGCCGCTGCCGGTGGGATAATTCGTGGACTTCTCCCGCATCCACTCTTCCGACGCCTTCCAATCGGCCAGACCTTCGCATACGAAACTGGCCGTGTTGAGGCCCCAGGCGGCCCACGTGCCACCCGCCTGTTCCGCATGGTGCCTGGCCTTTTGCCAGTCGCCCCAACTGCACAGCCCGTTGGCCAATTGCTGGTGGGCCATGGCATGCTCGAGCCCGAGATTCTCCGATTTCAGGTAATCGAGCAGCGTCTGTTCCCATTTCTCCCGGTCGCCCAACTCGAAATGCAGGTTGGCCAAGTCCCTGGCGGTCGAAAAGGTCGGCAGGCATGCGAGCGATCGCTCGTAGCAGCGCATGGCGGCCGGCTTGTCCTGCTTCGCATAATAGCGATAGGCGAGGATTCGGAAGGCCGTCGGATCGTTCTTCAACTCGCTTTCCCATTTCTGCAGATCTTCGATCGAGGGATCCTCGGCAGCCTGGACGGCCATACGCGTTGCCGTTTCGCAGTGGGGGGCGATGCCGGCAAACTCGCGGGCGAAGATGGCGGCGAATCGGGCGTCCTCAGGATTCCACGAAGGGCTGTCCGGATAGACGTATTCAAGCATCCCCGCGAACGTGAAGTTGCGACCAGCGACTTGATAGGCGAATTTCCCGATGCTTTGCCTCCTGGAATCCTTGATCCACCAGACGCGATGAAGCATGCCCGACATGTTGCGTCTCGGATCCTCGATCACGAGATCTTTCAGAAGCTCCTGCATCTCAACCCGCTCATGGGGCCATCTGTACCGATAGGAATCGATATAGGCCGCGAAGCGATGATCCTTCACCAGGGGCAGGACCGAGGCGACGTCGTCGGCCACGGAGTGCTCCGTGGCGTTGAGCGACACTCGCAGTGAGTTGGCGATCTGGACGAACTGCTCTTCTTCCAGCAAGAACGCCAGAATCGACCAGGACGGATCGCCGTCCGCGAGTTCCGCCGATTTCTTGCGCAAATAGCGGGCGGCATAGGTCGGCGCGGCGGAGAATTCGTCGCGGGGATTGGGGTCGCCGAACACATTGTCAATGAGGCGGCTCGGTATTCTGTCGATCGAAAGAACCGCGCGGAACTTGTCCGGCAAGTCCGACAAGGCCAGAAGGCCGGCCGCGACATGAGCCCCAAACATCAAAGGTCCGAGCTGCGCGCCCGTGCGTGTGGCCCCCAAGGTCTGGCCGTGATGGGCCAACTCGAAATAGACGCCATACGCGGTCGGGCATTCGCGTCTGGCCGCAGCGGCAGCCTCGAACATCCATTGCGATTGCCGGTAGGCGCTGGCAAGCTGGAAATCCAGGCGAGTGGCCCAACCGCGAAGTTCCGGATTCTCGTCGCCCACTTTCCGAACGGCGGTTCGATCGCACATGACGTAAGGCCTGATCAGCTTCGTCCACGCCGGGGGGACGTACTCGCCTGCTCCGGCGGTTTCTCGCTCGGTTCGACGCCGCTGGAGACGCTCCAGGTCCTCCTCCGCGTGCTGGAACGTACCCCCCAGCGCCCAGGCATAGGCCCGATTCCAGATGGCGAAATCCCGCTCTTTCTTGCTGGCATACATTCGCTGGGCGTACAACCATGCCCGAGCAGTAAAGACTTCGCTCGATGTGTTCCATTGATGTTGCGTGAGCATGGCCAGATTGGCGTAGCCTCGAACCAACACGCTGAGCCAGTCTGGGGACTCGCCATGGGCGGCGATCGCCCGATGGGCCGACCGCACCGCCCCGTACTGGGCAATGAAATCGACTTCGAGAAGTGCCTTCTCGATCTCGTCTGAAGGAGAGGACGGCTCCGTCGGCCCAGGTTTTTCGCCTTCCAGGCCTGCCATGCGAAGAGCTTCAACGAAGTCGCCCCGCGAGTCCTCCTCAAGTTTGGGGATGAGATGGCCGTAGACTCTTGTCCCGCCAACGGCGGTCTTGAACGACTTGGTCCACAGGGGCTTCGTCTCGTGGATGTCCTTCCCCTCCTCAGGTTTCACCAGGCTCAGCCGCCACTGGCCCGAGATGTTGGCCCGCTCGATGACCATCAGATCGATCACCTCGCTGTTCTCGGGCGGCGTCTCGTGAAGCGTCTCATCGCAGGTCATCAATCCCAGTTCTTCGCGAGCTGCAAGCAGAAACGCCTGGCGGACAACTTCCCGTCCCAGCCGGTAGGCAAGGTCGTTCTCCTCCAATTGCTTGTAGGGAAGGAACTCCGTATGCAGATGCAGAACGGGTGTTTTCTCGCCTCCCACCTGCGACTCACTCGCCATGGTTGTCGCAAGGCAAACCGTCGCCAGGGCCACTGCCACAGGCACCGCCAAACCCAATCGAGAGCATTTCATCGGCAATCCCCACCAGAACTGGAGAAAAGAGCAAGATGGCCACCTGTCGCCACACCGCGATTCGACAGAGACCCTCCCCCGACTTGCGGCCTCAGGGCACTCGTGTCGATCTATTGACGTTCGCATCGTCATTAACCGAGGACCGACAACGGAGGTCTGGTTCTCCAGAATACACGGCCGGCCAAACATCTGCTCGGAAGCTCGGCATCAGTGAAGGCGTGTCAACAGTCTACAGTCTTGTGCCCGATACTGTCATCCCTGTCGAACCAATTTGCACCTGAAGGGGGGGGTGAAACAAGCGGCGCACGCTGAGACCGGCAGGCATGCCGTTCCTTTCCTCCATCTTGTCTGCCCTTCCCCTGTCGCATTTGGCGGTGCTGAGGCCATAAGGGTCCAGTGGGCACTCAAGCCCGAAACCAACATCACGAGAGGAGGATTTGTCATGCTGAGGTCACGTTTCTTCTGCTGCCTGTTCGCCGGTCTGCTCGGCCTGTCGGTCGAAACTTGCCTGGCCGACGGCGTCTGGACGGGTGTGGACGTGGGGCCCGGACACGCTGAGGCCAACGCGGGCTACGACGCCCCCCAGGGACTCGCTCGCACCGAGAGCCGAGTAGGTCAAGTCAACGTGGGCCGGGGCTTCGCCCTGGGATACGGTCCCGACGGCCTGTCGCTTTCCCACTCCATCGGAGTCTCGGGGCAGCACGGTTTCGGCGCCGCTCACAACTTCAACCTGAGCATCGGCCGCGACGGCACGCACGTCTCCCACGGCGGTGTGCAGACCATCGGCGGCAACTCACGCGTGCTGGCCGGCGGCGAGGCACACTACGGCCCGGGACAGCTTGGGGGCGGCAGCTACACGGGCGGCTTCGGCCATCACACCAATGCCTGGTCCCAGTCGCGAACCCGCCGTTTCTGGTAGCCGCCTGACAGGACAAGCCAGGCCACGTCGTCCGTCCACTGCCGTTTCGCTCGTTGCTCTTCCCTCCCAACCCAAGGTGATCTCATGAAAACTTACGTTGCCAGTTTGGGCGTGCTGTTGATTCTGTCGGCCGCCGCCCATGCCCAATCCACCGGTTTCCCCCAAGGAGCCCTCGATCTCGACTCGCTGCGCAGCCAGGTGATGTCCCGCCATTTCGCTCCCGCCGATGGGCAGAATCCGAGGCTCGGCTCAACGCCGCTGATGATCGGGAAGCCCCACCTCGACGAACGAATCTGGTCGGAGTGGGGCGTGGCCCTCGGCCCGGTCCCTGCTCTGCTCTCCATGCATTGCCCCGATCTCAAGCCCAATGCCGGCCTATTGATCGAGAAGATCCGGCCCGGCAGCCCTGCCGAAAAAGCCGGCCTGGTGGCAGGCCAGGTTCTCGCAGGTGCCGAAGAGGAGTGGTTTCAGTCAGTCCACGACCTGCCCAGGCTGGTCGAGCCTCAAACGGTCATCGTGCTCGTGGCGGGCCGGCTTTGCGAGATGGATATTCAGCCGGACCGTACGCCGCTGTCGGCAGGCAACTCAACAGCCGAGCTTCGCTCCGCCCCGGCAAGCGTCTCGGCATTCGGCGCTGCTGCGGATGAGGACGGCAGCCAGGCGATCTCGATGGCCTGTGCCAACGGGATCTTCGACATCGACGCCTCGTACGCCACGGCCAAGGGCCGGCAGAAGATCCACTTGAGCGGCACTCGGAAGCAAGTTGAGAAGTCGATGGCCGACTTGCCCGCTCCCGTTCAGCAGTCCATCCAGCGCCGTCTCCAGATGGTCGCACCCTATTAGTTCCCCAAGCACAGCGATTCACCTTCCACGTTGGACAACGACCCTTTCTTTCATGCAGGAGTTCAAACCATGTACGCGAAGAGTATCCTTCCCGCATTGCTCGCAGTGGTGGCACTCGTAAGCCAGGTTGACGCCCAGGTCACCGCGCGATCCTACTCGACCGGTGGCGTGGCCACCGCAAACGCTCAGGGCCAAGGCAACGTGCAGTTGCACGCCGACGCCTCGGCGGCCAACGGCGGTTGGGCCAACGCCAACATCAACGGTTCGGGCCTTTGGGGCGGACGAGCCGAGGGGCTGAGCGTTGCCGCTGCCAACGGCGGCTTCGCCCGCAGCGACGTCAACAGCCACGCCCAGGGCTGGAACGCTCGTTCCTACGGTGAGAGCGTTGCCGCCACCAACTTCGGCACCGCCATCAGCGAGGGCAACGCCTTCGCCCGCGGCAACAGCCAGGCAATCAGCCGCAGTGCCGCCTTCGGCGACTTCGGCCACGCCCGTTCGCGATCCGATGCCGAGGCCTATGCCCAACGGGGCGGGACCTCGTTTGCCCAGTCGGATTCCGTTGCCGACGCATTGTTTGGTACAGCCCAAAGCCAGAGTGGAGCTCGTGCGATCTCCGATTTCGGCGGCACCGCCGTCAGCCGCGGCCAGGCCATCGGACTGGGATGGGGACGCAATGCCAACGCGGGCGCCTTCGCCGAGAGCCAAGGCTATTTCGGCGGATTCAGCCAGTCGAACGCCTACCACCTCGACTGGTGACGCAAACCCTCACCTAACCCCTCACTCCTTAGCGGTCGGCCCCATTCGGAGCCGACCGCTTTCATTGGGTGAGCCCGTTTCAACGGAACTTGACAACCCGACGCCGTATCGTCATCGTTTCGGCAAGGGAAGTACTCTGCGATGGTTTCCTGCATCTCAAGGCTAACGGCCATGTAAGGAGTTGCTGATGAGCCAGAACCCAGAAGTTTCCGAATTGATCGTTCGCGTCCGCGATGGGGACGACGATGCTGCCCAAGCCCTTTGGGACAAGTACTTTCTGAAGCTGGTTCGGCGAGCCACGAACAAACTGGGACGCCACCAGCGGATGTCGGACGGCGAAGACGCGGCCCTCAGTGCCTTCAACAGCTTTCTTCAAGGAATGCAGGAAGGTGATTTCGCCTGGCTTCGCAATCGGAAGGAACTTTGGCGGCTGCTCGCGACGATCACCGTGCGAAAGGCGTGGGCCCACCTGCGTCACGAACACCGCGACAAACGCGGTGGAGGAGGCGTGTTCGGCGAATCGGCCTTTGTTCCCGTGAGAGAATCGAGCGAAATTCCAGGCATCGCCGGAATCGACGCGGCCGTGGCAAGAGGGGCTGAACTGACACCCGACGACATTGTACTTCTGCAAGAGGAATACACGCATCTTCTCGATTCTCTCCCAGAAGGGGGTATTCGCGAAACAGCCGAGCTTCTGCTCCAATACAGTGACAAGTACGACAAGCGGGCGCTCGCGGAGCAGATGGGCTGCTCGATAAGGACAATCGAACGACGCTGCAACGACATCGTGGAGATACTAGCCAGGCGACAATCTCGCCCGGACTGAGGAAGCAATCTGCCAGGGGACTGTCCCGATTTTTGTGGCAGGACGCCACAATAATGGGACTGTCCCCTTCCCGAAGCATCACGAGCACAGAATTCGGTACAGGCCCTCTGCTGGTGTGTCGGACACGAGAGCAGGAAGGGCATGAGGATAGGGGACTGCGCGTCTGCCGACGAGTTTCCCTCAGTTCTGCACCGCATTCTCATTCCCTCGTCTTCGCAGCACGGTCAGACTGGTAAGATAGGCAAACTGCAGTCGGGTGCTACTGCCGAATATGCCGGTTGCACAGCTCCTGGACAGGCGTCGAACACGCTTCGATGAGGCCGAGGAAGTTCCAGGCCCCGTGGCAAAGGTTATAATGGCGTTCTCCTCAACAACCTCGGCGCACGGCCGGCAAGCAGAGCCTTTCTCGACATCCCTGAGCCCAGGAGAGATCGCCCGTGACAACGGACAGATCATCTGAGAACCGGGCGGATTGGACCTCGAATCGATTGATCGAGCAGCGAGAACGGATTTGCGCTCGATTTGAGGAAGCGCTCAGAAGCTCGCGTGAAGGGGACGGAGACCGTCCCAGGTCTGAGGATTTCCTGGCGGACGTGCCCGAAAGTCATCGCTGGCCGGTTCTTCATTGCCTGCTGCTCCTGGAAGAAGACTACCGCCGCCAGGCCGGCGAAGCAGGGAGCCTCCTTGGCGAGTTCTGCGAGCGATTCCCGGACTTTGCCAGTTGCATCAAACAGGCGTTTCCCGGCCAGGATTTCCCCACGGCGACGCAAATCGAGTTCAGTACGGCCCGCGGGCTTCGCAAGCGAGTGCGAGAGTACGAACTACAGGAAAAGCTCGGCCAGGGCGGCATGGGAGTCGTCTGGAAGGCATGGCACGTTCGGCTCAAGAAGCACCGGGCGATCAAGGTGCTGCACTCTCACTTGCTGGAGAGTCCGGAGGTGCGCGACCGTTTCCTGAACGAGATGGAAGCCCTGGCCCGGTTCGAGCACGCGAATATCGTGCGCGCACACGACGCGTTTGAAGAAGGCGGGCAACTCTACCTGGTCATGGAATATGTGGAAGGTTCGGACGTCAGTCGACTCGTGACCGAGCGCAAGAAGCTGGCCGTCGGTGCTGCCTGCGAGATTGTCCGCCAGGCAGCCCAGGGGTTGGCCGTGTTGCATGACCAGCACGTCACACACCGCGACATCAAGCCGTCCAACCTCATGCTCGCCCGAGACCCGGACTCCAATCGACCTGTCGTCAAGGTGATGGATCTGGGACTGTCGCAGATCGATACCGAACGGGGCTTGACCAATTCGGGGGAGGTGTTCGGAACGTGTGAGTTCATGGCCCCCGAACAGTACGAGGACTGCCACGACCTCACCCCGGCCGCAGACGTCTATTCGCTCGGTTGTTCGCTGTTCTTCCTGCTCACGGGCCAGCCGCCTTATACGGCGGAAGGGTCGCAAGGTGCCAGAGCGATCAAGCTCATGCTGGCCCACCAGAACGAACCGATTCCGCGGCTTCGCGATTTCTGTCCGGAGGGCGCGAGCTTGCAGCCCCTGCTCGATCGCATGCTGGCCAAAAAGGCCGAGAAACGCTTTGCCTCCGCCCTCGAATTGCTCCCCGAACTCAAACCGTTCGCCGACCAGGAACAACTCAAGACCATACTGGGAGAGAAGGGGGGCGAGGTCGGCGATCGTCTGCCGGACAAGAAGCGGCGGAGGCCCGTCGGACGGCTGGCATCGTTGCTCACGCGGCGTGCGGTCATCTGGATGATTGCCGCGCTCGCCTTGGTGGCGGGCTCGGTCGGCGGGATTGCAGGACTCTACGAGATCTCTTCCCGGCCGCGGCTTCGAGAACTGCACCTTCACGCGGCATCCGTGGCCATCGACTACGGCAATCAGATCGAACGCCGGCTGGCGATGCTGCGCCGCGCTGCCGGCGACCCGAGACTGCCGGGCTTGCTCCTGGCGACCAAGGACGCCGAGATCCGATCCAAGGAGTTCTCCGAACTCAACCAATGGCTGGAAGACGAGAAACTTGGAAGCGGTCTGACGTCGCTCGAACAGGACGACACCACCTGGTTCATCACGGATGCGAGCGGACGTCAGGTTGCGCGAGAACCTCACGGTTCCTCGCTCGGCGGATCGCAGTACTGGACGCGATCGTACTTCCACGGCATGCCAAACGATCTGGATGCCGAGGCGGATGACCCGGCCGGCGTGTCTCCCGTCCGGGAACAGACCGTCTCGGCGCCCTACTCGAGCACCTCAGAGCCCGGCCAATGGAAGATCGCCCTTTCGACTCCGATCTTCGCGCCAAGCTCCGAAAGTGGCGAGCCCATTGGCATCCTGAGCATGTCGGTCAAACTCGAAGACTTGACATGGTTTCAATCGGGGGTCGAAAACTCGGCCGTTGCGCTGGTCGAACTCTATCGCGAGAACTGGCTCGACGACGACTCGAAAGGGCAGATTCGGATCGGTCAGATCATCTACCATACAGGACTATCCCGCGCGGCCCTGGGGGGGAAGAATTCCGATGCCGATCCGCCTTGTGTCGCCGAGGAACTCGTGCCGCAACTTCAGACGCTCCGAAAACAGAGGCTCAACTCTTTCCTGCGGAAGGAGCCGCGGTCGCTGTGCGACCTGTGCGTGTCGAAGACCTACAGGGACCCCGTTTCTGCCAATCCAACGTCACCCCGCCGCGCTGCCTTTGAACCGGTGTTCGTGTCGGGTGAGCCCGGCAGCAAGCTGACCAACATCGGTTGGCTGGTCATCGTGCACGATTTCTATCCGTCGGATCGCCCTGCGAATTGATGAGCGGTCGTTCTTCGACGGTCTCCAATAGGTAGCGATCGACAATTCCCGCACCGAAATGCTGGATCAGGTTGTACAGGATGATCGGCAGCAGCACGATCTCCGGTTCGGGCAGGAGCGTTGCGACCAGCACGAGGCCGGCGCCGTTGTTCCGCATTCCCAATCCAAAGTAGAGAGATGCTCGTTCGGGGCGTCCTTCCCGAAACAGGCGAGAGATGGGAACGACCGCTCCGAAGGAGACGATTGCCAACCCCAGTGCGGCCAGAACGGCCGTTGCCAACAGACTCCAGTCCGGGCGCTCAATGAGGGGCGGAAGTGCAAGGGAAGCATTGGAGTAGTTGAGCAGAAGCAGATTGATGAGATTGACGAGTTTCACATGCTGCTTCAGTTTCTGTGTGCGGGCGGCACCTAGCAGTCGCCGGACAACGATCCCGAACAAGGCCGGCACGATTACCCACAGCGTCAGAAAAACGGCGGCCATCTGCGACGCAAACCCGATCGTCTGCCGTCCTCCCTGCGCCGCCACGGCCCCCGTCAGCAAATGGAGCATCCCGAACGCGACCAGGGGGCTGAGGAGCGTCGAGAAGAGCACTAATCCAAGACTCATTGCCATGTTGCCGTCGGCGTTCTGAGACCAGGCGGTCGATGAGCCCGCGGTCGGCATGGCGGCAATTACGGCAATTCCCAACAGCAGGGGGCGCCTCGTCGTTCCCTCGGCAAACCCCAGCAGCGACGACAAGCCAAGAAGATACGCCAGCGGGAGCAAGATTCCGGCCGCCAGCGCCGCGACCAGGACCGGCCAACGGTGTTTGAGGTGCGCCAGGTGCTCGTGTTCCAAGCCGAGTCCGGCGTTGAAGAGCAGGAGCCCCAGCATCAGACTCAACAGCGACGGGCTCATCCCGTGGAACACCGGCAGCTCCGTCTGGCGGATCCAGATACCCACACTCGGCCACAAAGCGCCGACGCCGTAGCAGGCGACCAGACACCAGATCAGGCGTCGGTGTGCGAAACGGAAGATGAAATCGGCCAGTTGAACCATGTCTTTTGTGGGCAGCCCGGCGAAACTCGGTTCACAGTTGACGCAAGGCGTTTTTCGGCAAGGCCTTGCGTTCCATGTCTGCAATTTCTCTGAGGACGGCATCCAGCCGTTCCCCAATCGCTCGGCAAATACTTATGTCCAAGCGGCCCCGATTTGCGACACGGAATCGCCCATTTTTGATTTATCTATCTGTCACGTATGTGAACATGAAAGGCGTCGCAATTCACCGGCATTCCGCCATAAGCCCAATAGAAGGAGCAAGCAATCAAGGTTGGAGGTTGGATCGATGCCGGACGGAAGACGAAAACGACGACACAGTGGAGACCGGGCGAAACGCCAGTGGTACGCACGGCACCGTGCCGCGCGATTCTTCAAGCGATTTGGCCTCGAAGGGCGAATGAAGGCCTGCGCCGGCTGACCTCCTTGTGCCCTCTTCTCGGGCCATTCCCTTGCCCCGTGGGTTGCACTTGCCGAGTGCAACTCCGAACCACTCACTATTCCTGATACGCCTGGCAGGCCGCTTTCTCCTGCTCGATGGTCGTCTTCCCCTCGCAAACCACAAAGCGGGTCTTATAGTCGACCGGCTTGCCCTTTTCGAGCGGGAAAACCGTCCTTCCCGGAAAGGCCAACGAGATGCAGGTGGAGCCGTAGTAGCGGAAGTTGTTCGGAAACAGCGGCGTATCCTTCGACTCGAACATCATCAAGGTCGTGAAATCGGGTGTCTCGACGCCGGCGGCCGGGTACTTGCCGTAAAGCGCCATCCACGCCGAGTCGCCGTACGTCGCCCGATCCGACACCCGCTCCACGATCGCCAGATCGTCGCCTCGCCACTGGTCCGGATTCGGATGCACGGCGCGCAGCGAAAACTCCTTCACTTCCGGATTGAGCCGCACCGTCATTCCGCCGTAGCCGCCGTAATCGACCTTCTGGCGGCCGGCAATGGCGATGCCGTCGACCAACGCCTCGAGCCTGACGTCGACGTCGACCGTGCGGCTCCGCGCTCCCGCCGTCCCCGCGGTCTTGGAGGCACGAATCGTCACCGTCTCGTTCACCACGTCGGTCGGGTCGTCGTCGTAGCGCCAGACATTCACCGCCTGAAGCACGGCCTCATCGGCGCCCGCTTCCATCTTGGTGATTTTGACGGGATAAGCCCGGATCTTGCAGACGGCCCAGATGTCGCCGATCTTGTCGTTGCGGCGCACCTCGCACCAGCTCCACCAGAGACTTCGGTGATGCAGATGGTCTTTCGGATAGTCGGCGGTGAGCGGCTCGCCGTGGAATCCGTAGAGCGGATAGATGTAGTCGCTCCGCTCGCCCCCGAACCGGCTCCCGTCGGTGAAGTAGGCGCCGTTGTAAGGCGTGTCGCCCTTGCTGAAATGACTGGCCTCGACCCCGGCCGGAAGCGGGACCTCGCCGAATCGATACGTCAGAACCGGCTGCCCCTGCTCGGTGATCGTGTAGCTCTGCGTCTTCTTATCGACGGAAAACGCCAGGGGACCCGCCGCGAAAAGCGGTGCCGGGGCGAAAATCGCCAACAACGTTACGATTCCGAGCCTGTGGTTGATCATGAGTGGATACTCCTCTCTCGGTTGATTTGCGCGACCGGCCGTGCTGACATAGCAGACCGCCAGATGGTGCCCATGGCTATTAGACGTACCGCACGGGCGCGGCGTCAAGCATCAGCGCCACCGTGGCAGGGGAACTGCATAGTAGCAGGCACGCTCCGCCGTGCCGTCCGCGGAACTGCCGGAAATCCCGATTTCCCGCGAACGGTGCTCGGAGAGTGCCTGCTACTTTTCTTGCCACAAGAGGACTTTGCAGTTCTCCTGGTCAACGTGGGAACGTGCTTTCTCATGGGAACGGCAACAGACCCTGCTCCCAAAAATGGCGCCATAATCTCAAAAAATGGCAAGGACAACGGCCTGGCAGTCGGCTATCATCATCGCATAGGGCCCCGGAACCTCGTGAACGGTGGAGGGATCGCGCACTATGGAGCAGACCAGCCAAGAGCGACTGACGGCGGCCCTGGAGCACCGCGAGCCGGACCGCGTTCCATTCGACCTGGGCGGTGCGCTGGTGACCGGCATCAACGTCAACTCCCTGCGCCGGCTCCGCAGGCAACTTGGCCTGCCCGGCGAGCCCGAGGTTCTGGATCAGGTAACGCAGATCGGCAAGATCGATGAGGACCTGCTCGATCGTCTCGCCGTAGACGTGGAAGGTGTGCGTCCGTGTCCACCTGCAAGCCGCGGCCAGGCGAGGGACTTGGGCCTCCAGCACCGGCACTATCGCCTGATCGATGAGTTCGGCATGGGCTGGCAGATGCCGGCCCAGGGGGGGCACTACTACGACCTGTACCTCAGCCCGTTGGCCCAGGCCCAGACCGTCGGCGACGTGGAGAAGTACCCCTGGCCCGATCCGCTCGACCCGGATCGTTTCGAGGGCTTGCGTCATTGGGCCGATCAGGTGGTTATCGAACGCAAGCGGGGCTTCGTGGCCGAACGCATGAGTTCCGGCATGTGGGAACATGCCATGTGGCTGCGGGGCTACGAGCAGTTCTTCACCGACATGGCCCTCCGTCCCGAGATGGTCCATGCCCTGATGAGTAAGGAGTTGGAACTCAAGATGGCCTACTGGGGCCGTGTCGTCGAGTTGCTCGAAGGGCACACGGTGATTGTCTCGGAGGCCGACGACCTGGGCCGCCAGGACGGGCTGCTCGTTTCTCTGGAAATGTACAAGGAGTTGATCTGGCCGTACCACAAGCGGCTCTTCGAGTTCATCAAGGGCAAGGCCAGGGGCGCGACGAAGGTTTACATCTTCTTTCACAACGACGGGGCGATCTACGAGACGCTGCCCTTGTTGGTCGAGGCCGGCGTCGACATCATCAACCCCTGGCAGGTCAACTGCAAGGGCATGGACGACACCGCGAAGTTCAAGCGTCAGTGGGGGCGCGACCTGACCGTCTGGGGCGGCAGTTGCGACACCCAGCACGTGCTCCCTTTCGGCACGCCCCAGCAGGTCCGCGACGAGACACGGCGGAGAATCGAAGACCTCGCCCCCGGCGGAGGTTTCATTTTCGCCCCTATCCACGTCATCCAGGGCGATGTCCCGCCGGAGAACATCATGGCGTGGTGGGAAACGTTGCAGGAGTATGGGAGCTATTAGTGTCGTCAGTCATCGGCTTTCCGATTGAGGAGATTATGAAAACTATCACAACCATTCGAACGAGTGTGGCGGGGATCCTGGGGACAATGCTCCTGGCCATGCCTGCATGGGGCCAGGCACCGCCACCGCCGGCCGCCTCTGCTTCACGCAGCGCGGACACCGACGTTGTGGCCTGGTGGGCATTTGACGACCTGGTGCGGCGCGGAGCCTATGATCAGGCAACACAGAAGCAGGATCTCTCGGTAGGTCTTCTCCGAAATGCCCCCGGGGTGCTCGGCGACGGGCTCAAGTGCGACGGCCTGACCTCGTGCATCATCCGCAAAGCGGCCGAAACACCCAAACTCGACGGTCCCTTCGCCATCGAAACCTGGGTCGCACCGCAGACCTATCCCTGGAACTGGTGCCCGATCGTGGCGCAGAACCGCGACGAGGCGGCGGGCTACTACTTCGGATTGAACGCTGACGGACACGTCGGGCTGCTTCTGGCCGTTGACGGGCAATGGAAGATGTGCGTCTCCGAGGCCAGGTTGCCCCTATTGAAGTGGTCGCATGTCGCCGGCACCTTCCACCCGGAGTACGGCATCTCCGTCTACATCAACGGCGAGAAGGCACGCTATCTGCCGATAGTCGGCGAACTTACGTCGGCTGAGGACACCGACTTGCGGATCGCGCGAAATCACAACAAGAAACCGTTGGCACACGTAATCCGCAACGACTATTCCATACCGGCCGCCTATTCTTTCGACGGCCTCCTCGACGAGATCAAGATTCACCGCGGCGCGATGACCGATCAAGCGGTTCGCGCGGCTTTCGTCTCGACCAGGCCCTCGATCGACCCGGACTTGAGACCTCGCCGACTCCCCTCCGGACCGCAAGACGCAACACGCTTTGGCGCCTTCTACGAACAGCTCAAATACGATGAAGGCTGGGACGCGCTCTGGCGCGGCGGGGGGCCGGACGTGGTTGTCGGATTCGATACGAACCCGTGCCGGCTCGTACTCTGGCGTGGCGTCTCCTACGCGCCTTGCTGGGTGACCGAGAATGGAAAATGGTTCAGCAACGAGTTCATGGAGCGAAGTCCGGTCAAGGCGGGAGGGCTGTGCGGTTGTTGCGAATCGATGTCGGACAAACGAGCCCAATACTCCCATGCAAAGATCCTGGAGAACAGCGACGCCCGGGCGGTGGTCTATTGGCGGTACAGCCCGTGCGACATCCGCTATGAGCTTCCCTACGTCGATCAGGAGACAGGCTGGGGCGACTGGGCGGAAGAGTACCACACGATCTACCCGGACGGTGTGGCGGTACGCAAGATCGTCATGCACAGCGGCAACTTCAACGACTGGTACGAATGGTGCCAGTCCCTGCCGATCATGCAGCCGGGTGAAACGCCTGAGGATGTCCTGAATGGGGACGACGTCCTTTCTCTGGCCAACATGGAGGGAGAGAGCCGCAGCTACGCCTGGCCGCCAAAGGGCAAAGAGGTGTTGTCCGGGGCCAATATCCAGGTGATCCACTACAGATCGCACTACTGGCCTTTTCTGGTCCTCTGGGACAAGAATGCCCGCATCTGGTTATGGAATTGGGAGCCGTCGAAGCACAGCGAATTCTCGTGGTGGAATCATTGGCCGGTGGCCCAGGTCGCCAGCGACGGCCGCAACGCGGCGGCGGCCGACCGCCCCGCCCACAGTTGCACCTCGACCCAGGATTGCGCACCCTACGCCGAAGGCGACAACACCCAAACCAAGATCATGCTCTGCGGCATGACCGACAAGAAGGCCGGCGGCCTGGTGCCGCTGGCTCGTTCCTGGCTCCGCCCACCCAGACTGCAACTTCAAAGCTCCGGCTACCACAACCACGGTTACGACCCTGCCGAACGCGCTTACGTCCTCTCCTGCGATACCCCCGACCAGCCACCGGAACTGAGAGTCGAACTGACGGCCGGCGAGGATTCCCCGCTGGTCAATCTCGCCATCCTGACCAGAAGTTGGGGCCAACGCGACGCGGCGCTGACGATCAATGGAAAGGAAGTCCCACGCGGCAGGTCCTTCCGTCTGGGCCACCTTCGCCATCTCACCGGGGCCGATCTGGTTGTCTGGATCGAACTCGAATCCGGCGAACCCGTCCAGGTTTCATTGGCAACACGCTAGTCGGGGTCGACACAACGTCCGCCGTGTAGGTGTGCGCGCTCAACACGGATCTTCTTTGCATCCGCCGGCTTCAGGTCGTCCTGAAACTCGCCCGGAACAAGGACCACCTCGACATCCTCGCTGACGTTCTTCGCCTTCGAGGGAATGACGGGCGGCGCAGCGTGAATGACAGCTACCCGCCGGATGATCCAGCCTCCTATTCAGAGGGGGACGCCCGACTTGAGCGTCCGGTTGGCTGCGCTACAATACCGGCAGGCGTTCGACCGAATCGTGCTCACGCTTGCCGACACCAGCCCAAGTAGCCTGGCCGGGACGACCAAGCAGATCGACTTTCGACGGCCCACGTGAAAGCGGCATGGGTTAGGTCGGCTGCCGTTCGGTGTGCGGTCGTCGAGCGGCGGAACAAAGAAGAGGATCGGGTTCACCTTCAGTCGGAGTATCCAACAATGCTCGCACGATCAGATAATCGTGTCCTTCTCTGCGGTGCGCTGCTGATCCTCATGAAGTCCCAGGCAGTTTGCCTGGGCGACCAGGAAGGTACACACACCGTGCTTCATGTCTCTGCGGAATCGATTCCGCAGGAAGAGCCTCGTCCCGACGATTGGCCAATGTATGGCTGCGACGCGGGCAACACGTTCTGCAATCGGAATGAGAAAACACTTGCACCACCGCTCGCAGAAGTCTGGGAGTTCGAGTGTCCGGGCTATGTGGACGGTGTCGTCGTCAGTTCGGGCATCTTGCTGGCAGGGGGCAGCGACGATCACAAGCAAGAAGTCTTTGCGTTGGATGCCCGGAACGGGCGCCATCTGTGGACATTCACCCTGCCGGGCGGCGGAGGCGGGGCCATCGGCAGCACTCCAGCCTGCTGCGGCGATCTGGCTTTCTTCGGCGGCCAGAATGACAGGAACGTCTACGCGGTTCATCTCCGGACGGGTGAATTGCGCTGGCAACAGGGAGAGATCAAGAGCATGTTTGGCGTCTCTCCCAAAGTCATAGACGGCGCCGTGTACGTCAACTCGGTCCAGTCCGGTCTCTGGGCGTTCGATGCGAACACGGGAAAGAAGTTGTGGGGGGATGAAGCACTGGGGCGGCAAGCCGATATTGCAGTCATCGCCAACACGCTGCTGCGACCCGGCGGCGCCTATGGCGGTGCTCTGGTTGCTCTCGACACACGTAACGGTCAGCAATGTTGGACGCACGCTGACGGTTCAACCAGTTTTGGGATGGCCGCGACTGAAGATCTGGTTTTCGCGACCTATGCCGGGGCATCTCCTGTTGAAGTCCCTGAAGGTGACAAATTCAAGCGATTTACGTACGACCGGATTGCCGCCTTCCGCACTCGCGATGGAAAGAAAGCCTGGGAGACCGTGCTTAAACAAGATGCGTTATACAGCGGGCTACTTGTTGCTGAAGATAGGCTGTACGTAGCTTCTCGCCAGGGAAGCATCTGCTCCCTTGACAGCGGGACCGGTGAGCTGCGTGTGGACCGGCCATTCAAAGAAGGATGGGGCCAGTTGATCGGCACCAGTGACCTGATCTTCGTCTCTTCGAGGGATGCCGTTTTGGCGCTCGCGCCCGACTCCCTGAAAACACGGTGGGCAATATCAGTTCCCGGCTTCCAGCACTTGGCCGCCGCCAACGGCAAGCTCTATGTCGCTGCCGGCTCGAAGATCATTGCCTTTGCCAACGCCAAGCCCAATGATGAATAGAAGCCGGACGATCGGGTCCAGCCGTGTAGCAAAACCGCCATGGCCGTGCCAAGCCCGCCAGCCACCAGCGAGATCCGAGCCAGCATTCAGTTCCGCCGACGAACTCCCAAGTACTCGCCGCAGACATCACATTCAGTCTGAGCGGCGGACGGTTCCTTCTCAGAACAGGCCTTTCGGAGTGCTGCTTGCATCGCTTGACGAGATTCGATTCGGATTCAGACAGAAAGAGGTGTGTCGCTTAAGTTGGGCGGCACATCTCTGATAATCGTCGGTCACGAGCGAGCTTGTTTTGGGTCAAGAGTCACTTCTTCTGCTTCAGATCGATCACGTTCACTTCATCGGTACCAACGTCTCCCCGTCTGCCAGCGTGCCTTCGAGCTTCAACGTGACAAAGGTCCCGGCTTTGCCGGCCTCGGCGACCTCATCGAGGGCCTTGATCTCCTCCGCCACGAACTTCGCCACGAAGTACCCTCGGTCGTCAGCTTTCCACCAATCCCTTGCCGCGAAACGGTTTAGCACCACAGCATGGGCATCTGTCCCGTTGAAGGCTCTCGGTCGATCCTAGGAACGTTGCTCGTCACGCTGCTCTCAGGACTCAGCCTCGGTGCTTGGGTGCGAGGTTCTTCCTGGGCCACGCCCCTTTACTTCCTATCCGCCGCCAGCACCGAAATGAAGGCCTTTTGCGGGATCTGGACTTGGCCGACCTGCTTCATCTTGGCCTTGCCCTTTTTCTGCTTTTCGAGGAGCTTCTTCTTGCGGGTGATGTCGCCGCCGTAGCACTTGGCCGTCACGTCCTTGCGGTAGGCCTGGATCGTCGAGCGGGCGATGATCTTGCCGCCGATCACGCCCTGGATGGGGATCTTGAACTGGTGGCGGGGAATCGCTTCGGCCAGTTGCTCGCAGTAGTGCAGCGCCCGGGCCCGGGCTTTGTCGCGATGGACCAGGTAGGCCAGGGCATCGACCGGTTCGCCGTTGATGAGGATTTCGACCTTGACCACGTCGGTCTCGCGATAGTCGATGGTCACGTAGTCGAACGAGCCGTAGCCGCGGGTGACCGTCTTGAGTTTGCCGTAAAAATCGAACAGCACCTCGCCCAGCGGCATCTCGCTGACCACCTCGACCCGGCCCACGCACAGGTAATTCATCTGCTGGCTGGCCGAGCGATACTCGCGGCACAGGTCCATGACCGATCCGACGTACTCTTCGGGAGTGAGGATCGACGCCTTGATGTAGGGCTCCGTGACGCCGGCGATCTTGATCGGATCGGGCCAGTTTCCCGGGTTGTCGACCTCGATCACGTCGCCGTCCTTCAGCGACACCTTGTATCTGACCGACGGAGCCGAGACGACCAGGCCGATGTCGAACTCCCGCTGCAGGCGTTCCTGGACCACGTCGAGGTGCAAGAGGCCGAGGAATCCGCAGCGGAACCCGAAGCCCAGGGCCGCGGAACTGTCTCTCTCGTAGGTCAGCGAGGCGTCGTTGATGGCCAGTTTGTCGAGGGCCTGTGCGAGTTCGCGGTATTCGTCCGAATTGATCGGATAGATCGAAGAGAAGACGACCGATTTGGCCTTCTGGTAGCCGGGGACCGGTTCGGCCGCCGGGCGGTCGAGCTGGGTGATCGTATCGCCGACTTCGATCTCCCGCACGCTCTTGATTCCCGCGATGATGTAGCCCACCTCTCCGGCGCTGAGTTGCTCCGCGGGACAGAACTTCAGCCGGTTGACACCCACTTCTTCCACGGTGTAATCCCAGCCCGAGTGCATGAAATGGATGGGGTCGCCCGGCTTCACCGTGCCGTCCATGATGCGGCAGAGGAGGATCACTCCGCGATAACGATCGAACTGGGCGTCGAAGACGAGGGCTTTGAGCGGCCCGGCCGGGTCGCCCTTGGGGCAAGGCAGCTTCTCGACGATTCCCTTGAGCACGTCTTGAATGCCGACGCCCGTCTTGGCCGAGACCGGGATGGCCGCGAACGGATCGAGCCCCAGGTCCTTGTCGATCTCTTCGAGCACCCGGTCGACGTCGGCTGCCGGCAGATCGATCTTATTGATGATCGGCAGCAGTTCCAGGTTGTTGTCCAGCGCCAGGTAGAGATTGGCGACGGTCTGCGCCTCCACGCCCTGGGACGCATCCACGACGATCAAGGCACCGTCGCACGCCAGGAGCGAGCGCCGCACTTCGTGCGAGAAATCAACGTGGCCCGGGGTGTCGATCAGGTTCAGTTGATAGTTCTGCCCGTCGGGGGCCCGGTAGGGAAGGGTAATCGAATTGCTCTTGATCGTGATTCCCCGTTCGCGCTCGATATCCATCGAGTCGAGCACCTGGTCGCGAAACTCGCGCTGCGAAACGGCGCCGCAGGCCTGGATCAACCGATCGGCCAGGGTCGATTTCCCATGATCGATATGGGCGATGATGCAGAAATTGCGAATATGGTTCATAGAACTTGCTGAGAGACCGTTAACGCTTTGCTAAACGCTCCGAATCCATCAATTCTAGCCTAAGACGCCGAAAACGGGTAGGGATGGGCGTGTTCTGGCTGCTCGCCTGTTCGGCGAGCAAGAGGGCAAGTAGAATGGCGGCACGATCCGGGAAGAAAGCAGGCCGCCACAGCCCGCTTGGCCGATCGCCAGAAGGACACTGTCCCAGTTTCCCTTCGTTGCGGTTGGGGAAATCGGGACAGTGCCCCGGCAATTCGTTGACACGTTCTTGGGAGGAGGTCGTCATAATGATGTGTACAGTTATCCATTGCAGGGCAACAGTCACGCGATCCGCCGGCGGTTGTGGTGCGGCCTGTGACCGCCGTTCCTTCTGCAAGCAAGCCGCCGCGTTTGGATTGTTTCCCTTGGGACCCATTGCATATCTTGGCGTGGTCGTTGGGTGTTCGCTGGGCTTGTTCGTTCCCGCCTTTGGACAGGAATTCGACATCGAACGAGAGAGGATCATCCAAAGCGAGCGATCCGACGGGCGGCAACTGAGCACGCGGGGACTCATACATCATCTCTTGCGCACAGAGCATCCCAAGTTGGCTTTCGACCCGGAATTCACGCCCGAGGAGTTTGCAGCGTGGCAGTTGCGCGTGCGGGACAAGCTGGAGGAACTGTTGAACTTCCCCGAGGTGGCGCCGCAGCCCGCCCCCAAGAAGCTGTGGACCGAGGATCGCGACGGCTACAGACTGGAGAAGTGGGAAGCCTACCCTGAGCCGGGCAGCGTCGTTCCTTACCTGGTGCTGATTCCGGACGGCGTCACGCCCGAACATCCCGGGCCGGCGGTGATGTGCTTCTCGGGCTCATCGGATACGAAGGAGAATCTGGCCGGGGAGCCGCCGCTGCACCCGAGCTTCGAGCCGGACGGCCGCACCCACGCCGGCTGGCGGCACGCTGTGCGCAACCAGCAAGCCCTTCAGTTTGCCAAGGCAGGTCTTGTGGCGGTGGCGGTGGACCATCCGGGAAACGGCGAACTCTCGGATCTGGCGAAGTACCGCAAGACGAGCGCGGACGATCGCAACACGCTCTCTCGCTATCTGATCGACGCGGGCCGCAGCTATCTTGGTCTGTCCGTGTTTCAGAAACGCCAGATTCTTCAGTGGTTGCGCTCGCAGCGGTTTGTGGACGCCGACCGCATTGCGTTGAGCGGCCATTCCCTGGGCACCGAGCCCCTCTTGATGATGGCCGTGCTCGATCCGCAGATTCAAGCCATGGTGTGGAACGATTTCCTCTGCCCGAACATGGAACGAGCGAAGGTGTGCACCAAGCCGGACAATCGCGGTGTCCGCCCGCCGGCGAACTTTCTAGGGCACTGCGTACCGGGTCTGTGGGAATGGTTCGACTACCCGGACCTGGTGGCGTCCTTTGCCCCGCGTCCGGTGATCCTGACGGAAGGGGGCCCCACGCACTCGCTGAATCTGGTGCGGAAAGCCTATGAGATCGCCGGAGCGCCGGAGAACGTTTCGATCCATTACTATCCGAAATACGCCAATCCGACCGATCGCCACGACGGCGAGCCCATCCCGGAGGGGCTCGACCAGAATGAATGGTTCGAATATGCCAATGTGGACGTGCCTTGCCATTATTTCAAGGGGTATTTCGCCATTCCGTGGCTGACGAAGCATTTTCGGCTCCCCGATTGTGGCGAAGTGTATCCTCCGGCTCCGCCTGAGGCTGTGCCTGAGCCTTTGAAGTGACGGCGGGGTCGTTTGTCGGTCATTCCCGCGAAGGCGGGAATCTAAATGGCCTTGCGTGAGTCGCGGAAACATGCTTCCAATCGAGATAGCCGCGTGGGCTTGCCCCGCGCTCCGTTGTCTGCCAGTCTTATCGAAGCACGACCGAGCGCGGGGCAAGCCCACGCGGCTATCAATCTCTCGCAAACTCCCCCAGGAATCACGCAAAGCCGTCTTGAAACGCCATGTGTCTTCGAGTCCTGTGTGCTATCAGGAACGTGGTTCCTGCAGGGCTGCATCGGCGCAGCCGGCGAAATGTCCGCAAAGGTCCTCGCGATACTGTCGCAAGATGGATTCACCCACTCCCTGCCAGTCGCCGCAGCGATAGAGCGTGCGGGCGAGAAACAGCTCACGCAGCCGCTCGTTCAGGTGCGCACTGGATCGCGGCTCGCCCTTGCCGAAGACTCTTCTCGCCTCGTCGATCGTCGTGATCGCGTGGCCGGCCATGCCGGGACCGCCGAGCCGCTCGGCCAACGGCCCGGCCGCAGCCGGATCGCACAAGGTCCCCAACGCGATGGCAATCGCCCGGTCGTGTGAGTAGGCCGAATTCTCATCCAACTGCCGGAGTTTCTCAATTAACGGCGCCACGGCCGACCGATCGCGGGTCAATCCCAGCGCGACGACCAACAGGTCCATCTCGCTGTAGTTGGCTCCGCGATTCCCGTACGGTTCGATGTTCTCACCGGCGTCCCACGTGGCCGCGTCCACCGCCTGCACCAGCGTGGGCGCCCCGGCCGGATCGCCAAGCACACCCAGGATGCGTGCGTAGCCGAGTTTCACCTCGCCCGTCGATTTCGCATGCGCCGCTCGAAGCAGCGGCAGCACCTCGCCACGGTCGGCGGCAAGCACAACCGCCAGATCGTCATAGCCGAGCGAGCCGGCCCGTTCGATCGCCTCTTCCAGCCGCTCCCGGCTGGGTGGAAACGAATCCTGATCCTGGAGCACGCTGGCCGGCAGGTTACCCAGGGCGACCAACTGCTGCTGCAACCGGCGAACGTCGATCGTGCGGGGCGATTCGCCTTGCTCGGCCGCCATCGCAGCAGCCAACCCGGCCACATAGCCCTCGTTCTGCAAATCGGCCTGCATTCGGACGATCGTCATGGTGTCTGAATCGGCGCTCTTCCCCAGCCCGGTCACCAGGATTCCGTCCAAGCCCTTTGGCAGCAGGCAGCGGTAGGGCACGTACGACCAGACCTTGAGAGCCTTGTCTGCCGTGCGGATCAGGTAGAGCGGATGGATGGGAAAGTTGTACTTGTCGAAATTGCTGTAACAGAGCACCACGCTATCGGGAAACGTGCGGCCCCCGTGCTGGTCTACCGCCGTGAGCACCACATCGCCCACGATCGACCGCCGGCCGCGGGTCTGGACGAGTTGGCCGAGATCGTAGGCGCCGTTCCACCGCTGCCTGGCCGACACGACCGTCTGCCACAGATCGACCAGGTCGCTGTCGTCGGCAAACGTAAAGGCCGTGTTGAAACTGATCTTCTCCGACTCGCGGAAGGGCATGCCTGCCATTTGCATGGCCAGTTCGCCTCCGGCGGGCGACATGCACTCGGCGCCGGCGGCAGCCGCCACGTCGGCAGTGGACGTGGCGTCGATGACCACCTTGGCCAACACGACCGCCCGGCCTTGCGGCGTGGCAACCACGACTCCTTTGACGGTGCCACGATCGACAACGGCGCCGCAGGCCAGCACGCCCAACCACACGTCGGCGCCGGCCGCGCGGCATTCCCGCCGCCAGAATTCGGCTTTGCCCAGACCGGGGATCTTTGCTCCCACGGCCGCAACGCCCTGCTCGACTTCGTTGAAGAACCCGACGCGGTTGCCGTGCCAGTAGCGGTTGATTCCGCCAATCGTCCCCACGCCCCCCAACGCCGGCAGGTACTCGACGACCAGCGTCTTGGCCCCACTCCGAGCCGCCGCCATGGCCGCGGGCGCCCCGCATGTGCCGCCGCCGGCGACCACCACGTCGTAGCGCCCCCACACCGGCAGCGCCCTGGCGGAAGACTCCACGGCGGGCAGACTCCACGGCGTCGGGCGAAGACCCGAAAGCAACTCGCACACGTCGCCCGACATGGGCTCCACCTTCGGCGAGTTGCCCGCGACCACCACCGACTCGGGCCATGCCAATCCGCGGGCTTCGTCGGCCGCGGCCCTCCCGACCCGAAAACCTGTGTCGATCAGCGTGGCGGGTCGCACGAGTTCCTCGGCCGATGCACGATCCACGTCGGCGCAACCACCTAACACATAGACACGGCTCATGCCTGCCGGCCGGAACACGCCCAGGCCGATCTTTTCTGCGCCCGGCCAAACGCCGCTGAACGTCTGCTGCCCATGCATGGCGTCGGGAGGTACTTGGAAAAGACATTCTGAGGAGTCAGTTTGGCCCGGGTGAAATGTCTTGTCTCGAGCTACCTGCTCAGCCTCGGCAAACGAGCCAAAACTGCCGTCGGGCATCGGAATCGACAGGGTGTATTCGAATGCCGTATGGCCTGCAATCGCTTCGACGAGGGGCCTGACCGAGCAATCCTCGCCCGGGCGCGGCTGGCCGTCCACGACGACCCATCGGAACGTTTGTATGCCGGCCGGATAGGGTCGAAACCGTGCACCGGCTAGTCGGGCAACCGTGGCTCGGGCGGTGGCGTCGACGATCACCTTGGCCCGAACCGTCTGCCGCCCGCACCGGTTGGCCATGACGATCCCTGCTGGGTTGCCCGACGGGTCGCGCAGCAGGTCGGTCGGACAGCAGCCATAGAGAAACTCGACGCCGGCCGCCAGCAAGGCCTCGTCCAGGCGGCGTTTTACCTCCATCGGCGTCTGCGGCGATGTCTCGCCGAGCAGGGATCGTGCCGTCGGGCTAGCGCCAGTCTCGCCCGGCTCCGTCCACAGCCGCATCGTTGCGCAGACATCCTCGCCCAGGTACTGGCGAGGCGCCAGCAAGAAAACCCTCGCGCCGCTACGAGCCGCCTCAGTTGCCGCCGCCACAGCACCGGTGGAACCGCCGACGACCACGACGTCAACGTCGTGCACAACAGGTATTGCCCGAGCCGATTCGGTCACGGTCAGCGCGGCCCCCTTCCCCGCATCCGCTGCCTGCACTTGCCAGGCCATCAGCCATCCCAGAAGCCAGACCCATTGATTCATGCGATTCATGATCCGCTGACAACGCTTGCTTCAACTGGAGATTGAGTTGGATCGATGACCTAGAGTATAGTCCATCCCCGAAGAGATGACGATGTCCAAACGCGGACAATCCGCACCCAGGCAGATAGTATTCGTTCGATCTTCTATTTGCCGTCTGACAAGAAGCCGCTCCGCGCAGGCGTCAACAGGTGCAGAAGCAGCTTGTTCATCGGTCATAGTTGGAAGTAGAATGGCTGCACGATTCAAGAAGGCGGCCTTCTCCCCATCGTGGGCCGGGTAAACCTCCATCGACCTTTCGACAATCAGCTAACTTGCCATGACTTCACGACACTTTTCACGGCGCCGGTACCTGATAATTCTCACTGCATTCGCAACAGTTGTCCTCTTCGCCGGCCTGCTTCCGGCACAGTCGAAAGAAGGCGACCGGCCACTGATGGCCTACGTGGGCACGTTCAGTTCGCCCCTTCGCGACATGCTGCCGACCCAGGTCGATCTGCCGCCGGGTAACGGTCGCGGCATCCACCTGTTTCGAGTGGATCGCCGGACGGGGGGGATGACGCCGGCCGGCATTGTCGAAATGGGAACGAGCCCTAGTTGCCTGGCGGTGAATTCCACGGGGACCCGGCTCTACTCCGCCAACGAGACAGATCGCGTGGGGGACAACAAGGAGGGCACGATCAGCGCCTTCTCCATCGATCGAGCAGACGGGCGGTTGACGCTGCTCAACACGGTCGGTTCGGGCGGAGCGGGGCCGACTTATGTGAGCGTTCATCCGTCGGGGCGGCACCTGCTGGTGGCCAACTACTTCGGCGGTTCGGTGGCTGTGCTGCCGATTCTGCCCGACGGGCGGTTGGGCGAGGCCACGGACGTCAAGGCGGACGCCGGCACGATCGGACCGACGAAGGCAGCCAACGCTCCGCCGGGCAGTTTCGCCATCAGCGGGCACGACCGGACGCACGCCCACATGATCGAGGCCGATCCTTCCGGCCGTTTCGTCCTGCACGTCGACTTGGGGCTGGATCGGATCTTCGTGTGGAAGTTCGACGAGCAAAGCGGCACGCTGACAGCGAACGACCCGCCCGCGGTCTCCCTGCCGCCCGGCGACGGACCGCGGCATTTTCATTTTCATCCGAACGGTCGTTGGTTTTATTCGCTTCAGGAAGAAGGCTCGACGATCGTTCTGTTTGACTACGATGCCCGAGCGGGACGATTGACCGCACGCCAGACGATCTCGACGCTGCCGCCCGGGTATGCCGGCAGCAATTTCTGCTCCGAGATCCTGGTTTCCTCGGACGGCCGATTCGTCTACGCGGGCAACCGGTTGCACGACAGTATCGGGATCTTTTCCGTCGGTCCGGAGGGCGAACTCACCTTCGTGGGAGAGGAGTGGACGCGAGGGAATTATCCGCGGAGTTTCAGCTTCGACCCGACCGGCCGGTTCCTCTACTGCTGCAATCAGCGGGCCGACCATATCGCCGTGTTTGAGGTGGCTCGCGAGAGCGGCAGGCTCAGGTTCACGGGCGACTACGTGGCGGTGGGGAATCCGTCGATGGTCGTCTTTCTTGATCTTGGCAACGAGTAGTCTTTCAGGTAGCCGGCGTGGCTCGGTTCGTGGTGGGCGGGTTGTTGCTGGCGGGCGGCGAACCTCTCAAGAGCGGCTCTTCCGAAGAATTCGGGGGTCGAAGAATCGACAATCCCCATTCACTGGACCCCGGAGGGAGCCGAAAGTCTCGTAGCGGCGACGCCGGTAACGGCGTGGTAGACGAACTCGACATACTGCCGGACTCCGGCCACCGAGACTCGCTCGTCGTTGCCGTGTACGCGTATCGAGTCCTCGTCGCTGGTAGGTGCACCCAGCCCGTAGGCCTGCACGCCTCGCGCCCGCAACGGCGCCATGTTGGTTGCCCCCGTCAAGAGAACGGGCAGCGTGGCGGCTTCCGGAAAGACTGTCCGCTGTGCCTTCTCCAGGGCGCGAAACATGTCCGTCTGAATCCCGGACGCTTGCGACCCGACTCGGCCGCGCGGTGCTACCAGTTGGACTGCCGGATCGTCGATCAAGCGGCGCAGGGCGGCGACCATGGCGTCGATGTCTTCGCCGGGCACGGCACGGACGTCCAAACGGGCTTCCGCTTGGGCAGGTATTACGTTGCTCCGAAAGCCGCCCTGGATGATCGTGGGTGAGATCGACGTCCGCAGCATCGAATCGTAGCGGGGATGGACGATTCGAATCTTCTCCTGGACCGCGGCGCTTCGGGCGGGATCTTCCAGGTGTGAATAGAGGTCCTTCTCGTCCGCCGGGCTGACGGCCGCCAGTCCCTCGAAGAAACTGCGGGTTGTTTCGTTCAGACGCATGGGCATCTGGAAGTCCCCCACCTTGGCCACTGCGGCGGCCAGGTGCGTGATGGCGTTATCGGCCAGCGGTATCGAGCCGTGCCCGGAGGTTCCCTTCGCGATCAGCCGCATCCCGCGGGGCACCTTTTCCGTGGTCGACACGCCCACATAGAACACTCGCCCTTCGCGCAAGGAGATCGCGCCCCCCTCGTCCAGGGCGAACTCGCAATCGATCTTGTCCCAGTGCCGGGCGACCATGAAGTTCATGCCGACGTTCCATGCACCTTCTTCGCCCGCCTGAGCCAGGAAGATCACGTCCCTGTCCAGCGGCACACGGAGGCGGTGCAACAGCAAAAAGACTTCCAGATAGACGGCGACATTGTCCTTGTTGTCCAAGGCCCCCCGGCCATACAGGTAGCCGTCCTTGATGTCACCGCCGAACGGCTCGACGCTCCACTTCTCCCGTTCAACGCCCACCACATCCGTGTGACCCATGAGCAGTATGGGGCGCTTTGTGCCGTTTCCCCGGAGGCGGGCTACGAGGTTGCCACGGCCAGGCTGGAGTTCCAGAATCTCCGACTCAATGCCCTCCTTATCGAGAATCGCCTTGATGTAGCGGGCAACTTTCGTCTCGTTTCCGTCACTGGTATCGATCTTGACGATTCCGGCCAGGTTCCGGACGGCCTCGTCGCCGGCCTCGATCCAATTCGGCTGGGACCGGGCGTCGTCCGCACCGTCGATCGAGTCCGTACCGCCGGCCGAACCGCCGAGCACAAGTGTAACAAGAATCGCTCCCGCGATGCTTCCCGGATGTCCCATGGTTTGACTTTCATGTTGTCTGTTTGCGGCTGTTGGATGTATGAGTCGGAAATCAACCGCCCCCCTTACAGTGCCCAGCCTTCGCGATAGGGCGGATGGATGAACTGATCGGCCTCGGGGCAGTTGCTCGCCTTCAGGTTCTCTGCATCCCACTGGAGCTTCTTGCCGGCCCGGAAGGCAACCGTTCCCAGCAGGTTATGTTCGACCAGCGAACCGGAGTACTCGAAATTGCACAAGGTGGGCGCACCTGTCTTGCAGGCATGAATCCATTCCTGGTGATGACCGAGCGACGGGGCAATCCAAGGCTCGGGCGGCTTGAAGTCTTTGAAATCGGCTTCGGGCAAAAGGATCCAGCGACCGTAGTCGGCCAGCAGGGTTCCTTGATCGCCCACGAACATGATCCCCTTGTGCCATGTCTGCAAATCGACGCCCTCGGGCGACTTGGGCCGCTGCTTGCCGTCATACCAGGTGAGCTTGACCGGCGCCCGCTTGCGGCGGGCCGGATGTTCCCATCGCACGGTCAGATAATCGGGATACGTTTCCGCGCGGACCGGCAACGGCCCTTCCGCCTCGATGGTCGTGGGAGCCTGCAACTCCAAAGCCCAGAACGGCAGGTCGATCAGGTGGCTTCCCATATCTCCCAGGGCTCCGTTGCCGAAGTCCCACCAGTTCTGCCACGATATGGAGCGGCGTTCGAAATAACAGGAGTGGTAGGGCCGCCAGGGCGCCGGCCCCAGCCAGAGGTCCCAGTTCAGATTTGGCGGAACCGGCTGCGACTCTTCCGGCCGGCTGCGTGGCCCCTCGATGCCCTGCTCGACCCAGACGTGCGCTTCGCGCACCGATCCGATCGCGCCGGATTGCACCAGTTCGACTACGCGGCGGTAATTGTCGGTGGCGTGAATCTGCGTACCCATCTGGGTTGCCACCTTGGTTTGTTTACAGGTTTCACGCATCAAGCGTGCTTCGTACACCGAATGGCCAAGCGGTTTCTCACAATAGACGTGCTTGCCGCGTCTCATGGCCGCGACGCTGGCCGGAGCATGGGTGTGCTCGGTCGTGCTGACGACGACCGCGTCGATGTCGTCCTGGTCGAGCATCTTGCGCCAGTCGACGTAGGTCTTGGCTTGGGGGTACTTCTGGGCAGCTTCAGCCAGATAGTCCTCGTTCACGTCGCACAGCGCGACGATGTTCTCGCTTGCCACCGCCGCCATGTTGGCCGCCCCACGACTGTGCACTCCGATGATACCGATGTTCAGCTTCTCGTTGGGCGAGCGGTTCTGGGCCGTTGCGCATCTGCCGGCCAGCCACAAGCCGGTTCCTGCCAGAGCAGAACGCTTAAGAAACTCGCGACGATTGCCGTGTCGACTCATCATCAACTCCTCTGCATCTCGAAAAATCGGGTTCGCCTTCACACTGCGCCCAGCAGGCTATTGCGCCGAGTTGGCCGTGTCAAGCAGCCGGTTGGAAAGGCGAGATTCGTGCAACCTGTATAGTTGCCGGGCGCCGCCCGGTTCCTGGATTTCCCAGAGATACTCCATTTCAGGGCGGCGCGTTGCGGGCGGTGTCTCCGCCGAGTATCCTGAGAACCGACAATCCGGACGTTCGTTCAGTACGCAAACATGAATAGAGAACCTCTTGGACACGTGAGGGCCGACATGAGCGATTGCAGAACTTCCGTGCGTCGGCAGGCGACGGGCGACCGGTTGCCTCGCCGGGACTGGCTGAAAGCGGCGGCCATCACCTGTTTGGGCGCTCGCGCCGCGGCCGCCGCGCCGGTCGATTGGCGGGCCAAGGCCAAGCAGAACCTGAGACTGGGTGTCGACGCCAGGCTCTATGCGGAACTGCCGCTGGAAGAGGCGGCCGCGAGAATCCGCGACGACGGCTTCCATTGCGTGCTCTCCAACTACACCTTCGCCGACATTCGCTTCAACCCGCTCGCACCCGACTGGGAGGCGGCCGCGAAGATCGTCGGCTGCTTCGAGCGGAACGGCATCGAAGTCGCCGCCGTCTTCGGCTACATCAACCCCATCGACCCGGTCCCTGAGCGGCGCCAGCAGGGCGACGCCCGGCTGGAAACGCTGTTGACGAACTGGAAGCGTCTCGGCTGCCGCAACGTCTCCACGGAAACGGGAACGTTCAACCCCAAGTCGCCGTGGCTCGGAGCGCCCGAGAACGAGACGGAAGAAGGCTACGTTCAATGCCGCACCGCGTTGGAGAAGTGGGCCAAGGTGGCCGAGAAGGCGGGGGCAGTGTTGTCTCTCGAGGCGTACTGGCGTAACGTGATCAATTCTATCGACCGGGCGGACCGGCTGTTGCGCGAGGTGGGCTCGCCCGCATTGAAGCTGGTGATGGACCCCAACAACTACTTCCGCAAGGAAGATCTGCCGAAGATGCAGCCGATGCTGGAGGAGATGTTCCGCCGGCTGGGCGGCCACGTTGCGGTGGCCCATGCCAAGGACGTGAAGCCTGCCGACGAGGGAACCGAACTGCCGGCCTCGGGCAAAGGCGTGCTCGACTACCCGCTCTTCCTGCGCCTGCTGGCCCAGCTCGACCGGCCGATGGACCTCATCCTCGAACACCTGACGCTCGACGACGTGCCCCGCGCCCGCGACTTCGTGCTCGCGCAGTTCGACAAGATCTGAACGGAGATAGCCCCCTCCAGCCAGACAAGCGGACAACTTTCGTACGGTGATATGGCAGCCGTACACTCCCCAGGAGCCGACCCCATGAAGAAGATCGTTCTTTTCATCGCGCTGGTTTTTGCCTCGCAGTTGTGCCGGGCCGCTGAACCCAAGCAACTCCTCAACGTGGCCTACGGCAGCCATCCGCGGCAGGTTCTGGATCTCCACCAGGCCGCTTCGGACACCCCGACGCCCGTCGTGTTCTACATTCACGGCGGGGGCTGGCAGAACGGCGACAAGAAGACCAATCCCAAAGCCTTCCTCGACAAGGGCATCTCGGTCGTCGCCATCAACTACCGCTACGTGAAGAACGCCGTTGAAGACAAGATCGAGCCGCCGGTCAAAGCCCCGCTGGAAGATGCCGCCCGGGCCCTGCAGTTCGTTCGCTCCAAGGCGGCCGAGTGGAACCTCGACAAGAAACGGATCGGCGCCACCGGAGGCTCGGCCGGCGCTTGCTCGTCGCTGTGGCTGGCCTTCCACGACGACCTGGCCGACCCCAAGAGCGACGACCCGGTCGCCCGCGAGTCAACCCGTCTCTACTGCGCCGCCGTTAACGGAGCGCAGGTTTCGCTCGATCCGAAGGAATTGCGCGAGTGGATGCCCAATTACCGGTACGGCGCCCACGCCTTCGGCCTGCCGGATATCCAGAGCCTGATCGACCATCGCGAAGACGTGCTGAAATGGATCAAGGAGTACTCGCCGATCGAGCATGTTTCGAAGGACGATCCGCCGATCGGGCTGTTCTACGGCGGCGAGGTTCCGGTCGTCGGCTCTTCGCCGAAGGATCCGACCCACTCGGGCATTATGGGCCTCAAGCTGGAAGAGCGTCTCAAAGCCCTGGGCGTCGACGTCGTACTCGTCTGCCCGGGCCGGCCTGATCCGCCGTACAAGAACTCGACCGAGTACCTGATCGACCGCTTGCTCAAGTGAACTTCGGTGGCGAAAGCTCGCCCCGTGGGTTGCACTTGCCGAGTACAACGCTGAACTCCGAATCCCCGTTGCCGACGCCCGTCAATCGCTGGTCGGCTTATCGCCTGCAACCTATCCCCCGACGCCGGTCGGCCTATCTCGTCGAGCGGCTGAGCAGTTGCTGCGCCCAAAAATTCTTGACAGACACCATCTTGGAGCGATAATGCGCGCATGCATGGGCCGGGATCCGTTGTTGCCAAGGCAAAACGGAGGATCACCATGAAAGACTACGAGATCATCGACACCAATGCCGACAACATCGGCGGTTGCGGCATCTGCGGCCGCAAGCCCGGCAGGACCGAGGGATATCGCCGCAAGTGTGATTGGCTCAAGAAGCAGTACGCGGAAGGCTTGAGGTACAAGGTACTCCGCTCACGTGAATCCGGTGACGTCGGGGTGATCGAGTACGCCCCCGGCAGCCATGCGTGGAGACCCGTCGAGGCGGAGGGTTACCTGGTCATCCATTGTCTGATGGTCACCCGCCAGCACTTGGGAAAAGGGCTTGGGATGCTCCTGGTGGAAAGCTGTCTCGCGGACGCCAGGAAGAGCAAGTGCCGATCAGTGCCCTATGGTTGCCAAGTGCGTGAAGGATATTGCGGAGGCGTCCGGAGCCCTGGGGCTGAAGACGAGAGTGGTTCGTATCACGAGCGCCGAAAAGTCAAGAGAGCTTCCGACGCCCTATGGTGTGTTCAGCATTGTCTACGAGGGAAAGCTAATTGCCGAGCGTCCGATCAGTGGCAGGAGATTCACGAACATCGAAGTGTTCGGACAACTTCTGCGAGGACAAGCCAATGACGATTGACGCGAGCGCTGGCATCGAGAGTCCGCCGCCCCGCAGGGAATGCTGGGCGAACTGCGGCGGTGAGGTCGATGAGGAGATGCGAGAAATCGACCGGCTGGAGGACGAGCTCTCGCCGCTGCCCGCGAATATCACACGCATAAGGAAGCTCATCTCGACTCTCGAGCTCTGCCATCACAAGGCCGAGCGCTGGGTCACGAATATCATCGAGGCGATCGGCAAGGGAGATACCTCCAAGGGCCTTGGGACTCGATCGGCGGGCGAGTCCCATCCGGCGGAGCGTGACTGGATGAACGCCTGCACGGCGCTTTCTGCCTGGTGCGCCGGCCAACCGGCTGCTTCCGTCCAAATCAACATAGGGGGCCGATCCGCGAGCCGTTTGTTGAGCAAGCTCGGACAGCGCTCGGCTCTCAAGGAGTGGCAGGTACAACGCCTGATTCAGCGCATTCGGGAGTTTGTCGGCTGGCCTCGTTCGATGCTTCATGATGACTCGGTGTATGTTTTCATGGAGGAGTGTGGCGCTGATTTTGAACCTCCGGGCAGCGCTGAATGCCCCGAGTACTATCGGGAGCACGGAGATTTCTGGAAGCAGACCATCGAGATGCGCATCTACGACACCGTAAATGGCGAGCCTGCCGATATCTCCCTGGCCGTGGCCATCGACTTGATGTTTCCATGCAACTGGAACTTCGTTGACAACCTCGATACGGTTCTCGGCGCCATCGGCGGGGAGTTGCACACCGCTCATCCGCTCGCTGTCTGCGCACGAAACATACGTCATGCTCCGATCTGTGAGCGCATGCAGACGGTCTGCAAGACCCTGCAACACTCCCTCCGGAATCATCGACTGGAGAACGACGTGGATAGCACGCTGCTGGAGTTGCTGGGAGATATCACCGCTCCAAAGAGGTGGCTCGTAGCCTCGCTCGACAAGACGATCCGATTACAGCTTGGATGGTAATCGGCAGGGTGCCACGGATGTTTTTCCGGATTGTATGTGACCACTTGATTTCGCATTGCCGGAAAGATGTCCGGGCGGCTTTGCCGCAAGAGGATTGTGGTTCGCTCGGCTTCGTTCAGCCTCTTGTTGCCAAGGCAACACGGACGAGGCGGTCTTCGTGCTTGCCACCCAATTAGGGCATCGATATACTGGCGATAGGCAATTGGAGGAACAGCCATGTCGCTTGAGACGATGATTTCCGGTTTGAGCCGCGACGAAAAGCTCGCTGCGATGGAACTCCTATGGAGGGATCTCACGGTCGATCCAGATTCTCTTGCGTCGCCGCAGTGGCACAAGCGGATCATTACCGATAGGCTTGACAATCCTGCTGCGGGAGAGGCGTTGCCGCTGGAGGAAGCGAAAGCAGAAATCAAGGAAGCGATCCATGCACGTCGAGCTTCGAGTTGAAGCCCGCCATGATCTGGTCGAAGGAGCGATGTTCTACGATCGGCAACGGGAAGGTTGAGGTGGCTCCAGTTTGACAGACACTCCAAGTGCTTGGGTTATGGGTGAGGCAACGTCTCCTGTCAGCTCAGAGTACCGGTGCCTCTTCTCTTCTGTTCCTTTAATGTGGAAGTATCAC
>Ga0123328_1000456_pt1 | contig 43743 bp, 62 predicted proteins | sample BioC12SIPDNA_2_FD_89702 | JGI IMG/M metagenome (GOLD analysis project Ga0123328, IMG submission 89702) | Anaerobic biogas reactor microbial communites from Washington, USA - Biogas_R1_A C12 SIP DNA | ecosystem: Engineered > Bioreactor > Anaerobic > Unclassified | place: Washington, USA...
CTTCAGTGGCTGGAGAACCTCTGCCACTAATCGCCAAATATTATGGAAAGATTTTGAGCTAGCAGTACTGTATATATGGGTTTATGTTTAAAATCTTTCCATAACTAAAAACCTTTGATAATTGCCGGTACCAACCGGGCCTTGCAAAAAGATTCCCTGTCCCTGGTTGATTATTTCCAGCCCTTTCTCCGCAAACGCATGACATTTTTTCAATGCCTGCTCTTTTTCCGGCTCAGCTGTTTGATAGTTGGCAAAGGATGCTTGCGCTAGGCGGGGCGGGATTCCGCTGGAAGCCCATACCGTCTGGAAGCGGATTTCTTCAGCGGAAAAATCCTTTATACTCATCAGCTTCCTCCCCGTTTAGGTTATTTGTCTGGTATTTATGCGCCGGCGAAGCCCGCGCCTGTAGGCGACGCGAATTCAGCTGGTCATACTGCTTGCGCAGTTTGTCCACGCTCAGGATATTGGTCCGCCAGAAAGGATCACTCTGGGCGAATAGAATCACTTCTTTGACCTCCTCCGGCGGCCGCCGATCCAGACGCATCAGTGCTTCCATCTGCCAGGACCATTTCTGTAGATCCGGCTTTTTATAACCGGGCAGATGCTCCAGGATTTTTTTCAGCAGCATTTCGGACAGCTGATACGGCAGCGAGTCTGGAGGATAGTTTTCTCGTTCTTTCATTGTTTTTCTTTCTGTCTTTACGACTGCTTTCAACTTCGGCGGCTCAATGGCCGGTGGCTGGTTAACTGTTGTACATTCGTGCAACACTGCTGTTGTAGAATTGTATAACCCTTGTATTGTACAATCGTGCAACCCTTGCACAAATGGTGCTTTACAATCCTGCCGCCCCTGACCGCAGTTCTCGCTACTTTCATAAATCCCCTGGGCCTCGTTGGCCGCTAGGGCTTCCAGATCAATCACGGATAGATCCCAGGCGGCAATGCAGGTGACGAAGGCATAAACTGATTTTTTGCCGGGCTGATATGCCAACCGGCAAATAATATTTTTCTTTAGCAGCACATTGATCTGGCGAGAGATATAGGGCCGGCTGCTGCCGCAGGCGGCCGCAAAATCCTCCAGGGAAATGGCATCCTGGCTCCGCTTCCAGCCGTAGGTGCGCCGGAATAAAAACAAGCAGATCCCTTTCTGCACCCCATTGAGTTTAGCCAGGGCCAAGGCTTCTAACAAAAGATTGGCGATTTTGGTAAAGCCGTCCTCGCAGTCGGCTTTAAATATTTCACGATCACCTTTAGGCACCATAACACCTCCTGTGATCCATTTAACAATCCGTTTGACATTGGGGCCGGGCTTTGCTCCGGCCAGTTTTATTTCTGCAACAAAGATGGCCGGCCCTGCCAGACCAAGCAGCCGCGCATGGAGTCAGCCTCCCGGGACTGCCTGGTTAACCGGCAGTAAGGACGTCTGAATCTGAATTTCAGCCGTTCCTTGAAATCAGTGCCGCCGAGGGGCTCCCAATAGCGGCAGCTTCCGCAGCAGTGATTGATTTTGGTTGTGCTCAACGGCGTTCACTCCTTTAACGGGTCAAAATTATAAAAAGAGCAGTGCCAACAGGCAGATGATAAATACAAAGGCCATGATCTTTATGATCAGCTGATCAAGATCATATACGCCGTTAAAATAACCACCGCAGCCGCGGATTATAATTTTCTGTTTGCTCCTACCTGTTGCTGCCTTGTTTTTGCCAGCAGCCGCAGGCGGAATGTTTTTTATCTTGAACAATATACTTCCCTCCCCGATTTCAATACCAGCGGCTGGCGGAGAGGACATGAAACCAGAGATCATCCTGGCATTCAAATCTTAAATATGGCCTCCGGCCTGCCACACATCTTACTTTTTTGGGCAGGTGTTTTTCGGGAAATTCCCAATGCCCGTAAAAATTTTTAAGGAATTCAGCAAAAATCTTCTGCTGACCGGGGCTTAGTTTTGCATAGCCCGGCACCTGCTCCGGCCTGGTCAGACTGGCACCGGAAAAGCTTGTCCAGGGGCTTTTATTCTCACTGTCTGCGTACATAAACTCCCTCCTGACTGTCATTTGATTGCTCAAATAATCTTGAGCTCGCGCAACAACCGGTCACGTATCACTTTGGGCTTGTCGCCGATGGTTTCGCTGCAGCGGGCCAGCAGCTTTTGGTTTTTCGCCAGGGTCTTGCGGTCCACACCCAAAAGCGTAGCTGCTTTGTTGGCTGACATTACCACTGGCCAGGAATTGTATGGTTCAGGAATCAAATCGCCACCTCCTCCGACTTTTTCAAATCAGAATATCACCCGGTCTTTGTTTTTGTCGTTTTTGTTTTCGTTTTGGCAACCTGCTTTTCAAAAAAAATATCCTGCAACGGCACATTCAAAACAGCGGCAATCTTTACCGCCATGCCGTATGACAGCCGACGGTTGCCGTTTTCCAGATTGCAGTAATGGGGCTTGGATACCCCCAGCTGCTCGGACATGAATTTCTGACCCAATCCATGTTCCAAACGAATTTCTTTCAGAGTTTTCGTAATTGCAAACACCTCCCACAAATTTTTCCATTTTCGGCGGGGTAATTTCTATTTTAGTTATCATTTTGAAAAATTCAAGTGCAAATTTGGTAATTTTTTGTATAAATTTTATTTCCATCCAAAAGTCCTTGCATGTTGTCTAATTGAAAACTAGAATTAACATATACAAGGAGGGGTAACGTGTCAGTCAACAATTTAAAAAAGCTGCGGCTTGTAAAAGGTTTAACGCAAACAGAACTAGGCCGGCAATTCGGCCTGAGCAAAACGGCCATATCATTGTACGAAAGCGGCAAGCGGGGCATGGATGGAGAGCTGCTCAAAGGCCTTGCAGATTTCTTTTCCTGCACCACTGATTATCTGCTGCAGCAGGATGCATATACGGACAGCAATATGATTAAACTAGATAATTCTTCGATCGTGCATTTGCCTATTTACGGAATCATCGCTGCCGGCCCCCCGATTGCTGGCATCCAGGAAAAAGACGGCACCTTTCCCTTTGATACCAAAGCGTTCCACTTGAATGGCGTTAACATTACAGATTTCTTCTTCCTGCGGATCAAGGGCGATAGCATGGAACCGGCTATCCATGATGGCGGCCTAGTGTTGGTGCATAAGCAGTCCCAGGTGGAGCCGGGAGAGATTGCAGTGGTTTTGTGTGATGACATGGAAACCGCCACTTTGAAAAAATTTTATCTGCAGGGAGATCAGGTGGTGCTGCAATCCATTAACCCAGCTCATGCGCCCATCGTCAAACTGGCAGACAAATGCCTGGTGATTGGCCGGGCCTTGTGGCAGGGCAGCTACCTGTAGCGTAAGTCAACAGTAAGAAACGGGCTGATCGCCGGACGGCTTGAATTCTTGCTTTTAAGGCAATGAGGTGATACAAAATGGCATGGATTGAAAAGCGCGGAGAGAAAAAGTATCGGGTGGTCTGGGATGTAGGGACACCTGATGAGCGGGAACGGCGTATGGAGTCATTTGACAGCTGGGAAGAGGCTGACAAGTTCAGGAAGAAGGTCGATTATGAATCCAGTTTGGGCCTGGCCTTTGATCCTTCCCGTATGACCGTGGCTGAATACCTGGATCATTGGCTGAATCTTCACGGGGATAATCTGGCTCCTAAAACCCTGGCCAGCTACCAGTGTGAAATCAAAAACCACATCAAGCCGCAGCTAGGCGCGGCGAAACTGGTCAAGTTGTCGCCCATGCACCTGCAGAATTATTATGATCATTTGAAAAAAGCCGGCAAGATTGATATCCTGAGCCGGGATATCAGCAAGCTCCAGGCAGAGTATGAAAAAGCCCTCAGTGTCGGCGGGGAAAGCCGAAAGATTAAAAGCAATCTCGAGCGGGCCAAAAAGCGGCGGGATAAAATGCTCACTGACGGCAGCGGCGGCCTGTCCGCCACCACCATCCGCTACCATCAGCGCATCATTCACAAAGCCCTCAAACAAGCGGTCAAATGGAAAATGGTGAACTATAACGTGGCTGATGCCGTTGAACCGCCCAAGGCAGTAAAAAAAGAAATAGATTACCTGAGAAAAGAACAGGTCCACAAATTCATCAACTGCATCAAATCATCTCCGGAGTATCCAATCATCATCACCGCTGTCTTCACCGGTATGCGGCAAGGAGAGATCCTGGGCCTGCGCTGGCAGGACGTGGATCTGCATGCGGGCATCATTAACGTTCGGCAGCAGCTACAATATATCCCGGCACGAGGTTATTATTTCAAAGAACCAAAAAAAGAATCAATGCGCGACATTCCCATGCCGCTGCCCCTTAATGCTGTACTGCGCCGGGTGCAAAAAGACCAGCAGGCAATCAAGGATATTTATGCCGAGGCGCTTAAAAATGCTGCCGGTGTTGATACCCAGGACCAGACTGATCCGGCGGCAGATCCATCCCAGAATCAATACCAGGATCATGATCTGGTTTTTTGCAATTACAATGGCAGCCCCATGGACGGAACCGGCGTAACCAAACGCTTTCAAAAACTGCTGGAGCAAAATGGCTTCCCTCGAATAAGATTTCACGCTCTGCGGCATACCTTCGCCACCATGTGCCGGGCTGCCGGCATGGGCCTGGCTGACATTCAGGATTTATTAGGCCATGCCGATATCAGCACCACTAAAAAAATGTATACCCACATCGAATTGGAGCCGCTCAGAAAAGCCATGGATAAACTGACTGAGTACATGGAAATTGATTCTTAAAAAAATCTCATGCCACCTTTCTGCCACCCGTTTTGCTATTTTTACTAAAATTACAGAAAATCAAAAGCCCCTCCAACCTCGGAGGGGCCTTATTTTTAACTGGAGCCGATGGCCGGATTTGAACCGGCGACCTGCTGATTACGAATCAGCTGCTCTGCCACTGAGCCACATCGGCTTATTGGGTTAACAAGTTGATAATAACAGGCAAACGGGTGAGCGTCAAGTGAGAGTCCGGTTTAAAAATCCCCCGTATAGCGGGGGATATGTCCTTTATTTCTTTTTAGGCTTTTCTTCGGTCAGGTAGTAGTAGTTGGGGTTGTTTAGCATTACCGACTGGCAGGCCGGACAGATGTAATGAAGGTAAGCCTTGCGATCAATAATTTGTACCATTTTCTTTAGTGTAGCTTCAGGAAATTCTTTGCTGCAGGTAGAGCATTTTTTCATGCCTGGATGTCCTCCCTTAGAGTACTTATTTATATGTATGTTAGAGTTTATGAGCTAAGTGCTATTTTATCACTCGACATAATGTATTAATAGTCACATTATTGCGACATGCGGTGCGCTTATCTAACTATGCTCATTCTTTAGCCGTTTATATTAGATTGGCATATTTATCACAATTCCAGCCAGGATTCCATAAAGGAGATTTCCGCTTCATAGAGTTCCCTGATTTTATTCACAGCCAGGTTGATTGTCTGCTCTTGTTCATCTTCCAGTTCGTCTTTTACCAATTGTTCAAAGGGAATGGTTTTTAGCCGTGTGCATGCTTCCTGTATGTCCACATGGGCAAAGAATCCATTGAGTATGTTCATGAGGTTGAAAAAGTATGTTTGCACCCATTCTTCAATCTGGGTTTCATTCGGCTGTCCTGCTATCATTTCAAATTTACTCAGTTTAATCATTTTGGTTCCTTTCTATCTAAGGATTTTTCATGTTTAAAAGCGTAAACAATACTGTCACTCTGAGCGATAGCGGGAAGTCTCAGACCCTTCGGTTTTGCCTCAGGGTGACTTCCATGAAAATATTTATGCTTTATCAAAAAATCTAATTATGCCTATCTTTTAAGTGCTTGTTTCAATAATGATTGTTTAAATGTCAATTTCTATTATATCGTTTTCAATTTCATTTTGCACCGCTTGATAATCATCAGGTGTTGGAGCAGGGTTAATCTGGTAAACTATAATACAGGATATGTTTTTGGAGGCCGTCTGGTATGATTAATAACGATGATGCTTTTAGTTTCTTATATAATCCCCGTATAGTAGTTCCCAATAGCAATCAGTATTGGGAGAAGGTTGAGCTGTGCCATGTTGAATCTCTGGCAGGGGTTAAGGAAGTTTTTTGCGAGGTAAATTGCCAGCTGGACCCGGATATTATTGACCATTTTGGCACTCGTTTCCCGGCTGCGGATGCTTATTTGCTTCATTATGCCCACGGTTGGAACAGCAACCGCCATGAGGTACCGGTGCTGCTGGTGCATGGTGCCGGTTTGGATGCTACTTCCTATACTAATTTATGGGATATGGGTTACACCGGGTTGCAGCAGCAGCTGGTGTCCCTGGGGTATCGGGTTTTTTCTATGACTTTTTCCCATTCTCACGGGGATAACTTTTATCAGGCCTTGCAGTTGGCAGATGCCATTGAGCACATCAAACAGCTTACCGGAAGCGGGATAGTTGATGTAGCAGCCCATAGCAAAGGTGGTATTGCTGCTCGAATTTATATGTCCAATATGTCTGCTACTGCTTATCGTCACGATGTACGCCGCCTGGTTATGCTGGGAGTCCCTAATCTGGGTACTGATTTTGCATTTCGTAATCCCTCGGTTTCCTATTTGATTTATACTGCCGGAGGCAATGGGGTTATTGCCTGGGATAAGCTGATTTATCTGACCGCTACGGTCGATATTACCCCCCGTTCAATTTATGCAGGGGGCGGGTTTCCCGGGCAGAGTCAGATTTTGTATCGCTGGGATAATGAGTATAATCTGGATGTTTCCCAGCAGGATTGGTGGACTACTTATTATGGCGGCAGCGGTTATGTGAGTCATTCCCAGGGTATAGAGGCAGCCTTATTATCCGGTGGGTGTTTAATATCGGAATTAGAAAAACATAGCCTGGCTACTGATATTGAGCTGTCAGTTCTGGCCGGGGAGAGTCATTTGTTTGCCATGATTCCGTTGCAGACTTCTATTCCCGGAGATGGAATTGTGTTTCGGGAGAGTGCTTTAAATACTGATGCTATGGTTTCAGGCGGAGCTCATTTGAAGGATAAGCAGGTAATGACGATAAACCATATTGAGCTGCTCTACCACCCGCGGGTGGCCCGTTGGGTGGATAAGCAGCTGCGTAATAGCGATTAGGAGCGTTCTGCCAGCCAGGAGGATATAACCGGATAGACTTCCCGTTTGGCATAACTGCCAAAGACCAGCCCTCCGTGCCCTACCGGGAAGCTTTGATAGGTTTTGTCTTTCGAGCTTGACAGTTCAAGTATGGCCCGGGTTTGTTGCGGAAGTACCAGGTGGTCATTTTCTCCGGCCAATACCAGCAGTGAAGATTTGATTTTGTCCATTTTTACTTGCCGCCCTTTAATTCTGAACTGACCTTTGACGAGCTTGTTTTCCTGATAGATTTCCTTTATCCACTGCCGATAGGCTTCACCGGGAAAGTTAACATTGTCATTTACCCATTTGTTCAATGCTCTCCAGGCTTCCACCGGCATTCCTTCGTCCAATGATTTCCACAGCCTGGTATAGGTACCTACAAAGTTATTTACCGGCCGTAACATTTTCACCCCGGTATCAATAAAGTCTTTGGGAATTAACCCGTAAGTTTCTACAACTTTATCCGGATTAAATCCGGGGGCTTCCAGCCAGGTACCTGATAATCCCGATTCTTCAAAGTTAATCGGTGCGGCCAGATAGATTAAATTTTTTATTTCCGGTTGGGGATAAAGCGCAGCATACATGGTGGTCATGGTGCCGCCCATGCAATAACCGGCAATACTTATCGATGGCTGCCGTGAATACTGCGCTACCTTTTGCACTGCCCGGGCAATATAATCACTAACCAGTTCACCATAACCCAGATGGCGATCTTCCCAGTTGAATTCTCCCCAATCAAACATATATACATCAAAGCCTTGTTCCACCAGGTATTCAATTAAGCTCATACCCGGGTATAAGTCCAATATATACGGTTTATTAATCAAAGCGTAAATAAATAACAACGGTGTACGATATGTGGCTTCTTTGTCGCCATGATAGTGATACAACCGGGCTTTATTCTTGTGCCAAACAGTATCCTTCGGGGTCATGCCGGTCTGCGGTTGCGGGTCATAGGTTAATATTTCTGCCCATCTGCGGGTGGTGTTGACCATCCGATCAACATTTTCCTGCAATTGGAGACCAACTTCATCCGCTGAACCGGATAACAGTTTAATTTTATCCATTGAATAACCTCCAGTTTTTCAGGGTTAACCAGCCACCACATGTTTTCTGGGGGGTATAACGACAGCTTCGCCTTCCATTAGCAATTCTCCATGCTGGTTGTGACAGGTGGTACGCAATTTTACTCTGCCGGCCGCCATTAATTCTGTTACTTCTGTCATGGCGTGAATTGTGTCATTTATATAACAGGGGCGAAGAAATTTCATGCTTTGACTTTCGTATATGGTCCCTGCACCCGGCATTTGATTGCCAACCACATTGGATACCAGTCCGGCCAGCAACATACCGTGGGCTATACGCGTTTTAAAATGACCCTGCTGTGCCCGCATTTCGTTAATATGCAGCCAGCTGAAGTCTCCGGTTATTCCGGCATATATATATACATCAGTTTCAGTAATGGTTTTTTCTATAAAGCCGGTGTCCCCCACTTTCAATTCACTATATATATTTTCAATCATGTTTATTCTCCTAAATATCTTAATTACTCCGCTGGTGTATCTTTCTTAGTGGTTTTTTTCCTGGCCGGTGCTTTGGTTGGCTCTGACAGCTGATTTTTTTCCAGCTTATCCAGGCGGCTTCCCATGGTTTTTAGCTCTTTTCCCATTGCTGCCAGTTGTTTTTTAATGTCTTCCTGATAATCTGCCATTTTTATAAGACTGTCAGCCATGCTCTGAAAGTTGTTTAATAGCTGAAATTCAATGGTATCAATTTTTTCTTCCAGGGATATGACCAGTTCACCTACTCTGGCTACATCCTGTTTGGAAGGAACCGGGGTAGTTTCAAAGAATTTTTCCAGGTTCTGACGAGTCAGTTTCTCCAGCGTAAGGTGTTTATCCAGACTGGTATCCATCATATTTACAAATGATTTGGTGCTGAGGTAATCTTTAAAGGCTTCTGCCCAGATAGCTTCATTATTGAAGTATAAATTTTTCCATAGTTCACTGAAGTCAGGTACCGATACCTGTTCTGCAGTTTCCTTTTTGCTGTCTTCAGACATATAGAGCTCCTTTCCCCGAGACATGGTCTTATCCAGACAAATTAAAAATGCGGTTATCCGAAGACATAACGCTTCGGGTAACAACCGCATTTATAATTAACTGGTTTTAGAGTTGTTCTACTTTCTTAGATAATTCGTCTACTTTCTTTTGTAAATCATCCAAAGTATTAAAATTGGGGACTTCAATGTTTTCCATGGCAGCTTTGACCGCATCCTGGATCATGTTTTGCATTTGCATTTGATTTTTCTTTACTTGTTGTACCAGTTCTTCAATGACTTTGATATTCTCTTCGCGGGCTATTTTAATCTGTTCATTATACTTTTTAATCATGGTGTCCAGTTGTTCCTGAGACCAGGATACGCTTCCCAGACCCACCAGCCACATATCCCAATATTTGTCAGTCATGTTCTCCGCTACGGCAAAAGCGTTGCTTACTGCATCTTTGGTTTTCATTTGTACAACACACTCCTTCTTCTTTCTAAATGTTGGTTATTTAGTATAGCCATTTCACCAACCATCCTACTGTACTACTTCTGCCTTTTACCAGCTGATTGTTGTTTAATACCTGTAATAATATTGCTAACCCGTTCAGATTATGCCAATAATCTGAGATGAAACCAATAAAATATCATATATCCGATTGTACCAATACTGATTATATGATCCGTTCTGCAATTATTTTACTATTGGCTTTTAGTCTGGGAATAAAAGTGTGTTCTGAATATGAACTGGATTAAGCAATAAACAAGTTATTTGGTGTGTAACAGCCGTTATGTTTTGGTAGTACTTTCCACTTGATTAATCAAGTGCTAAGTTCAAGTATACCTTTCGAAGCAAATATAAGCAATAAGTCCTATATAACTATTTCCAGAATTTATTATGCAAAAGGGTGCATATTCTCAAAATTTCTATTAATTCCGCCTTTTTTTGTTAAATTAAATATTTACAATTCGCACCTGTTGCACATAAGCTGCTGCCAGATTAGCGATTGCCTGCATTTTTTCCCTTGAATACGGTACGATATCACCATAGGCAGCATCCCAGGTTACTGAGGGATTAAATTGTTGGAGCGTGTATAGCGGCATTCCCTTGATATAATTGGCTATGCTTTCTATATCTTCCGGAGTGTGCAGGAGTGGTACTACAGTAGTTCGGAATTCTACCTGTATGGATGAGTTTATGAGCAGGTTAACCGAGCTGCGAATGTTAAAAAAGTCCTCAGCAGACAATTTGCCGCAGGCGCTGCTATATTTACGGTAATCCAGAGGTGCTTTGATGTCCAGGGCAACATAGTCCAGCAGTTGTTCTTCCATGAGTTGCCGGAGCATAACCGGATTGGTTCCGTTGCTGTCCAGTTTAACCAGATAGCCCAAACTTTTAATTACCCGAATGGCATCCGGTAGTTCCGGATGCAGAGTCGGCTCACCGCCGGTAATGACTACTGCATCCAGAAAGCCTTTATGTTCCTGTAAGAAATCCACTACTTCCGGCATGGTAACGGATGGTTCAGTATTACGCGATGTTCGCACCAGCAGATGTGGATTATGGCAAAAGGGACAGCGGATATTACATCCCCGTGTAAAGAGTACCGCTGCAATTTCGCCCGGATAATCAACCAGGCTTTGCGTTACCAGACCTGCAAATTCCATTATGACAACGCCCTGTCAAATACTTTTCTTTCTTTGAATTCTTCCTGTTTGCCTGCATTCCACTGTTCCACCGGGCGCAGATACCCTACAACCCTTGAATATACCTCACATTGAGTTTCTTTGCCTTCGGCTGTACAGATGGGACAGTAGTAATTTTTCCCGCTGATGTAGCCATGGCTGGGACAAACGCTGAAGGTAGGTGTCAGCGTAAAGTAGGGCAGTTTAAATTGAGCACACACCTTTTGTACCAGTTTCTTAGTAGAAGGTACTGATGGCACTGCTTCACCCAGGAATATATGGAATACTGTGCCTCCTGTATAGCGGGTCTGTAAATCATCCTGATAGTTTAAGGCTCTGAACAGATCCTCGGTATAATTTACCGGCAGCTGAGTGGAGTTGGTATAGTAAGGTTCAGCACCCCGCCGGTAATCGGCTTCATTGGCAACGATGATATCTGGATACTTGTTTTTGTCTTTACGGGCAATGCCGTAACTGACTCCTTCAGCCGGAGTTGCTTCCAGATTGTAGATGTCGCCGGTTTCTTCCTGATACATCATCAACCGGTCACGCATAAAATCCATTACTTCCAGAGCAAAGTTATGTCCGGCTTCGCTGGCTATATCACAGCCCAGGAAGTTCAGACAGGCTTCATTCATACCAATCAGCCCAATAGTAGAAAAGTGATTTTTCCAATATTGACCGGTACCGGCTTTTACATCCCGCAGGTAAAACTGGGAATATGGATATAGTCCTGAGTCAGTCAGATTCTCCAATATCTTGCGCTTTGTTTCCAGGCTGTGTTGAGCCATGTCCATCATTTTTATCAGCCGTTTGTAGAAGTCTTCCCGATCATTGGCCAGATAGCCCAGACGGCCCATATTAACAGTTACTACCCCGATGGAACCGGTAAGCGGATTGGCACCAAATAATCCGCCTCCGCGCTTTCTGAGTTCACGGTTGTCCAATCTCAGGCGACAGCACATACTGCGGGCATCTTCCGGATTCATATCCGAGTTAACAAAGTTTGAGAAGTAAGGGATGCCGTATTTGGCCGTCATTTCCCATATCTTGTCATAGTTGGGGTTGTTCCAGTCAAAGTCTTCGGTAATGTTGTAGGTAGGAATGGGAAAGGTAAATACTCTCTCCTCAGCGTCACCCTCCATCATTACCTCCGCAAAGGCCTGGTTAAACATGTCCATTTCCGCCTGGAAATCTCCATAGGTGGTATCCATGTATTTGCCGCCTATAATTACCGGTTCATTTATCATGAATTCCGGTACTTTAAGGTCCAGAGTGATATTGGTAAAAGGCGTCTGGAATCCTACCCGGGTAGGGACATTCATGTTAAAAACAAACTCCTGCAATCCCTGTTTTACCTGGCGGTAGTCCAGGTTATCGTAGCGGATAAAGGGAGCCAGCAGAGTATCAAAGTTGGAGAATGCCTGGGCACCAGCCGCTTCACCCTGCAGCGTGAAGAAGAAGTTTACTATCTGGCCTAATATGGAACGAAAGTGTTTGGCCGGGCCGCTGGCAACTTTTCCTCTTACGCCCCGAAATCCTTCCAGCAGCAAGTCTCTGATATCCCAGCCCACACAATATACACCCAGTATGCCCAGGTCATGAATATGAAAATCGCCTTCAGTATGAGCTTGCTTTATTTCCGGAGGATATATCTGGTTTAGCCAGTATTGTGATACTACCAGAGAAGCAATATGAAAGTTCATGCCCTGCAGCGAATAAGTCATGTTGGAATTTTCCTTGACTCTCCAGTCATTTTTCTCCAGATAGTCACCAATAATTTTATTATTAAAAAACAGCTGACTGGCTTCACGCAAATCTTCATGCTGTTTACGATAAAGGATATATGCTTTGGCGGTTTTATAATGACCGTTTTTAACCAGGACTCTTTCCACCAGATCCTGTATACCTTCAACAGTAGCAATATCTTCATCATCAATATATTGAGCTATCTCTACTACTTTGTCAGTAAGTTCTACTGCCGTTTCATAATCACGGCCTCCAACAGCTTGTGCAGCTTTCCAGATTGCTTTGGTTATTTTCTCTTTTTCGAAGGGGACAACTCTGCCGTCCCGTTTTTTGATTTTTGTGATGTCCATCCGGTATCCTCCTTTATTTGCTAACACAATATATAGTAGCCCATTATTATTCATACCACTATATTCAGTATGATCATTATATTTCACCGGTTAATATAAAAGCAAATTTTATTTACGCCTGATTTCTTGATTTGACTGATTATTCGATAAAATTTGCGACCCAATCATCGTTTTTTGTAATATAGGGATTAATTATATCAAAAGATGCAAAAACCAGGCTACCCTAAGGTTGCCCGGTTTTCGTCATTTTCTTTTATACTATTTTTTTATAAAGTTATAACAATATTCGACAATGTTACATAACCAGAGCCATTATAGCTTTATGAGCATGCAAACGATTTTCGGCTTCATCAAATACCACTGATTGCGGTCCGTCCATTATTTCATCAGTTATTTCCTTGCCGCGTTTGGCCGGCAGACAATGCAATACTATGGCATCCTTTCTGGCCAGGTTCATGAGCTGCCGATTTACCTGGTAGCGCAGAAATTGGGCTTCTTTTTCTTCGGCCTGATCTTCCTGACCCATACTGGCCCATACATCCGTATAAATGATATCCGCATCACGGACGGCTTCCTGCGGGTCGGTCATTACTGATAGTGTGGCTCCGGTCTGCTCTGCATCCTGCCGGGCCAGATTGAGAATGTCAGTGTCGGGCTCAAAACCAGGCGGACAGGCGATAATAATGTCCATACCTACTTTGGCTCCGCCAAATAGAAGGGAATGGGCGACATTGTTTCCATCACCGACAAATACACATTTTAAACCCTTGAGGGTACCTTTATGTTCTTTAATAGTCATCATATCCCCGATTATCTGCGTAGGATGCAGTAGGTCAGTGAGACCATTTATAATTGGAATGTCCGCCCATTTGGCCAGTTCCAGAACTTCCTCATGCTCAAAGGTGCGAATCATTATGCCATCCAGCATTCGCGCCAGTACCTGGGCAGTATCTTTAACCGATTCGCCGCGGCCCAATTGAATATCGCGGGGACTTAAAAACAGCGCGTGACCGCCCAATTGATACATGCCTACTTCAAAGGCTACCCGCGTACGGGTAGAAGCTTTTTGAAATATCATACCCAGAGTCTTACCGGCCAGATGATGATGGGCTATACCGCTTTTATTCTCTTTTTTCAGCTGTGCACCCGTTTCCAGTATTAGTTCTATTTCTTCAGTGGTATAATCATGAATGCTTATAAAGTCCCGACCTTTAAGCTCTTTTGATATTGCCTGCATTTTCCCACTCCCTCTTAAAATTACTCCGTCCATTCCCGGAGTGCATTATTAAATATATTTATGGCCTGATTAATATCATTTTCGTTTACAGTCAGAGCCGGTACAAAGCGAACTATCCGTGGTCCGGCACCTACCAGCAGCAATCCCTTTTCGATTGCTATCTCGATCAGTCCCCGGACTTCTACATCAAATTCTGCCCCTAACAGCAGCCCTTCTCCGCGGACCTCTACGATACGCGGGTCAGCAATTCTCTGCAGAGCTTGCTTCAAAAGTTGACCTTTTTTCTGTACGGACGGCAGAAATTCCGGTGCAGTTATAGTCTCCATTACCCGGCAGGCTACTGCAGCCGCCAGCGGGTTACCGCCAAAGGTTGAAGCATGGTCACCGGGAGCAAAACCGCTGGCAGCTTCTTCCGTAGCCAGCATGGCCCCAATCGGGAATCCTCCGCCCAGACCTTTGGCCAGCGTTAATATATGCGGTGTTACTCCATAATACTGACCGGCAGTAAGACTGCCCAGGCGTCCCATTCCACATTGAACTTCATCAAATATCAGCAGTATGCCCTGCTGCTCACATAACTCTTTTAAGCCGCTCAGGAATTCTGCCTCAGCAGGTTTGATTCCGCCTTCTCCCTGAACCGGTTCTATGATTACTGCTGCTGTCTGTTCGTTAAGCAGAGATTTTACCGAATCCAGATCGTTGAAACGGGCATATTTGAATCCCGGTACCAATGGAGCAAAACCTTCATGATATTTTGCCTGTCCGGTTGCAGTTAACGCGCCCAGGGTACGACCATGGAAGGAGTGTTCAAAAGCAATTATCTCCTGACGATGAGCTGCATTTTTCCGATAATGATATTTACGGGCCAGTTTGATAGCAGCTTCATTGGCTTCCGCACCACTGTTGCAAAAGAAGGCTTTATCCAGACCGCAGCTGCCGGTTAGCTTTTCCGCCAGTTCTATCTGGGCTGGATTCCAGTACAGGTTGGATACATGCCATAATTTATCTGCCTGCTCAGCCAGAACCTGATTAAGTATATCCGGACTGTGACCCAGTAAACAGGTGGCTATACCACCTACGAAATCCAGATATTCTTTACCGTCAGCATCCCATAGCCGGCTGCCTTTGCCTTTAACAAAGGTAATCGGAAAACGGCCATAAGTTTTCATTACCGAGTTTTGACCTTTATCTATCCATTCCTTATTAGTCATATCATTTTCCTCCTATCCGTTGACCACCATGGTGCCAATTCCTTCACGCGTAAATATCTCCAGCAAAATGGAATGAGGTACCCGTCCGTCAATAATATGCGTTCTGCCCACTCCCCCGATAACCGCTTCCACACAGCACCGTACTTTGGGGACCATGCCGCCGGCAATTACCCCCTGTTGTATATAACCCTCCACCTCACTGACTTTCAGTTCGGAGATTAGGGTGTTGCTGTCCTGAGGGTTTTTCAGCAAACCGGGTACATCGGTCAATAATACCAGTTTGTCAGCATTCATTTTTACGGCTATGGCAGCAGCTACCAGATCAGCATTGATATTGTAGGCAGCCTGCTCCTGATCAATGCCTATGGGAGCAACTACCGGTATATAGCCGTTTTCGATAATGGTTTCAATAATTTGCGGATTAATGTTGACTATTTCCCCGACATATCCCATTATTCCATCCGGGTCCATAGGACGGGCCTCAATTAAGCAACCGTCTTTACCGGTAATGCCTATGGCATTTCCTCCGCTGGCATTTATTCCGGATACTATTTCTCCATTTATTTTACCCCCCAGCACCATTTCCACTATTTCCATGGCATCCTGGCTGGTGGCGCGCAATCCATTTATAAATTTACTTTCTATTCCTAAACGATTCAGCATACTGTTTATGGCCGGTCCGCCGCCATGGACTACTATGGGCTGCATGCCTACATAACGCATAAGTACGATGTCCTGCATTACCTTTTGTTTCAGGTCGCAATCGGTCATGGCGGCTCCACCGTATTTGATTACTACCCGTTTACCATAGAAGTCTTTAATATACGGCAAGGCTTCAACTAATATGGCTGCTTTTTCCATCGCTGATTCAAACATTTTTATTCCTCCTCTGCCTGTTCGCCCTTTTGATTATCAGGTCCGATAAGCAGCATTTATTCTCACATAGTCATAGGAAAGGTCACAACCCCAGGCAACCGCCTCTTCACTGCCGGATTTTAAATCTACCGTTATCACCACGGTTTCCTTTTTCAGTTCCTGGCGGGCCCGTTCTTCGTCAAATACTAATCCCATGCCGTTTTCAGCCATTTTTTCGGCCCCCAGATATATATCTACCTGGTGAGGATCAAAAGTTGCCCCGGAATAACCAGCCGCAGCAAGTATCCGTCCCCAGTTGGCATCTTCACCAAATACAGCTGCTTTGGTCAGGTTGGACCCGGTTATGGAACGGGCTATCAACCGGGCATTCTTCTGATTAGCCGCATTTTTTACCCGAACTTCAATCAGGCGGGTAGCGCCTTCACCATCCCGGGCAATCATTTTTGCCAGGGTTTGGTTGATATAATTCAAGGCTTGTTGAAATTCTTCATAGCCTGGTGAGTTGCTGTTTTCAATAACAGGGTTGCCAGCCATACCGTTGGCCAGAATTATGGTCATGTCATTAGTGGAAGTATCCCGGTCCACACTGATCATGTTATAGGATTCATTCACTGATGCCTTGAGCATGGTTTGCAGACATTCGCTGCTGACGGCGGCATCGGTAGTTATAAATGCCAGCATGGTTGCCATATTGGGGTGTATCATTCCTGAACCTTTAGCCGTAGCACCAATAGTAACTTTTTTACCGGCTATTTCTATCACTACGGCAGCTTCTTTGCGAACCAGGTCGGTAGTCATTATGGCACAGGCCATATTTTGACCGCCATCGGCTGACAGAGTAGCCGCAGCTTCCCGGATGCCGGCTTCGATTTTATCCATGCACATAAATACGCCAATTACTCCGGTAGAGGCAACTGCTACCTGATCGGCGGCGATACCCAGGCTTTGAGCAGCCAGTTCCGCCATACGCAGGGTATCATTCCAGCCCTGTTCGCCGGTGCAGGCGTTGGCGTTACCACTGTTGGCAACAATGGCCTGAGCCGTACCACCGGACAAATGCTGACGGGTAACATCCACACAGGCCGCCCGGACCAGATTGGTAGTATATACTCCGGCTGCCGTACAGGGTTGCTGTGAATAAATAATTCCCAAATCTTTTTTATCTTTATATTTTATCTGTGCATAAACTCCCTGAGCTAAAAAGCCCTGTGGAGAGGTTACTGATCCATTTATTATTTTCATCTTCTTTCCTCCACCTTCATCAATTACGGATGTACGCCCGGGAATAACAGACCCCGGGTTTCTTCCAGACCCATAACCAGATTAAAGTTCTGAATCGCCTGACCGGAAGCGCCTTTGGTCAGATTATCAATTGCTGATACTATTATTACGGTTCCACCCTCATCAGCATAAATACCGATATCCACATGGTTACTGCCGTAGACCCATTTGGTATGGGGCATTACCCCTTCAGGCAATACGCGGATAAATGGTTCCTGTCCATAATAATCTTCCAGCACCTGACGAACTTCACGGGCCAGTTTCCCCGGTCTTAAACGGGCATAAGCAGTAGTCAGAATACCCCGGTTCATAGGCACCAGATGGGGAGTAAACACCATTGATACCTGAGTTCCGGCAGCCAGGCTCAATTCCTGGGCAAATTCCGGACCGTGACGGTGAGTTCCTACCCCGTAGGCTCTGATGCCTTCGTTAACTTCACAAAACATACTGGTGGCTTTCAGGCCTTTGCCGGCTCCGGAAACCCCGCTTTTGGAATCGATCACCAGGTTCTCGCTGCTGATAACAGCTTCCCGCAGCAAAGGTGCCAAAGGCAGAATGGCACTGGTAGGAAAACAACCCGGGTTGGCTACTATGTCAGCTTTTTTAATCTCCTGGCGGTAAAGTTCGGGCAGTCCATAAACCGCCTCTGCCAACAAATAAGGGGCTTCATGAACAGTCTCATAATAGCGCTCATAAATGGCTGCATCCTTCAGGCGAAAATCAGCCCCCAAATCAATACATTTTACTCCGGCCTTACTCAATTCCATTACAATTGGTACGGAAAGACCATGCGGCAAAGCCATGAAGGCTGCCTGGCAATCCCGTTTTATTATTTCCAGATCAGTGGCTTCACAGAGCAGCCTGCTGTAGCCGTGCAAATGGGGATAAACCTGGTCAATACGACGACCAATGTTTTCGGTAGAAAATATATGGTTAATTGCCAATTCTCCATGCAAAGCAGTTAAGCGCAGCAGTTCGGCTGCAGTATAGCCATCACCAATAATAGCTGCCGGTATCATCATCTATATCCTCCCTTAAACAGGTAATTTAGCGAGGTCAAAAATAAACTTTTATAATTATACATAATCATGCATAAAATTGCAACAATAAAAATTAATAGACGCGGATTACGCAGCTGTTTTTTTAAATAGACACAGATAACACAGATATTTAAATGATTAACACAGATTTATTTTATATTTAATATTTTTAACAGGTTTTTACATGGTGATTAATCTATGTGAAAATAACTATTATTCAATAATTTTTTAACCTGACTATACCTGACTTCACCTGACTGAACCTGACGATTATAGTTGACAGGGCTGGTTGACCAGTTTCAGTCAGGTTCTAATAATTGATAAAGATGAATTAATTTATTGGACTCCTGCTCACCATGATTCACCTGGCTCAAATTTATACAATAAAAACAGCGGGAATCAGCTTAATCTGCGTAATCCCGTCTATTGTTTGCGTCTATTAATAAAGCTCCCCGTGGGGAGCGTTTATTTTCGGGAGGCCAAAACGTTTATTAGCCGTTCAACAGAAAAAGCGGGGCCGTGGGCGGGATATATCTGCCGGGCTCCGTTATCAATTAACAGTTGCCAGCTTTCATAAACCTTTTCCGGCAGTTCGGCAAAAATAGGGTAGTTATGGGTAAAGAACTGGTTCATGGCCAGATCTCCCACGATAGCCCGTCCATCATCCAGTAAAACTGATAGTGAACCGGGCGTATGTCCGGGTGTGGGTATTACTTTCCCTGATACTCCAAAAGAGTTCAGGTCATATTCATGTTCTAGCGGATATTCTACTTTAGCTGCCGCAAATCTCCACAGTATTTTACTGTGATCACCCATCCAGCTGACCACACGTCCCAAAGTATTGGTACCGGGGGGAATAACTACTATAGCGCCTTCCGTCAGTTTTGCTTCCTGGGGGTGCATCATTATTGGACATTGGCAGTAGCCCTGAATGGCAGCCAGACTGCCTACATGATCAAAATGAGCATGGGTTATTATGATTAATTTTATATCTCCCGGCTGTATTCCCCGTTGCCGTATAGCTTGTAAAAATTTTTTGCCCCGGCGCTGCTGGCCGGTATCTACCATAATATATCCATCCCTTGCTTCGATAAGATAACAATTGGTTATTCCGAGAGTTATGGTATGCATTTTCATATTATCTCCTTTGGCCTTATCTCCTTTAAAGTATGAATTCCCCGTAAGCAGATTCCTTAAAGCCGGTGATGGCTTTTTTCCCTTTTTTCAGAACCGGTCTCAGCATGATACGGGGATTTTCCTGAATTAATTTTACTACCTCTTCATCAGTTAATCTTTCCAGGTCGATGTCCATTTTTTTAAATACCTGGCTGCGCAGGTTGACAATCCCTTTCAGGGTTAACCCGGCTGCAGCAGCTACTTCCTTTAGAGTCTCCGCCGTCGGGGGTTGTTTCAGTAAATCATAGTAGGAATATATAATTCCATTATCATCCAGCCACGCCTGGGCTTTTTTACAGGTACTACAACTGGTAACACAATAAAATATCATAGTTTGTCCCATATAAATGCTCCTTTCAATGTAAATTACCACACGCTCTTTATGTCATCCCTGTAATCATTATTAATAGACGCAGATTACGCGGATTTGCGCTGTTTTTTAAAATAGACACAGCAACATTATTTGTGTTCATACCGAAGGATTCAACACAATCAGTAGTCCCCGGCAGGGCTATTGCAGCGCCAATCAGCGTCAAAAAAAATTATAATAACCGTCAGGTTCAGTCAGGTTATAAAATTAATTATCCCTTCTCGTAACGGACATCTCACTCTCCATAGAAAACCTGACTCCAAATTAATCAAATAAAAATATCAGTGTAAATCACTAAAATATCTGCGTAAATCTGTGTCAGAAAAATTATAATAACCGTCAGGTTCAGTCAGGCGAAGTCAGGTCAGTCAGGTTATAAAATTAATTATCCTTTCTCATAACGGACATCTCACTCTCCATAGAAAACCTGACTCCAAATTAATCAAATAAAAATATCAGTGTAAATCACTAAAATATCTGCGTAAATCTGTGTCAGAAAAATTATAATAACCCCCGGTTATTCCCCTTTGTATTCCGGTTTTTCCTTGCGCAGGAAGGCTGACATACCAGTTTTCTGATCCTGGGTGGTGAAACACAGCCCGAATAAGTCGGCTTCTATCGCCATACCTGTATCTATATCCGTTTGCAATCCTTTATTTATGGCTGATTTGGAGAAACATACTGCCAAAGGTGCATTGGCCATAATCTTCATGGCCATTTTCTCCGCTTCTTCCATAAGGGTTTCCGCCGGATATACATGGTTTACCAGACCAATACGCCAGGCTTCCTGGGCGTTTATAACACTGGCAGTATAGATTAATTCTTTGGCCCGGCCTTCACCTACCAGGCGGGCCAATCGCTGGGTTCCCCCATAGCCCGGGGTTATGCCCAGGCCCGTTTCCGGTTGACCAAATCTGGCATTTTCAGAGGCCAGACGAATATCAGCCGACATGGCCAATTCACAGCCACCCCCCAGGGCAAATCCGTTTACGGCTGCAATAACCGGTTTTTCCAGTAGTTCAATTTTACGAAAGGCCAACTGACCCAGGGCCCCAAAAGCCCTGCCCTGTACACCGTTTAAGTTTTCCATGAATTTTATGTCGGCACCGGCTACAAAAGCTTTTTCTCCAGCCCCTCTGATAATTACTACTTTGATATCATCGTCTGCTGCAATTTCATCAGTTACCTTGACCAGCTCTTTAAGTAAGTCTTCATTTAAAGCGTTCATGGCTTCCGGTCGGTTAATAATTAAAGTCCCTATTCCATTACCCTTCTCCAAAACCAGATATTCATATAACATGGCTTAATCCCCCTTAGTTGTTTTTTATATCTATAGTTATGATTATATTTTAAATTATTTTCAGCTTTTGGTTAATAGTTTAGGTATTCATATGCTGAAATTTGGGTAACCTATTCATTGAACAGCCAGATGGTTTTTACCTGCGGCTTTCATATAAAGAAGGGGAGAGCCTGGCTCTCCCCGTTCTTATTAAATCCCGATGATATTACTGACGGGAAAATCACAGTATTTACAGTGTCCATTTTTTATTCCGCTTACCTCGGTTTGATAATAATTGCGACTGATTAATACTTCATTACAATTCAGGCAGCGGGTATGGTTATTGTAGAGACCAATATTCCCCAGATATACAAAGTTTAAGTGTTTACGGGTAATTTCATACGCTGTATACAGATTTTCAACCGGAGTCGCTTCACGGTCAAATTTATAAGCCGGATGATAACGGGATATATGCAGCGGAATATCAGGGTTTATTTCCGCCAGCCAGCCGGCTAAAGCTTCAATTTCTTCAGCAGCATCATTTTCACCGGGTATGAGCAGATAAGTAATTTCCACATGCGTTTCCCGGGCAGCCTCCTCGACCCTTTGTTTTACCGGTTCCAGGTCTCCTTTGCAATGGCGACGATAAAATGAAGGATTAAAGGCTTTAACATCGATATTTACGGCATTTATCAAAGGTAATAGTTCGTGCCAGGGTTGGGCTTCTATAAATCCGTTGGTCACCAGGACGACCTGATGGTTTTCTTCACGCAGCTGTCGGGCTGCCTGATACACATATTCATACCATATGCCCGGTTCATTATAGGTAAATGCCACTCCAACAGAGCCTTGCGCTTCATAATGATCAGCCAGTTCTACCAGGGCTTCTTCGTCCAGCAGTTCAGCGGGAGGTTCTCCATGAGCTATACTATAATTCTGACAAAACGGACAGGCCAGGTTACAGCCAAAGGTCCCCACCGATAAAATAAGTTTTCCGGGGAAAAAATGATACAGAGGTTTTTTCTCGATCGGGTCCAGAGCGGCAGAGGTTATCTTCCGGTAATTTATAGTACAGAGGACGCCGGCTTCGTTTATGCGTACACGGCAAATGCCCTTTTGTCCAGCTTTTAAATGGCAATGGTGGGGACATAGCCGGCATTTTACCTGCCGGTCTCCCAATTTCTCGTAGTAGCTGGCCTCTTTATAATCCATAGTCCCTCCTCCTGCGTGATTAGCTATAACGAGTTACTTTGAATCTTTGAATATTATAGTCTTCTCCCGGTTTTATACCTGCCTTTTGCAAAGCAATGTTTAACTGCCCGTCCACCGTATTTACACCTTCCAGTGCCGGTAATAACAGGCCCCTACGGGCACCGCGACTGACTATAACTCCATACTGGGCCGGGTCCAGGTCCTCGCGGGTACAGGGTTCAGCTTTTCCTAAAATATCTACCGAATAAGCCAATTGGTCAAGTTCATCAGCCTGTACGGCTGGAAAACGCGGGTCATGGGTAGCAGCGCTAATGGCGTTGGCCTGGATTTCTGCAGCAATATCATCGTAAGCTGCCTCGATGGTTCCTATACAGCCCCGCAGTTGGCCATGTTTTTTTAAGGATACAAAAACACCGGCACTTGTGTCGCGCAGCTGTTCATATTCCAGTGGCAGTTCAGGCAGGCTCCCCTGTTTAATATAGTTTTCCAGCGTCAGGCGCGCCCATTTTACCGGCAGGCTTTCTCCCTGACGGGTTTCCTCCAATTGCTGCCGTCGGGAGTTTTTTAGTTTTTCCAGCAATGAGTGGCGTTCTCCAAATGGAGTAAAACCTGCTATCAGATAGCCTACTCCGAAAGTACCTTCGTAACTGAAAATCTCGCTTTTAACCTGCAATTTATCCAGACAGCCCAACATAATTACTATGGAACGATAACCACATTCCCCGGCATTCTCCCTCAACTCTTCCGACATATTGATTATGGCTTCAAAATCATTTTCCAGCAGCAATCGTTTGATCTGTCTGTCATAAACCGGCCCATCGGGATGATAATCGTATGGGCCCTCATCCTTTAGCCGGTGTGACATGTCCCCGGAGGCTACTACGGCAATCTTTTTATCCAGTTTATTAGCGGCAGCGGCTATTATGCAACCCAGGGCATATAACTCCACCTGGGGGAGGAATCCGATACTTATTGCTGTAATGGGAATATCCTCAAGGCCTGCTTCACGCAGATAGTACAAAGGAACCATGATACCATGATCCAAATGTGGATTTAAACGGTGTCTGGCGGCATTTTCCCGGTCTACCCACAGTATATTTATTCCGCTGTCAATTGCCTTATCAGTTATTTCCCTGACTAAAAGCAGGTCATTGGCTATGTTTGTCCACTTTATATTGCTGCCAAAAGAGGCCAGATTACCTTCAAGCAAAGGTTGGCTTAATATGGAGACAGCATCCCCAAATACATTGCCGTGAGGAGTCAGAAACACAATTGTATCCGGTCTGGCAGCAGTCAGTTCTGCTGCCATCTGTTTCATGCCCCTGACTGTATCAGGTACCTCTTTTAACCGTTCTCCTCCGATTTCAGGGATAATCAGAGGGGGATGGGGCGATAATGCAGCATAAGTAAGCATATAACTCCCTCCTTGCTCAGTCTTGCTTATCAGTCAGCAGGCCGGCCTGATATTGGGTAATACCCTTAAATATGGCTGTTGCCACCCGTTGTTGATAATCCGGTTCAGATAACAGCCGGGCTTCTTCAGGATTGGATAAAAAACCAACTTCCACTATTACTGCCGGCATATTGGTTTTATCAATAATGAAATAGTGTCCTGACAATGCCTTACGGTTAGTATTCCCCAAACTTGTGGTTAATTCCTGTTGAATACTCTCCGCTAATAATTTTGCCTCCGGGCTGGACTGGTTGTAAAAAGTTTGTGCTCCGCGCCAGCGGGGACTGGGATCAGCATTGGCATGAATACTGATAAACAAATCAGCTTTGGCAGCGTTAGCCTTCTCCACACGACGGGACAGGTCCTGACGCTTGCGCTCGGACAGAGAACCTTTGGAATTGGAATCAGACAGAGCTTCATCGCTGTCACGCAGTAAAATTACCATCGCTCCGGCCTTGCTTAATTGTTGGTTTAGCTTTTGACTGATAGCCAGAGTAATTTCTTTTTCCTTAAATTCTCCGCGCTGGGCTCCCGGGTCAAAGCCACCGTGACCGGGATCAATAACAATAACCCGGTTAGCCACGGCATAAGATGCCACCTGAGCCACCGGTCTTTCTCCCCATATCACCGCTAATCCCAGTATAAATATCATAATAGCAGCCATGCCTATCCGATAAGTCCGCTGAGGTATAAATATTGCCCGCTTAAATATACTCATCATCCCCTAAAATTTTTACTTTTCATATATATAAGCAAAACAAAATATGATTATACCTTTTTGTAGCGGAGAATCAAAAGTGCCTCCTGCCCGCCTCAGGTATAATGCTTTTAATTATATCGGTTTTGATATATTATTTAATTAAATATTCAAAGATTGCCAATAGTTATCAGCTCATAAGTTTATTCAGCTAAATATTAAGTTTGGTTTTATGAATAAAATAAATTCCTGGTCTGTGCATTATATGGGGTAAACAAAATACAAGTATTCAATTCTACTTAAAACCCCTGCTTTAAATTTCTTATAATTCTATTATTAATTGCAAGGAGGTTTATTTTATGGCAACAGACGAGACTAAAAGAGGTATCTTGCTTGAAAGTGGTACCAATGAGATGGAGATAATTGAATTTGGTGTCGGTGAAAGCGCTTTTGGTATCAATGTAATGAAAGTACGCGAAATAATCAATCCGATAAAAGTAGTCCCACTGCCAGGAACCCATCCTTGTATCGAAGGTCTCATCTATCTTCGGGGTAATATAATGCCGCAAATTAATCTCGGTCAGTATTTAAACTATGAACCTTCAGCGAATCCTCAACAAGATCGGGTAATAGTTGCTGAATTTAATAAAATGAAGGTCGCTTTTCGGGTGCAGACCGTAGCTAGGATACACCGTATATCCTGGGAGCAGATAGAAAAACCTTCTGATCTTCATAGTGACGAAAGCGCAGCAGTCGGCATAATAAAAATGGGGGAAAGGATAATTCTCCTGCTAGATTTTGAAAAGATTGTGATGGATATTAATCCCGGTATGGGTTTCAAAATGGATCAAATGAATATCGACCCTACCTCCGATCATTCCAGTCAACGCATTATTATAGCGGAAGATTCCCCTACCCTCCGGCACTTTATTGAAGGGGTACTGAATAGTGTCGGGTTTACCAATCTCAGATTTTTTGAAAATGGCGCTCTGGCTTGGAATTACCTGGAGGATTTGGTGAGCAAACGCGGAAATGGCTTTACCGAAGAGGTACAGTTGTTGATTACCGATATTGAAATGCCTCAGATGGACGGGCATCACCTAACCCGCCGGGTTAAAGAACACCCGATTTTGCAACAACTTCCGGTGGTTATTTTCTCCTCGCTTATAAATGAAGATTTATTCCACAAGGGCGAGGCGGTAGGGGCTGATGCTCAGATAAGCAAGCCTGATTTCCCCGCTCTGGCTCATTCTCTGGAAACGCTGGCCCTTAAGGTTTAAATATATATAGCTGGATTCATTCCGTGCAGGAATAATCTGCTAACCATAACTGACCAGACTTTGCCCATAAAAAAAGCTCCCCTTTTGAGGGAGCCTTTTGTTTTCCCAATTAACGTTTTGAGTATTGGGGTGCTTTTCTGGCTTTGTGCAGGCCGTACTTTTTACGCTCTTTCATGCGCTGATCGCGGGTCATAAAACCTGCTTTACGCAGAGTCGGGCGCAGTTCCTCGTTGGCTCTGGTCAGAGCCCGGGCAATACCTAATTGCACCGCGCCAGCCTGCCCGCTTACTCCACCGCCATGTACACGACAAATCACATCAAATCTGCCGTTGGTATTGGTTAGTTCCAAGGGCTGTTCAACAATTAAACGGCTGGTCTTATTAGGAAAATATTCTTCGAATTTACGGTCGTTGATTATGATATTCCCGTCTCCAGGCACCAGCCTTACCCTGGCAACGGCTTTTTTTCTTCTTCCGGTTCCCCAGTATTGTACCTTTGCCATAACGCTCCTCCTTACCCTCTAAGCTCGCGAACTACTGGCTTTTGAGCCTGATGGGGATGTTCACTGCCACGATATACCTTGAGCTTTCTATACATCTGAGCGCCCAGACGATTATGGGGAAGCATGCCCTTGACGGCCGCTTCAATCGCTCTTTCCGGACGTTTATCCAGCAGAGTCTTATAGTCCATTTCTTTTAAGCCGCCTGGATAACCGGTATGATAACGGTACTTCTTCTGCAGAAGCTTGTCGCCAGTCAGCTGAATCTTCTCTGCATTGATGATAATTACAAAGTCCCCCGTGTCAATATGGGGGGTATAGGTAGGTTTATGTTTTCCCCTCAGGATGGAGGCCACTTCTGAAGAGAGTCGACCAAGAGTCTGGCCGCTGGCGTCAATTACATACCAGGCGCGGTCAATCTCTGCTGGTTTCGCCATATAGGTTTTCACGATGTTCCCTCCTGTACTTGCAATACATCTATCCTACCGGAGTCCACTAACGGGGCAGGAAGCAGATCCTTCCAGACAGACTACCTTAATATTTTATCGAAAATGTATAGTGCTTGTCAATGAATTCCCGTATTAAAGTATTATTATTCTTTATAATGAACTTTCTGCAGGTATAATCCCTGCGGCGGCGCGGTCGGTCCACCCATCATTCTTTCTCCGGAGCTTAACATTTGCTGTATGGCGGACGGAGGAAAACTGTGCCGTCCGATTTCCAGCATGGTGCCCACTATTATGCGTACCATATTGTATAAGAAGCCATTGGCCGATATTTCCAGGGTTAGGAAGGGCAATTCCTGCTTCCAGTAACAATTAATAATTTCGCGTTCATAGCCTTTGACTGAGCTGCCACTGGCACAGAAAGCCCGAAAGCTATGCCAGCCAATAAGATACTCACATGCTGTTTGCATAGCTTCCAGGTCCAGATCCTCAAAGTATAGTAACGCATATTTACGGTAAAATGTGCTTCCAGAGCGCTGACGATAGATTTTATATATATAGTTTTTACTGATGGCATCAAAGCGGGGATGGAAATCAGGTCGGGTTAAGGAGCTTTTTATTACCCTGATATCAGCCGGCAGGACACTGTTTAAGGCAAACTGCCATTTTTCAGGCGGAATGCCGGAATCGGTGTCAAATGCAATTACCTGATCCAGGGCATGTACTCCACTGTCAGTTCTCCCCGCTGATATGATCCGCACTGGATTTCCGGTCAGTTTTTCTATACTGCTTTCTATTTCCGCCTGAATAGTATGAGCATTAGGCTGGATTTGAAAACCATGATAGTTACTGCCGTCGTATTCTATTAACATTTTAATTCGATGCATGTTATTCTCCTTAAAGGATTAGAACTACTACAGCCACCACCGTTGAAAAAAGTCCGTAATCACATAAGGCCAGTTTTTGTTGATAAAGATGGGTACGATGTCCTCCCGCCTCATAACCCCGGTTTTCCATAGCTTCAGCCAGATAGGCGGCTCTTTGCATGGATGCCCGTAATAAAGGAACTATAATTGATATTATTCTTTTCATTCCTGTCAGCAGGTTCCCGGTACGCAGATTAGCACCCCGGGCGGCTTGGGCTCTATGTATTCTGACGGTTTCTTCCCCCAACAGAGGAATAAAACTTAGACTCAGGGTCATTATCATTAACAGTTCGTGTAACGGAAATCCTGTTCGTTTCAAGGGCTTAAGCAGGGTTTCCAGACTGTTGGTTAATTCCACCGGTCGGGTAGTAGCTGTCAACCAGCGGGCTAAAAGCAGTATGCCGGTTATACGCATCAATAATCCCATAGCTGCTGTTATTCCCTGCTGCGTAATAATTAACGGGTGATAGCCGGTTAAATAATCTCCCGGGGTCAGAAATAGTTGAATGGTAACCGTGATTAATATTATCGGCATAAAAGGTTTTAGATCCTGCCAGTAATGATACCCGGGTATCCGACTGACTATAACCAGAATCAGAATCATGCTCAGGATCATAATTAGTCCCCATGGGTAGGGTGCTTTAAAGCAGGCTAATCCCAGTATAATTGTAACCAGCAGTTTGGTTCGGGGGTCTAGTCGATGAATTGGTGAATCGAGAGGTAAATATTGACCCATACGCAGACCCACTTCATTCCTCTCCCTTCTTGTTCCGAATGCGTACCGCGATTTGCCGGTAAATCTCCTCCGGGTTGGCGGTTATTTCAGACCAATCTCCGCCTGCTCTGGACAGATGCTGAATCAATTCCAGACTAACCGGTAATTCGATTTCTGCCTGTTGCAATACCTGTGCAATTGATACAGCTGATTGGGTTGCCATGTCTGTAATTAATCGTCCTGATTTCAGTATTAAATAACGGTTAAATAATGGCAGCAATCTATCCGGTTTATGAGCTACTATAAGCATCGTTATACCGTACTGCTGATTTATATTATGCAAGCATTCTATTACTGCCGCAGCTGCTTCATAATCCAGTCCTGCCAGGGGTTCATCCAACAATAAATAACGAGGTTGCATAGCCAGAACTCCGGCTATGGCTACGCGTCGTTTTTCTCCACTACTAATATTATCCGTATGTCGTTCTAAAAATACCTCCGGTTTTAAACCAACACTTTGCAAAGCTTGATATACTGCCGTCTGTAATTTTTTCCCTTTCAGGCCCTGGTTTTTGGGCCCATACGCTATCTCATCATATATATTCAATTCAAATATTTGTTGTTCCGGAAATTGAAATAACATGCCAATTTCCCCATTATGTCCACCCGGGAGTTTGATGGTTCTGCCATCCAGTTTTACTGTACCCCGGTCCGGTTTTATAAGTCCGGCCATTATTTGCAGCAGCGTAGTTTTGCCGGCACCTTCAGCTCCCAATAGAGCTGCTATTTCCCCTTTATGCAGAGAAAAACTTATACTGTCCAGTACCTGTTTTTTGAATACTCCCTCGGGTTGCCAGGAGAATGAAACCTGTTCTAAAGTAAGGGGCATAATATCTCCACCAATGTATTCAGATCTGTAATGTCTGCAGGTATGGCTGTTCCTGCCTTCTGTTTTATGCTTTGAATTAATTTGGTTGTTTCCGGCGGCTCCAGACCCATTGCCTCAATTAACTGCAGTTGTGATAAAAGCTGCCCGGGAGTAGCCAGTAATTTTAACTTTCCCTGTTCAAGTACTGCCACCCGATCTGCCCACCAGATATCTTCCAGGCTTTGGGTTGTCAGCACTAATGTGGCCGCTTGCTCCCGGTTTATTTTCAGGAGCAGGTTTATCATTTCATTTCGCCCCTGCCGGGATAACATGTCCAGGGATTCATCTATGATCATACCGGCCGGTTGCATGGCCAGCATTCCTGCCAGGGCAATACGCTGTTTTTGCCCTCCGGACAAAAGATAAGGAGGATATGCAGCATAATCCTCCATTGATACCAGGTTAAGAGCAGTATCAACTCTTTTTCTTATGTCACCCGGGGGAAGCCCCAAATTTTCAGGCCCAAATGCTATGTCTTCTTCCACTAAATTAGATACAAACCCGTGATCCGGCATGGATCCCAGCAAAGATATCTGTCGGCGAATAATTCTGCGATTTTCGGCTTGCCGGGAATTGAGTCCGTTTACCGTAAGGCTGCCTGCATCAGGTACCAGGCTGGCATTCATCAGCCTGGCCAGAGTAGATTTCCCTGAGCCGTTTTTGCCCAGAACGACCAGCTTTTCCCCCGTTTCTATATTCAGGGTAATATTTTTTATTACCGGACTAATACTGTTCGGATAAGTGTAACTAACCTGATCCAGCCTGATCATGTTACTAGTCCACTAATTCAATTATCACCATCGGGGCACCGTCACCCTTGCGGAAACCAGTTTTAATTATGCGGGTATATCCACCTGTACGGTCACTGTAGCGATCTGCCAATCTGGTAAATAATTTGTAAACTACATCATCACTCATCAGGTAAGCCTGAGCCTGCCGTCTGGAATGCAGGTCGCCCCGTTTTCCCAGAGTAATCATCTGATCAGCCAGACGCCTGATGTCTTTGGCTTTGGTTTCGGTAATAGTTATCTTCTCTGCATCCAACAGTGAGGTAACTGTATTTCTAAGCATAGCGTTACGATGATCGCTTCTCAGTCCAAATCTGCGATAGCCCACTACCTTTTCCTCCCTCCTAATCTTCCGGTTTCTTGAAACCCAGTTCAAGTTCCTTCAGCTTGCGTTCAATTTCTTCCAGGGATTTTTGTCCCAGGTTACGGATTTTACTCATTTCTTCCCGGGTTTTCTCAATGAGATCTCCCACTGTATTAATGTTAGCCCTTTTCAAACCATTGGAAGCCCGTACTGACAGTTCCAATTCCTCGATGGACATCTCCAGAACTTTGTCTTTTTTCTCCTCTTCTTTTTCAACCAAAATTTCCACTTCAGCATAGGTGTCATCAATTTCAGTAAATAGCTTGAGGTATTCTATTAAGATTTGTGCCGACAAACTAACTGATTCCTCCGGACTTATACTGCCGTTGGTCCATACTTCCAAAGTAAGGCTGTCATAGTCAGTTCTTTTGCCCACCCGGGCATTATCAACCATATAGTTGACTCTGGTCACCGGAGTAAATATTGAGTCAATCGGAATTAAACCTACAATATCTTCGTTTTTGTATGGTTGTTGATCAGCAGGTACATAACCGCGTCCCCGTTCAACTGTTAATTCCATGACTAGCTTGGCATCTTTATCCAGTTTGGCAATATGCAACTCCGGATTAAGTATTTCCACCTCAGCATCCTGTTCAATACAACCCGCAGTTACTTCACCCGGACCAGTCTGTTCCAGATGAATTATTTTTCGATCATTACCATCATAGCGTAAGACCATGCGTTTAATATTGAGAATGATCTCGGTGGTATCTTCCACTACATTGGGAATGGAAGAAAATTCATGCAGCACTCCATCTATCTTAATGGAGCTTACTGCTGCTCCTGGCAGTGAAGATAACAGTACTCTGCGCAAAGAGTTACCCAAAGTAGTTCCATATCCTCTTTCCAGGGGTTCAATGACGAATTTGCCGTAGTTGGAATCCGAATCTTTTTCAACACATTCAATGCGCGGTTTTTCCATCTCTAGCATGCAATTATCTCCTCCTTTGTGTTAGAGGTGTATATTTATCTGGAGTACAGCTCAACAATGAGCTGCTCGTTTACAGCTGTATCTATCTGCTCGCGTACCGGATATGCCAGTACACTGCCAGTCAGGTTTTCTACATCCACTGTTAACCATTCCGGAGGAGTCTTATATGCTGCTTGATCTTTAAGTTCTTCAAATTTGGGTGAATCCTTACTGGTATCACGTACCTGAATTACATCCCCCACCCTGACCAGTATGGAAGGGATATTGGCTTTCTTGCCATTTATTATGAAATGGCCATGGTTAACCAATTGACGAGCTTCTTTTCTGGAACTGGCAAAACCTAAACGATATATAACATTATCCAGACGCCGTTCCAATAGTATCAGCAAATTGGAACCGGTGATTCCCTGCTGACGGTCAGCTTTTTTAAAATAGTTGCGGAATTGTTTTTCCATCAGTCCATATATGCGTTTGGTCTTTTGCTTTTCTCTCAGCTGTAGTCCATATTCACTGGTTTTTGGCCTGCGACCCTGACCATGCGCTCCCGGTGGATACGCCCGTCTTTCTACTGAACATTTTTCTGAGTAACAACGATCTCCTTTGAGAAAGAGTTTTTCTCCTTCGCGGCGACATTGCCGGCAAACAGAATCAGTATATCTTCCCACTTTATACCACTACCTCCTTAAACCCTTCTTCTTTTCGGTGGTCTGCAACCGTTATGTGGAATAGGGGTAACATCTTTGATTACACTGACTTCCAATCCGGCGGCCTGTAAAGAACGGATAGCCGCTTCACGCCCGGCCCCAGGTCCCTTTACATAGCATTCCACTTCTTTTAAGCCATGCTCCATAGCTGCCCGGGCAGCACTTTCGGCTGCTTGCTGTGCAGCAAACGGGGTACTCTTACGAGAGCCTTTAAACCCTGATGTTCCAGCACTGGCCCAGGAGATAGCATTTCCATGTCGATCAGTAATGGAAATAATTGTATTATTAAATGTTGACTTGATATGCGCTATTCCATGTTCGATATTTTTCTTTTCGCGTCTTTTTACTCTGGTCGTCGCTGTCTTTTTTGCCATCTAATAACCCTCCTTATCCCGGCTATTTCTTTTTCCCGCCTGCAGTACGCTTTGGTCCTTTGCGAGTACGTGCATTGGTCTTGGTTTTTTGTCCGCGAACCGGCAAGCCGCGACGATGGCGCAGACCTCTATAGCAACCCAAATCCATGAGTCTCTTTATATCCATACTGACCTGTCTGCGCAGATCACCTTCAACCTGATAGCTTTTCTCAATAATATCCCTGAGTTTCGCTACTTCTTCCTCGGTAAGATCTTTGACCCTGGTATCAGGATTTATACCTGCCTGTTCCAGGATTTTCCGAGAAGAAGGTCTCCCTATACCAAATATATAAGTTAGGGATATTTCAACTCGTTTTTCCCGGGGTAAGTCAACTCCTGCAATTCTCGCCAAACTCGTTCACCTCCCGTTTATTAACCCTGCACCTGTTTGTGCTTGGGATTTTCACATATTACCATTACTTTTCCGTTACGTTTAATAACTTTACACTTTTCACACATTGGTTTTACCGATGGTTTTACCTTCAAAATACTTACCTCCCTTAAATGCCTTGAGGACTACTTATTTGAAACGGTATGTTATTCTGCCGCGGCTTAAATCGTACGGTGATAATTCTACCATAACCTTGTCACCAGGCAGTATTCTTATAAAATTCATTCGCATTTTGCCAGATATGTGAGCGAGGACCTTATGGCCGTTCTCAAGTTCTACCTTAAACATAGCGTTTGGCAGTGGTTCCAGAACCTTACCTTCAACTTCGATAACATCATCCTTAGCCATTTATTAGACCCCCCTCCCGTTTAATTCTCTGGCTTCCTGTATCCGTTTCAGTTCTTTCCTGATAATGTTGTTGCCGGGTATTTCACCTTTATCCAGGTATGCCTTTACCTCTGTGGCATATAAGACGGTAAGGCTTAAATGTTTCAGGTTCTTAACCTTGGGATTCTCAATTTTTCGTATATCTCCGTCAGCAATCAGAACCAGTTTATCATTAATGGTCTTTACTATAATAAACATTCTGTCTTTATCCCGGCCAGTCTTTGAAAATACTACTCTGCCAATTAAGTCATTCAAAAGGCCACCTCCATTACCGTAGGGTTAGTATTTCCGGACCATGCTCAGTTACGGCTATGGTATGTTCAAAATGAGCAGAGTATTCTCCGTCCTGGGTTACCACTGTCCATTCGTCCGGTTTGGTTACTACCTTGAAGGTTCCTATATTAAGCATTGGTTCAATAGCCAGGGTCATACCCTGCTTTAAGGTAGGTCCCCGATCCTGCCTTCCGTAATTTGGTATAGGCGGGTCTTCATGCATTTTTTGACCAATACCATGACCCACGAATTCTCTTACTACAGAAAATCCTTGCTTTTCAGCATGGGTTTGGATGGCGTTGGAGACCATTCCCAGTCGATTTCCGATAACTGCCTGTTCGATTCCCTTCATAAGCGCTTCTTCAGTTATCTGAATAAGTTTAGCCGCGCGCGGATGCACTTCACCTACTGGAACCGTTATCGCAGAATCACCGGCAAAGCCATCAACCAATACCCCAAAATCTATGCTGAGAATATCTCCTTCTTTCAGGGTCCGGTTTCCAGGAATCCCGTGTACTACTTCTTCATTAATGGAAGCACATATAGCACCGGGAAAAGGTCTCCCCCCACGCGGGTTGGGATAATTTTTGAATACCGGAATAGCCCCTCTTTTCAGGCATTCCTCTTCGGCCAGAGCGTTTAATGCTCCCGTTGTGACTCCGGGCCTGATTTTAGCTTCCAACAGGCTCAGAACCTGGGCTACAACTGCCCCGGCCTGCCTCATCCTGACTAATTCATCAGCAGTTTTCAAAGTTATCATCTATGCGTGCTCCAGAATAGTTTTGATATCGGCAAATACTTCACGAGTTTCCCGATCACCCCTTAATGTATGCAGAACCCCTTGTTTCTCATAATAGGCCAGCAGCGGGGCAGTTTGTTCACTGTATACTTCGAGGCGCCTGCGGGCAGTTTCTTCCTGGTCATCACTGCGTTGTGTCAGTGACCCCCCGCATTTGTCACATACACCTGTTTGTGTTGGTGGATTAAATTCCAGATTATAAATGGATTTGCAATCCTTGCAGCTAACTCTGCCCACCATTCTGCGTACTAATAAATCAGTAGGAACGGTTATATTAATCGCAGCATCAATTTTTTTATCCAGCCGCTCAAGGACTTCGTCCAAAGCCTCGGCCTGTTTCGTGGTACGAGGAAATCCATCCAGCAGAAATCCCTGATTGCAATCATCCTGGGCCAGTCTCTCTTCTACTATGCCGATGGTGACTTTATCCGGCACCAGTTTACCTTCGTCCATGTACATTTTAGCTTCTTTTCCTAATGGGGTCTCATTCTGAACCGCTTCGCGGAACATATCACCGGTTGATATATGTGGTATCGGATAGGCAACCTTTATAATTTCCGCCTGCGTGCCTTTCCCTGCTCCCGGTGGACCCATGAGTATAACGTTCACGGTATCATCTCCTATTTTACAAAACCTTCATAACTGCGTAATAACAAGTGCGACTCAATCTGTTTCATGGTATCTAGTGCTACACCTACAACAATCAAAAGAGCTGTCCCGCCAAACCACATACTGGTAACACCAGTCAATTTAATGACAAAGTTTGGCATTACCGCAATTAACGCCAGAAACACACCGCCAGCCAGCGTCAGTCTCGATAATACTCTATCAATATATTCAGCGGTAGGTCGGCCCGGACGGATACCTGGAACAAAACCACCATATTTCTTTATATTCTCGGCTACATCCATGGGATTAAAGATAATTGCCACATAGAAGTAAGTAAAGAATACAATCAACAACGCATAACATAAATTATAAGCGAAACTACCAAAATTAAAATATTGGTTTAAAAGTATATTAAATTTCGATGTCTGCGGCATCCATGAAGCTATGGTTGCTGGAAACATCATTAACGACATAGCAAATATTATGGGGATAACCCCGGCAGCATTAACTTTAAGAGGCAGGAAAGTACTTTGCCCCCCATACAGTTTACGCCCTACTACCCGTTTGGCATATTGGATCGGTAATCTTCTCTGTCCTTCGTTTACCGCAATAATGGCTGCTATAATCGCCAGTGCCAGCACGACAAACAGCAGAATGTTGAAGAAACCGATAATTCCGCCGGATAATTCCTGACCTATTCCTGCTATCTGGGACGGTAACCGGGATACGATACCGGCAAAGATTATCAGCGATATCCCATTGCCTATTCCTTTTTCGGTAATCATCTCGCCTATCCACATCAGGAAAGCCGTTCCGGCAGTTAAGGAAATAGCAATTGTCATATAGGAAGCAAAGCCCGGGTTAATAATTGCACCACTTCTTCCCAACGCAATTGACATGCCAATTGCCTGGATGAATCCCAGCACTACAGTTCCGTAACGAACATACTGGGCAATAACCTTGCGGCCTTCGTCCCCTTCTTTGGATAATTGCTCCAAACGGGGTATGACAACCTGCAACAACTGCATAATAATCGAGGCATTGATATACGGAGTTATACTCATGGCGAATATACTGAATCGCTTGAATGCTCCCCCGGAAATAATATCAAAGAACCCGAATAATTGACCTGTCATCAGCTGCTGCATTGCTTCAGCGTTAATTCCAGGTACTGGTACATGAGCCCCGACTCTGAATATCAACAACATCAATAAGGTAAATAATAATTTGCTTCTTAGGTCACTTACTTTAAATGCCTGCTGAAAGGTATTTAGCATTAGATCACCTCAGCCTTGCCACCCCGGGCAGTAATTTTTTCCTCTGCCTGTTTGCTAAAGCGGTGAGCTTTGACCATAACTTTTCTTTCCAGGTCACCATCACCTAAAACCTTTACTTCGTTTTTCAGGTTTTTAATTAGTCCAGCCTGTTGAAGTAATTCCAGGGTTACTTCCGTGCCGTCTTCAAAGACATTAAAATCTTTTACATTAATAATCGAATACTCTTTTTTGAAAATGTTAGTGAATCCGCGCTTGGGCAGACGTCTTTGCAAAGGCATTTGTCCACCTTCAAAACCCGGTCTCACCCCTCCACCGGAACGGGATTTCTGTCCCTTGTGTCCACGGGTTGAGGTCTTTCCATGTCCGGAACCGGTTCCCCGGCCAACCCGTTTAATGCGTTTGTTTGCACCAGGTGGAGATTGTAGTTCATGCAGTTTCATGCCCTAACCTCCTTTTGTTAGTCAATCTCTTCAATAGTAAGAAGGTGATTTACTTTGTTAAGCTGACCCCGAAGTTGTTCGCTGTTTTCTTTTACGAGGGTCTGCTGTAATTTACTAAAACCCAGAGATTTTATGGTTTTTTTCTGAGTCTCGGGACAACCAATGGTACTTTTGCTCCAGGTCACTTTTAGTTGCTTGGCCACGTGGTTACCTCCCTAGTTCATTATCTCGTCGACAGTTTTACCCCGCTGTTTAGCTACTTCTTCAACCCGCTTCAGGTTTTTTAAGCCTTCCATCGTAGCGTGCACCATATTATTAGAGTTGGATGAACCCAGGCTCTTGGTAAGAATATCTTTAATACCAGCCGCTTCCAGAACTGCGCGCACCGGGCCACCGGCAATAACTCCGGTACCGGCAGAAGCCGGCTTAAGAAGTACCTGTCCAGCACCAAATATTCCAATAATGGTATGGGGTATGGTTCTTTCCTGTATCAAAGGAACCTCAATCATATTCTTCTTGGCATTTTCAACTGCTTTGCGTATTGCTTCCGGTACTTCATTGGCTTTCCCTTTACCGGTACCAACATTACCCTGACCATCGCCAACTACTACCAGAGCACTAAAGCTGAATCTGCGTCCGCCTTTTACAACTTTGGCCACTCTGCGAATGTTAACTACTTTTTCTATTAATTCGGGGCCAGTCTGTTCCCTTTCAAACATCATTTCCCTCCTAGCTTACTGAATTCACTTTAGAACTGCAGTCCCTTTTCTCTCGCCGCGTCAGCTAATGCCGCAACACAACCATGATATTTGTAGCCACTACGATCAAAGACTACCTCAGTAATGCCCTTTTCCTGTGCTTTCTGAGCAATTCTCATGCCTACTTCCTTTGCAGCATCAATATTGGTGCGGGAAGGGAGATCTTTCAGGTCTTTTTCCAGGGTAGAAGCAGTTGCCAGGGTTATACCCTTTTGATCATCAATAATCTGCGCGTATATATGATTCAGGCTTTTATAAACGCACAACCGCGGAATTTCACCGGTACCGGCGATTTTTCTGCGAATACGGTTATGCTTACCCTGTCTGAGTGAATTCTTGCTGGCTTTGTTTATCAATGCGGTCACTCCCTTCCTGAATTATTTACCGCCAGCTTTGCCAGCTTTGCGACGGATGACTTCGTTCTCATATTTTATACCCTTGCCTTTATAAGGTTCAGGTTTGCGGATTGCGCGAATATGTGCCGCAGTATTACCCACCAGTTGTTTGTCGATACCTTTAACCGTAATTTTGGTTACTGCCGGTACTTCAAATTGAATTCCTGCAGGTGGTTCTATTTCCACCGGATGTGAAAAGCCTATGTTAATTACCAGTTTTTCACCCTGTAATTGTGCACGGTATCCAACGCCGACTAATTCCAGCTTTTTTTCAAACCCGTTGCTTACGCCATCTACCATGTTAGCTATCAGAGAACGGGTCAGTCCATGATAGGACCTGAGCATTTTGGTATCGTTAGGTCGAGTCACCAGAATGTTACCATCTTCATTTACGATGGTGATACCCTCAGGAATAACCTGGGCCAATGAACCTTTTGGTCCTTTTACAGACACCAGATTTCCCTCTACGGTAACTTCTACACCCTGGGGTAGACTGATGGGTTTTCTACCAATTCTTGACATTGTCTATCCCTCCTTCAGCTACCAGATGTAACAGATGACTTCGCCGCCCAGGCCTTCTTTACGAGCCCTTTTGTCCGTCATCAGTCCCCGGGAAGTTGAAATAACCGCTGTTCCCAGACCACCAAGTACTCTGGGTACCTCATCTTTTCTAACATAGACCCGCAACCCGAGTTTGCTGATACGCTTAATCCCGGTAATTACTTTTTGTTTGTTGGGTCCGTATTTAAGGTATATGCGTATAACTCCCTGCTTGTCATCTTCAATATATTCGTATTCTTTGATGTACCCTTCCTGTTTCATGATATCAGCAATAGATAACTTAACCTTGGAACTGGGCACCTCAACGGTCTCATGCATGACCATATTACCGTTTCTGATCCTGGTCAGGAAATCGGCTATGGGATCAGTCATGACCATATCCTATACCTCCTTTGCAGCCTACCAGCTTGATTTGGTGACGCCGGGCAACTCGCCCCGGTGGGCCATTTCTCTAAAGCAAATCCGGCACATCCCAAATTTACGCATGTACGCTCTGGGCCGGCCACATATTTTGCAGCGGTTGTACTCACGAACTTCATACTTCTGGGGCCGCTTCTGTTTAGCAATAAGTGCTTTCTTGGCCACGGGAATGATACCTCCTATCTAAATGGCATACCCATACTTCTAAGTAACTCTCTGGCTTCTTCATCAGTCTTCGCCGTGGTAACTATGTTAACTTCCATTCCCCGGATCTTATCGATTTTATCGTATTCGATCTCCGGAAAAATGGTTTGTTCTTTGATACCCAGGGAAAAGTTACCCCGGCCATCAAACGCTTCTGGCGATACTCCTCTGAAGTCTCTTACGCGAGGCAGGGAAAGATTAATTAATCTGTCCAGAAATTCATACATTCTGTCTCCCCGCAGCGTAACCTTGCATCCAATTGGCATTCCTTCACGCAGCTTAAAACCCGCTATGGATTTTTTGGCCCGCGTAACTACCGGCTTTTGTCCGGCTATGATGGTTAAATCATTTATTGCTCCGTCTAAAGCCTTGGGATTCTGAATGGCCTCACCAACACCTATGTTGATTACTATCCTTTCAATCCTTGCGACTTGCATAACGTTTTTATATTGAAATTTTTCCATCATTTTTGGCGTTATTTCGTTTTTATAGAGCTCATACAGCCTAGCCATGCACTAACTAAGCCTCCCTTCCGGAGTTTTTAATCAATTACTTCAGAGCAATGTTTACATACTCTTACTTTCTCGTTATTGCCCAGTACTTTATGAGCAATTCGGGTTGGTTTGTCGCATTTACCACACAACAGCATGACATTGGATGCATTGAGTGGTGATTCGATCTGCAGTATTCCCCCCTGAGGAAGACTGCGACTGGGTTTCTGGTGCTTCTTCACCCGGTTGACACCTTCTACTACAACTTTATTCGTCCGGGGAAACACCCGCAGAATCTTCCCTTTTTTACCGGCGTCCTTGCCTGCGATGACATAGACAATGTCGCCTTTTTTGATTTGCATTCCTTACACCTCCATCGACTAAAGGACTTCCGGGGCCAGAGATATTATCTTCATAAAGTTTTTTTCTCTGAGTTCCCGGGCTACCGGTCCAAATATACGGGTGCCTTTGGGATTGTTGTTGTCATCAATAATAACAGCTGCGTTTTCTGAGAACGCTATATAAGAACCATCCTGTCGTCTGATTTCTTTTTTAGTCCTGACTACAACTGCTTTTACAACATCACCCTTTTTCACAACTCCACCTGGAGCAGCTTCCTTTACAGAGCAGATTATAATATCGCCTACACTGGCATACTTACGGCCTGAGCCGCCTGGAATCTTTATGCAAAGAACTTTTTTGGCTCCAGTGTTGTCTCCTACCTGAAGCATTGTTTCCTGTTGAATCAACGTGTAAACCTCCCTTCCAGACCTACTGCAATGTTTTGGCTTTACGTATGATTTCAATTAGTCTCCAGCGTTTGTCCTTACTTAAGGGGCGGGTCTCGATGATTCTAACAATATCACCGGTTTTGGCTTCATTGTTTTCATCATGAACTTTGTACTTCTTACTGGTTTTTATGGTCTTCTTATAAAGAGGATGCTGTTTTACGGTTTCTACACTGACAGTGATGGTTTTTTCCATCTTGTCACTGGTTACCGTACCGATCCTGACTTTCTTGTTTGTGCGGTTCTCAGTCACCCTTAGACCTCCTTTATTTAAACATTACTTTCTATACCAATTTCGCGTTGTCTCAGTACAGTTTTACAGCGGGCAATATTTTTTCTGACATCCCGGATGCGCATAGGGTTATCCAACTGTCCAGTTGCCAATTGAAATCTAAGGTTGAACAATTCCTCTTTATAATCCGCTACTCTTCTGTTGAGTTCCTCATCGGTTAGTTCTCTCAGCTTCTTAGCTTTCACTAACCTCACCACCTATCTCTTCTCTTTTCACAAACTTGCATTTAATGGGAAGTTTGTGAGCGGCCAGGCGCATGGCTTCACGCGCAACTTCTTCATTAACTCCGGATAATTCAAACATTACCCGCCCGGGTTTAACAACTGCTATCCAATGTTCCGGCGAACCCTTTCCTTTACCCATTCTGGTTTCAGCTGGTTTGGTAGTTAGCGGCCTGTCCGGGAAAATCTTAATCCATAATTTCCCGCCTCTTTTAATATAACGATTAATAGCTATACGGGCAGCCTCGATCTGACGATTGGTAATCCAACCAGGCTCCATTGCCTGCAAAGCATAATCACCATACGTAATGGTATTTCCTTTGTTGGCTTTACCTTTTAGATCGGGTCGATGCTGTTTTCTGAATTTAACTCTTTTTGGCGTTAGCATTACCGATCGGCCTCCTCCACTGCTTTCTGATCTGGTCGTTTTTTAGCTTCCGGCATGATCTCGCCTCTGTTTATCCAGACTTTAATACCAATCTTGCCGTAGGTGGTGTTCGCTTCAGCAAATCCATAGTCAATGTCAGCCCGTAATGTATGCAGGGGAACTTTTCCCTCGGAGTACCATTCGGTACGCGCAATTTCTGCTCCACCCAAACGACCTGAAATTGCAATTCTTATTCCTACTGCTCCAGTACGCATTGATCTTTGTACAGTTTGTTTCATAGCCCGTCGGAAAGATATTCTCTTTTCCAACTGCTGGGCAACATTCTCAGCTACAATCTGAGCATCCAGTTCCGGTTTTTTAATTTCCTGAATGTTAATGCTTACATTTTTATTAGTCATTTTGGTAAGTTCGTTTTTCAGAACTTCTACCTCTGTTCCTCCCCGGCCAATTACTATGCCCGGTTTGGCAGTATGAACAGTAACCCGCATCCGGGTTCCGGTCCGCTGGATTTCAACTTTGGCAATGCCTGCAGCATAGAAACGATCTTTAATATACTTTCTAATCTTAACATCTTCATGAACCAGATCAGAATAATCGCGGTCTGCATACCAGTTGGAGTCCCAATCCCGGATGATCCCTATGCGAAAACCTTTCGGATGAACCTTTTGACCCACTATTTAACCTCCCTTTCCCTGAGCACCACCGTAATATGGCTGGTACGGTGTCGCCTTACATCTGCTCTACCATATGCTCTGGGCTTCATCCTTTTCAGAGTAGGCCCTTCATCAATCATTATTTCTGATACATAAAGTTCATCAGAGTCCATGTCGTAGTTATGCTCTGCGTTGGCAATGGCAGACTTGAGGACTTTACTAATCAGCGGCGCTGACTTTTTATTGGTGTAGCGTAAAATTCCTATGGCCTCGTCAATATCCTTGCCACGCACCAGATCAGCAACCTGGCGAGCTTTGTTTGGTGATACCCGTATATAACGAGCTACCGCTCTGGATTCCATGACCCAGTCCTCCTTTCTACCTGGCTCTGCTGGTTTTTTCTGATTTCCCAGCATGACCTCTGTATGTTCTGGTAGGAGCAAATTCTCCCAGTTTCATACCTACCATGTCCTCAGTAACATATACAGGAACATGTCTTCTGCCATCATGAACTGCCAGGGTATGACCAACCATCTGTGGAAATATAGTTGATCTCCTTGACCAGGTTTTAATTACCTTTTTTTGACCTGACTCATTCATGTCTTCTATCTTCTTTAACAGTTTAGGTTCACAATAAGGTCCTTTCTTTAGTGACCTAGCCATTTAAAAGACCTCCTTTATTTACGTTTCCTGACTATCATGTTATCAGATGGCTTCTTTTTACGGGTTTTGCCACCGATAGCAATCTTGCCCCATGGTGATACCGGATACTTTCTGCCAATTGGCGCCCGGCCTTCTCCTCCACCATGAGGATGGTCGGTGGGATTCATAACTGAACCTCTTACTCCGGGCCTTACTCCCATCCAACGGGTGCGGCCGGCTTTGCCTATGGTCACATTCTCATGATCAAGGTTGCCTACCTGACCAATGGTAGCCCGACAGGCTAAATGTACCAGTCTGACTTCTCCGGAAGGAAGTCTGACATGTGCATATTTTCCTTCCTTGGCCATTAATTGTGCAACCGTACCGGCTGATCTTACCATTTGTCCGCCTTTGCCGGGGCGCAATTCAATGTTATGAATTAATGAGCCTACCGGTATATCTTTTAGCGGCAAAGTGTTGCCAATTTTGATATCAGCTTTGGAACCTGATACAACCGTATCCCCCACCTTGAGGTTATGGGGAGCTATTATATAAGCTTTCCTGCCGTCAGCATAATGTAACAGAGCAATATTGGCTGAACGGTTAGGATCATATTCTATAGCTGCAACCTTGGCAGGCACATCATCCTTTATGCGTCTAAAATCTACCAGGCGATAAAGGCGCTTGTGTCCTCCACCCCTATGCCTTACAGTCATACGCCCATATACATTTCTTCCAGCCTTGCTCTTTAATGGGGCAGTAAGGCTTTTTTCCGGTTCTGTTTTGGTTATTTCATCAAAAGTCAGAACGGTCATTTGTCTTCTACTGGGCGTCGTAGGTTTATATTTCTTAATAGCCATTTACAGCTTTTCCCTCCTTAGCAGCAGAGCACATTTTACATGCCCTCGAAAATACGAATCTTTTGTCCCGGTTTAAGGGTGACGATCGCTTTTTTGCGACTGGCAGTTTTTCCGGTAAAGCGA
>Ga0123328_1000470_pt1 | contig 43137 bp, 33 predicted proteins | sample BioC12SIPDNA_2_FD_89702 | JGI IMG/M metagenome (GOLD analysis project Ga0123328, IMG submission 89702) | Anaerobic biogas reactor microbial communites from Washington, USA - Biogas_R1_A C12 SIP DNA | ecosystem: Engineered > Bioreactor > Anaerobic > Unclassified | place: Washington, USA...
GAACGCGAGGCTCAACACCAGCAGTGCGGCCTGCGCGAGCGGTTAAACTCCGCGCGTCATGACCCCTCGCCGCACGGCAGTACCATTCGTGTCAGGAACCTTTGTTTGGCTGATCGGCGGGATTGGCGGTTGCCGATCAGCCAAACAAAGGTTCCTGACACCTTTTTAGGGGTTGTCGGCAGGGGGGAGGGGGATGGTGTCGGTCTCGTAGCCGGAGAGGTCGGGCAGGTTGAGCAGGCTCTCGACCAGGCCGGGGTTCACCTTGATGTCCTCAAAGGAGGCGATGATCTCGTTGCCCTCTTGCTTTTCGCGGGTCTGGACACGGACGGGCAGATCGAGCGTCTTGTCGATGTAGAAGTGCACGGTGTCGTATTTGCGGGCCATCTCAGAATCTGGTCTGGGCGTGCATTCGAGATGGTCGGTGTGCTTGGGGTCTTCGGTTTTTGGGGGCAAGACCTTTACGCTGAAGTGCTGGAGGATGTCGGCCTTGCGTTGGCCGAAAGGCAACGGGAAGGGTCCCTGTCCGAGCTTGAAGACTTCGAGTGTTTCGCCGGGGCGTACGATCTCTCGGCGGGTAATGGTAGCGGTGGTTTCGCGGGCCTCGATGTACCATCGTCCGTCGAAGACGTGCCACTGCTTGCGACGAGTGGTGATGCCCTCGTGTCTAAAACGGTCGAACTCGATGAAGAACCGTGGGTTGGGCGAGGCCTGCTTGAAGCGGAGGATGCCGCGATGCTCCTGGCGGTCTTCGAGGACAGGGTCGATCTTGATGAACTCGATCTTGGCCTCGATGCTGTCAATCTTGTCACCCTTGGCCTGGAGGCGATCGAGGATGCGTTCGACGGCGGGATCGAGGGGGGGCTCGGGCGGCTCGGCTGGGGCGGTGGTGGTGGCCGGCTGCGTGGCGACCTCCTCGGCCGGTGCCCAAGCCGATGGGCACAGGATGGCCAGCAGAATCGCGAGTTGCGCGTACATCACGAGATGTCTGCCAAGTCCGTTCACGGCGTACCCCTTGCTCCTGAGACCAGGGTTGATTCCTGCGGGCGCTCCAAGTGGCTATTCTAAGATGACGGCCCGGCGGATCAAGCGGCCACGGCAACGAGTTGCCTTGGTCCTACGGCAACAAGTTGCTTTGGTCCTTCGGCGACAAGTTGCCTTGGTCCTACGGCAACAAGCTGCCTTGATCCTACGGCAACGAGTTGCCTTGGTTCGGGAGATGGCGGAGGCGAGTTGTGGATTGGTTGCGGGGAATGGGTGACTGGATGGCGAGCGTGGTCGGTGGATTTGCGCCGGGCACGGTCGCGCTGGTTGGGGCTGGGCCGGGCGACAGTGGGCTGATCTCGGTACGGGGTGCGGTGCGGTTGATGCAGGCGGATGTCGTGCTGTATGACAAGCTGGTGGGTGAGGAGTTACTGGCCTTGCCGAGTGAGGGGGCGGAGCTGGTTTTCGTGGGGAAGCGGCGGGGTGAGCATACCTGGCGGCAGGAAGCGATCAACGCGGCGTTGGTCGAGCATGCCCAGGCCGGCAAGCGGGTGGTGCGACTCAAGGGGGGGGATCCCTTCGTGTTTGGCCGTGGGGCTGAGGAATGCGAGCATTTGTCGGCGGCTGGTGTGCGGTACGAGGTGGTGCCGGGCGTCACGGCGGCCTTTGGGGCACCGACAACGGCGGGGATTCCGCTGACGCACCGCGGCGTGAGCCGATCGTTCACCTTGGTGACCGGTCATGCTGAGCCGGGAGATGTGGAGGGCTTGAACTTTGACGCGTTGGCCGGGATGGAGACACTGGTTTTCTACATGGGGTTGAAGAATCTGGCCGCGAATTGTGCGGGGCTGATCGCGGGCGGCATGCGGCCGGCGACCCCGGCGGCGGTGATCCACTGGGGTACGACATCGCGGCAGCGGACGGTGGTGGGGACACTGGCGGATATTGCGGATCGGGTTGAGGCGGCGAAGGTTGAGCCGCCGGCCATGGTGTTGGTTGGTGAGGTAGTGCGGTTGCGTGAGCGGATTGAATGGTTTGAGCGACGACCGTTGTTTGGGCTGACCATCGTGGTGACCCGGATGCGAGAGCAGGCGGCGGCGTTGAGCGGGGCTCTGCGGGCGGCGGGTGCCGAGGTACTGGAGGCTCCGACGATCGCGTTGGCGGAGCCTGTGGAGCCGGCTGGCTTGGACCACGCGGTGGCCTGCTTGAGGGAATACGACTGGGTGGTTGTGACGAGCGTCAACGGTGTGGATGCACTGTTTGGCCGGTTGCGGGCGTTGGGCGGTGACGCGAGGTGGCTGGGTGGGGTGGAAGTTGCGGCGGTGGGCTCGGCCACGTCGGCCCGGCTGTCGGAGTACGGGGTGCGAGCGGACCTGGTGCCGGGGGAAGCGACGGGCGAGGCGCTCGGCGTGGCGATGGTTGAGCGGGATGTAGCGGGTCGGCGGGTGTTGTTGTTGCGGGGTGACCTCGCGGGGCAGGAGTTGCCGGGGGCGTTGCGGGCAGGGGGGGCTAGGTGCGATGAAGTGACGGCTTACCGTACGGTGTGTCCGGCGGCGTTGCCGGAGGGCTTTCTCACAGCGCTCGATGCTGGGCGGGTGGACTGGATCGCGCTGACGAGCCCGTCGGCGTGGGTCAACCTGCTGCATCTGCTGGGGGAGGAGAGGCGCGACCAAGTGCGGCAGGTGCGACTGGCGAGCATCGGGCCGGTGACCAGCAAGGCGATCATCGCGTCGGGAATGGCGGTCAGCGCTGAGGGTGTGCCGCATGATGTGTCGGGGTTGGTGGCTGCGATCATCGGGCAGCGGCGGCAAGAGGAGGGAGTTCGGGGCTGTCGGGGTGGGGGAGGCGGCAACGAGAGAGGGGGGGCATGGCGGAGGGGCGATGACGGGCTTCGTGGTGAGGGCTGGATGGTTGTGGCATGGGCTTATTCGTGTGCCCCGCGAAGCGGCAAGCCATGAGCAGCCGCTCACGCGATTTGATGCCTTCACGGTCAGCGTTCAGCCTTGAGTTTCTCGCTTTGAGCGTTCAGTCTTGAGCCTTCGGTCTTTAGCCTTCAGCCTTTGGCCCTTAGTCTTCAGGTTTTCGTCTTCTGCCTTTCGTCTTCTGCCTTTCGTCTTCTGCCTTTCGTCTTCAGGTTTTCGTCTTCTGCCTGTATGCTGTAGTTCACGGCGTTGAATTCGTGATACTCGACCTCAGGGATGAAGCCCATGTCGGTGACATACACGGTGATCAGCATTGGGGCGTTGAGCCGCAATCGGCTTTGGGGAGAGCGTCAGCCCAAGCGAGCGGCCCATGCGACCACGACGCTGGTTCGGGATGGTACGACGACCATTCTGGTGGATCCTGCACTTCCGTTAGAACTATTAGCCCATCGGCTGGATGAGCGAGCGGGGTTGACTGTGGCCGAGGTGGATGTGGTGTTTCTGACGACTTTTCGGCCGGTGCATCGGCGAGCGCTCAGTGCGTTTCCGGGCGCGACGTGGCTGATGCACGAGCCCGAAATCGCGGGCATGCGGGCGTACTTGACGGAGATGCTGCAGCGGGCGGATGCGGATGGCGGCGACGACACAGGCGAGGTGGCTCGCGGTCTGGACGCCGACCGGGAGTTGCTGTCGCGTGTTGGCGCCGCGGACGACAAGTTGACACGGCAGGTTCACTTGTTTCCGGCAGTGGGGGCGTCTCCGGGGAGTGCGGCCTTGCTGCTGGCGTCGCCGCTACGGACGACGGTTATTGCCGGCGACGCGGTGCTGACTCGTGACCATGCGGAGACGGGGCAGGTTTTCGACCGGGCGTACAGTGTTGAGGATGCCCAGGGTGCGTTGCGTGAGATTCTGGAGGTTGCCGACGAGGTTGTGCCGGGGCATGACAATGTTTTCTTTGTGGGGGGCAGGTGAGAAGTGGGCCTGCGAAGGTGGATCGCAAAGGGCTAAGATGCGTGATGTCAAGTGTTTGGCGTTTTTGGGCGGATGTGTTTGAAGGTTGTTAAGCGGGTCGACGGCGGGTTGCTTGACACCTTCAGAGCCCCCCGGTAGTCTCGCTCGTGACGGAGTTTGTCGCTATGGAAGTGCGGATGGAACTTGCTCGGATCGTGATCAATGAGACGATCGAGCAGCAGATCATCGTTCTCCGCGAGCGTGATGGCACTCGGCAGTTTCCGATTGTCATTGGGCTGTCCGAGGCGTACGCGATTGACCGGCGGGTCAAGGGCGTATCGACGCCCCGTCCGATGACGCATGAGTTGCTGGCGAGTGTGATCGGGCATCTGGACGGTGAGTTGGAGAGGATCGTCGTGCATGATCTGCGCGATCATACCTTTTATGCGAAGCTGGTGATTCGGCGGGACGGGAAGCTGGTGGAGATTGACTCGCGACCGTCGGACGCGATTGCTTTGGGTGTTGCGGGAGATACGCCCATCTACGTGGAAGAGAGTGTCCTGCAGCAAGTCTGTGAGCAGGCAGGCGGATGATGATGTCGAGCCAACCGGTCACGACTGGATCGGCGCATCCGATGATAGGCCAGGCGAAAGCCCGGGCGGATGTTCAAGATAGGCAGGAATCAGCAGCCGTGAGTGTAACGGGAACGGAGAATGGACTGATGGCCGGCCTGGAGGAGTGCCTGGCGCGAGGTCGCTCGTTGTGGCCTGCGGATCAGAATCCGGCCCAGGTGCTGACCCGGGCTCCGGGTCGGCTGGACTGCATGGGAGGGATGGCGGACTACAGCGGGGCTTTGGTCCTGCAGATGCCGATCGATCGCGGCGCGTATGTGCTGGCCGGCCAGCGTGATGACCAGAAAGTGGCGGTGATCTCGGCTGGCTGGGGTCCGCAGGGTCACGCGGCACGATGCGAGTGGCCGTTGTCGTGGCTTTATCAGTCGGACGGGCAGATCGTGTCGCCGGAGGTGTTCCGTGCCCGCTTTGAAGATTGTTGCTGGGTTCGGCATGTGGCTGGTGTGTGCCTGAGTCTGCTGGAGAGCGGATGCGTACCGCATCTGGCGGGCGGGGTGACGTTGGTGGTGATGTCGGATATTCCGGTGTCGGCGGGTCTGGCGTCTTCGGCTGCCATCCAGGTCGCGTCGGCGAAGGCATTGGCGGCGTTGTTTGGGGCGGAATTGACCGATTACCAGCTGCTGGCAGCGTGCCGCTCGGCGAACACCGAGGTGGTGGGCGCGGAGCCGGGTCTGGTGGATCACGCCACGTGCCTGTGGGGTGAGTTAGGGGCGTTATTGCAGGTTGTTTGCCAGCCGGACAACGTATTGGGCACGGTGTCTCTGCCGCCGGAGGTGCGTTTTGCCGCGGTGGACTCGGGCGTCCGATTGCCGATCTACGCGGAGCGGTACGCGGACAACCGGGCGGCGGCGGTGCTGGGCCGTTGTCTGATCGAGCGGTTGCTCGGACGATCGGAGGCGATGGGTGACCCGGCGGGCGGGTACTTGGCGAACATCACACCGAGCGAGTATGTGCGGCGATTTCGCAATGAATTGCCGGTCAAGATCAAGGGGCGGGATTTTCTGGCGGAGTTCGGTCAGCCGGAGAACCTGAAGCTGAGCATCGACCCGGATCGGGTATACAAGGTGCGATCGCGGACGGAGCACCACATATACGAGAATGATCGCACGCACCGGTTCATGGAGCGTTTGGGGCGTGTGAAGCGGACGGGAGAGCGTGACGCGTTGATCGAGGCAGGGGAGTTGATGTACGCTTCCCACTGGAGCTATGGGCAGCGTTGCGGCATGGGTAGCATTGAGACGGACGTGCTGGTGAACATGATCCGCGAGCGAGGGCCGGCGCGAGGCCTCTACGGTGCGAAGGTGACCGGTGGGGGGTGCGGTGGTTCGGTGGCCGTTCTGATGGCGGATCACGGCACGGCCTGGTCAGCATTGGAGGAAGCCTGTTCGGCGTATAGCGCCAAGACGGGCAAACAAGCCACTTTGTTACGAGGCAGTTCTCCTGGAGCGGCCGGGTTTGGCGTGCGGCCGCTGGATTGAGCATCCTGCCCGTCGCGCCCTTGTTCCGTTGTCCGGCTTGGCCATCTCCGAAGTTCCTGCCCCTGTTAAAAGCTTTTAATTGCCACGCATAAGCCTCTTCTGTGAGTTAAGGCTGTACCAATGAACAATGTCATAAGTCTGGACGGGGAGTGGGAGTTCAAGCAGGCGGGTGCTGGGCCGCGCGTGAGGGGCTGGCAATCCGGCATGGTTCCTGGGACGGTGCATACCGATCTGCTGGCCGCATCGTTGATCGAGGATCCCTTCTATCGCTGCAATGAAGCCGAGCTGCTGTGGGTTGAGCAGGCAGACTGGATCTACCGCCGGACCTTTGAAGTTCCGCGTGCTCAACTGGAGGGTTTGCGGGCAGCGCGGCTGGTGTTCGAGGGCTTGGACACTTTCGCCACGATTCGACTGAACGGGCATGAAGTCGGTCGGGCGGACAACATGTTCCATGCCTGGCGGTACGAGGTGTTGAAACACCTTCGTGCGGGCCGCAATACCATCGAGGTTGTGTTTCGTTCGGCTCGACAGGTGGCCGAGGAGCGGGCGGCGGGTTCGAAAGTTCAGTACCGATCGAGCTTTTTTGAGCCGCGAGTTTTCATTCGCAAGGCGCAGTATTCCGGCGGATGGGACTGGGGTCCGCGCTTGCTGACCTGTGGTCTCTGGCGGCCGGTGCGATTGGTGCTGATTCGGGAGGCCCAGATCACGAACGTGTGCGTTCGCACGCGGTCGTTGACGGCCCGCAAGGCGGTTGAGCAGGTTGACGTGGAGGTGGAATCTCTGGTTGCGGGGTCGGCGACGCTGCGTGTGGCCATGGTGTGTCCCGCGGGCAAGGTTCACGAGCAACTGGTCTCGGCGCGGCTCAAGAAGGGTATCCAGACCGTGCAAGCGGTGGTGACGATTCCAGAGCCACGGCGTTGGTGGCCCGCCGGCATGGGGGAGCAGGTTCTCTACGATGTGCAGGTGGTGATCGAGGCCGACGACGAGCCGCTCGATGTGTACCAGGATCGCGTAGGGCTGCGGACGGTCGAGCTGGTTCGCAAGAAGGACGGGCGAGGCGAGTCGTTTGCGTTCCGTGTGAACGGGCGGAGTGTGTTCTGCAAGGGGGCCAACTGGGTCCCGCCGGACAGCTTCCTGCCGCGGTTCACGCCGGAGCTTTACCGTCAGCGGGTGGCGGATGCGCGTCAGGCGCACATGAATATGCTGCGTGTTTGGGGCGGGGGCATCTACGAGTCTCCGGCCTTCTACCGGGTGTGCGACGAACTGGGGCTGATGGTCTGGCAGGACTTCATGTTCGCCTGTGCGGAGTATCCGGAGGATGGGCCGTTACTCAAGAGCATCGAGCGTGAGGCGGGCGAGGCGGTTCGGCGGTTGCGGAATCATCCGAGCGTTGTGCTGTGGTGCGGGAATAACGAGAACCAGTGGGGCTATGACGCATGGTGGCCGCCGCGGCCGAAGCGTTACGGCGAGGTGATTTACGATCGGGTGCTGCCGAAAGTGTGCCGGTCGCTGGATCCGGATCGACCGTATTGGCCGGGCAGCCCGTACGGCGGGCCCATGGCCAACAGTCCTGACTCTGGCGATCAGCACGAGTGGAGCGTGTGGATTTTCTGGGGCAACCCCGAGAAGTACCTTCAGAATAAGGCCCGGTTCGTCAGCGAGTTTGGTTTCCAGGCGATGCCGACACGTCGGACGGTGAGTGAGTTCACCGCTCCGGCGGACCGGTATCTGTTCAGTCGGGTGCTTGACGCCCACAACAAGTGCGAGGACGGGCACGCCCGCAATCTGAAGTTTCTGGCCCATGGTTACGGCGTGCCTCGCGACCTGGATGAGTATGTGTATCTCTCGCAGGTTTCTCAGGCGGACGCGATCAAGCTGGCGGTCGAGCACTGGCGGCGTCGCTGGCCGGCCACGACCGGAGCACTTTACTGGCAGCATAACGATTGCTGGCCGGTGGCGAGCTGGTCGGCCGTGGATTCGCAGGGCAGGCGCAAGGGATTGTGGTATGCGACGCGGCGGTTCTTTGCCCCGAGTCTGGTGAGCTTTCGGCCGGCGGATGACAACCCTTACGGCTTGAAGGATCTGGATGTGTGGGTGACGCACGACGGGGCAGAGGAGTTGCATGGCGAGGTAGAGCTCGCGGCATGGACGGTGGAGGGCGAGCTTCTGGAGCGGCGGGTCCAGCGTTGCCGGGTACCGGCGGACGGTTCGTGCAAGGTGGCGCAATGTCGGCCGGCGGAGTGGGCGATCAGCGATCCGGACCGGGTTGTCGTGCAGGCACGGTTGACCAGCGGTGGCCGGGTGCTCTCGACGAACGTGCACTCCTTCTCCCCGCCCAAGTACGTGGAATGGCCGAACGCACGGTTGCAGGTGGTGGTGAAGGCTCAGGAGGAGCACCTGGCGCTGGAGGTGACCAGTGCCCAGGTGGTTCGTGCGGTGTGTCTGACGGTGGATCGTTGGGACGGACATTTCTCGGACAACTTCTTCGATCTGACTCCTGGTCAGCGGCATCGGCTTCGCTGGCGGTCCGCAGGGAAGATGCCGAGCGTAGCCGAGTTCCAACGTGATCTGCATGTGCAGACGTTGGCCTCGCCGACTCGGCGTCGCGTCGAGCCGAAGTGAACCCGAGAGGTAAGGGGCGTCTTGTCGCAAGGGGGGGCGGCACTATAATCAGGCATGCGCATCGGTTTGCGCCTGTGTTCATGTGGGCACATCACAAGAACGGGAGCCCCTATATGTCTCACTGCATTGCCGAGCCTTGCGTCAACACCAAAGACACCGCCTGCGTTGCGGTTTGCCCGGTAGATTGCATCCACCCGACCAAGGATGAGGAAGCTTTCGCGACGGCGGAGATGCTGTACATCGACCCCGAGACGTGTATTGACTGCGGGTTGTGTGTTGATGAGTGTCCGGTGAAGGCGATCTTTCCGGAAGAGGAACTGCCGGCCGAGTGGCAGAAGTACATTGCGATCAACGCGGCGTACTACAAGAAGTAGTCTCGGGCCGGTCGTCGCCTCGCATGTGCCGCCCGAGGATGTACTCGGTGTGTCCACCGGCTGGCATCATCTCGCGTGGTTGTGCGGTGTTTGCGGTTTCCGGAGGCCGCTGGGCGGCGACGGGGTTTTCGCACGCCGGCCGCCGCGGGGGGCGGCCGCTACGGGGTTGGGGCGGTGGCGGTTTCCGCCACCGGGCGAATGACGTCGACCTTGGTGGCAATAAACGAGCGTTCCCCATCCTTCTTGACCATGCGGACGACCACGTTGACCTTGTCGTCGATCTGGACGTCGTCGAGGGTTGCGGTAGCGCCGTTGATAAGGATCTCGACGTTGGGGTCAAGCCGGCCTTGCACGCGCATTTCCTTCTGCAGCTTGGGGGCGTAGACCCACATTTCCATGACCCCGGTGTCTTTGTTGATGGCGGCGACGCGACCTTGGCGGGTGTCGTGTTCTGGCTTAGCCTTTTCCTTGCCGCAGCCGGTGAGGGCCGGCATGGCCAGGGTGACGAGGAGGGCGAAAACAGGCTTGGCGAGACTACCGGGCATTCTCATGATCGATCCTTTCCGACGGCGATGGGTGCCCTCCCGGGCACCATTTGAAGGCTCAATGTATCGGACGGGCGGGGCGAATGCAACCGGGGGCCGGTCTTGCATCGTCTCGGCGCTGGGGGTAAACTGCTTGGTCTGTATCCCGGTTGGCCCCTCGCCGGTCGGGTGTGCCTGAAGATTGGATTCCAGCGCGAGAGACTGGACAGCGTGAGGTCGGCCCGGCCATGAAAAAGGACATTCATCCCCCGTATGTGGATTGCACCGTCACTTGCGGTTGCGGTGCGTCGTTTCAGACGCGTTCGACGGTTCCGCAGCTCAAGCTTGAGATTTGCTCGAACTGCCATCCGTTCTTCACCGGGCAGCAGCGGTACGTGGATACGGCTGGTCGGGTGGAGCGGTTCACGAAGAAGTTCGGCGGCGACTACTTCTCGAAGCAGACGGCCAACAAGGACAAAGCCAGCAAGGCTTAGCGCCCCAGGCTCGTTCCCTGCGGATCGGCGAGTGCCGCGGCAGGGGGCGGGGAGGATCTGGGCGCTGCCCGAAATGGGAATCCACGCCGGCTCGGCAGTGCACCCCAGTGGTGGCCGACCCGGCGTGGATTCTTCTTTGGGGAGATGGTGATGGAGCGTTCCGCCTCTGATCCCGTGCTGCGCAAGCTGGAGGAGCTGCGCGAGCAGTACGAGTCCTTGACGGCGGAGATGAACAGCCCGGAGGTGGCCGGTGATTCGGTGCGGATCGTCAAGCTGAGCAGGGAGCACGGGCAACTGCGGCGATTGGTGGAGCCTTACGAGCGTTACCGCAAGGCCATCACCGAGGTGGCGGACAGCCGGGCGATTCTCGAAGACAAGCAGACCGACGCCGAGCTGCGCGAGCTGGCGGAGCAGGAGGTCGAGACGGCACAGGCTCGGGCGGACGAACTGATGACCCACTTGCGGGAAGTTCTGGTGACCAGCGATGAGGCCCGGGTCGATTCGGTGATTGTTGAGATTCGGGCGGGGACAGGTGGTGACGAGGCGGCCCTCTTTGCCCGCGATTTGTACGAGATGTACCTGCGTTACTGCGAGAGCCGGAAGTTCTCGGTCGAGGTGTTGGATTCGTCGCCGTCGGATCTGGGCGGGTTCAAGGAGATCGTGCTGAACATTCGCGGGGCGGGGGTCTACGAGCATCTGGGGTACGAGGGGGGTGGGCATCGGGTGCAGCGTGTGCCGGAGACCGAGGCCCAGGGCCGCATTCACACGTCGGCGGCGACGGTGGCTGTGCTGCCCGAGCCGGAGGAGGTGGACATCCAGGTCGATTGGGAGAAGGACGTGATCGAGCACGTGAGCCGGGCCGGCGGACCGGGCGGGCAGAACGTGAATAAGGTTTCGTCGGCCATCAAGCTCGAGCACGTGCCCACGGGCATCACCGTCTCGATGCGGGACGAGAAAAGCCAGCACAAGAATCGCGCGAAGGCCCGGCGTCTGCTGCTCTCGCGGATTTACGATGACATCGTGCAGCGGCAGTGCTCCGCTCGCGACGCCACGCGACGCAATATGATCGGCTCGGGCGACCGCAGTCAGCGCGTTCGCACCTACAATTTTCCGCAGAACCGGTGTACCGACCACCGTATCCACCTCGATCTCTACAGTCTCGACCGCATCATGCAGGGCGAGTTGGATGATTTGATTCAGGCGTTGCGCAAGTACGACCTGGAGCAGCGTTTGCAGCATCTGGCGTGAAGCGGCGAGTGACGCCCATACCACGAGGGCTTATTGGCTTCGCCAGCGGGCGATGGTGGCGGCGATGGCCACGAAGAAGGCGGAGAGCAGGACGATGACCGCGCCGCTGGGTAGGTCGGTGACGGCGGCGATCAGGAATCCGCCCAGCCCACTGGCGGCACCCAGCAGGCTGGCCAGGGCGAGTACACGTCCGCTGCCGCGGGTCAGTTGAAACGCGGCGGCGGCCGGGTTGGTGATCAGGCTATAGATCATCAGCCCGCCGACGGTCTGGAAGCTGACGGTCAGCAGGATCGCGGTGAGTACCAGGAAGATGGTCCACACGAGGGTTGCGTGGACGCCGGCGGCGGCGGCATCTCTGCGGGAGAACAGGATGGCGCGCATTTCCTTGTGGCAGACGATGGTGAAGATGAGGAAGGCGACGGCGGTCGCGAGGATCAGGCTCACGTCCTTCCACCGGCAGTAGTTGAGGCTGCCCCACAAGAGCGTTCGCACGTCGTGGTCGCTGCGGCCGAGAACGCCGAACAGCCCGAAGCCCAGGAACGCCAGCCCGATGGTGACGGTGAAGAGGATGCCCATCACGATGTTGGTGTCCATGCGGATCTCGTGCGGGTTGACGAGGCCCAGGAGGATGGCGGCGATGAGGGCACTGGCCAGGGCGGGCAGGAGGAGCATCTGCCCGGTGAGCCCGGCGAGTGCTCCGAAGACCGCGCCGGCCAACGCGGCGTGGGCCACGCATACGCCCAGGAAGGGGATGCGCATGCCGACGATGAACACACTGAGCAGCCCACAGGAGCCGCCGGCGAGCAGACCGCCCATCATCACCGGTGCCCAGAATCCCAGGTCAAGCATGGGTTAGCCCCACAGGTACGACCGCGTGTCGGCCGGCTTGATGCAGAACCGTCAGTCCGGCTCCGTAGAGCCCCGCGATGCGCTCGTCGGTGAGTACGCCCTCCGGCGGACCGTCCGCGACGATCCTGCCTTGGTCGAGGACGACCACGCGCCGGCAACAGGCTGGCAGCACTTCGAGCTCGTGGCAGACTAAGACGACGGTGAGACGTTCCTCCTCGTAGAGTGTGTGGATGATCTCGACGATGCGTTCGCGCCAGCCCAGGTCAAGGTTGGCGGAGGGTTCATCCAGCAGCAGGAGCTTGGGGCGTTGCACCATGGCCCGGGCGATGAGCGTTTTGCGTTGTTCGCCGCCGGAGATGTCGCCGAAGCCCCGGCCGGCGAGTGGCGTGAGCCCCATGCGTTCGATCCACGCATCGATGATGTCCCAGTCGGGCGTCCGCAGCGGCCGGAGCAGGCCCGCGATGCCGGTTCTGCCGATGGCTACCACCTCGCGCACGGTCAGCGGCATCTCGCTGCGTTCCGGCAGGAGCTGAGGGATGTAGCCGATCTGTCGCCGCAGGGCGGTGAGCCTGCCTCCGCCGTCGCGGCGGACGGGGTGGCCGAGCATGGTGATGTGTCCCTGGGCATGCCGTTGCATGCCCAGGCAGGCGCGGAGTAGGGTGCTCTTGCCGGCCCCGTTAGGGCCCAGGATGCCCAGGAACTCGCCCCGGCCAAGGGTGAGATCCGCGATGTGCAGGAGGGTGCGGCGACCCACATGGACGGTTAACTCGCGGAGGGCGATCGCGTCAGCGGAGTCGGCACGCGTCGGGCTGCCGCATGCTTCCCGCGACGAGACCGGCGGCGTGTTGGTGGGTGGCGATGCGTTCATGTCACCATGGTAGCACAGAACGCGGCGTTATCCCTCCTGGGATGGCACGCTCGTGCGTTTTCCGATCCGCGATCACACCCGGGGACTTGCGTCCCCGGCTCGGGGGGATTCTCGGGGTCCTCGATAGCAATGAGCGTTGAGAAGCGGTGCGGGTTGGCGTACATTGGCCGGCGAGAAGGATGAATATCGTTGGCCGGCGAGGACGATGACCACGCGACCCCAAAGCTCGATGCCCATTGACGCGGCTGACGCGCTCACGCCGGCCATGCGCCAGTACGTCGAGCAGAAGGCCAGCGCCCCGGACGCCTTGCTGCTGTTTCGCATGGGCGACTTCTACGAGCTGTTCTACGAGGACGCGGAGACGGCGGCCCGGGTGCTCGGGCTCACGCTGACCAGCCGTAGCAAGGACAAGGGCGGTGGGGCGATCCCTTTGGCGGGTATCCCGCACCACGCCCTGGAAAGCTACCTGCCCAAGCTTGTGCATGCCGGCTTCAAGGTCGCGATTAGCGAGCAGGTCGAGGATCCGCGCCAGGCCAAGGGCGTTGTTCGCCGCGAGATTGTGCGGATTGTCACGCCGGGCACGCTGACCGAGGACGCTCTCCTGCAGCAGCGGGCGGACAACTACCTCGCGTGCATTTGCCGGCAGCGTGACGACTGCGGGCTGGCGTTCGTCGAGCTGTCCACCGGGTCGTTCTGGGTCCAGCCGACTGCCGAGCGTCTGCTGCTCGATGAGCTGGTCCGGCTCGGGCCGGCGGAACTGCTGGTTCCCGAGACGCGGATCGACGCGCCCGACCCGCTGCTCAAGGCGTTTCAGGAGGCGAGCGGTCCGGGTTTGGCGGTGACCCGTCGGCCGGCCCATCTGTTCGACCCCTATCAAGCCCAGGAACGTCTGCGGCAACATTTCGGCGTGCTCACGTTGGAGGGCTTTGGCTTCGAGCGCATGGACGCCGCCCTGTGTGCCGCCGCAGTGATCATCGAGTACCTCACCCAGACTCAGCGGACCGCCCTGCAACACATCGTCAAGCTGTCGCGCCGCTACACGGAAGAGTACGTGCTGATCGACCAGTCCACTTGGCGGTCGCTGGAGGTCGAGCGGACGATCCGCAGCCAGGCGGCGGCTGGCTCGCTGGTGCACGCCGTCGATCGTACCTCGACGGCGATGGGGGCTCGCTGCCTGCGTCGTTGGCTGGCGGCGCCGCTTCGGGCGGTAGACGCTATCCAGCAGCGGCAAGAGGGAATCGCCGAGCTGCGTGGTGATATTCATCAGCTCGCGGCGATCCGTGGCGAGTTGGGTCGCCTGGCGGACATTGAACGGATTACCGCCCGGCTGGGCGTGGGGCGCGCGTCGCCGCGCGACCTGTTGGCCTTGGGGCAAACGCTCCTGCGGGTCGAGCGTGTGGCCGACCTGATCGAGGAGTTGCCGCAGCGCCAGACGCTGACCGGCTCGACGGTGTGCCCGTTTCTGGGCGAGCGGGCGGCGGCGTTGCGCGGGCAGCGCGAGCTGGCGGAGTTCCTCACCACGGCGTTGCATCCGGAGGCCCCGCTGACGGTGAACGAGGGGGGGATCATCGCGCCCGGTCATGATGCCGAGCTGGATCGTCTGCGCACGGTCGGCAGTGACGGCCGGCAGTGGCTCGCCGACTTCCAGGCCCGACAAATCCAGCGCAGCGGGATCCCCAGCCTTAAGGTCGGCTACAACCAGGTCTTCGGCTACTACATAGAAATCACCAACACGCATCGCGACCGCGTCCCGCCGGAGTACGTCCGCAAGCAGACGCTCAAGAACGCCGAGCGTTACATCACCGACGAGCTCAAGAAGTACGAGACCGAGGTGCTCACCGCCCGCGATCAGGCCATCAGCCGGGAGATGGAGTTGTTCGAGATCATTCGCCAGCGGGCGATCGAGCACATTCCGGCGTTGCAGACGCTGGCGTTGGCGGCGGCGGAGATCGACACGGTCGCGGGGCTGGCGCACCTGGCCGATTCGCGGCGTTACGTCCGGCCGGAGCTGGTTGCCGAGCCCGTTCTGGATATTCGCGACGGTCGGCACCCGGTGCTCGAGCAGAGTCTGGCCCAGAAGTTCGTGCCCAACGACTGTGATTTGGGCCGACCGACCGACGACGGCAAGCATCGCGAGACGTTGGTCATCCTTACCGGGCCGAACATGGCCGGCAAGAGCACCTACATTCGCCAGACGGCTCTGCTGACCCTGCTCGCTCAGACCGGCAGCTTCGTGCCGGCGGCAGCCATGCGCCTTGGCCCGGTGGACCGCATCTTCGCCCGCGTCGGGGCATCCGATGAGATCAGTCGTGGGCAGTCGACCTTCATGGTCGAGATGACCGAGGCCGCCAACATCATCAACAACGCTGGCGAGGCCAGCCTGGTGATCATCGACGAGCTGGGCCGCGGGACGAGTACGTTCGACGGCCTGTCGTTGGCTTGGGCGATCGCCGAGCAACTGGCGACCCGTACCCGCTGCCGAACGCTTTTCGCCACCCATTACCACGAGCTGACGCAGCTGGAGGACAATCTGGCCGGCGTGGTCAACTACAATGTCGCGGTCCGCGAGTGGGAGGAGGAGATTGTCTTCCTGCATCGCATTGTGCGCGGCGGAGCGGATCGCAGCTACGGCTCGCACGTGGCCCGGTTGGCGGGTGTGCCCCCCAAGGTTATCGCCCGTAGCCGTGAGTTACTGGCGGAGTTGGAGTCGAACTTTGCCGCTCTTCGTCGCGCTCCCATCCGCACCGCGGTCCGCACCAAGGCCAAGCCCAAGGATAATCAGCTCCTGCTTTTCGACATGCGGGATCCCGCCGACGAGGTGATCGAGGAGCTGCGCAAGCTGGACCCCAATGTGCTCACACCTTTGGACGCACTGGGTATGATCGAGCGATGGTGCAGTCATTTGAAGTGAGCCCGGGTCGGTTTTTGCAACGGTGATCGCTGCCGACTCACTGGAGCGGATGCCTGTCGCGACAGCCAAAGCGTCGGGTCTCGGACCCGGTCGTTTTGGCCTGGGTTTGCGCTCGGTATCGAGGCAACCTGTCCCCTCTGGCGATAGTTGTGGTCATGCGGTACAATAGACAATAATCGAGTACGCGGGATTCCTTTTCAGGACGCATTTCATGAGTCCCAAGTATGCGCAGATCGCATGGTGTATCGTGGTGGTTATCGGCGTATCTCGGCCCGCTCCGGTGAGTGGCTGGACCCAGATCGTGCCGGGCATCGATTACCAGGAGTACACCCTACCCGACCCCAACAACGTGTTCGTTGCCCGCATGGACCGGCACCATCCGTCGTGTTTCATCGACACGAGTCTGGCCAACGGCGTTTGTGGGGGCTCGTTGCAGACCATTGGCGGCCAGTTCAGCCTGTACGACGGGGCGATCACTTACTGGAACCAGGATTGGGGGGCGCAAAGCGACGTTGTGGTGGCGATCAACGGTGACTACTGGAATACCAGCACCTACATTCCGCTTGGCCCGCAGATCCAGGGTGGATGGGTCGTCAAGACGCAGGGGTCAGCCGCGTTCAGTTGGCTGGCCGACCGTCGGGCTCTGATGGGATACGGGCCGTGGTCTAACAAGCGTGTAAGCTACGCGACCGGGGCTACGCAGAGTGTGGACGATATCAACGTGGCTCGCGTTGCCGACAAGCTCATCCTCTATAGCAGCCACTATGGCGCGAATACCCAGACCGACGACACCGGCGTCGAGGTGCTTATCGAGATGGCTCGTCCGGCCGTGGTGGTCCGCTCGCAGGACGCTCCGGTCGGTATCGTCCGCCAAGTCCGCATGAACCAGGGCTCGACGCCTGTGCCGTTTGACCACGTGGTGCTCTCCGCCACCGGGGCGGCGGCGAGTACCTTGCTGCAGCACGCCACTGTCGGCTCGAGAGTGGCCATCTATCACACGACGACCCTGTCCTACCAAATCGATTGGGCTGGCACCTACGCGGCCAGCGGAGGGCTCGAATTGCTCCAGACCGTCGACGCGGCCGATGGCGGCGTGATCGAACCGCAAGGCGGCTTGATTGCTCCGCGAACCGCGGTGGCTTTCAATCGGGACTACATCTACTTCATGGTGGTCGATGGGCGGTCGTCAGAAAGCATTGGCATGGACTTCAACGAAGTGGCCGACTTCTGCCGTTCGACTCTGGGGGCCACCACGGGTCTCTCTTGCGACGGGGGCGGGTCATCCACCATGGTGGTCAACGGCCTGGTCAAGAATAAGCCTTCTGATGGATGGCAGAGACCGGTTCCTAATGGAATCCTGATGTGCGTGCTGCAGCCCAAGCAACAGACCATGACCTTCCGCAGTGGTGACCGGGTCCGTACCACCGGGTCGGCCAACGTACGCCATGGGCCGGGGAGCAATTACTCGGCCCTGGGCAGCGTGAGCGGTTATACCGAAGGCATCATTTTGGACCATTCGCTTCGCGGTGTGCGGGCCAGGAACTACAACTGGTGGAGGTGCGAGTTCGCCAACACGACCGGCTGGGTGGCCGAGTCCTTGCTCACGCTCGTTTCTCGCGGTGATTTACCCTACTTCACGCAGGCCCCGGTCGACCGCCGCGTGTGCCGGGGCGAACCCGCCACATTCACCGTTGCGGCCCAGGGGACGGGAACACTCAGCTACCAATGGCAGCGGCACGGCGTCGATCTGGAGGATGGAGCGGTCTTTGCCGGCGTCCACACGCCCACCCTGACCGTACTGGATGCCAGCGACGCGACCACCGGCAGCTTTCGTTGCGTGGTGACCGACGACGTTGGGCAGGCCACCTCGTACTCGGCAGCTCTGGCCCTGCGGTTCGCCACGATCTTCCAGGATCAGCCTCAGCCGGTTGAGGTCTACCCGCTTTCCTATCCGGGGGATGCGGCGTTCACCGTTCTCGCTCGCGGGGAAGGCGAGGTCACCTACCGTTGGCAGAAAGGCGGCCAGGATCTGGTGGATGACGGGCATATTGCCGGTGCCGCCACGTCCACGTTGACGGTCTTCGACGTGGATTATCGAGACGCGGGTCTGTATCGCTGCCGGGCCTCGGCCGGATGCGGCGATACCTACTCCGACGAGGTCGGGCTGACGGTTTACTCGGCCGATTTTGACGGCGACGACGACGCGGATCTCGATGATTTTGCCCACCTGCAGGCGTGCTTGGGGATTCTGGAGGTCAAGCTGACCGATCCCACCTGCGCCGATACCGATCTTGACCGTGATCGCCGTGTTGATCGCGACGATCTGGTCCTGTTTTTGCGGTGCGCGGATGGCCCCGGTGTTCCCTTGCGACCGGGTTGTTGACCAAGTCTCTCCTCGCGAGTTTTTCACCCCGCAGGATGCGTGCGACAATGACTTGCGCGCATGCCACGCGAAGCGGCAAGCCGGATCGCGTGATTCACTTGCGAGTCGTTTATCCTATTCTCGCGCGGTTGCCTACCTGAGCGAGTAGCCGAGCACTACGGGGATTCCGCCGGGCAGGATGTTGGGCGGCGGAGTGACGCTGACGCCGAGCTGGAGCACCTGGGGTCCCTCGTCCGGCATGCCGACCTGGACTTGGAACTGCTCGGGGGTTGGTTCGCCCTGGATGCCGAGCCATTCGCACAGTGCACCGGAGACGGTCGCCTGGACTTTCTCCGGTGGCAGGCCCTTGAGCTGGGGTTGCAGGGCGAGCAGCAGGGTGGACAACCGTGCGGCGAAGATCTGGTAGGGCAGGCTGACCTCCAGCATGCCGTTGGCGTCGAGTCGTACCGGGCGGGCAGCCGTCAGGCCGTTCCAGACGATGGCATCATCGTGGTCGCGGACGCCGACCACCGCGTTCAAGCCGCCGAAGGCCAACTCCTCGATCTTGGGCTGGGGCATGAGCGTGTCGGTGGGGCCGAACTTCTTGTCGCCTTTCTTGCCGCCCTGAACGGTGGCGAAGCCCTCGATCCGGCCGCGGGAGAAACCGCTCACCGCGGTGGGCCAGCCGATCGCGGCAAAGCTGGCCGCCGCCGTGCACGCGACCGCGATCGAGCCCGGTGCCCAGACGAGGTCTTTGTCTGCGAGGCACTCTTCGCGGTAGTGGAACTCGAGATCCTTCTCCTCCTCGGTGCCGTAGGCCGTCCGCAGCAGGGATCGCCCGAACACCAGGGCGAGCATGCGGGCGTAGGGCTCACCGCGAAGTGTCTTCCACTTGGCGAACTGCCATTGATCGAACATGGCGATGACGTTGGGCAAGGTCGGCACCTGCCAGGCGTGCTTGACTCCGAGGAACTCGGGCGAGGCCCCGGCGATCGCGACGGCGGGCAGGCTGGCCGCGTTTTGGGCGAGGGTGTCGAGCAGTTCCATGTCCGGAGCGGTGTTGCCGAACTCCATGCCCAGCACGATCAGGTCCGGAGCGGGGGCCCCTTCGTCGAACACCGGGTCGATCAGCAGGGTGGTCAGTCGGTCCACGAGTGCTTCTTTGGTGCTGTGCAGCAGGGACAATTGCACGCCCTTGCGGAAATCGGTGTGGGAGGTGATGAACGCCGCGGATCGCCAGGCCGACTCGATCGCCTGGACCGGCGGACTGTGAAGGACCGTGGTAAGCCAGGCGGAAAGCCGTTTGTCGATTTCGGCCAGCGTGCGGCGCATGGCGGAGGCTTCCTCCGCGGGGATCGAAGTCCCGCCTCCCGCGGCGGCGGCCACGGCGGCGGCCAGCGGGGAGCGCGGCGGTGGGGCGGTCGCCGGGGATTCCGTGTCGCCAAGGTCGAGCTGGCTAAGCAGGCCGTCCACGGCGTTGGCGTCCGCCGCCGGTGCGCCCGGCGTCCAATGAATCGCTTCGACCAAAAATTGCATACCCGCGTCAGCGGAAGCCGCGGCGGCCACCGCCGACTTGATCTGCTCGGCGGACGCTTTGCCGCGCATTCGCTCGACCACCTTGGCCCGGATTGCCAGCAATGCCTGACAGGCGGGCAACTGCTCCGCGACACTTCGCGGGTTCATGGCCTTGAGCGAATCGAGCTTGAGGTTGACCTCAGCCATGACGCTGCCGGTGGCGGTGGGGTCGGCCAGCGTGAAGCGGGTCGTCGGGGCGGCTTGGGCTAGCACCGCGTCGAAACTGGGCGGCGTGACCGCCACCACCCGATCCGCCAGCGGGCCGGATACCGTCCCGTTCTTGCCCCCCGCGAAGTCGGCAATCAGCAGGATGTGGTAGGGGGTCTGCGTGTCGCCCGCCGGGCCGCCTTGAGGGGCCGGCAACTCGACTTCCATCTCGAATGCTCCGCTCATGTCGCTCATAGCCGTGTCTCCACCTGCTCGGGTTTGCTCATCTTGCGCGTCAAGATCAGCCCCGTGCCGCAATACCACGACACGGGGAAATTACGGACAGAACAATGCGGAATTGGGCACAGAGAAAGCTTCGCCTCTCGCGGATACCGGTGAGAGCACTGGTTTCTCACTTCCTGCTTCTCGCATCCCCGGTATCGCGGCGTGCGACATGGGGACGATGGGACCACGTCGGCCGTCAGATTCTGCCCTTGGGCGGCATGCTGCGTTGCCACGCGTCAAGGTGCTTGCGCATCTCGTAGTCCGAGACCTCGCAGCCACCGCCGCCCAGTGACCGATCCACAATAGCCGCCGCTATTGCCGCCTCGGGCCCGCCGCCCAGACCGGCACGGGCGAACCGCTCATCGAACTGGAACCCGCGCACCCGGGCCAAGCTGCGCATCTGCTCGAGCAACGCGCCGCAGTCGTAGGGATCATAGTGTAACCAGTTCCGCAGAAAATCCCCGACTTTGGCTTCGACTAAAGAGTTCATCGCGACCTCCTCGTTTCTTGCTTTATCGAGTCCAACATAAATGAACCGCACATTCCCGTCAAAACCGCACCGCGTTCGCGGCCGGGCACACAGTAACTTCACTTCACCGGGCAAGGGCTTGGCTGGCCCCGCGGCGCAGGTGCCGTGAGACCAACTAACGCCAGCCCTATTTGAGTTTCCGCCACTTGAGTCCATACGCGACCAACCTGCGGGTGATCGGATGAATCTGCACCCACAGGTAATCGCCATCCACACGAACATCCTTGATGTAATGTTCCCATTCCAGCCGGGCGACCTGGTAGCCGCCGTCGGCGAACGGCTCGTGCCCGAACCCGCTCAGCCGGGCGTCGCGGGGGATCTCCATTGCCCCGGCCGCGGCACGGAGCGCTTCTTCCTGGCTGAGGCGGGCGTCTGTGGGCGGCTCGGCCAGCCGATCCACGCAGCGGTGCATCACCTCACCGCCGTCCGCATCCAGGTGTACGCGGGCGTCGGACCAATGCCGCCATGTCCGCACCCGAACCTGCCACCCCGCGGGCTGTGGTTGGGGATCGGTCCGCTCGACTTGGAAATACCACTCCGGCCGGGTGGTCGAGATCCCGCCCCGTACCAGGCGGGCTTTGAGCATTCGGACCACCAGGTCCTCGGCCTTTTCCGGCAGGCCGGGAGGTGGCTTCGCAGTTGGCTGATCCGCGGGACTCATAGGGCCCTCAATACCTCCAGCACCTCGCCGGTCGAGTTATCGACCCGCACCTCGGCAAAGCCCATGTCCGATACGTAGGTCACGATCCACGCGACCCGGTCCTCTACGGGCCCGGCCTGCTTGCGGTCCCGGCTATACTCGACGATCGCCTTTTCCGCTCCTTGCAGCTTCATGCCCGAGCGGATGCCCAACCGACCTCGGTTGGCCTGCACCGTGCTGATCGCCTCTTGCTCAGTCATCATCCGCTCCCATGTTCGCACGTCGCGAGCCGCCTGTGCCGATTCACTCCCCGCCTTGTCGATACCGGCTCAACGGGCCGGTCAGGCACTGGATGACTTTCATGGAGTCCGGCTCAGCCCACACGTGCACGATGTCGTTCTCTCCGGCCGTTGGGGAGGGAATCAGCACTGCGTACAGTGTCCAGCCCACGGGCGGAAGCTCTTCAGGTCGCATTACGCCCAGCCGGGTGTCCGCGGGCAGCTCGAGCTCGTGGGCGACCGAGAGCCGGAATAACTCCTGTTCGGCAAGGGCCGGTCGTGGCAAACCGCGGCGCTCGTCGTCGCGCCAGCCGATCTGCCGGCCCTCTTCATCGTAGAACACCACGATATCGCCGGTGCGCTCGAGCACGTGCAGCCGGTGGTCGGACATCTGCCGGAGCAGCATCTCGTTCCACTCGTTTTCCGCGAAGCAGTGGACGATCCGGGGCTCTCGGGGGCCGTTCTCGGCAATTGCCTTGCCCACCTGATCGACGGCCGTTTGTTCCAGTTGCTTGGCGTTCAATGCAAGGCTCCTGAGGTACTGGCCGGGGTGGGACGCCGATTCAGCATGCCTCCACGGTTCATGATCCGAGGGAAGGAACTGATGCCCGGCCCGCCGGCGACATCCCGATAAGTCCGCAAGAACCGTTGCAGGTCGTACTCTGTCGGAGCGGGATCAGCCTGAGTTCCCTTGATCCAGGTGCGGAAGAAGTTCCGGGCGAACGTCCGATTTTCCGAAATCCACACGCTGTAGGTCCACCCGTGGAAGTACTGCGTTTCATTCCGGGTGAAGCACTCGCCGAAGTTGGTAGTCAACATGGTCCGACAGCCGCCGCAGTAGAACAGTAACCGGGGCTCGCGGCGCCCCATGGACAGGGTATGTCGCCCCCAGGAGTCGGTTCGCTTTGCCGGCTTGGTGAGCAGGTAGATGATGTTCCGAGAAGCGTCGTCCGGCAAATTGCCGACGAACATGCCGTTGCGTCCGGCGGCCAGTTCCTGGGCATGCCCGACGCGGCTTCTCTGCCCGCAGCCTGCGAAGGTCGAGCGTCGATAGTATCGCTGCTCCCACGCGAGGTCGTTCTGGCCGGCCTGGGTCGTCTCCAACCGGGTCGGGCAGCAGTTCTGATCGGGGGTGAACCCGCGATGATGCATAGGCACGAAATCCCGCTGGTCCCCAGTGCCTTCCATCGGGTGCGAGGAATGCCTGCACTTGGCGGCCGCATGACCGGCGATGATCACGATGTAGCGGTGCGAGTAGTACCGGATCCACCGCGCGGGCGAGCCGATGCCGCCGCTTTTGAGATATGAGCGGAAGTACCGTGTGTCGCTGCGGAAGAAGCGATGCAGCTCGCGGGCACTGCCTATGTAGTCCGAATCCTTGTTGGAATTGACTGCCGGGTTGTGGATGAACACGACGAAGCGCATGTGCAGGCAGTCGGACTCATGGTTGAGGTAGTCGCGCTCGCTGGCTACGACCGACAGGCCACGCTCGCCGAACGCCACCCGGAAGGCGTAGAAGTTGTTGCCCGCGTGTCTCCAGTGCTCCTCGTAGTTGTTGAACCGCACGTACGGCTGGTCGCTGTCGGGGGCGTAGGGTCGTCGTCGTCGCCGGCCGCGGGACGACGCCGTCCCTCCGGAGGCTGGCGGTTGACGCATCACCCGATTCTGGCGGACCACGCAGTGCTGCAGGCCCGGTTGATCCTCGTCGCCGAAGGTCGTGTCCACGTACGGCTGATCATTGCCCAGATCGGAGTCGACTCGCGGCGGATTGCCCGTCGGATTGGCGATCCGATACACCTCCAGCCGGACAGGTGTTCCCTCGCGAACATTGCGGACCTCGATTTCCATGCCGGCTACGCCGCGGTCAGGCTCGTCGGGATCGTCGTAGGGGATGACCCACTCCTTATCCCAGCGGGCGCGGATGATCGAGTCGATGTCCACCGAGGCGACCCCTGAACTCAGCCATTCGTTGGGTACACTGGTTCTGCCCCGCCCGCCGCGGACCGGCGTACCCGGCTCCGGGTTGGTGTTGTTCCAGACTTCGACGATCACTCCGATCGGGGACAGGTCGGCGGTCACCTTCTCGCCGATGCGGTTTTCGGTGCCGTTGGTACCGTCCAGTCCTTCCGTGATCGTGCCGTCCCACTGTTCGGCCTCGCTCAGTTCGTAACAGCGGCCATGCACAAGCTGGGCGCGTTGCAGGCGCTGGCGATGGATGACCACTTCGCGGTCCGCGGCCACGATGGTGTAGCGGATACGCCCGTTGCGGATGCGGCTGTTGGGATCGCTGATGTCGTACCCGACCGGCAGCTTCCGGCTGCTGGGGTCCCAAGGCGTGGTCGCCTGGACCCGCTCGACGTGAAACGGGCGCAAACGGGCGGTGGTGTCTCCGCCCGTGTGAGCGTTGCGTCGCAATGTGCCGCCTTGCCCGTTGGACATCCACTGCTCTCCGCCGCCCGCTGACGGGTGGCACCTCTGCCCGGCCTGCTTACCAGGGCAATTCGATCGCGTCGTCATCCGGGCCGGCACCCGCCGACCCATCTCCCGCCGCGTCCTGATCTCCTTCCGGATCGTCGTCCCAGACATCCTCCTCGGCGAGGTAGCCGTTGCTCTGCCTGGCGGCTGCGGTGCGAGGCGATTCCGGCTCAGGCTGTTGCGATTCCTCTTGCTGTGGCGGCTCCAGATCGGCCTTGTTGGAGATTCCCGGGAAGTTGGCCTCACCCGAAGCCGGCTGAAGCCCGTCGAAACGGATGTACCCTTCCTCGTCGGTATCGCCGGATACCGCTTGCCCGTCGTCCAGGGTTACGGAGACGTTCTCGCCAGCGATTGGCATACCGTCAAAGTCGAACAGCCTGACTCCCAACCAAGTGGGTGGGCGGGGTTGTTGCTCCTGCTCGGCGGGGGCGAGTGGCCCGGTTTGCTCGGGCGGCGGAGCGGCGGGCGAGGCCGCGGGCTGCGAAGCTGCTTGCGCAACCTGCTGCTGGGCGGGGCTGGTGCTGGCGGGTGGTGGTGGTGGCGAAGACGCGCCGCCGCCGCCGCTCCCGCCGGAGTCGCCGATCATCACCGTCGGGCAGCCCATCGCGATCGGATCCGAACCGCCGCAAGCCTCCATGATTTTGTCGCCCTGGCGGCAGGCCGGCAGGTTATCGATCATCACATTCTCGCTGCCCTTGCTTACCATGCCGGGGCCATGCGGTGGGATAGGGCAGGGGATGGGGCAGATGTGCGTATCGGCCATTCCGCCGATCGCCGCGAACACCGCGGAGGACGCCGCCGCCATGGCGGCTTGGATGCCCTTGGTGTAGGCCGTGTTGGCTGCCGGTTGACCGCCCGGCACCGCCGACGCCGTGGACCAAGCCGCAGTCAGGCCGAAGTTCGTAGCGATCAGCGTCGCCGAGGCCCCTGCGGCGGCTCCAAGAGCAGCCGGGTTCATCTCCGCCGCCGCTTGGCCCGCCGCCTGCACCAGGCCGCCGACGATATTGGCGATGTCCGAGGTGGCGCTGGGGGGCGTGAGTACGGGCTTCTGCATGAACTTGTTGACGGAGTTAGACACCGACTCAACGGCCGCGCCTACGCTGGCCGGCAGGGCTCGCCAAGCCGGCATGTATCCGATCATCACGTCGACGCTGCCGATTCCGGGATTCATCGGCACGCCGTGACTGGTTAGATCGCCTACTCGTGCGGCCATCGGCATGGGCTAGTTTCCTTCGTCTCGCAACTCAACCATCTCTCTTCGCCAATCGAACCGCCCGCGCGCTAACTCGGCGTAAACGGGTTCGGCGGTACGTCCCCGGCCAGGAACTGCTGTTCCTTCTCGGTGAGCTCGCCGCCAAAGAACGCAATGGCGTCGTAAGCTCGGGCGGTGGTCTCCTCTTTCGTCTCTGCCGCCAGCACCGGATCCTCATCGCCGAGGTTCGTCTTCTCGAATTCCGAGAACGCCTGACGCACCGCCTCCACGACAGCCTCGCGGCTGGAGCGCTCCTTCGCCTCGGCAATCAGCTCGTACGCCGCCCAGTCCTGCCCCAGGGTTGCGTAATCGACCATCCCCAGGTAGATCCGGGCGAGCCCGAAGGCTCGCTGACTGACGCGCTTGTCCGTCACCACCATGTCCTTCTGGCGCTTGGCGGCTACGGTGCGCACCAGGGTTCGGTGGGCCAGCTCATCCAGCGTCTCCGCATCGGGGTCACGCGGCTGGGCGGTCTCGACGTTCTTGAGCGCCTCCTGGTACTGCTTCTCCAACTCCTTCTCCAGGGGATCAGCCTGTGCGTCCGCTCCCAAGTGGAAGAAGCTCTCGATCAAGCGTGCGCCCACCTGATCCAGCCTGCGGTAGACGGTCAATCGCTTCCACTCGTCGTACGCCAGCCCCTGCTGCTTCTCGCCACCCAGGTCGCCCAACACGTCGATGGACTCAGCCGAACGGTGCACATCGGCCGCCTCGCGGATGTTGCGACTCAGGAAGTCGGCGAAGTGCTTGAGGCAGTCCCTCAAGCGGTAGAAACGAGCCGTTTCACAGGCGTTGTGGATATGCTCCACTTGAGCGTCGTTTTTGACCTCCTCCCGGATATAGCGCGAAGCCACCTCCGGCGGCACGCGATGGGGCACGTAGAGCCGCTCACTGAAGGTGCGCTCGTGGAAGATGTATCTGCGCAAGACGGACTTGGCCGTCTCCTCGTCGTGCTCTTGCGGTTTCTGAGGTTCGTTCGCCATACCATTCTCCTGGCATCGCCCTCAAGCGGGTGTACCTGGGCAACCCGATCTCACGGTCCGTCCACTTTGCGGTCGGTCGGCTTCACGACCAGGCCATAGCTGCCTCCGATCCGCCGGAACCTTTCGACCGGAGTGTCCTTGAGCGTTTTCTTGATCCCGAGAAAGCCGCTCACCGGCGTCTTCTGCTTCTGGCCATTCAGGAGCAGGCAGAACGTCTTGGACTTCTTGTAGAACACCGTGTAGCTCACGTCGATCGGGGCATCGGCCATGTGCTTGGTGGCGTTGACGCTGTCGGCGGCGCTGGTCGCGGCGGGCATGATCTCGTAGCGATCGGCAGGGCCGCTCGCGGTGTCGATCGGCAGGCCGTCATCCGTGTGGCCTACATGCATGAGCGGATGGAAGATTTCGTGCGTCGGGTTGAAGGGCTTCTGGGCCGCGTCCATGGCTCCCGCGCACAGCACGGAGCAGGGGCCGACGTCGGCCACCATGGTCCAGCCCTCATAGGTGCCGGTCGGGCCCACGCCCCAGCAGGCTTTGGTGCCGCTCATCACGTCATCCCCGCAGACGTAGATGTTGAAATGTTCCGTCCTGTAATTGTGGTTGACACAGCGGATATCTCGATGCGCATCCTTGCCAACCATGACATTGAGCGCATTGATGTCTATCAGTCGTGTGGACTGCAACCCCTGCCCCAGTTTTCCGTTGGTGTCCGGGTGATCGGTCGACTGGGCGCTTTCGATCACTGCCAGACTGCCATCCCCCTTGAAGATCACCAAGTCTTGCGGGGAGCTGACCTGTCCGCGTTTGACCTTCAGCCCGGTCACCCGGACAGGGAATGGCCCCTTGACCTTGAAGCCCTCGGTTTCGAGCAGCTTCTTCAGGGCTTCGGCGGTCTTGGCGGGCGAATCTCCTCGTTTCGGCTTGTGCTTGATCTCCTTGCCGTCGACCTTGACCACCATCTCGGAGTCGCCCCCGCCGCTTTTCTTGCCGGAGGCGTGCACACCGTTTCCATCGCTGATGGTCAGCATGTTCTTGGGGACGTCGACCGTGCGCAGCATCTTCAAGTGCGGGCGCGTGTTGGCCGGGGCCAGGCACCGCCGCATCCACTTGTAGATCTGCTCGCGAACTTTGTCGTCGGTGGCCGTCGAACCCCGCAGGATGTGCACCGCCAGCGGAACCTCCCTGTCCAGCGTGAGCTGAGCCTCCTTGACGACCTGGCAGCGGGTCGCGTCGTCGGTCACTTTGCACATCTTCACGAAATACACCGCGCGGACGACCTGATCGAGGATCTCGGAGAACCGCTTCTCCTCGTCGTTTTTGCCGTCGGCGTAGTAGTCCTTCATGAGCAGCGCCTGAGCGGGCCGGGCCGTCCGGTCGGTTTCCGTGGTCACCAGCCGCAGGTAGGGCGAGCGGAAGTAGTTGGTCTTCCCCACTCGCTTGCAGGTCAGCTCCAGCTTGCGATCATCGGATGCCGGAAGCTCGTGCTTGCCGGTGAATTCGATTACTTCTTTGCCGTCCGCCTTGCCCTTGTAGATCGGACGCATGGCGTACAGCTTGACGGTCACGGTGTCCGTGCCCTGAGGAACCTTGTTGTCATAGACCTGGACCTTGAAGTGATCCGGGTCGCGGGACGAAGGCTCGTGGTAACCATAGAAGTCCGCCGCCGCGAATTTGTTCTCCGGTTTGCGTTGGCTGCCGTTGCCGCCCCACTCGACGTGGTAGTTGTTGATGTTCAGCTTGGAGATCGTCTCGTCCTTGCTGGGGTAGTGCGGATCGTATCCCTTGTCGCCGGGCTCGAGCGGCTCGGCGGGATACCCGGAGCCTTGCTCGCGGATGAAGCACACACTGGGCGGCGGGTAGTTCTCCAGCTTGTATTCGGTGTCGGACTTGTCCGGCTCGGTGTCCGTCCCCTCCTCGGTCGGCGGGATCAGGAGATCGAGTTCGGTGCCTTCCAGATAAGGCCGGTTGCCCCACTCCCGGTTGCTGTTGGCCGCCCGGACCTTTTCGCAATCAGGGAAACCATGGGCCACGGCGATGTGGCAGAACGTCTCGCCGGCCTTCGGTGTGTAGTGTATGACTTCCTTGGCCATTCGAGTTCTTCCTTCAATACGGAGCCGCCCGCGAGGGTCCAACGAGGCCTCACGGGTGATGCCCGTATCGGCCCGGCGGTCACGTGTTCTTCTGCCAGGCCGATTCGTCGCGGTTCGGGAACGTCACCTCGCATGTGCCCGGGCTGATGCCGGTCACGTGCGCCCGTCCATTGGCATCCAGGGAGCCTTCGAATACCTTGCCGGCTGAGTCGGTCACGCGATACCGCTCGCCCGCCACCGGCATTCCCTCCTCATCCACCAGACTGATATCGATCCACGTCGTTTCGCTGGTCTCTTCTTCAACCTCGGTTTGCTCGAATTCGTGGCCGGCGACGTCGGCCGGAGCTTCTGCCGCCGCGAGTGCCTCGCCCCCGCCGTAACTGGTGTCCTGGCCGAACTGGACTGTGTCGGCCGCACCGGGCTCGGCGGGCGCTTCCGGCGAGGTCGCCGACGCGGTCACCGGGCCCACCGGCGGGCCCGACCCGCTGTTGATGTTCACCAGCGGGCCGCCCACGATGAAAATCGCCGCCGGAGTGAGCACAATGCTGCTGCCGCCGCACTTGAGCTCGATGCCCGACGAGGCCTCCAGCTTGATGCTCATGGCCTTGGCTGCATAGGTCGTCGCGACTTCGTGTTTGTGGTTGCCGTCGAACTTCTCGACCACATCCCCGCTGACGTTCGTCGAATGCGTGCCGGTTACCTGGATCGAGACTTTGCCCTGGACTTTCAGCGAGTCGTCCGTCTTGATCTCGACCTTGCGGCTGCCCTCTTTGATCGTCAGGCTGTAATCCTTCTTGACCTGCTCGATCCGATCATTGCCCACGTCCAAATGGCGATTGGCCCCGATGGTCTCCACCCGGTCGTTCTGGGCCCGGACATGCAGATCCTTCTGGGCATGGATGAGGATCTGTTCACTGTCCTTGAGATCCTCGAAGCGGATTTCGTTGGCCCCTTCGCCGCCCTTGCTGCTGCGCGTCTTGATGACGCTCTTGGTCTTCTCGTCGGGCAGCGCGTAAGGCGGCATGTGGTCCGCGTTGAATACTCGTCCGACGATGATCGGCTGGTCCGGGTCGCCCTCCAGGAAATCGACGATCACCTCCTGGCCCACGCGCGGCAGGAACATCATGCCGTATTGTCCGCCGGCCATGCCCTGACTCACCCGGATCCAGCAGGAGGAGTTTTCGTCGAACTTGCCTTCACGGTCCCAGTTGAACTTGACCTTCACGCGGCCGTATTCGTCGGTGTAGATCTCCTCGCCCGACGGTCCCACCACACGGGCTGTCTGTGCCCCCCGCATGACCGGCCAAGGGGTGACCCGGGCCGGGCGATACACCACCGCGGCCGGGATGCACTCGAAGCGGCACTCATACTCGAGGGCGTCCGGGTGCAAGACGATCGCCTCGGTCACGTCGTCGATCAGGTTGGGCAGAGTCAGCGCTGCCAGCGGGTTCCCGCCCGAAGCGGCCACCGCGGCCGGCAACTCCCGGGCTACCTGCCCCGCGTGATACAGCCATTGGGTCAGTGCCCGATTGGCCGTCGGGTCGCCGCCCTGCAACCGGGCTCCGATTTGCAGCAACGCCCCAGCCAGTTCCCGGATCATCGGGTTCTCATTCTGCTGGGCGGTCCGCAGCGATTGCATCACTCGCTGGTCGAACAGCACCGTTCGCCCGTTGGTCCCCGTGCTACTTGCCGTCGTCGCCTGTCGGCCCTGGTGGCTGACCGAAGTGAGCAGATATGAGCCGTTCATCGAGGACGCGGGATGCTCGGTCAGCTCGAACGTGTAGCCCGGTGCCAGCCGATACGAGTTGCTTTGCCCCACGCCGAGGATGCGGCTGGCCTCGAACTCCTCCGCCCGAAGTTGGGCCAGAGTCGTCCCGTCCGCTTGCAGCTTGTACTCACCGGGGTAGTCGGAAAACTCGAGTCCCGCGTCGCGCCCCGAGTCCGCCTTGGCTTGCAGGTTGAGCTTGGGGTTCTCGAAGCTGAAGTCGTCGAGTACCACCGCGCCCGGCCGGACCGCTTGGCTTCGCCGGAAGCGGTAGACGTTCTCGGTCTCCACCTTCAGGCCTGTCGGATCGCAGTAGCGAATCTGCGGCTCGCCCTCGATGGGGGCGTACGCGCTGGCGTCGTCGGCCAGCACAAGGATGTGCGCCTCCTGCGTCTGCTCGAAGTACCACCAAATCCCCTCTTCTTCCATGAGCCGGCAGATGAAGTTGTAGTCCGTTTCCCGGTATTGCACACAGTAGTCACGGGTGTTGTGCGTGCCGTTGAGGGTCATGCGTACGCGATCGGAAGTGATACCCGCCTGCGTCAGCACGTCCGAGATGATGTCCGTGACTGATTTGTTCTGGAAGATCCGCGAGCCGTAGCGATGGGTGAGGGTCCAGACGGCCGGTACCAACTCCGCGCGGAAGAATTGCCGACCCACCGTCTGCCCGGTCAGCTCGAACCGGCTCACGATGCCGTGAAAATACCGCGTGCCCGCCGCCGTGTTGATGCTCAACGCGGCCGACTTGCCCACGATCTCCGCGAAGTCGACTTGATCTTCTTCCGAGACCAGCTCGATCTCGAACCGGTACAGTTGGCAGAGCCCTTCCGTGCCCCGGTATCGGGTTACCAGAAACTGGTCGACCGGGGCCTCGCCAACCTGGAAGGCCAACTGCGAGCTGCTAAGATCCCTTATCAGAGCCATGAGCGCCCACTCCTGTTAGCCGGAGAAGGTGTACGTGAATTCGCCGTCTTCTCCGACCCCCATCGTCACCATCTTGGGCATCTGCTCGTCGGCCATCCGCTCCAGCAGCCGACGGGACATTTCCGGAAGTACCGCCTGGTCCAGGGCGTGATCGATCTGGCGGGCCCCGATATCCACTTGGTTGCACATCTCCGCGATCCGGGTGTAGACGGCGTCGTCCACCTCGAACTTCATGTCATGCGCCACCGCCAGCCGTTTGCCCACTTTCCGCAGTTTGATCTTCGCGATCAGCTTGAGGATATCCTGGCCCAGCGTGAAGAACGGAATCACCGTCATTCGGGCCACCAGGGCGGGTTTGAAGTGGTTCCGCAGGTGCGGGTAGACGGCCTCTTTGAGGGCCTCCATGGTGACTTCCTCGCCCGACTCGCACAGCGTCTGGATCGCGTCGGTGCCCAGGTTGCTGGTCATGATGATGACCGTGTTGCGGAAGTTGACCACCCGGCCCTCGCCGTCGGCCAGTGAACCCTTGTCGAAGACCTGGTAGAACAGGTTCATCACGTCCGGGTGGGCCTTCTCCACCTCATCGAGCAGCACGACGGTATACGGATGCTGCCGTACCGCCTCAGTCAACACCCCGCCCTCGCCATAGCCCACATAGCCGGGCGGGCTACCCTTGAGCAGCGACACGGTGTGCGATTCCATGAATTCCGACATGTTGATCGTGGTCATGAACTGCTCGCCGCCGAACAGCAGATCCGCCACCGCCAACGCCAGCTCCGTCTTGCCCACGCCGCTCGGGCCTACGCACAGGAACACGCCCGTCGGCTGGTCCGGATTGCCCAACCCGGACTTGGCCGTCCGCAGTTTCTGGGCGATGATGCCCAACGCGTGGTCCTGACCGACCACCCGCTCGCGGAGCCGGTCTTCCATCTGCAACGTGGCCGAGATCTGGTCGCGCACCATGCGGCCCACGGGAATGCCGGTCCAATCCGAGACCACCGCCGCCACCGCCGAGGCGTCCGCGTGCGGATGCAGCAATGGCTCGTCACCCTGGAGCTTCTTGAGGGCCGCCATGGCCTCGTCCAGCTCCTTGCGGACCTGGCTTTCGTCCGCCTCGGCTTCGGCGGGCTGAGCCTCTTGGCTTTTAACTTCCTGGTCCTCGGCCTTGCCCACCGGGGCGGCTGACTCATCCGTCGGCACGTTGGCCGCGCCCTGGTAGGCCTTCAGTTGGGACCGCAGCTCGTGGATGCGGTGAACGGCCGCAAGCTCTTTCTGCCAGCGTTCCTCGACCGCGGCTCGGGCCGCGATCAGCTCCGCCCGGTTCTTCTCCATCTCATCGAGCACACCCTCGCGGATGGTGATACCGCTGGCCTCGTCTCGCTTCACCGCGGCCACCGCGGTATCGAGGGAATCCAAGTTGCGGTCGATGTCCTCGAGTTCAGCGGGCCGCGTCGTCAGGGTGACCGCCACCCGGCCCGCGGCCGTATCCAACAGATCCACCGCCTTGTCCGGCAGGAACCGTCCGCTGATGTACCGCTCGGACAACTCCGCCGCCGCCTGGATGGCCTCGTCCAGCACCACCACCTTGTGGTGCTTCTCGTATTTCTCCTTGAGCCCTCGCAGCATGACCACCGTCGACTCGACCGACGGCTCATCGCAGCGCACCAACTGGAACCGCCGGGCCAAGGCCGCGTCCTTCTCAAAATACTTCTTGTACTCTGCCCAAGTGGTCGCCGCGACCGTCCGCAGTTCGCCGCGGGCCAGGGCCGGCTTGAGCAGGTTGGCCGCGTCGCTGCCGCCCGCCGATGCTCCCGCTCCGATGAGCACGTGGGCCTCGTCGATCAGCGTGATGATCGGCTGCTCGCTGGCCTTGATGGCATTGATGACGTTCTTCAGGCGGTTCTCGAACTCGCCCTTGACGCCCGCGCCCGCTTGCAGCAGGCCGAGGTCCAGCGAGATCAGCTTGACGCCTTTGAGCATCGGCGGGACATCGCCTTGGGCGATCCGCAGGGCCAACCCCTCGACGATGGCGGTCTTGCCTGTGCCCGGCTCGCCCACCAGGATGGGGTTGTTCTTGCGTCGGCGGGCGAAGATGTCGATCATCTGGCGGATCTCCTCGTCCCGCCCGAAGACCGGATCGATCTCGCCTGCCGCCGCTTTGGCCGTCAGATCGACCGTGAACTGCTCCAGGGCCCCGCTGCCGGTGGGTACCGGGCCGCCTTGTGGGCCGCCCACCGCACCCTCGGCCGGCGCACCCGATGTGCCCAGCACGATCTCCTGGAAGTGGTCGCGGAGCTGATCCAGGTCGATCCGCTGCAGTTCGGAAGTGAATTCATTGACCCGGGTGTGCGATGGGTTGAGCACGAACGCCAACAGCAGATGCCCCGTGCGGATCGCCGGGAAACCGAGTTCGTCGGCCATCACCTCCGCCGACTGGAACAGCTCGATCAGTTTGGGCGAGAGCGCCGGCTTGCCCCGATGGTTGGCGGGCATTTCATCAAGCACGCGACCGACCGCTCGGCGGATCTGGGCTCGATCCACCCGGAAGGTGTTGAAAATCGCGGTCAGGTCGCCGGCCGCCTCGTCCAGCAGCCGCATCAGCAGGTGCTCCGGCGAAACCTCGTAATGCGTCCGTGTCGCGCACAGACTCATCGCTCCCTGGAAGTATTGAACCGCGTTGGGGTCGAACCGGTTGACCAATCGCCGCAACTCATCGGATTTGGATGTCGGTGACGTCGCCATGCGCTGCTACCCATTCCTTTCTCTGTACGCCAAACCTTCAACCACTCGCTGCTTCGACAAACACCCACGTGCCCGCTGCGACGAGCCTTGCCAGGGCCGTGCGCCGGCGGATCCAGGCACTGTGCGTCAGCGAAAAGCGAAAGTCACGCCGCTGGGGCGCTCCTGACCGATTCGCCCGCAATCCACGGACCGTGCCGCACCGTCGCCTCGAACATCACCGCCGTCTCGGGTACCTCTTGTGTTGCCACCCAACTGGTGTACCCCAGCCGCACGGTGTCGCCGTGGGCCGCCATCCTCGCCGGCGGCACCTGCCCGCTCTTGAGCCGGATCTCCACATTGAACGCCAGCGGATCCTGCCCATACAGCCGCACCAGAGCCTGCGTCTGGGCGAACCGCTCGCCGTCCGGGAGCAGCGACAAGTACGTCGCCCAATCCACCGGCCCAAGCACCAGGTTGAACTCGCCGTTCAGATCGTAGACCTGCTCTCCGACCGTGAGATCCTCGCCCAGGCGGCAATTCGCACTGCCGATGACGTTCAAGTCCTGGCTCTTGAGCGTGACCCACCGACCGACGCACTGTTGAACCTGCACCGTCGTGTCAGGCCAGTAATCGGTGAGCAGTCCTTCAAGCCCGGTGGCCGACCGTGGCCGTTGCGTGAGCAGGCCCGCGTAGCGGATCATGCGGATCGGATCGACGCCCAGCTCCTGCTGGGTTGTCCCCGGCGAGAGCCCGATCAGCCACAACAGGTAATCGCTGACCACGTCCCGGTCAGGCATGCCAAACGTCACGTGATAGCGGTATTTCAGCCACGAGCGGTAGAACAGCGAGATCAGCCTGTGGTGCAGGACGTCGAGAAAGTCCCGCGTCGGGGCCGAGCCCGGCTCGACGCCCGGTGTGTGCTCCGGCTTTGCCTCCAGGGCCGGCTCCACGGATCGCAGAATATCCACCGCGTAGTGCAGCGGCAACGGAGTCGAAACCCCGTACAGTCCCAGGAAGGTCACGTCGATCCGGTACGATGATCGGCCGGTCGCCTCGTCAACCCGGGTCGCGATCTGTCGCACATCCGTAGCCGGGAAGCCCAACTCGACATCCGGCCGGAAGTGCACTAACTCGCGCCCGGTCGGGCCTCGTCCGCCCACCGGGATGTACCCCGCACCCAACAGACGTTCCAATAGCCAGACCGCCTGGAAGAACGGAAACTCCCAGCCGCGATCCGTCAATCGACGTACCAGCACCCCACCGGCGTTTTCGCTCGTTCGATCTGTTGCCCCAACTCCCGACATCACCATCCGCCCTTCATGGTCTCCTGCTCCAACTCCTATTCCTACTCTTCCGTCTCCCACGCCGGGTCGCAAGCGACCCGGCTAAACAGCGTTCCTATCGTTTCCCGTCTTCTCCATCCCGCCTTCTCTCTCCCGTCTTTCCCCTTACGCCTTCTCTCGCACTGTCGCCGGGGTCAGTTGCTCGCCCCACCGCGGCGCAAACGCATACACCTGTCCGGACCGCGTGAACCGGACCGTCAGTTGCACGTACGAGTTGAGCGTCACGTACAAGCCCAGGAAGCGGTCGAGAATCTGGGCGAACAGGTATGCGTCGCCTTCGCCCGCGAAGTGGTCCTCGTTCAACTCGACCTCGACCTGCGTGCCGCGCAGCGGTGCCCCGCGGACCATTCGTTCCCCGAAGCTCGATCGCACCGCGACAATCCCGTCCAGCATCCGCTGGTGAGCCAGAGCTCGTTGTGCGTCCTGGGCCGACTGAAAATCGTAAATCCGCAATAGCTCCTTGAGGTGGGTAGCATCCGCCAGCGAAACGTAATTCAGCGACAGATGCGAAATGAGCTTCCAGTGCAGACCCCGACCCAGCGGCGGGCATACGGTCGGTGTCGGCTTGACCACGTTGCGAAATCGTGTGTTCGCCGGCGACCGGTCCGTCGGTTCGCAGATGTCGCCCGAACGCAGCTCCTCGGGGAGGTGCCGGTTCGTGCACGTCAGCTCGATCGAAACCGTCTCCTCCGCCGGAAGCCCCCGCTTGTCCCCGGCAATCACGAACGATACATACGTGTCCGTGCCGAATCGAGGATCGCCTCCGCGCACGTTGGGCCGCAAATGCGTCTGGTAGTACGCCTCGCCCCTGGCCTCGCCGGACACCTTGTGCTGGAACGAGTAGAAGGGCGAATAACGCCGTGTCTCCATGCTCTCCGAACGGATCAGCCCGACGACGTCATCGACCCGGAAAGTCTCCACATGCCAACGGTCCGCCACCCCCGTCTTGGATGGCTGGATCAGGTATTCCGTGCGATCGTGTTTCAGGCGGATCGGGTCCGCCGGATGCTTGAAGAGGTTGATGATCGGCACACAGTGCAGGCGGACATTCTCACGCGAAACCAGCGGGTAGGATTCAAACCGCCGGTTGAAAATGATCCGCACCTCTACCGTGTCGGTCAGCTCCAGTTGGGAGACCGCCCGGTCCAGCCCCTTGAGGTCCACGAACAGAAAGCGATCCTTGAAGGCAAAGTACTCCTGCAGCAGCCGGTAGCCGGGAAAGGCGTGTGCCGGGTACGGCAGTACGCCCTCGCGACGATCCAGTCCCAAGGCCGATACCGGCGAGGCGCCCAACGGCACCTCGCGACGGCGGCCGTCGGCGGACCCGCTGCTGACCGTCACTTGTTCGACGTGGGCCGACAGCAGAAGGTACAACATGAACGACGCCCGCGGCTCGCCCGTCAGGTGCAGCCGCACCGAACCCAGCTCCAAGTCCGACAACTGCGTCTTCGCCGAGGTCTGGAAGGTCAACACCAACGCCGGCGATTGAGCGGCCGGCGTTTCCAGCCGAACGTCACGCAGCGTCCACGGCCGCAGCATCGCCGGCCACGCGGATTGATATCGACAGCGAGTGCCCGCCACCGGCACGCTCGCGAACTCGGCGCCCGCCTCGACCCGCTGCGGCCCCTGCATCGCGTCGATCTCAGGCAGGAACTCCAGGATGCTCATCGACGGCACCGGCCGAAGATAGTGCGGCCACAGTAGCCCCATCATGCTCGCCGTCAGCTCGGGAAGCTCGTCATCCAGCTTCTGCCGGATTCGACCGCAGAGAAATGCGACCCCCTCCAGGATGCGTTCCACGTCCGGGTCCGAACCCCGGTCGCTCAGGTAGCGGGCAATCTCCGGGTTGGCTCGGGCGAAGTCCGGCCCTACCTCCCGCAGATACTCAAGCTCGTCCTGGTAGTACGTGTTGAGCGACACTGGATTCGACTCCCTGCTTCGTCGGCTCTGAGGTTTGGCCTCAGTGCTTGCGTCCTCCGTGCACCCCGGTGGGCCGCGTGCCGCTTCGCCCTCCACCGATCCTATGCCGCCGCCCTTCAGGCAGTGCAGGGTAGCCCCGCGCTAGCGCTACCGCCTCTGCGTCACGCCCGGCGTCAGCCGCCCACCTCGAAGGCCCCGTCACCCCGCAGTGCCGTCTCATACCAGACGCGATGTTCCTGCGTACGGCCCACCAGTGTCGCCTCAATCCGAAAACCCAGCGTCTGAGCCCGCGGTGACTCGCTGTCTCGTTCGCAGATCACACGCACCCGCCGAAGGCGAGGCTCGTACTTCTCGATCGCCGTCCGGATGGCTTCCGAGACCACCTGGATATGGTCGCCGCTCCCCGCCAACAGATCCACCATGGCCGGCAAACCGTAATCGCCCTGAGCCTGGCTCATCCCGTGCCGGGTATTCAGCAGCCGGTCCAGATGAAGCCGGACAGACTCCATCAAGGCGTGCAGATCCTCGCTCGTGTTCGCGGCAAACCGCTCGAACCGCTCACGCTTCGCCAGACGTTCCAGGAAAGTCTGCTCGCGGCTCATCTATGCCACTCGACTCGGCGACCACATCCCAACAACGTACACCCAGACCCTGGCGAGGTGGTACGGCCGCGGGCGGGAAGCCCGGTTTCCGGACTTCCCCCCGCGGACACGAACCGCAGCACTCTCCCCATTACTCAACAGACCCCCGCGCGGATCAACCGCCACCCGGCGCTCGCCAGCGATCCTGCTCGACAACGCTGTCCGGAATCCAGTTCCACTCGATCTCCTCGTACACGAAGCTCACCTGCTCCATGTGACGGTACGACTCGTTCGCGGGCACGAAGCTCATCGGCATGTACGGCCGCATGTCCACGATCCGCGCGTTGCGCAGCGTGATCGTGTAGTACTTCGCCTCCTCGCGAGTCGCGGGGTCGATCCGGTAGAAGTCTAGAATCACTTCCGCCAGGTTCTGGCCGGTGCACATCGCCTTGTGGAAGCCCGGCGTCGCCTTGTCGACCACCTTCACGACCCGTAGCGGGCTGTGCACACGCACGCCGGTCGCCATACCGGTCGTCAGGTCGACCGGCTGATGAATGTGATGCTCGATTTCGAAAACATCACTGGTATCCTCGCGACCCTCCTTCTCGGATGATCCTGGATACTCCGCCACCTTTAGATTGCAGGGGGTAGGCATGTTCGATTCTCCTTGTCCTACGAGTCCCTCGGACTGAAACCACCGAATCCCAACGGACGCCTTCGAACCCGATATCCGCGGGTCGTCGACGTGACACTATCCTCGAGTCGCTTTCGGTTGGCTTCCACCCGACCGTTTTGACCACCGCGACCTTCGCGGGCGCCTTGTGCAGTCAGTCGGCCAACCCGCCTCTGTTCTTAACACGTCCCGTGCCGAACTTGCACAAGAATCACGTCATCGGTCACCGCAATTCCCTTACCCGCTGACCAACAGGGGGTTACAGTGTGAAGAACGTTCCGACAGACCCGCCGATCGTCCCAGCCGTGCACTCGCGGTCTGCGCCCACAGACCCAGACCATCCCCCGCTTGGGTCCATACGCCCAGGAATCCGCAAAGTGGGACTGTTTTCGGACCAACCTCCGGAGGCCGGGCTCGGCCAGCAACGGGCCTGGCACCCGTGGCCTCGCCGACAGCGCTGCTGGCAGACCTCCCCGGTGGGGGGGCATCGAGAGCTTCTCATCTCAAACGTGACTCAAAGACCGGGTGGACGGATTTCCGCCACATAGATCTGCGGGTGGCCACTGCGGTCGCTGGTGAAGGTTGCGAATCGGCCGGAACGGCTGAAGGCGGGGTGCGGATGCGTCCACTGCGGGCCGTATACCGTGTCCGTCTTCATGTCCGTCCAAGAGAGCTGCTCGCCGACACTGGTCCCGGCGGCCCGGGCGGCTTCCTCGAAGTCGGCCTTGAGGGCCACCCGGCCCTTGGCCCACTGAGACCCGCCGTTGCTGCTCTGCGGGTAACACAGCGTCTGCCGTCTGCTGGTTGCAACCTCTACAAGCTGGATACCGTCGTCCGGGCAGTTGGTGTCGCAGATGATGACCCGGCCGTCCGGGCTCGCGCTGATGTGCCAGGCGTTGAACTCGGCCACCGTCTCGATCTCGCCGCCGGGCATCCGCAGCCGCTTGATCCCCCGTGGCCAGGAAGTAAAAACCAGGTCATCGCTGCCCGGCAGCCAAGTCTCGTGGACCACCCATTCCTCCACGCCGTGCTCGTAAAGACAACGGTCGCCGGTGCCGTCGCGGTGGATGACGTGGATGCGCGGGGCGGGATCGACCGCGTACTCGATCAGCTCCGACCGGCGCGGGTGAAACTGCGGATGAATCACCACGTCGGTCTGGCGGTGGATGATCCGGCCGCCGCCGCCGTCGGTCGCCGCTACCGCCACGCCGTACCCGTCCGCCAGCGTCACCGCCGAGACGACCCACCGCTCGTCGGCCGAGAGGCTCACCTCGCCCAGCCGCCCACCGGGGAAGTCCGCCACCACCCGCTCGCTCAAGTCCGCGAAGTCCAGCACCACGATGCTCGATCCCCGCGTGAACCACAGGTGCGAACCCGCCGCCGAGATCACCGCGGAGAAGCTGCAGAGGCCCTCGGTATCCGTGAGCTGCACGATCTCGCCTTCGGGAAACGCGGCTCGGAAGAAGTTGGCCCGGCCGGTGCGGAAGCTGGCAAATACCAGCGAGCGATCGTTGGGCAAGAAGGAACTGGTGAGAAAGTAAAGGCTGTGATTGATGCTGGCGTGTCGCGTCATTTGCCAAACGCGAGCCCCGGTTCGCTGGTCCCGGCTGGCCGAGGCCTCGCTCGCCCAAACGCGTCCTTTGTCGCTCATGGCCCAGGCTCCGCAGGCTTGCGGTACAGAATCGCCACCCGCCCGATACGCCGCAGCAGGTGGCAGCCCACCAATCGCGCCAGGGCGTCAGCCAACTCCTCGGCGCCGGCGGCGTCGTCCGCATCGAGTCGCACCTTCAACAGGCAGCCCTTGCCGAACGCTTCTCTGACCTGTTGGGCGAACGTTTCACTGAGCCCCTTGCGCCCCACGGCCATGTGCGCTTTGAGCCGATGCGCCTGCCCGAGTAACGCCCGTCGCTCCGCCGAATTCGGCGCCGGCCCCGCACCGCCCTGATATGATGAATGCTCACTCATAACCCACACCATACCCACGGCAAGACACAATGCAACGGCCGCACATTCGCAACGAGCCAGCTACGAAAGCAGCGGGTGTCCCGTTTTGTGTCCCAGCCGACGGCACATCCCGGTGCTGAGCTTGTCGGGCAACGCGGCCGGCCGTGCACACTGAGAGAGTACTGGCCAGGGGGTGGTGGGGGGTGGAGCCACTGCCCGGATGAAAGACAATACCTATAGCCTGAAAGGTTTTCTTGACAGGGGCGATAAAGTGCGGTAGATTGATAGGGGAGCGAGGCGAGCCGTCGCTGAGGTGCCGGCGGGCGGGGTTGGCGGCTGAAGGGTTGTCAACCGGCCTGGCCGGCCTATGGCGACAGGGGTGATGCCGTTCAAGGTCGTAGGCACCTGCTGACGGAGGAAACCACATGTTGCGTTACATCTGCATGATCGCGGCCCTAGTCTTAGTAGCACCCGGCCCGCTGGCGCATGCCATCACGTTGGGGCAGACCAATGATTTCCAGGATGGGACAACCCAAGGGTGGTCGGGCTACGCGACTGCGGGCAACGTCTCTACCGGCGGGCCCGCGGGAGTTGGGGACAGGTATCTGCTCCTAACGTCGAGCGGGTCAGGATTGACTTCCGAGCTGCGAACATTCTCAGGGTTCGTAATCACGCCGTGGGGGGGAGACTACGCTGAGGCGGGTGTGACGGCTGTGGCCATGGATCTTCTGAACCTCGGTGCCATCGACTTGGAAATGCGTATTCTGGTTGGCGGCAACTTTGGGGATTGGACATCAAACAGTGCGTTCACAGTCCCCGCTGATGGCCAATGGCATCGTGCGGTCTTTGGCCTGACTGCGAACGAACTGGTCTGGGGGGGGGACCAAGGGGGGAACTCTGCCAATCTTGAAGATGCTCTGCGCTACTGCGGCGGTTTCCATATTAGGCATCAGGCGGGCGAGCCTCTGGGCTGGCGGGGAACCACGCCGATCGCATCGAGCTTGGGAATCGATAATGTGACCGCGGTACCTGAGCCGGTGTTTGGTATGCTCGTTGCCGGGGCGATGCTCTTTCTCCGGCGACATACATAATTGGAGCACAAAAGGGGTCCGAAGCCATCAGCGGGACTCCTGTTTAGTCTTCGGCCGTCCGACGGGTCGAACCGTGCTTTCCAGGCTGAGTCTCCTGGCTGTCCGACGTATCCAGCGAGCATCAGGGCATAAGCACATACCCGCATGGCCTCCCGCTCCCGGGCGTCGGCCAGCACCCGTTCGAAGACCGCATCATCTTGACCGTCCTCGAACAGATCCTGCCCACCGGCCACACGATTCATCACGTGATACGCCATCCCGCCCAGCCATGTCCACGGTCTTCGAGCCATGACCCTACGGTACCCTCGCCCGGGTCCACTGCCAATTCGCTTCCGACCCTCAAAGAGAAGAATTGCCTTGAGGTGAAAACATGAAGGCATGCCGGATTTCGAGAGCGAACTGTGGACGGGGACGCCCCGAGTGTGAGCCACAACAAGATTGGCGCGGCCTTCGCGGCCGCAAGCCAAGTTCCTGTTCGGCCGTCAGCCGTGATCGCGGCGGGCGGCAGACCCAATTGGACACGACCGGGCACCGACGGTTTTCTGGGGCGCTGACAGCGCCAGGGGCTGGGAAAGGAATCCTCGCGAATCGTCCCGAGCCTTGATCCTGATGGGTGACTGGAGCGTGCCCGCCGGGCACGACAGCCAAAGTGTTGAAGACCGGGGCGCGTGCCAGGGCAGTTGCTGTCGGACAGTGGCGGGTTTGGGCGTTCGACCGAAGAAGGAAGAATCGCCATCGGGACTTTTCTCACTTGACGCGGCGGAGGCTAATGGGTGACACGTGTTCTTGGCCTGGCGGAATGTGCGCCAATTGCGGGATCTGGCGTTGGAGCGGATCGCCGCCAATGAGGTGGCCACCGGCGACCCGCCATCTGGCCTCCGGCTTGACCGAGACCGCTGGTCATTTGTGCTCTTGCCAATTTCGGACCGTCTCCCAGGCGATGTGCTGAAGGAATGCGGCTTCGTCTGCTGAGACACCCTCAGGGTGATACGTGCAGCCTGCTGGGCTTTCCTGGAACAGAGTGGCGTAGATCACGCCGGCCGCCAGGTACGTGCCGTGGATACTCTCGTGCTCCTTGTCAGGTCCCAACATGGCCAGCGTCGGTCGGATTGCCAAGGCCCGTTCGAAGGCAAGACCGACTGGAGCCACTGGAATGCGCAGTCTGCCGCCAAGCTCTCTGTGGGCCTGAGCGATCTCCGTCAGGGTCACCCAGTCTAATCGTTCATACGGCCAGGCCATGAACAGAACGGTCCTGCTGCCTGCCTTGCGGATTTCCTCATCGAATCGGCCGGCATACTCAAAGAACGGCTCCACGGTGTGTTCTCTGAATTCCGGGATGTCGTCCTGCAGAATCACGAGGTCGTAACCGTCTCTTATCCTGTCGTGCACGGATTGCCTGCCGTACAGGATCTTCAAAGTCGCGCCGCCCTTCGTTTCGCTGTCGGCGACAATTGTCTTCGGGACCTTGGCGGTGGCCGCCAGTTCCCTCACGTGGTTTCCGACCCCGCCGTTGCAGAAGGTGAAACTGTCACCGACAAAAAGGAGCCTTCGCGGCTGCTTTGCTGTTGTCATGGGATGTGATGAACTGCATCCAGTGAGCGACAGCGAGATAGTATCGAAACCTGTGTAAATTGAAAAAGCGAGGGGCATCCTCCATAAGTGTTGTTGTGACTGCACTTTGAAAGGAGGAGCCCTGATGGCTACTACA
>Ga0123328_1000486_pt1 | contig 42473 bp, 32 predicted proteins | sample BioC12SIPDNA_2_FD_89702 | JGI IMG/M metagenome (GOLD analysis project Ga0123328, IMG submission 89702) | Anaerobic biogas reactor microbial communites from Washington, USA - Biogas_R1_A C12 SIP DNA | ecosystem: Engineered > Bioreactor > Anaerobic > Unclassified | place: Washington, USA...
GCAAACCCGCCCACGGCGGCCAGTCCGGCGGGGATCAACATGAACGACATGAGGATGATCAGGAAGCCCTGGACGAAGTCGGTATAAGCGGATGCAATCAGCCCGCCGAAGAAACCGTAGAGCAGGAAGGCCGCGGTCATCGCGATCACGACCCCGTTGGGAGAGATGATTTCGCCCCCGGTGGCCACGGAAACCACCTTGCCGGCCCCCTTGAGCATCGCCCCCTGGCTGAAGACGAAAAAGCACATGGCGAAAACCGTGTAGATGAAGCCCAGCGAGCGGCCGTAGCGGTCGCTGACCAGCTCGCCGATCGTGGTCCGCTCGCAGCGGCGGTACCAGGGGGCCATCAGCCAGTAGAAGGGCGTGATCAGCATGTTCTTCCACTGGTACCAGATCGTGGCGAAGCCCTTGTCGAACGTCGCCCCCGCCTGCGCCACCGGATTCTCCGCGTGCGTGCCGGTGCCGAACGCCTGGCCGACCATCACCCACCAGGGCAACCGGCGGTCGCCCAAGAAGTAGCTGCCGCTGGAGGCGATCTTGCGCGCCATCCAGAGGCCGAACGCGGTGATGCCCACGAAATAGCCGAAGAGGACCGTCCAATCGAGCCAGGTGAACGCGGCGCTCGGGCTTGCCATGGAAGGTTTCCTCTCGGAAAAGGATCAGCGGACGCGGACAAACCGTTTAGGCCGGCGGGGACGATTGACCGGCGAAGTCCACCAGCTGCTCGAGCACCTCGCCGATCGCGGGCCGCACAGCGGCGTCGTGCGCCAGCATCGACGCGAACAGCTCGCGATAGGGCGGCTCGACTTGAGCGGCCAGCTGCGGGCCGAGGTCTTGGCTCTGAACGGCCAGCAGCGTCTCCAGGATCGGCCGGTCGGGGTGCGCCGGCCGCCCGGTGAGCATCTCGTAGAGGATCAGGGCAAAGGAGAATACGTCGCTGGCCAACGTCGCCGGCGCTGCCCGGGCCTGTTCCGGAGCCATGTAGGCGGGCGTGCCCTGAATCGCCGCCCGCTGTCGCGGACCGCTGTCCAACGCGTTGGGAAGGGGGCTGGCGTATTCGACCGTCTCCACCATGCGGCCGGCGATCTGCGACGTCGCATCGGGCACGTCCGGGATCGGCGCCTCGCGCGCCGCATTGGCGGGCCGCGCAAGGCCGAAGTCGACGATCTTGGCGACCCCCTTGGCCGTGAGAATCACGTTGGCCGGCTTGAGGTCGCCATGGACGACTCCCTCCTGGTGAGCGGCGGCAAGGCCCCTTGCGATCTGGATCGCGATCCGCAGCGCGGCCGGCCGGTCGAGCCCCTGCTCGATGACCGTCGACAGCGCCGGGCCGTCGAGATACTCCATGGCGATCAGCGGCAGCCCGTCTTCCTCGTCGACCGTGTAGATCGTGCACACATAGGGGCTCGAGAGTGCGGCGGCCGCCCGGGCTTCGGCAAGGACGATCTCGCGCGACTCGAAGATCTTGCGTTTGAGGATCTTCAGGGCGACCATCCGCGACAGCCGCAGGTCCCAGGCGGCGAACACGCTGCCGAACGTCCCGGAGCCGAGCCGCTCGCGGATCTGGTAGCGGCCGAGCACGCGGCCCGCCTGAAGGGCCCTCTCTGGATCGAGGGTGCCGTCCGCCGATGTCCAGCCGGACGGGCAGAGTCCACCGGTTCGCAAAGCGTCGAGAACCCGCAAGACAACGTCCGGCCTGCGCCCGACACTCAGGTTGTGCACGACCATGTATTGCAGAACGCCCGCCGGATCGACGAGGAACAGCCCCCGCATGGAGACTTGTTTCTCCTCGGACCAGACGCCGTACGCTCGGGCGACTGCTCCGTCCGAGTCCGCCGCCAGTGGGTACCGCAGCGGGCCGAGCCCGCCCTGGCTGGGAGGGGCCGACAGCCACTGCTGGTGCGACTGGAGCGAGTCGACGCTGACGCCGAGCAGTTCGCAATCCCGCGTCTTGAAGTCCTCGATCTGCGCGCTGAACGAGGTCAGCTCCGTGGGGCAGATGAACGAGAAATCCCGCGGATAGAAGACCAGCACCAGCCAGCGGCCCGCATAGTCGCCCAGGGCGACGCGGTGCGGCGCGGTGTCTGAACCGATGCAATCGAGAGCAAAATCCGGCGCGGGCCTGCCCACCTGGCAACAAGACATGATCGAGCTTCTGTCGGATCGGATTCCAGATTCAAATCGCCCCGCATCATACAACGGGCCGGCCGGCGGTGCAAACCGGCGCGGCGCCGTCCGCGGCCCGAGCCCTCCCCGCCTGGTTCCCAAGCTCCAGCTTGGGAACACCGCGCGCCGCCCGCGACCCGCGCCGGCGTCGGAGAAACTCGGGTTGCATGCTCGCCGTTGGCCGATGTATAAGGTATAAGATAAAGGTAGTAATGGCCCGCTGGCCGAAGACAGTCCACGGGGACTGTCCCGATTTCGCGCAGACTCGGCGACCGAATGGCGCGGGAAGCGCGGCTCTTGAAACAAGCTGGACGGTCTTCCGCAGGCGCGTTTCGGGATATCAACAATTGCCCGCCAAGGGCATCTTCGCCACCGAGGAGGTGGTGCGGTCTTGGGAATGCCGCTCATGGACAATCGGTATATCCGCACAACGAGGGACTTTCTTGTTCACCGCGTGCTGCATGCGGATGACACGCCACATCGGATTGCGCTGGGCATGGCGATCGGCGTTTTCATCGCCTGGACGCCGACGGTCGGCTTCCAGATGGCGCTGGTCGTTGCCCTTGCCTGGCTGCTGGACGCAAACCGGGTCGTGGGCATCCCGGTTGTGTGGGTTTCCAACCCGGTGACATTTGCGCCCATCTACTTGCCGAACTACTACGTGGGCCGGTGGATTGTCGGCAGCCGGGTGCCTCCGCCGGATTTCGCCGGCTTCGCCAACGCCACGGGGGGCTGGCTGGCGATGGTCCGCGCCTGGTGGACAACCACCTGGCATGGCCTGTTGCCGCTCTGGTTGGGCAGCCTGGTCGTGGCCACGGTTCTGGGCGTGGCGAGCTACTTCACCACGCATTGGGGAGTGGTTGTCTACCGGCGCAAGTTGGGGAAATTACGCGGGGGCCGGCTCGAGCGTTCTGACGGCTCTTGCACGCCGCCGGCCGCTCCGCCCGCAACTGAGCAAGAGAAGGTCTCCGTCTGATCGAGCCGGCGACGTTCGCGCCGGCGCCCAGCGAGGCAATGCCCCGGCAAACCACAACTACGCAGACAGCTTGACGTGTTTCCCTTCCGACTTTGTCTCCGTCCTGCCGGCACTTCCGCAGGCCACTTCGGACGAGACCGGCAACACGGCAATGCTCGGAGAGCGGTGCTGCGCGAAGGCGACCGCGGGCCGGAATTGCCGGCGAGGGGGCGGACGGTTAAGCTATAGATGCGCGGGGCAGCTCGAAGCCCGGTCGGGCGATGGGAGGCGTCTGAAGTCTCAGGCTCCATGCGATGGCGATTCGATTTCTATGCCCGGAAGGCCACCGTCTGAAGGCGGTTGGCGCGATGGCCGGCCGCGACATGCTTTGCCCGGTCTGCCACGCGCCGGTTCGCGTGCCGGCGGCGGGGCCGCGCGAAGGCGAACTTGAGCCGGCGGCGGACGCCGGCGCGGAGACGTCGCCGGCTGATGGCGCCACGACGGCCGAGACGGATTCGATCTGGGTCAGCGACGCGGCTCCGCCGCCGGCAGCGGTCCCCCCGCCGCTTCCCCGGTCGGAAGGATCGCAGTCAACCGGCAGCACGATCGTGCCGGATCGCGGCGAGAGACCTCCCTGGGGACTGGCCGCGGGCCTGCTCGCGGCAACGGCTTACAGTGCCGCGCCGGCCTTGGCCCACCTGGCCGACGATCCGATCGCCGGCTGGACCCGCCTGGTGCTCGGCGTGGCGGCCCTTCAGACGGTCTTCGTCCTGTGGATGCTGACCGTGCGGCACTGGGCGGCCATCTGGTCTGTCGCCGTCGTTTTCGCGGCGGCGTCCGCCGCGTATGGCGCGATCACGGCGTTTGCCTTTGCCGCGGGCGCGGACCGGCCCCTGCCCTGGGGCATGGCGCCGATCCGCCACCGGGCGGGCGCCTGGTCGGCAACCGTGCTGGCCGTCTACCTGCTGGCAACTTACGCCTGCGGGAGCATTGCCGGGCGGCGGCGAGCCGAGGCGGACGCGGAATGGAATGTGTGAACGAAGGGCTCCGTCACGGGCAGCCGCCGGAGTGAGAGGGAGCGCCGCGGCTGGTGGCGCCGCCATCGCGGGGCAAACCCACGCGGCTATCATCCGTCACCGGTAACTGGACAACGACGAGCGGCCATGTTTCACTGGGACAACGGCCTGAAGCTGACCCGGCCCGACCTGGCGATCGACTTCCGCCGCCGGCAGCCGCGGGGGTTCCTCTCCCATGCGCATGCCGACCACATGGCGCGGCACCAGTACGCGCTCTGCACGCCGGCCACGGCGGCCCTCTACCACCTCCGCCTCGGCCCGCGGCCGACCCGCGAGTTGCCTTATCGTGAGCCGGTCCGTTGGGGAGGCGTGCGGTTGACGACCTACCCGGCCGGCCACTGTCTCGGCTCGGCGATGCTGCTGGCCGAGGACGGCGGCGAGTCGCTGCTCTACTCGGGCGACTTCAAGCTGCGCACCTCGCGGACCGTGGAGGGGGCCGAATTGCCGCGGGCCGAAGTGTTCATTCTGGAGTGCACCTACGGGCGGCCGGAGTACCGCCTGCCCGACCGCCAGCTCGTCGTCGAGGAGTTCCTCGAACTCGTCGAGCGGACGATCCGCCAGGGGGCCGTTCCAGTCGTCTGCGCCTATGCCCTCGGCAAGTCGCAGGAGGCGACGCGCCTGTTGACCGATGCCGGCTTCGCGGTCGTCCAGCACGCGGAGGCTTTCCGGATCAGCGCTGTCTATGAGCGATTCGGTGTCGCCCTGGGCAGCTATCGCCGTTACGGCGGCGACGTGGAGCCGGGCGAGGTCCTCGTCGTTCCGCCGGGCCGGGCCGCCGCCGTGCCGGGGCCGGCCGTGCGGATCGCCTTGACCGGCTGGGCGATCGACAAGGACGCCCGGCAGCGGCTCCGGGTGGACCACGCGCTGCCGCTGTCCGACCACGCCGACTACGACGAATTGTTCGAGGCGGTGGAGCGGGTAGGCGCGAAGAAGGTGTTTTGCACCCACGGCCCGGAGTCGTTTGTCGATCGGCTCCGCGAGCGGGGCGTGGAGGCGTTTCCACTCGAGCCCGCGAGCTGGCGACAGCACTGACCGGGACGCTTTGGAGTGCGGCAGCTCATCGCCGCTTTCCGCCCTTTGGAGTGCGGCAATTCATCACCGCCTTGACTCCGATCCGTCCGGGAGAACGGACGACCGGCGGTCAAGGGAAAGCGGCGATGAATCGGCTGCACTCCAAAGGACGGAGAATCGGCACAGTCCCGGCCAGCAGGTTAGAAGAGGCCCAGTCCGACCAGGCTGTAGCGGACGATCAGGCCCGCGGCGACGACGCTGACCATGCTCATCAGCTTGATGAGGATGTTCAGGCTGGGGCCGCTGGTGTCCTTGAAGGGGTCGCCGACGGTGTCGCCGACGACGGCGGCCTTGTGGGCGGGCGTGCCCTTGCCGCCGTGCGCGCCGGACTCAATGTACTTCTTGGCATTGTCCCAGGTGCCGCCGGCGTTGGCCATGAAGACGGCCATGCAGAAGCCGCAGGTCAGCGCGCCGACCAAGAGGCCCATCACGCCGGCCACGCCCAACAGCAGGCCGATCACGATCGGCGTGAGCAGGCCGAGCACCGACGGGAAGATCATCTCCCGCTGGGCGGCCACGGTGCTGATCCGCACCGGCTCGGCATAGTCGGGCTTCTCGGTGCCTTCCATGATGCCCGGCTTCTCTTTGAACTGGCGGCGGACCTCCTCGACCATGCCGAACGCGGCTCGGCCGACGGCTTTCATCGTCAACGCGCAGAAGACGAACGCCGCCATCGCGCCGAGGAACGCGCCGACCAGGACCTTGGGATTCATCAGGTGGATCGAGTAGAAGTTCATCCAGTCCAGCATCGTGGCGTGGGCAACGGGCACGATCGCCGCGCTGGTCTCGGTGAACTGGTACTCGGTGATTTTTTGACCGTCGACGGCCTCGGTGACTTCCTTGGCGACCGCATCGGGAATCAGCGCCGGGCCGTTGCCGGTCTTGATGTCGCTCCAGGCCTTGTGGACCTTGCGGTTGCTGAGATCGGTAGGCATCGCCAGGTAGCCGGCGAGCACTTTCTTGCCGCCCTTCTCTTCGACCTTGCCGAGGAACTGTTCGTTGATCTTGTAGTACTTGCCGACTTCCACGTCGTCGGCAACGGCGGCGATCGCCGAATTGCCCCAGCGATCGTAGCCGACGCGGACCTCCTCCACGTAGGCCGCCAGAAGCGCCAGGGCCGTCAAGGCGGCCGAGCCGATGGCAAATCCCTTGCCGGTGGCGGCCGTCGTGTTGCCGAGGCTGTCAAGCGCGTCGGTCCGCTTCCGCACCGTCGGCTCCAGGCCCGCCATCTCGGCGTTTCCTCCGGCGTTGTCGGCGATCGGGCCGTAGGCGTCGGTGGCCAGCGTGATCCCCAGCGTGCTCAGCATGCCCACGGCGGCGATGCCGACGCCGTAGAGTCCCATCGCGAAGTAGTTGGCGTCTGCAAACTGCCAGTGGGCCGCGAACCCGAAGGACAGCAGGGTCGCCACACCGACGACGATCACCGGCGCCCAGACACTCTTCATGCCGTCGGCGATTCCGGCGATGATCACGGTGGCCGGGCCGGTCAGCGCCTGATCGGCGAGCTTCCGCGTGGGCGCGTATTCGTCGCTCGTTGCGTATTCGGTCCATTTGCCGATCAGCCAACCTGCGCCCAGGCCGACGACCACGCTCCAGGCAACCGCGCCGAAGGCGGAGCCGAGGAGCCAATAGGCGAAGACAAACGCGGCGATTGCGATCCCGATGCTGGAGATGTTGACGCCGCGGGCGAGGGCCTTCAGGAGCGTGCCCTGGTCGGCTTGCTCTTCGGTTTTGACCATGTAGATTCCGAAGATCGAAAGCGCAATGCCCACGCCTGAGAGAACCAACGGCAGGAACAGGGCGGAAAGCTGCATTTCGAGGATCGTTTTCCCCTCGGGGACAAGCTCGCCGCTGGCGAACGCCGCGACGCCCAGGGCCGCCGTGGCGAGGATCGAACCGCAATAGGATTCGTACAGGTCGGCGCCCATGCCGGCCACGTCGCCGACGTTGTCGCCGACGTTGTCGGCGATCGTCGCCGGATTGCGCTTGTCGTCTTCCGGAATGCCGGCTTCCACCTTGCCCACCAGGTCGGCGCCGACGTCGGCCGCCTTGGTGAAAATGCCCCCGCCGACGCGGGCGAACAGCGCCTGGCTGCTGGCCCCCATCCCGAAGCAGAGCATCGTCACGGTGACTTCAATCAGATCGAGGTGGAAGATCCAACGCAAGACGAGGAACCAGAGGGTGATGTCCAACAGGCCCAGACCCACCACCGTCAGGCCCATCACCGCCCCGGAGCGGAACGCCACCTGGAGGCCTTGGTTGAGCGACTTGCGGGCGCCGGCCGCGGTCCGGTTGCTGGCCAGCGTGGCCGTGTTCATGCCGAAGAAGCCCGCCAGGCCGGAGAAGAACCCGCCGGTGAGGAAGGCGAACGGAACCCAGTGGCTTTGCACCTCCCAAACGAAGGCCATCAGCGAGAGCAAGATCACGATCACCACAAAGAACATGGCGACCACTTTGTACTGCTGCTTCAGGTAGGCGAACGCGCCCTCGCGGACGTGCCCGGCGATCTCCTTCATTTCGTCGGTGCCTTCGTCGGCCGTTTTCATTTCCTTGAAGAACTTCCAGGCATACACCAGGCCGGCGATCGAGCCGGCCAGCGCCAATGCCCAGAAGACCTTGAACCGAAATGGCCCGCTTTCACTGCCCGTGCCGTCCGCCGCCCAGACGGGCGTGGCGGACAGCCCGACGATGGCGGCCACCAGGGCTGGTCCGATTCGACGCCTGGCAACGTCCCAGACTCCAAGACTGTTCATTCTTCACCCTTTTTCGCTGGTTCGAGAAAAATCGTTGCGTTCCGTGACCGCCCGCCTGTTCGAGTTGCTCGGTTGCAGCCGCCGCGGTCGCATGTGCGGGGTTGACTCTGTGGCCGTGATCAGGGCCGGCGGCGCCTGGCGCTGACGCCGACCGTGCTTGGGAGAATCTGTGAGGATGCGTGAAACTACGCAGTTTACAGCGTCGCTTCTTGCACTGTCAACCATACCACAGAGGTGAGGCGAAGGGGCGGATTGGCCGCTCGCCGGGCATTTCAGCCCCTTTTCGGGCCTCCGGCACCGTTGATCCATGCATTACACCCGGAAGAGGGGGGGTCGCGCCCATTTTCTGCCGCCCGAGTCAAATCTGTGGACATTGTGAAAGCGTCGATTACCATGAAAAGAGGCGGAGGCCGGTGCGCATCCGATGCCGATCGGGAGCTGTCAGGGGACGGTTTCTGAGGTGTTGTTCACCGATTGCGTGCGGCGTCGCCCGAGTCTGAAGATCGTCTCGTGCCTCGTCCGAAAACAAACGAATTGCCCGTCTTTCCCGCGGAGGGTCCTCGTCATGACCTTTGGTTCACGCACTGTCTGCGCGGCCTTGCTGCTTGCCGCATGTGTCATTTGCGCCCCCTTGATGGCCGGCAATCCCGCGCCGGCCGGCGCCGCGCCCGTTGAGTTGTTCTCAGCCATTGAGCAAGAACAGATCGATGTGAAGTTGATCCCCAAGGACTCGACCCTCTGCCGCGTGTTGATCGAAAACAAGACCGATCAACCGTTGACCGTCAAGTTGCCCGAGGCATTCGCGGGCGTGCCGATCCTGAAGCAAGGCCTGGGTGGCGGGCTGGGTGGGATGGGCGGCGGGCTGGGCGGGATGGGCGGCGGCTTGGGCGGCGGCAGCAGCTACGGCAGCGGCAGCAGTTACGGTGGCGGGACCCAGAGCTTCGGCGGCGGCATGGGCGGCTACGGCGGCGGCGGCATGGGCGGCTACGGCGGTGGTTTCATGAACGTGCCGGCCGAGGGCGTCGGCAAGCTCCAGATCACGACCGTCTGCCTGGAGCACGGCAAGAGCGAACCCCGTGCGGCGGTACCCTACCAGATCAAGCCGATCGGCCAGGTGACGGAAAAGAAGGAAGTCCACGAACTCTGCAAAATGCTCGGCTACCAGAGACTGCCCCAGCGCGTCGCCCAGGCGGCCGCCTGGCATCTGGGCAACGACATGAGCTGGCAGGAACTGGCGGCCAAAGAACTGCGGTTCGCCACCGGTGTCCGCCGTCCCTATTTCAGCCCGATGGAGATTCAGGCCGCGATCCAGGCGGCTACCGTGGCGGCCAAGGCAGCCGAGGAGCAGCAGAAGTCGGCCGAGACCGATTCGCTGAGCTCGCGGTAGGGTGGTGCAAGCGGCCAGGACCGAGATGGTGGAAAGGACCGCTTCCGCCGCCTTGAGCCCGACGACGTTGCGCGGCCAATGCGCCAGCGCCGCCCCACCAGAAGCGCCACTGGCAAGGCGAACGGGGAATGAACGGTTATTGCCCCGGCTGTGGCGCGAGGCAGGGTGAGGAGCGATCGCGGTGGGCCGCCGCTGGCCGTTCGGCGGTGCCGGCTTTCTTGCCTTGGGAGACCTTGGTCGTCGTGCAATCCGTCTGGTGTTGGTTCGCTCTGGACCACCCTACGGCAGGCTTGAGGCGACGTCGAACAAGAACGCTCCGCCGAAACCGAGGAGCATCAGGCCGCAGCCGAAGAGCACAATCTGCTGGAGGCGGCCGCCGAGGAGCTCCGTGCCTTTGTGGCTGGCCAGCGAGAGGGCTTCGAGCCAGACAAGGTCGCAGAGCCAGTGGACAACTCCAAACAGCACGAAGCCGAGGATGCCGAACTGAACCGCCCGCGTCGCCAGCGCCAGCCCCACCGTGGCCCACCAGATGAGGAAATAGGGATTGGCCGCCGTCAGTACTACGCCGGTCAGAAACGGCCCCCTTGCGCCGCCTGCGGCGGCTGCCGCCGTGGCAGTCCGTGCGGTGAGCATCAGCTGAGCCCCGATCAGCGCGAGGAACAGCCCGCCAACTCCTCCGATGGCCAACCTGACCAACGGCTGGCTGAAAACGGCCCCCAGTCCGGCCACGATCAACACGATCAGCGGAAACTCGATCACCGCGTGCCCCAGCGCGGTCAATGCCCCGGCGTGGCGCGATCGCGTCCCGGCGGCGAACACCGCCGCGGTGATTGGCCCGGGGGCAAGCGCGCCGGAGAGAGAAACCACCACGGCCATGATGAGAAACGCGATCAAATTCGCCTCATCTTTCTAAGTTGATGGGCAACCGCCCCAACCCCGGGCGCAATCGCAGAGGGGCGTCCGGTTCTCGCTCGCGGGGCGCGCGGATGCCTTCCGAGAACGCCCTCCGCCGCCGGGCCTGGGCAATCCCGGCCAGCGATTCCGGCCCCGATTGTGTTCCCCTTCGCAGTCCGGTGTCAACGTTGGCGATTCGGGCGACCGATCGATCTTGCGAGGATCGATTGACGCCGACGGCAAACTGCGGTATGAACGGGAAACACTCGGCGGAGCTGATGTTTCCCCGCGGAGCCGCCCGCGGCCGAGTGGCGCCGAGAGACTCCTTGATGGAACAGGGAATGCCACAGCCAAGATCATCGAGTTGCCGCCACGTCGAGCAGCCCGATCTCTGGCGGCCCGGACGAGCCCACCTGGCCGGAATCGCCGGCGCTGGCATGCGCTCGCTTGCGCGCGTGCTGCTCGAGATTGGCTGGAGCTTGAGCGGGTCCGATCCGCGCGCCGAATCGGTGGCGGATTTGCGAGACCGCGGCGTGCGGCTGTTCGCCAACCACGCGGCCGACAACGTCGCGGAAACGGTTGGCCTGGTGATCTTCAGCGACGCGATCGGTCCCGGCAATCCGGAGTTGCAGCGGGCGGGTCAACGAAAGATCCCCACGCTCCGCTACTTCCAGGCGTTGGGGCTGCTTGCCGACGCTCGCCAGACGATCGCCGTGGCCGGGACCCACGGCAAGTCGACGGTCAGCGCGATGATCGGGGCGATTCTCCGCACGGCCGGCGCCGACCCGACGGTGGTTTTCGGCGCGGAACCGGTCGGCGGCGATCGCGTCGGGCGGGGCGGCAGCCACCTGGGGCGCGGGCCGGCGATGGTCGTCGAGGCCTGCGAATACCGGGCGAATTTTCTGCACTTGCGTCCACGCGAGGCGGTGCTGCTGGGGATCGAACACGACCATTTCGACTGCTATCCGACGATCGGCCGGTTGGAGCACGCCTTCGGGCTGTTCGCCCGGTCCGTGCGCGCCGAAGGCCGGCTGTTGGTCCCCCACGCCTGCCGGCGGAGCCGGGTGGCGGCCGCCAGCGCGGCCTGCCGCTGGGAGACGTTCGGATGGGAGGAAGGGGCCGATTGGCGGGCGACCCGGCTCGGCAACCGGCTCGGCCGCTACGGGTTTACCGTCGAGCGCGCCGGCCGGCCCTTGTGCCGCGTCGACCTGAAGGTCCTGGGACGGCACAACGTGCTCAACGCGCTGGCCGCCGCGGCGGTGGGGCTGCAAAACGGCGCCAACGCGGAGCAGATCGCCGACGCGCTTTCGCACTGGCCCGGGCTGAGACGGCGACTGGAGATGGTCGGCCAGGCCGGAGGTGTCACGTGGGTCGACGACTATGCCCACCATCCGACCGAGATCGCCGCGGCGCTCCGGGCCGTGCGCGAGGCGTTTCCCGACCGGCGGGTATTCTGCCTGTTTGAGCCCCACCAGGCGAGCCGGACGGCTCGGACGCTGGACGAAACGGCAGTCAGCCTGCAAAATGCGGATGTTACCCTGATCACGGAGATTTTTCGCGCTCGGGAGCCACTGCCGGCCAACGGCGAAGTGACGGCGGCCGACCTGGCCCGATCCGTCCGCGCCCTGGGGGCGGAAGTCCCGCCGATTCACGGGGCGGACAGGTGCGCGGAGCACCTTGCCCACAGGCTGCGGCCGGGCGATGTCCTGGTGACCCTGGGAGCCGGCAACATAGGAACGACGGGTTATGAACTTTTTGAGCGGCTTCGAAAAGATCGTCCGGCGGGATGAACCACTGGCGATGCACACCTGGTTTCAGTTGGGAGGTCCGGCCGAGTATTTCGCCGAGCCAGAGACGACCGATCAACTTGTTGCGGTCGTCCGCCGCTGCGCCGAACACCAAGTTCCGGTGCGGATGCTCGGCGGGGGGTCGAACCTCCTGGTGGCCGACGCGGGGGTGCCCGGCGTCGTCATCCGGCTCAGCGCTCTGGAGTTCGAAAGAATCCGTGTCGAGCCGCCGCGGATCGTTGCCGGTGGCGGAGCCAAGACCGGTCGGGTGGTCACCACGGCGGTGCACAGGGGACTTGCCGGGCTGGAGGGGCTGGTCGCGATCCCCGGCACGCTCGGCGGCGCTCTGCATGGAAATGCCGGCACCCAGAGCACCAACATTGGACAGTGGACGACCAACGCGACGGTGATCACGGTAGCCGGCGAGATCTGCCAGCGCGACCGTGACGACCTGCATTTCGAATACCGGCGCAGCAGCCTCGACGACCTGGTGATTCTCCAAGCCACCCTCGAGTTGGAGCAGGATGATCCGCAGGAGCTCTCCAGGCGGCTCCAGAAGCAGTGGATTCTGCGCAAGGCGGCCCAGCCCATGGGGCACCAGTGCGCCGGCTGCGTGTTCAAGAATCCGCGGGGGATGCGGGCGGGCGAGCTGATCGAACAGGCCGGATTGAAGGGGACGCGGATTGGCGGCGCGATCGTCAGCGATCGCCACGCGAATTTCATTGTTGCCGAGCCGGAGTGCACCGCCAACGACGTCCTGCGACTGATCGACCTGGTCCGCGGCCAGGTCAGCGATCGGCTCGGCGTGGACCTGGAACTCGAGCTGGAAATCTGGTAGCCGCCCGTGCCGCGGGAATCCGCTTTTCGTCGCGAGCCGATCATCCGGCATATCCCGCCGCCCGCCGAGCACGCTCAGCCCGCCGGCGGCCAAGGGCCGATATAGAGACAGTGCCGGTGCTCGGGCTGCGCGCGTGGTTTTGGGGCTGGCGTTCCGGCCGGAGATGCGGATTGCGGCGGATGATCCGGCGGCGCGACTTCCCGCAAGCGATCCCCTCGCGCCCGCACTTGGAGACGATTCTCATCGACCCGATTCAAGGAGAGGTCTCAGCCAGATGAGTTCGAGGAAGCGAGCGTCGAACTTCTCCCTGATTCCCGAGCCGCTCGCCCGCGGCATCCGCCTGCTGGCCGGACCGGCCCGAGCGCCGGCCCTGGCCGCCGTGATCGCCGGCCTGTTTGCCGGCGCGTGGTGGTGGAGTTGGCAGAAAGTCGGCGCCGACGTGCTCGCCTCGGACTCCTATTGGCTGGCCCCGGAGGACATCGTCGTCTCCAACGAGGTCGATTGGATCCGCTCCGACGACATCCGCCGCGAGGTCTTCCACAACGCGAGCCTCGAGTCGCGCTTGTCGATCATGGACCCGGAGTTGACCGAGCGGATCGCCGCCGCGTTCTCGCTGCATCCGTGGGTCGCCGACGTGCGGCGGGTGAGCAAGCGGCACCCGGCCGGCCTTGCGGTCGAACTCGAATACCGCCGGCCGGTCTGCATGGTCGAGGCCCCGGGCCGGCTGATTCCGGTGGACGTCGAGGGCAACCGGCTACCGGACGGCGATTTCGCCTTGAACCGGGCGATCCGCTTCCCCCGCCTGGTTAACATCGAGACAATGCCCGTGGGACCTCCGGGAACGCGGTGGGGCGACCTGCGGGTGGCCGACGGGGCCGCGATCGCCGCCGCGCTGGGCGAGCGCTGGGCCGCGTTCCGGCTGGACCGCATCGTCCCGCTCCGCAGGTCCGACAGCGAACGCCGCCCCGACTACGTCTATGAGCTCTACACGCACGGCGGCAGTCGGGTAATCTGGGGCCGTGCGCCGGGGGCCAAGTCGCCCGGCGAGCCGTCGGTCGCCGAAAAGCTCCGATTCCTCGACTCATGGGTCAAGCGACATGGGACGCTCGAAGGCGCTCGCGGCCCGCAGGAAATCGACGTTCCCTATCTGCTCAAACGCGGCCGCACCGCGGGCCGCGCCGCACCCGCCCGCCGCTAGCGCGCCGAAACGCGGAGGATCACTTGGGCTTGATCGGCGCGGCGGGCCGCACCGACTTCTTGACGCTTGCCTGCTCCTTGATCTCTTCGCGCACGATCGCCATCTCCGCCGGAGCCTCGACACCGATCCGAACAACGCCCTGCGCCATTCGCACGACGGTGATCGTGATCTCGTCGCCGACGAGAATTCGCTCTCCAACCTTCCGGGATAGGACGAGCATTGCGATTCTCCCTGGAAGCCCATCCTGGGGCCGGCAAACCGCCGCCCTGGGCGCGCAGCGACCCTCTACCTGGACGCATACCACGGCAGGATAGCAGCAATGTACTTGCAGTGCAAGCACCCTCGATCCAGCCTTCGGACCGAAGGGACTAGTGATTGCGCAAGTGGGTAATGTACGTAGGCGGGGGAACCTTTAGTGAGGTTGCCGTCGATCGGTCAAAGGGTGGCCAGCACCCCGCGGACAAAGCCGACCGACTCGGCCATGCCGGGCAGCGGATCGGCAGCATCTTTCTCGTACTCCAGCGCGGCGACGCCCGCGTAGCCGATCTGGATGAGGGCCTTGAGAAACGCCGGCATGTCGATCACGCCGCGGCCGATCTCAAGCGTTTGGCCGCTGGCCGCGGCGGCCGACACATCCTTGATGTGCAAGTCGTGCAGGCGGTCGGCGAACCGCACGACATCCTCGATCGGGTCGGCGCCGATCCGCGCCGTGTGGCCGATATCGATGCAGAGGCCGATCCTCTTGTCGAGACTCTTGATCCGTTCGATCGCCGACTCAGGGGTGGGATACATTTTGTCGCCGGGCCCGTGGTTGTGGATTGCGACCTTGATGTCGTACTGTTTGACCATTTGCTCGACCAGGGGGAGCACGTTGGGGTGGGGCACACCGACAATCACCTTCATTCCAGCGGCCTTGGCATAGTTGAAGGCCTGATGGACGTGGGCCTCGTTGGACATCGTCACGACGCCGCAACCGTACAGGTCCAAACCCGCCGCCGCCGCCTTTTCCGCCGCTGCCCGGCACTCGTCGGCCGTCGCCTCCATCGGCAGATGAACCGACTTCAGGCAGAGCTTGTCCAGTTCCAGCCGTTTGGCCATTGCGATGGTTTCTTCGAGCGTGAACTTGCGGGTGCTGTAGGAGGCCAGTCCAAGCTGGAAACGGGGCTTTTTCGGCGAGTCGCCACCCAGCGCCGGAGGGACGGCCAGCACCCCGGCAGTCGTCAGCGCCGTCGCCGCGCCGGCGGCCTGGAGGAATCCCCGTCGCGAACACGGATCGGTCCTGGTATTCATCGAAAGCCTTTCTCTCTGTAGGAGTCCGGCAGGAACCACCAGCCGCCCGCCGAATCGCTGACGGGGACTGCCCCCTCGGCCCCCGCCGTGTTGGAAACGGTTGCCAGTTGGTTTGAGCTTAGAAATCAGCCGACGGCTTGTCAAATAGTGCCCATCGGCGAGCCGCCGGAGAACGGCGGGGCAGCGGCCATCCCCCCGGCGTACGGCGACCCGGTCGGTGGGCTGGCATCCACCAAGGGTGGTCGTTACGATAGAGGTTTTCGTGGCCGACAACTTCGTTCCTGGAGGTTTCCATGTCTGACCCCGCACAACTGTATGAAGCGATTCTGACGGGAAATGCAGCGCTGGCGGAGGAAGTCACCAAAGCCGCGCTTGAGGCGGGTGTGGCCCCCACCGATTTGCTGGGAAAGCAGATGATTCCGGCAATGGACGAAGTGGGAAAGCGTTTTGAGTGCAACGAGTACTTCGTGCCCGAACTGCTGATTGCGGCTCGAGCGATGAAGGTTGCCCTGCAAATTCTCACGCCGAGGCTTGCCGAGGCCGGGGCCAAAGCCGCCGGACGGGTCGTGATTGGAACGGTTCAAGGCGACTTGCACGACATCGGCAAGAACCTCGTCGCGTCGATGCTCGAAGGTGGCGGGTTCCAGGTGGTCGACCTGGGGGTCGACGTGCCCCCCCAACGTTTTGTCGAGGTGGCGCAGGAGAAGGAGGGGACGATCGTCGCGCTCTCCGCACTCCTGACGACGACGATGACCCAAATGAAGGCCGTGATCGCCGCGCTCGAGACGGCGGGCATCCGCGGCAACACCAAGGTGATCATCGGCGGCGCCCCGATCACCCAGCAGTACGCCGACGAGATCGGGGCCGACGGGTATAGCGACAACGCCAGCGCGGCGGTCTCGCTGGCGCGGAACCTTGTCGGCTAGGCGCTCGCCGACCTGTCCCGGTGCACTCCGGCGGCGCCGAATCGGCGAGGCGGCCGGCGGCGCAAGTCCGTTCCTTCTGTTTCGCGCGGCGCCCCACGGGGCCAAAGGCGAGGATATCGATGGCAATCGAAGGTTTGACGATCATCGGCGAAAGCATCAACGACTCCGTCCCCTCGACGAAGAGACTGTTCGACGCAAACGACATCGACGGGATTCTCGAGTTGGCCCGCTTCCAGGCCGAGCAGGGCGCGGCGTACATCGACGTGAATGTCGGCGCTCGCGAGCCGGAGTTCATGGCCGAGATGGTCCGCAGGCTCCAGCAGGTGACGTCGAAGCCGCTTTCGATCGACACTCCCGACCCGGAAATCGCCAGGGCCGGTTTGGAGGCCTACGAGGAACAGCGCGCCGGCGGAAAGAGCCCGATTCTGAACTCCGTTTCCGCCCTCCGCTGCCGTATGCTCGACCTGCTTGCCGTCCGGCGATTCAAGCCGATCCTGCTCGTTTCCGAGCAGGTCGCCGACGGCCGCTCGTGCGCATGCCGGACCGCGACGGAGACCTACCGAGCGGCGCTGGACCTGGTCGCCCAGGCCAGGAGCGAAGGGCGGAATCTCCAGAACGACGACCTGATCATCGACCCCGGGATCGCGCCGATCGGCACGGACGCCGACGGCAACCTCGCGCGGCTCTTGGCGGCGATGGAGATGATCCACAACGATCCCGACCTGGCCGGAGTCCACATGTCCGTCGGGCTGAGCAACTTCACCGTCATGCTCCCGGCGAAGACGGCCGGCGGCCTGCCCGTAAAAAGCTCCCTGGAAAGCGCCCTGCTGACCAGGGCGATGCCTCTCGGGCTCGACATGATCATCGGCTCGGTGCGCCGCAAGTACGAGATCCTGCCGGCCGATCACCCGGCGATGCAGTGCCTGGAGGATTGCATCCAACGGGGCGGCTTTGAAGCGATCATGCGCGTCCGCGAGTTTTATGCCTGAAAGGCGTCGGCGCCGTGGCGGCGGGCGAGATCGTCCACGGCCGTGCAAGGCTTCTCAACAAAACATCAGAGGGAGGGATCGATGGGCGGAGTGCTTCGCGCGTTGCTTGCCGATGCTCCGGTTTTGACCGACGGGGCATGGGGGACACAGATGCAGGCCCGGGGTCTGGAGCCGGGCACGTGCCCGGACGCCTGGAATCTCAGCCATCCGGAGCGCGTGGAAGAGGTGGCTCAAGCGTACGTCGAGGCGGGCAGTCGCGTGATCATCACCAACACGTTCGGCGGCACCCGTTTCGCGCTGAATCGCTACGGGTTGGCCGATCGGGCCGGCGAAATCAACCGGCTCGGGGCCGAGATTTCGCGCCGCGCGGCCGGCGCGCGGGCCAAGGTCTTCGGGTCGATCGGCCCGGCGGGGGTGATGCTGATGATGGGCGACGTGCCCCCCGAAACGCTCCGCGAGGGGTTTGCCGAGCAGGCCCGCGCGCTGGCCGACGGCGGGGCCGACGCTCTGGTGATTGAGACCATGTCGGACACGGCCGAGGCCAGGCTGGCCGTCGAGGCCGCCAAGCAGACCGGCCTGGAGGTGGTGGCGTGCATGGTTTTCGACTCCGGCCGCGAGCGCGACCGGACGATGATGGGCACCACGCCGGAAGAAGCCGCCCGGGTGCTCGTCGAGGCGGGCGCCGACTGCATCGGCTCGAATTGCGGCCAAGGGATTGAGGGGTTTGTCAGCATCTGTCGGCGGCTTTGCGCGGCCGCGGCGCGGCCGATCTGGATCAAGGCCAACGCGGGCCTGCCGGAAATCATCGATGGCCGGACTGTCTACCGCCAGACCCCGGAAGGATTCGCCAGCCAGGTGCCCGACCTGGTCGCGGCCGGCGCGAGCTTCATCGGCGGCTGCTGTGGTACCTCGCCCGAGTTCATCCGAGCGGTTGGAAAGAAACTCTCGCCATGAACTCCCGCGAGCGCGTCCTCCTGGCGATAAATCACCAGGAGGCGGATCGACTGCCGATCGACGTTGGGGCAACGCGCCAGACGGGAATCGCGGCCTCGACCTACCACCTCCTCAAGCGGCGGCTCGGACTTTCGACCCCGACGCGCGTCTATGACGTTTACCAGATGCTGGCGGATATCGAACAGCCGATTCTCGACCGATTCGGCGCGGACTGCGTGGGACTCAACCGGCCGGCCGTGGCCTTCGGCATCCGCAACGAGGGCTGGAAACCATGGACCCTTCCGGACGGCACGCCTGTCGAGGTGCCGGGCGGGTTTAATCCGAGCAGCGACCGGTTGGGCAATCTCGTCCTCTACGACGCTGGTGGCGCGGCGATTGCAAAAATGCCCAAGGGCGGTCTCTACTTCGACCGGTTGGGAACATTCCCCGGCGCCGCGCGCGCCGATCCGGCGGGCTTGAAGATTCCGCTTCTGTCGGCGGAAGAATGCGACCACTTCCACGCCCAGGCCGAAGCGGCCTGGCAGAACACCGACAAGGCGACTGTTGCGGCGATGGGCCCCCCTTACGAGCTATTTTTCGGGCTGGGTACCGGCGACTTCTCCAGTTGGATGATGACCTTGGCCTGCGAGCCCGATTATGTCGAGTCGCTCTACGAACGACTCGTGGATGCCTGGCTGGAGAATCTCCGCCGCTTCACGGACGCGGTGGGAGACCGGGTCCCGATTCTCCAGTTCAATGATGATCTGGGGACCCAGAACGGGCCGTTTCTTTCGGTCAAGATGTTTCGCGACCTCGTCATGCCCTACTACAAACGGGGGCTCGACTGGATCCACTCCAATACGCGGATGAAGGTTTTCATGCACAATGACGGGGCGATCTTCGACTTCATCCCCAGTCTGATCGAGATGGGCGTTGACATTCTCAACCCCGTGCAAACCACGGCCAAGGGGATGGAACCGAAAAAGCTCAAGGAGCAGTTCGGCAAGCGGCTCGTGTTCTGGGGGGGGGCGTGCGATTGCCAGGCAGTGCTGCCCTTTGGCACGCCCGACGACGTGGCCGAAGAGGTTCGGCGACACGTCGAGTTCCTGTCGCCGGGCGGCGGCTACGTTTTCGCCTCTGTCCACAACATCCAGGCCCAAGTGCCTGCGGAGAACGTGATTGCGTTGTTCGAGACGGCCCTGGAGGCGGGCAGGTACGGGCAGCCCGCGGGCGATCCGCGCGAGTGAGGGAAAAAACTCTGGAAAATCCGCTGCATTGGATTTGGCGCGGAGCGTCCTGTTGTGTATACTAGAGTGTGTTCGAGGAATGGAGAGGGGGCCAGAGGCGGCGCGGAAACGTGCCGCTGATCCCGCCTTACGGAACACATCCCTCCCGGCAGATCGCCTTCGGGCGATTCCGTCTCTATTCAGGTTGTTGACTGAATTTCGATTTTCTTTGCCAATGGCTTGCGCCTTGAGCGATTCAGGGCGGATGCGCGAATAGAATAAAATTCCCCTTCGCAACCCCTTGCGAGACCCTGGTGGGTCGCTCGTTCTCTCCCCCCCCCAAGAGCGACCTCCAGGGTTATTTTTTTGCGCCGTGCCAAGGGGGACCCGACGACCGCCTCTCGGTCGCGGGTACAATGCCCATGGCTCCAGCCGCCGATGGCAATTCCGCCGGCGAGCACACGCCCAAGGTTTCTCGGATTCACATTTCCTTGCCCGATCCATGCGACTGAAACTGATTGCCTGCGAGATTCTCTGCCGCGAATTCTGCTGGGCAGTCGCCCGGTCGCCCCACCGCGTGGACGTGGAGTTCCTGCCCAAGGGGCTTCACGACATCGGGCAGGCGGGCATGCATGCGCGGCTGAGGGAGGCGGTCGAGGCGGCTGACGGGGGGGACTTCGACGCACTGCTGATGGGATACGCCCTCTGTAGCAACGGGCTGGTCGGACTCCGCGCCCGGTGCGTGCCGCTGGTGGTTCCCCGGGCGCACGACTGCATCACCCTCTTTCTGGGCAGCAAGGAGCGGTACCTCGACTATTTCCAGGCCAATCCGGGCGTCTATTTCAAGACCAGCGGCTGGATCGAGCGGGGCCAGTCGCTCGAGCAGCTCGGCCCCCTCTCCATCCAGGCGCGGAGTGGAATGGACCAGACCTACGACCAACTGGTCGAGAAATACGGCGAGGACAACGCCAAGTTTCTCTACGAGCAGCTCTGCGACATGACCCGCAACTACGGCAAGCTGGCGTTCATCGAGATGGGGATCGAGCCGGACGACCGGTTCGAACGGGAGACGATTCGCCAGGCCGACGAGCGCGGCTGGAAGTACGAGAAATTGGCCGGCGACCTGGCCCTGATTGTCGACCTGGTCGAGGGCCGCTGGGACGAGGAGCGATTCCTCGTTGTTCCTCCGGGCTGCGAAGTGTCCACGAGCTACGACGAGCAGATTGTCCGGGCGGTCCCGGTCCGCCAGGGGCAGCCGGAAACGGAATAAAGCCCGCGCTGCGGGAGTGGTCGGCGACGGGATACACTCCGCCGGCACGCCGAGCGGATCCCGTCTCTCAAGAGAGCTGGTCCGCCAGGCGGCGCATCCCGTCTTCCGTCGAGATCCGCGGCTGATAACCGAGGTCTTCTCTTGCCCGGCGGATATCGAAGTAGTGGCTGGTGGACAACTGGAGCGCCAAGAAGCGGGTCATGGGGGGTTCTGCTCGCAGCCGGAGTGCCCGATAGGCGGCTTCGAACGCCCAGCCGAGGCGATAGGCGGCGGCGGCGGAGATCGACCTGCGGACCGCAGGCAGTCCGGCCAAGGCGAGGATTTCATCGATCCACTGCCAGCAATTGACCGGCTCGCCCTGGCTGAGGAAATAGGCGCGGCCCGCCGCCGGCGAACCGGGACCGAGCGCGTCGGCGGCCAGCAGGTGCGCGTCGGCGGCATTTTCAACGTACGTCATGTCGATGAGGTTCTTGCCCGCGCCGACGCGGCGCAGCCGCCCGGCTTTCGCCCGGGCGAGGAGACGTGGAATCAGATGCCGATCCCGCGGGCCCCAGATCAGGTGCGGTCGGATCGCGCAGCAGAGCAGGCCGCGGCCGTCGGCGGCGAGCACTTCCCGTTCGGCGATCGCCTTGCTGCGCGGATAGTGGGCGAGAAACCGCTGGGCGTAGGGCGCCCGCTCGTCCACGCCGGTCTGATCGGCGGCGTCGAAGGTGACGCTGGGGCTGCTCGTGTAAATCAGCCTGCCGACGCCCTGCTGGCGGCATCCCTCGATCACGTTCCGCGTGCCGACGACGTTTGTCTGGTAGAAGTCTTGCCAGCGGCCGCCAATCCCGGCGATCGCGGCGGTGTGGAAGACGACATCGACCCCGCGGCACGCGGCGATCAGATCGCCCCGCCGGCGGACGTCGCCGCGGACCGTTTCGACGCCGAGTTGCTCCAGGCGGCGGTAGGCGCCGCGGCAGAATGCCCGCACCTGGTCGCCCCGCGCGACGAGTCGTTCGACGATGTACAGCCCGAGAAATCCCCCGGCGCCGGTAACGAGTGCCTTCATCGCCTCCCCCGTCCGAGCCCCGGAATCGGGATCGGCCCGCCGTCGTCAACCGGTTCAACGTTGGCTGGACTGGTTCCCTTCTCACGAGCGGGGAGTGGGGCACTGTCCGCGCCGCTTTCGGGGACCGCCGCCCTCTCTGCTTCGCGGGTGACCTCGATCTCCGCCAACGGGATCTCGAATCGCAACTGGCCTCGGCCGCCAAAAGCCGTCTTCGGCAATCGCAGGCGCAAGACTCCATCGCTCGAGGAGGGCAGCGCGGGGGCGCTCGTCTCCGGCCAGGCGAAGATCACCGCGTCGCGAGCCGGCTCATCGGCCGACAAAAACACCGGTTCTCGGCATTGGCCTTCAACGAACATATTGCGAAAGCTCTCCGGAGTGCGGAGTTCATAAGCCGTGCCGCGCTCGTCCGTCATGGTGATCTCCCGGCCAAAACTGCTGAAACCGTGAAACCGGACCGGCGTAGCCGAGCCCTTCAGGCGAAGCTCCAATTCGACGACGAGAAGGCGATTCACCGGCCGGGCCATCTTGCCGGAAGAGCCGGCCATTTTCGGCCGGTCTAATGATACGCGGACGGGCTTGACCTCGACCGCGTCCTCGGCCGCGACCGTTGGCTGTCCCGCGACCGGCGATCCGGCCGCGGGCGTCTTGGCCTGCCGGCGGCGATCTGCGGCAGCGTCGGGCGGCACGCGCAGCGCATGGTCCAGGTCGGCGGCCCAAGCGTCGAGGTCGAGGTCGCGGAACACCGGTTCGGGGGCAGCGGCGGCTTCGGGCTGGGGACGGACCGCAGTCCGCAGGTAGGGAATGCTGACAAGGACCGCCGCGCCGAGGACAAAGGCCACCGAGAGCAATTTGACGAGCCGGGCGTTCTTCTGCGCTTTGGTCAGCGGCTGGCGCTGCCTTCTGCCCCTCGGGTGCAGAGGAGAAATCGCCCCGACCTGTTCCGCTTCGATGGCGAAGCCAGCCGGGACATCCTCGCCGGCGGCGGGTCCGACTCTCGGCGGGACGGGGCCGGACACGACGACCGGCGGCTGCTGGATCGGCGGCTCTGCGACGCGGCCGGAAGGGGGACTCTTGGCCGCCGGCGGCGGGGCCGTGGACCGCTCCTGCCTGGCCTGGCAGGGGCCCGGCTCGGCCGGCTCATCGATCTCGGCGACGGCAAACAGGGCCTTCACGCGAGAAGCCGGCACCCAAGGCCCTGCCGGCGACTGCGCGACCGGGTCATTCGGCGCAAGGCGGCCGCCGGCGGCCAGCGCTTTTAACTGCTCGGCTGCAAGCGGCCCAACGACCTGCCCGGCGATTCTGTAGTACCACTCGGCCATGGAAGAGACAAAAAGCGAGTCGGGATGTCGAGTTTTCAGACGAGTCGATCGCTCGTCGACCGCACCATCTTTAGTTTAGCCCGCGTCGGACGGACGGGACAGCAACCCGCATCGGACGGCAGGTTTTTCACGCCGGCGCGCTGCGGCGGATGCCAACGGTTCGGCGCGAACCGCGTTGCCGCCGGATGGCGAGCACGCTACACTATTCTGGATCATTCCTGAGCCGGGGTTTCTGGCGACTGCGCGCCGCTACCGCAACTCGAAGCGTCAGCGAGGCCTAGACTTTCAGCCCGAGGCGTCAGCGAGGCCAACTCGGGTTCGCCGCGCTTACGCTTCGGGTCAACGATCGGCTCACGAGTCGTCCGGGCAATCGGTCGCCCACAATCGAACAGGCTTAAGGTCGCATAGAACATGTCTGAAGAACCGCTCATCGCCGTGTTTGTGGACTTCGAGAATCTGGCCATCGGCGTTCGGCAGATGAAGGCTGGCCAATTCCAGATCCAGTTGGTGCTCAAACGCCTGCTGGAGAAAGGCCGCACGGTCTACAAGCGGGCCTATTGCGACTGGAGCCACTACCAGGATGCGGTCCGCGAATTCCACGCGCAGGGCGTCGAGATGATCGACATCCCCCAGACCAAGATGAGCGGCAAGAACAGCGCCGACATCCGCATGGTCGTCGACGCCCTCGACCTCTGCTATTCAAAACAGCACATCGACACCTTCGCCCTGGTCTCCGGCGACAGCGATTTTTCGCCGCTTGTCTCCAAGCTTAAGGAAAACAACCGCCGCGTCCTCGGGTGCGGCGTGAAGAGTTCGACCTCCGATCTACTCATCTCCGCCTGCGACGAATTCATCTATTACGACGACCTGATCCGCGCGGCGATGCAGACGCAAACCACGCCGAAGAAGGGCCGCAAACCGGAGGACAAGAAGCAGGAGGCGATCGACAGAGTCCTCGAGGTCCTCCCCTCCGCCGAGCAAGACTACGTGCCCTTGTGGGGTTCCACGCTCAAGCAGGCGATCCGCCGCGTTTATCCGGGGTTCAACGAGGGATATTACGGGTATGGCAGTTTCTCCGACCTGCTCGAGGAGCTGAAGAAAAAGAACTTCATCGAGCTGGAGTATGACGAAAGCCGCGGCAACTACAAGGTCCGCCGCAAGAAGAAATAGCTCATCGGCGGCGTGGCGCCCATGCCGATTTGCCGCGTCTGCCCAGCCATTCGGCGATCACCGTTTGCACGGCGTCGGCCGGGATCGCGTAGCTGGCGACCCGCAGCGCCCGGGCGATGTTGATCCCCACGGCGTTGCCGTCGGTGTCGATCAACGGGCCGCCGCAATCCTTGGGGTGAATCACCACATCGTGGGGCAGCGCCAGGGGGAATCCCCAGCGCCGCTCGCTGAACGGCCCGCCGCCCCAATGGTCTTGCGGCTCGCGGCGGGGTTCGGGTTTGCCCAGCACGGCCTCGATTTCCCGTTCCTCGCCGCCGCGTTCGACAACCATCCGGAGGCGTTCGCCGGGTGCGTGCCCGCCAACGGTCTGCACGACCTCGTCGGCCGACGCCATCGCCCGCCCGTTGATGCTTTCCACCCGATCGCCGACCTCCAGGCCGGCCTTCTCCGCGGGACTGCCGCCGGCGACGCTGGTGATTCCCAATCCGGCCGGATGGTCCCCGAGTCCGATCCCCAGCCAGCCGCGTCTGTTTTGCGGGCGGGTCGATCCGCGGATCTTCCGCGGTTCGGCGCTGACAACGCCGATCCCCAGCAGCCCGTCTCCGGGTTCGACGGCGGCCACGAAAATGCCCGGCGGCGCGGGGGCCGATCGCCAGATGACCGGCGTCAACCCGGCCGCGGCGATCTTCAGCAGGGCGATGTCGTAGTCTTCGTTGCTGCCGACGATTCTCGCCTCGACCTCCCGCCCGTCGGCGATGCGGCAGGTGAGCTCTCCCTCGAGGAGACTCGCCTTGGTGACCACGTGTCCGCCAGCGTCGACGACCGTGCCCAGCGCGGCGGGCTTGCCGTCGGCGAGAATCCGCACGGTGGCCGCGGCGGCCGGCCGCGCCGCCTGGGCGAACGCCGCCTTGACGCTGGTGTCGTTCGTCGTCAGACCGTTCCAACTCTGCCAGGGCCGCCGCGCGGCGCGGGGGCCGGCTTCCACTTCGGCCGCGGAACGTCGCGGACCGGCCGGCGGATCGGCGACCGATTCGGCTGCCCGGCCGGATCCGCATCCGGCCGCAGCGCAGCAGAGCAGGCAAACAAGACGCACGATGTGTGTTTTCATGCGGATCGACCTGGTGGGTGATGATTCCCGGCGGCGATTCCTGGGGTGGTTCGCGATTCTCAGAAACCGCGTTGAAGACCATCGGCCGCTGGGGGTCCGCTGGCGGCCGTGGGAAGCCTTTCCGCCGATTGTGAAACAGGTCTTCATCCTGAAACGCCCGCCAATTCGGCCTCGACCTTGAAGACCTCGTCGCCGCGGCGGAGTTCGATTTCTACGCGGTTGCCCGGCGATTTCCGTTGGACCAGCGGCGGGAGATCGTCGTAGCGGCTGATCGGTTGGCCGTCAAAGCGGAGGACTGTGTCGCCCGGCTTGATGCCGGCCTCTGCGGCCGGCGAATTTGGAAAGACGGTCCCGATCCGCTGGTCCTCGGGGTCCTCGGCCGGGGCGACCCCCAGGAATGCGACGGCCCGGCGGAGACTGTTGAAGTCTTCTCCCTTGACGAGGCGTTCCCATTGGTTGCGAAAGCAGTCGATCGGCACGTGGACGTTCAAGATCACCCGGTCGTCGCAACGGCTCCCGATTCCGATCACCCGCCCGTCGAGGTCAAACAGGGGGCCGCCGGAGTCGCCGCCCATGATCTTGCTGTCGGCCATGATGATCGTCGGCCCGCTCCGCAGTACCCGGCCGATCCGCAGCACGGGCGGTTTACCCCGCTCAAACGAGACAGGGTATCCGAGTGTCAGGCACCACTGGCCGGGTTCGAGGTCGCCCGACCGGCCCATCTCCACGTGGGGCCAGGGGCCTTCCTCGACGATCTTGACCAGCCCGGCATCGACGCCGTGGTCGTTGCCCAGCGTCACCGCGCGGACGCGCCGACCATCGGGAAAGGTGACGGCCACGCTCCGCCCCGCCCGCTCGGAAACGTGGGCCACGGTGAGCACGTGACCGTCGTCGCTCACCACCACGCCGCTGCCGCCGGAGACGCCCACAACGCACGCGGCCACTTTGCTGACCGTGGTCTGAATCCGTGCCTCAAGGGCTTTGAGGTCCTCGATGCCCGCCGGCGGGCGAGCGCCGACCGCACGGGCGTCTTGTTCCGCCTGCGCCCAGCCGCCCCGCACGGCGGCCGATAGAAACAACCCGTACAAAAACGATCGAGCCAGCAGGCCCGAGAACCGGCGCGTGGACGGCTCTCGGCCTCGGCGGGGGTGAAACATCGCGCTGCCTCACAATGGTCGTGGGGGAATGTCGAGGGCTGAGTGACGGATTGCAATCCCTCGTGGGAGCCATGCGGAGATCCCCCGCGGCACTCGGCCAGCGGCGAACCGCCGGGTGCTGAAGGAGCCCATCCAACCGAATCCTATTCAACTCCCGTTTCCTGGTGAAGCCCTCGAAGGCCAGGGCCCCTCTCAACTCACTTCGCCGTGATCTCCCAGGCCCAGGCCGATTTGGCTGGAAACTCCAGTGTTCTGGTGAACGCCGGCGGGGAAACGAAGGCCGGTTCAGCGCCGTCGGCCGTGATCCGCCGGATCGATAGCTGGGCACTGGGCAGGCCGACTGCCTCGGCGGCGAAATCGAGTCGGGAGGCGACCGGTTTGTCGCTCGCGTTGGCAAACAGCAGCACCGCGCGATTCTCTCGCGGCAGGCGCCAAGCGCCGGCGAGGACCGCCCGCGTTGTGACGGGCCAGACGCCGCTCCACTGCCAGTCGGCGGTCACTGCGGGCAGGTCCGGCAGGACCGGCGGCCGGGCCATCTCGCCGGTCACAAAATAGTCGACTATCCGGGCGCGGAGGTGCACCACCTGGCGGAGGAACGCCATGTTGTCCGCTTCCCGCGCTACGTTCGGGCTGCACCAGCCGATTTGCTCGCCGTAGACAAGCTGCTGGCCGGCCTTCATCCGCAGCGCGAGGTCCTTCGTCGGCCCGCCGCGGTACGCCCGGCCGAACATCTGGATCGCCCCCCCGTAAACGGCAGGGAAGGCCGGCACCTGGCCGTCGTATTGCCAGTGCCAGGTGAGATAGCCGTCGAAACATTGCGTGTAGGCCTCGGCATTGCACTCGGTGGTCAACATCCGACCCTCGGGCATCTGGCGGCGAATCCGCGCGAGCATCTCCCAATAGCTCTCGGTCCACCAATCGCCGCCGCCCAGCGGGTGGCCGTGCGAGGCGTCGAAGCAGAGCAACGGCCTGGCCGCGGCCACCTGGTCGATATATACGCCGTCGACCCCGCACTCGTTCATCAGTCGCAAGACGATCTCGCCGACCTTCGACTTCCAAAGCTCGGTCGCCGGGCACATCACCGCCAGGGCGACGCGGCTGTCGTCTTTCTCCTTGCTGGCGTACATCTCCGTGTAGGGCTCGCCAAGGTCGTCCTTGGTGGCCGCGGCCTTGGCGATCGCGCTGAACTGGTAATCCTCGATTCCCCGGTCGCGCGTGTCCCACAGGCGGCCGTTGATATACGGCATGACGTAGACGTTTGCCGATTTCAGCTCGGCCACGCCCCGGGCAAAACCCTCCTTGGTTGGAAAATAGTGGGGATAATCGTTGTCAAAAGGGATCTGGTGCCAACTGTACCAGTGCAGGCCGACCGGCAGGCCCAGCGCCGACTGAAACTCCCGGACCGCCGGAACGACTTCGTCCGGCCCCCCGCCGGTCATCACCCAGCAGGAGAGCTCGCGCATCCAGCGCGGCGTGTCGCCGCGGCCCTCGGCGCCGAGCTTGGGATGCCACCGGGCGTGCTGGCGGACCCAGTCGCGGTAGATCAGGGCCGCGTCGTACCAATCGCCGCGGAGGAGCTGCCAGACGCCGCCCTCGAGCTGAAAACCGGCCGACGGTCGGCCCATGCCGCTCGCCGGATGCGTGAAACAGAGATCGATCGCGCGATCGGCCGGCCGGCTGGCCGCGCGGACGTCCTTGGTGCTGCCCCCCGGATCATGAATCGCCACGTACACACCGCTGCTCTTCTCTGCGTCGTAAACGGCCAGGTAGGGCATCGTTGTCCAGCCGCTCGGATAGGTGCCCGAAAACTCAAACGCTCGGGACCAGGCCCCGTGGGCCACTTCGCCGGCGCCGCGCGGGAAGAAGACCTCGGCATCCGGGCCCGGTTCGGCCAGGGCCACCTGGGGGAACGCCACCGTCCAGGTCCCCCACGCCGCGGGCAGGCCGTCGAGCTTCAGCGACCAGTTCACGCGGTGCTTTTGCTCGTCGGGGACGGCTTCGACTACGACCGTCAGCCCGCAGAGCCGCTCGTCGGCCGGCTCCCGCCACTGGAGGCGGAGCCCTCCCCCGCTCGTGGTCTGGCTCTCGGTCTGTTTCCACCCCGATTCGGCCGACAGTTCCACCTCCTCCCGGCTGTCAACCTGGCGGAGAACCGCGCGGAAGAGCGGCAGCGGTTTGGAGGCGAGCAGTTGGCGCTGGCGGTCGAGGTCGGCCACCTGGATCAGCCGCATCCCGTCGCCGGTCCGCTCCAGCGCTAGGCCCAGATCGCCCGAGACGAGCGATACCCAATTGGCCGGCAGGCGGCCATCGGCCGCGTCGAGGGCGTCTTGAAACCGCCCGCGAGCCTGAAGCTGCTCGGCGGCGGCCAACCGCCACCACGCCTGGCGGCGCGGCTGGCCGTCGAGCGTTGCCAGTCGATCGCGCAGCTCGGCGAGCCGCCGCTCGACCCGGCCGACGGAAACCGTTGCCCGCGCGTCGGTCGGCGCCGCTTCGGCGGCGGAACGAATCGCCTCCAGCGGGAGTTTGTCGCTGCCGATCCAGAGCCAGGCGGAGAGGTCTCGACGCGTGCCGCCAAAGCTCGACCAGGCCGCATTGCCCAGGGCGTGCAGGTAGGTCCCGTGCCCCCCGCGACCGTCGTAGACCAGGATGCGTTCGGCGCGGAACATGCCGATGGCATTTTCGCCGTCGACAAGGGCTCCCCAATCGGCGAAACTCGTGCTCTTCTTGGAGCCGGAAAGCTCCCCCGTGGCCTCCGGTCGGGCGCCGGCGAAGCGGGAAAACGCTTCGTCCGGGTAGTTCAGTTCCAGGAAGTGCCATTCATTCCAGGCAAAGGGCTGTTGCTGCCGCTGGCGGGCCGTCACGAAGACCAGGGGAGAATCGTGGAAATAGAACCATTGGTAGACCGCGTCGGGCCGAGAGTCGGGCTGGCCGGCGCCCCGCATGAATCGGCCCGACACGCGGACGACCGTGCACAACGGGCCGGCGGAGATCGTCGCGATGTCTGGCTCCGGATCGTCGGCCAGCCGGAACGCCCCCCGTTCGCGATGATAGGCCCGGTCGTACCAACGCAGCGATTCGAACACCTTGCCTGTTTTGGGGAACGTGATCTTCGAGGGCAGGCCGCCCTGCTTTTCCGGGGTGTGAGCGACCTGGTAAAACGGGGTGGACACGACGGTTGCCCCTTCGGCTTCCTTTCTCGCCTCCGCGCCAAAGACCAGCCGGACGCTGCCATCGGAGCCGGGCGGGAGGCGGAGGACGGCCGTTCCCGAAATCCGCTCGTTGGCGTCGAAATCGGCGTCGGGCACGAACTGCATGGGAACCGCTCGGCCATCCGCATCGACGGCCGTGATCCCCGCCGGGGCGGTGGCGGGGATGCCGCACCACCGCGCGGCCGCGGTCAGGTCCAGCGGGGCCACGGCCAGGCCATCGGCCGGGGCGCCCTCGATCTTCAGAACGATCTGGTCAGCTCGGGCGGCTCCGGTGGAGACCAGAGCGAGCGCCAACAGAAAACAGGTGCGCAACCGGCCTGGCATGGCTGATCCTCCTCGGCGAACGGATTGTCGAGAGTGCGTCTCCCGAGGATAATCCATCCCGTGCGGCGCGAACAGGGCGCGGCCGGTCGAGACAAACCGCCAGGTTGCGGTTCCAGCGGGGCCCGAAATCCTCCGGCCCGGCCGATCCGCGTCGAGCGGAATGCATCCCCCCTGCCAGCCGCGCTGGGCGGCAATCGCCGCTCAGCCACAGCAGGCTTCGCCTGGCGATTCGGGTCCCACGCGGCGGTGCACGATGAAAGAGACAGTCCCGCAGATTCGCATCCGGCCGGTCAATCGCGGCCAGGTCCGCCCCGAGGCCGACTGGGTGCTTTACTGGATGTCGGCGGCAAGGCGGCCCCGGTGGAACTACGCGCTGGATCGGGCGATCGCGTGGGCCGAACACTTGCGGAAGCCGCTGGCGGTGGTCGAGACATTTGCCTGCGATGAGCGGTGGATGAATCCCCGCCATGCGGCCTTCCTGCTCGGCGGGATGGAGGACAATGCCGACCGGCTGGCCCGCGGGCAGATCGCCTACCGGCCGCTCGTCGCGGCCAGTTCGGCGGCCCTCGGCCGCGGGCTGGCCGATCTTGCCGGGCAAGCCTGCCTGGTGGTGGCCGACTGGAACCCGATCCGCGAGGCTGCCGACCGCCTTGCCGAGACCGCCGCAAAGATCGCGGTACGGGTCGAGTCAGTCGACAGTTGCGGGCTGCTGCCTTTGGCGGCGAGCGACAAGGCCTATTCCACGGCCCATGCGTTCCGGCGGTTCTTGCAGCGGAGTCTCGCCGATCACCTGGCCGATGCCCCCTCGGCCAGACCGAAACTGCCTCCGCGGATTCCGCCTTGCAAGGATTTTTGCACCAGGCAGGTCAAGGGCTGGCTTGTCGATCGCCCGGAGCAGATCGGCCGGACCATGGCCGAAGTGAGCAAGCATTGCCCGGATCGCAGCATTCAACCGGTCGAATTGCGCGGCGGCGCCCCTGCGGCGGAGCGTGCTCTCCGGCGGTTCCTCGACGCGCGGTTGGCCGGCTACGCGACGGAGAGAAACCAGCCGGAGCAGGACGTGGGCAGCGGGCTTGCGCCCTATCTGCACCACGGCCACATTTCCGTTCACGAGGTTTCTGCTGAACTGGCCCGGCGAGAAGACTGGTCGCCCGACGCCCTGGGGGATAAGGCGACGGGAAGCCGCCAGGGTTGGTGGGGGATGGGCGAGTCGGCGGAGAGCTTTCTCGACGAATTGGTGACCTGGCGCGAGGTGGGCCTGAACATGTCCGCCCAGCGGCCCGACTACGATCAGCCGGACTCGCTGCCGGACTGGGCTCGGGCGACGCTCGAGCGGCACGCAAGCGACCGGCGCGAGCACGAATACGACTTTGAAGTGTTCCGCGACGCGGCCAGCCACGACCGGCTCTGGAATGCCGCCCAGGGGCAGTTGGTTGCCGAGGGGCGAATCCACAACTACTTGCGGATGCTCTGGGGGAAGAAGATTCTGGAGTGGAGCCCAAGCTGGCGCGAAGCGCTGGATGTGATGATCCGGCTGAACAACCAATATGCGCTTGACGGGAACGATCCGAACTCCTACAGCGGAATATTCTGGGTGCTGGGGCGCTACGATCGCCCCTGGGGGCCGGAGCGGCCCGTATTCGGCACGGTCCGCTACATGAGCAGCGACAATACGGCCAGGAAACTGCGGGTGCGCAATTACATCGAGCGATACAGCGGCCCATAGGGTGGTGCGGACCAACTGCGGGCTGGCCTGAAGCAGCGGCTCGCCGCTTTCGGATCCGGAGTGTTTGACGGAACAGAAGCGGCAGCGCCGCCCCACCGAGGGCAGACTATTCGTCGCCGCGACGGGCCTGGAGACCCGTCCTACGAGGGCGTCTGGAGGTGCTGGCCGGCCGGGAGCGCAAGCCGCATCACATTCCGCTGCCGCTGGACTTCGCCGTGGTGACGGCCGGTAGCCTCGGGTCCGGCGCAGACTCCTGGAAAGCACGGCTGATCTGATCGACGCGGTCGGCCGGCCAGGCGACGAGCACTTCCTTGGTGGCTTCCACGCGCGGAATCGTTCCTTCCGGGGCGTAGGCGATGGCCAGGGCCTGAACCAGCTCGATCCGCTGCTGGTTGACCGCGTCGGACTTCGTCTTCTGAACGAAGATCGTGCGATGCTGCTTGGGCGCCTGGTTGAGAATCCAGTAGATCTTGTTTTCGCCGGCATTGGTCAATTGGCCGGTCACTTCGTTGAAGTAATGGTCCCCGAGGGTGTTCTCGAGCCGCCAGCCATTCTGGACCATGATATGGAACGGAATCCGCACGGCTGCACGATCCGGAGCGAGAAACGGTTCTGGAAAGCAGTTGTTGCGTTTGAAATCCGTGACCACCGAATCGCAGGCGCGGTTGATCCACCCAAATTGCGCGTGGACGCTAGAAACGGACATGAAGCAGACCGCCAGGAAGACGATCGCGGCGAGTCGTCGAGCCATCGTTAGTGCCTCGCTGGTTGGATCCGTCCGGAGCGGAGGAAGAACAGAACGCGCAGCGGGAAGTCCTCCTTAACCCCCCCGAGGCGAGTCGTGAGATAATATCGGCGAGCAATGGGGCAGTCTGCGAAAGGTTTCCGGAACGCCTGCACATCTTGCCAGGGTTGCCCATAATCCGGACCAGTCATGGTCGGGGGCGAGGGTACCGGAAGGCAGAATCGCAAACGCCCAAGATCCCCGGTCTGGTCGCCTGCCGGCGCTAAAGACGGACTTCGGCGGCTTGCCGGCCGGCAAGAAACGGTTCGGCCCGCCTGTTGAAAGACAGGCGGGCCGAGGTTTATTCGCATTCGGCCGATCCGGCCAATGGGCAACCGGAAACGCGCTTAGCAGCCGCAGGCGGCGTCGCAAGCGGTGGGCTCGCAGCAGACCGGTGCGGAGCAGGCCTTGCGGGCAGCGCAACGGGCCTTCAGGCGGTCGATCAGGCCGCAACGCGGAGCGCAGCACGGCTCGCAGGCAACCGGGGCACAAGCCGGCTCGCAGGCAACCGGGGCGCAGGCCGGCTCGCAAGCCGGGGCGCAGGCGGACTGGCAGCAGGCTCCCGCGGCAAGACGGGCACGCAGCCGGGCGAACAGGCCGCAGCGGGGCGCGCAGGCGGCGTCGCAAGCGGGCTCACAAGCGGGCTCACAGGCGGACTGGCAAGCGGGCTCACAGGCGGGCTGGCAAGCGGCCGGAGCGCAGGCAACCGGAGCGCAGGCAACCGGGGCGCAGGCAACCGGGGCGCAGGCAACCGGGGCGCAGGCGGGCTCGCAGCAGGCGTGCCGAGCGGCAAGACGAGCGCGCAGCCGGGCAAACAGGCCGCAGCGGGGCGCGCAGCCGGCGTCGCAAGCGGGCTCACAGGCGACCTCGCAAGCGGCCGGAGCGCAAGCCGGCTCGCAGGCAGCCGGAGCGCAAGTGGCCGGCGCGCAGCAGGCTCGACGAGCCGCGCAGCGTGCCTTGAGGCGATCGAGCAGGCCGCAACGCGGCGCGCCGCACACATCGCCACAGGGCTCGCAGGCGGCAACACAGGCAGCCGGCGCACAGGCGGCGGGATCGCAACAGCCAGCCTGAGCGTTCGCCGCGGCGACTGCGAGAACCACAGCACTCGCAGCCAACGCCGGGAGGAGGACACGACGCTTCATGGGAGACACTCCTTGAAAGGAAGAACCAAGTGGAACACTTTCTACATCGAGCAGGCGGATCCCCGACGGGTCGCTCGCGTTCCATTCGCGTTGCGACAAACACACTCGGGAGGAAACAGCCTTCCTGCCCCACAGTCTGGGCAGATTGGCAGAGATGCGTATTCTGGTGCCAATCTAGCGACTGCTATCGACGGCTCGGCAGGTAATTCTTTACCAGACAGCCCGTTTTCGCCATTGTCCGAGATCTGCCCGACCGGTTCTTTCGCCTTTGCGGATTACACGCCCTGCATAATCGGCAGGGACGATTCAATCCCGACTTTCTTGCAGACCGGCTCCTCGACCTGCCCGGAATGCCAACGTTCTCCTGGTTCCCCAGCTCCGCTTGGGCCCTATGCGGGCGAGGTCGAAACAGCGGTGACGGAAGGCAGGCCGGAAGAAGAGATCCGCACGGCGGTCGAACAGCTGCTGACGATGTGCGATTCGGTCCGCCGGGGCACCCCCGCCTGACAACTGGATTAGAGGTCCGAGGCGATCCAGTAGGCCAGCAGTTGGTCGACGGTCTCGGCATCGGGCCGCTCATCGAGCGCATCGCCGCGCAACTGGCAGCGCTCCAGCCCGTACAGCCAGGCGGCCGCCAGCAGCTTGTTCTCCTCCATTTGGCCGTCGCCGGGCGTGGTCAAGACCGCGTCGCGAAGCACGGCGCTGTCAGCGCCGTTTCCGGCGCGGAGATGGACCGTGTCGAAGAACTTGGCCCGATTGGCGAAACCGCTGCCCTGCAACTTCGCGTACTGGGCCGTGGCGACGAACGCATCGGCCTCGGGCGAATCGACGAACCGGGCCTCGTCCGTGCCACCGCTGGCGTAGGCGTGCACATAACGGAAGAACTTCGCCCGGTTGTTGTAGTCGCTCCCGCGGAGCCGCGCGGCCTCGGGCGTGGCGATGAAGCGATCGTCATCCGGCGAGTCTTTCAGCTTGGCCTCGTCGATCCCGCCCGACGTCGAATAGGCGTGCGTGTAGCGGAAGCCCTTGGCGCGCGCGAAGTAGCCCTCGCCAAACATCTTGGCATATTCGGGCGTCGCCAGGAAGAAATCGTCACCCGGCGTGTCATAAAACACGGCCACGTCGTCTTGCCCCGGCGACGAGTAACCGTGCACCTCGGGGAAATCGTTGACGGTGACCGTTCCTTTCGGGGTCTCCATCACGGCGTTGCCGGGCCGGGAGGTGAACGTGTCGTCCCCCTGCGAGCCGCGGAGTTTGGCCACGTCCCCGTTGTTGACGGTGATCTCGCGGAATCCGCGCACGGTCATTTCGAAGGGAATCTCCGCGCCGTCGGCCCGCCAGCCGAACGCGGGACCGGTTGAGTAGATCGTTCCCCACCCGTCACCCAGATCGGCGATGATATCGCCCCGGTCCGCCTTGCCCAAGGCAATCCAGGAGACATCGACCACGAGCGTGTTGGAGCCGTGACCGTCGATAACCACGCGGGGGGTGTTCATCCCCAGGTCGTAATGGACGCCGGCGATCGAGAGGCTCTGCCGCCTGGTGAAGGCACAAGTTCTCCAGCCGTCTTCCCAGGGGTTGCCCCCGGCGGCATACCAGTAGACCTCATATTCGATCGCGCAGTCCGGCGTTGGGCAGGTGATCGTGAGCATGGAATCGGCGAATTCGCCGGAGAAGCTCACTGCGTTGACAATCCGCAGATCGACCTGGCTGGCCGTGCCGGAGACCTTCAGGTAAAACCTCTGGCCGGCTTCCGCCCGCCAGTCGAGCCTCGCCTCCGCCCAGGGATAATTGTTCACGGAGACCGCCAGTTCCCGCATCTGGGCGTCGTAGAGCGTGAGCGTCGCGTCGCTCTCGGCAGTCCGTTCAAACTGGGCGTCAAAGGTCAGAAGCCCGCTGGTGCTCGCCTCCAGGCAGAACAGGCGATCGCCCTCCGAGGGCGCTAGATTGCTGACTTCTTTATACGCGACCCGCTCCAACCAGGTCGAACCGTGATCGACACTCGCCAGGGCCGCCTGGGGCGACAAGAGATCGTGCACGCTGACCATGTCGTCGGAGACGACCACGAGCCGCTCGCCGAGGCGGACCGCCCGGCTGACGCGCGAGCCGAACCAGCCGAAGTCCGCGTCGTGCTCGATCGTCGCCAGATGCGTGATCGCACGATCGCCCTCGGCGCCGGAGGCCGCGGTATCGATTTTGTAGACCCAGAGCGCGCTTTCACCCGTCTGCTCTGCAACCGGCGCGACCACCGTGAGCACGCCATCCTCGGAAAAATACGCGACGCGGTGGTGATCTGCGAACAGGTTCAATCCGCCGGCACGGCTCGTCGGGATCGTGGCGGCGTCCACCCGCTCTGGATTGCCGATGTCGGACACGTCGAACAGTGAAATCTGCGGTTCGGCGAACTGCCCCGTCGCCGGATCGGCCATGCGCCCGAGCCCGAGGAGATAACCGCCGCCGATCGACTGTAGGTAGTTGGAGAATCCCGGAATCTCCAACTCGCCGGCGATTCTGGGCTCCGCCGGATTGCTCAAGTCGATGGCCAGCAGCGGATCGGTGTTCTGGAATGTGACGAGGTAGGCTCGCTCGCCGAGAAACCTGGCGGCGTAGATTTGCTCGCCCGGCGCGATACCCACAATCTGGCCGACCTGCTGGAAGGTGTCGCCGCTCTGCTCGAGGACGAACAGGTTGTTTTCCGCATCCGTCTGGTCGCCCGAGGTTGTTGCCACGCGGAGCAGTCCCCCCTCGACATCGAAGGAGAACTGGTCGAGCAGGCGGCCGGGGACGCTTCCCTTTGCCGACAGATCGAGGCCGTCCGTCTGGGCGTCGAGGGTAAACTTCAAGATCGAGGTTTCGTCGGCAAAGTTCAGGTAGGTCGCCCCGCCAAAGGTCTCCGACCAGCGGTTGACCCGCGAATTGAGCACGAACAAGCCCTCGCTGGACAAATGCATCTCGGTGGCGGCGCCCGAGACCGCGGCGGCAACCGCGCCGGCCGGTCCCGCCTGATCGCCGGCGGGGTTGAACACGACCACCGAGGCAAGTACGGTTTCACCCTCGCTCTCCGGGCGGTAGACGTCGGACGGGTCGAGCAGCCAGCCTGAATCGATCGGTTCCCCGGAGCCCTGGAAAGTCGCGCTCGCCGGCATGACCAGCTGGAGCACCTGGTCCTCGATGCGGGCGAGATATTCTTCCCGCGTTTCATAGATTGGCTCCGAACCACCACGCAACCAGCCTTCCAGAAATGGCGCCGAGACGCCGGCGTCCACGTCCCAGAGCGACTGGTCAACCTTGGCCATTGGCGGCGGCAAGAAGAAATCGTCGCGGAGCACTAAGAAAACCTGATCTCCGACCGCCCGAGCGCCGCTGTACTTGCCATCGACCAGCGTTCGCTCCAGGATCGACGGCCCGGTGGGGTCGGAAACGTCGATGATCGTGATCGCGGACCGCTGTTCAAGACCGGTGAAGCTGCTGAACACGGTCAGGCGATCGCCGCTTAAGAGCATTCCTTGGGAATCGCCGGTCATCGCCAGCCGTGCGACCAGGGCCGGTTCGGCCTGCTGCCCAATGTCGAGGATCGTCAGCTCGTGCCTTGCCAGCGAATAGAGGTAACGGCCATCGGTCTCCACACGGTCGGGTTCGTCAGCGCCCGCAACCTGAACGTTCGTCTCCGAATGGCCGTCAAAGCCGCCTTCGGCCCCCGCCAAATCGACCTGAAGCGGCTGGAGAAACACGTTCATCGGGACCGGCTTGCCGAACAGGAGCTTCCAGCGGTCCAGCGCGTCGTCGATCAGATACTGCTCCAAATCCTCGGCCGAGGCGAACCGCTCCGGCAGACCGGTGGTCTGGCCCGCCGGATGGCTCGCCGCGATGGAAGTGGAGAGGAGGGCCGCGTCGGCTGCCATCAAGGCAGAATCCGCCCATTCGGCGCCGCCGGCAAAGGAGCCGCCACTGAGGACCATCCGGGGCTCGAGCGATTCAAAGATCGAGCGCCGCGTTGTGCGATGGCGTGCTGGCCGGCCGGTTTTGTCTCTCATGATTCCAGTCTTTTTTTGATGATGGGTCGGCGATCCCCTCTCCCTTCCATGGTAATTGACATCGAGCCTGTGTGGCGATGAAAGCGAAAAACAGCCCGTTTCCGCCCTGATTATCCAGGCCGGAGCCTGCGGAGACTGTCACGGCTTGCCGGGATATTCGGGAAAAAAGGTCGATCTCGATCAGCCGGCCCGCCCTCCACGAGCCGGAAACGCGGGGCGGTCGAAGAGGCTCTCTCGCCGCCACTGGTCAGAAAGCAGCTCAGAGCCGACGCGTCGCAGAACGACCGGCGCGGCTTCAGGCGGCGCTCGCCGGGCCCTCGGGGCGTGGCGGGCCCTGGTCGGGGAGGTTCTTCAACTCAAGCTCATCGACGATCCAGCCGCGGCAGGTCGGACTGCCGCAGAGGCAAGGGATCGCGCCTCCGGCGGGCCAGGCGTAGTCGATAGTGAGCTGTTCGCCCGCGACGATCGGCTTGAGCGTCTCCACCCAGACCTCGGTGCCGACGAACTCGCCGAGATGGTTCTCGACCTCCAACTGCCAGAGGATGCAGTTTGGCTCGCAACTGTGGTTGAGGAATCGAAAGGGGGCCGCGGGCTCCAGGCAGACGCGATCCGTCAGCGCGATGCAATACTCCGAACTGTGGTCCGGATCGCAGATCACGCTCCCGTGAACCTGGCCGACGGTCTCCTCCGCGACAAAGCTTCTCGTCGCATAGACGCCCAGACCGTATTTCGCCTGATCGATGCGCAGACCGTCCACCACGACTTGATCTTTCAACGATCCGCCTCCTCGTTCCTCTGCTGCCCGGCCGCGCAAGCGGCGCTCCGCATCTGGCTGTTTCGGGCAAACCCCCTTGTATATCGCTTCGCACATACTTGGTCAACCGCTCGTTTGGCAGGACGATCGGTTCGTGCGGCCGCCGGCCATCGGGCCGTCTGGGGCGTGTGCCGCCGCGGATGGGGAGTGATTTACATCGGGCCCGCAAAAGGTTATAGAGACGAATCGCCCGGTGCACGGGCGACGAGTTGTGGGGATGCGGAGCGGCGGTCCGCGCCACCCCGTCTCCCGCGCTCCGCCAACACGACCCCGCGTCAACGAGGAACACGGATGCTGGAAGAAACCACGTCTTCTGGAAATGAACAGCCGCAACCGCGCTGGCAGCCGCTTTCGCGGATCGATCGGCGGGTTGCCGGCGTGTTGATCGAGAAGGCGAAGACGACGCCCTCGGCCTACCCGATGACGCTCAACGCGATCACGACGGGCTGCAATCAGAAAAGCAATCGTTTCCCGGCCATGGAGTTGACGGTCGACGACGTGGAAGAGTCGCTCGAGCGGCTTCGCCGCCTGGGCGCCGCGGGCGTGATCGAGGGGAGCGGCCGCGTCGACAAATTCCGCCACTACTTGTACGACTGGCTCGGCGTCGACAAGGTCGAACTGTCCGTGATGGCCGAACTGCTGCTCCGCGGGCCGCAGACGGTCGGCGAGCTCCGCGGCCGCGCGTCGCGGATGGACGCGATTCCCGATCTGGCCGCGATGCACACGATCCTCGAGTCACTCAAAGGAAAAAGGCTTGTCGTGGCGCTGACCCCCGAGGGGCGCGGCCAGGTCGTGGCGCACGCCCTGTATCCGGCGGAAGAACTGGCGAAAATCCGCGCGCAGCATGGGCCGGCCGCCACGGCAAGGGGCGACGGCATGGCCGTTCGCCGATCGTCTCCGCCCGCGGCGGGACCACCCCCAGCCCGCCGCGAGCCGGCAGGCTGGGACCGCCAGGTCGCGGACGGGTTGGGACGACTCGTTGAAGAAGTGCGGCGGGAGGTGGCCCAACTGCGAACGGACTTGGACCGCCTGGCGGCGGCGCACGAGAGCACGGCAGGGGAGCTGCGACGCCTCCGCGAGAAGCTTGGCGCGTGAGGGGCCTGGGAGAGCGGGTCCGCCAGAACCCGAACCGCCGGCAGTCGCCCTGGCGGTCAGACGTCCATCACCCATGCCCCGTGGCGGAGCGCGCCGAGCTTGTCTTCCCAGGTGGGGATGCATTCCTGGGCGACGAAGCCCTTGTAGCCGGCTTCGATCAGCGCGCGGAGCACCGCCGGGTAGTTGATTTCCTGGGTGTCGTCCATCTCCCCGCGGCCGGGCACTCCGGCGGTGTGGACATGGCCGATGTAGTCGATGTACTGCCGGATTCGCCGCACTACATCGCCGTTCATGACCTGCACGTGGTAAATGTCGAACAGCAGCTTCATTCGCGGGGAATCGACGCGCTTGATCAAGTCGACGCAGTGGTCGACGTCGTCGCCGTAATAGCCCGGATGGCCCTTCATCGGATGCGTGTCGTCGCGGGAGTTGAGGTGTTCGAGGCACAGGTTCACGCCCTTCTCTTCGGCCAGCGGGATCACCTCTTTCCAGCATTCCACGCAGTTCTTGTCGGCTTGTTCGTCGCTCACACCCGGCGCGCGCATGCCGGTGAAAGTGATCACGTTCGGCGCGCCGACCTCGGCCGCCAGGTGGATCGCCTCGCGCAGCTTGTCCACGCAGAATTGCCGGTTCTCCCGACTGAGCGGACCCGTTTTGAAGCCGTGCCCCCCGCTGACCAGCGCGATCTGCATCCCCTTCTGCTTGATCAGCGGGTAGAACTCCGCGCCAATTCCCTCCATCGCCGCCAGGCCCAGCTTGCGGCACGCCTCGATCAACTCCGCCTCCGGGATCGGCTTGAAACACCATGCCATGACCGACTGTTTGACGCGGCCGAACTTGATCCGGTAATCTTCCGGCGGGATGATCGACGGCTCTTCGGCGATCTGCGATCCCTTGGCCTCCGCCCCCAGGGCAAGTCCTGTGAGGGCGGCCGTGGCTCCGCGTATGAATCCGCGGCGACTGACACATGGTATCGAGGGCGGCTTGGGCATGAACTGAACTCCGCGGGCAGGGGTTGGGATGTTCCGAATCGGGTGGCTCGGCGCGCCGTTTCGCGGCTGCGACCTGGTGGCAATTCTCGCTGCCAGCGGCCCGCCCTGCAACCCAACCGCTCTGGGGCAGGGGCGAATCGCGCGCGGCTCGCCGGGGGCGATCTCGTTCAGTTGACGGTCCACAGCGTCAAGTGGCTGTCGTCCTTGACGAAAATCCGGTTTCCCGCGAGCACCGGGTGCCCGTAGACCGCCGCGTCGGACACCTGGTACTTCGCCAGCTCTTCATAGCCTTCGCCGCCGGGCTTGAAGACGACGAGTTCCCCACTGCTCGGCAGCGCGACCAGAGGCGGTCCGAGGTCGACGATCGCGCCGAATCCGCCGCGGTCGCGGGCGTCGATGCAGAGTGATGCCTCCTCGTCCCCCTCGCGGATGGAGAGGTAGAGTCTCTCGCCCCGCAAGGCCGGCGTGGCATCGCCCGGCCCGATGGGAATCTTCCATTTTTGCACCAGTGATGCCGGTCAGGCGGCGGGCGCGGCGAATCCGGCCGCCCTCCCGTCGCGATTCGGACCTCGCCACTGCGGCCAATCCTGCGCAAGCGCGGCGGCCGCGCTGAACACAACCCACGATCCGACGATCATGCCGATTGTTGTTCTCGCGTTGTGCATGGCAACTCCAATCCGATTCGGAGGTGAAGCCGGCTTACTTCTCGCCTTGGCGCGCGGGCCCCGCTCCGCGCCACCTTCTGGAAGGCCCAACGCTGATACTCTGCGCCCTGGGGATTGCCAAGTCAATCCCGGGGGCGCGCCGCTGCTCCCCGCTTCCCCCCCAATGCGACGGGCGGCGGCGCGCGCGAAGACGCGGCCAACGCCGCCGAGCGAGCCCGGACGATTCGGAAGCCTCAAGCCACGGGGGGCTTCTTCGCGAGGCCCGCGCCGTGCCGACCGCCAGAGAAGGGGAGCCGGTTGAGGAGGGATGTTTCACCGGGCAAACCGCCAGATCCGGGGCGATCCGCTTGGAGGGGAACCAGAGACCGGCACTCGCCGCAGGGCGGCGTCCGCCGCGGGCCCCGAACGGGTCGGTCCTCCCGCCCCGGTCGCCGGCGATCCCCGTTTCAGTTCCAGCCGTCGTTCTTGCGGCCGCTCCGCCGCTTCTCGGCGGTTGTCAGCGCGTCGCTGAGCGAGGTGATCTTCAGCTTGATTGCCAGGCGGGTGAGAAGGGCCGCCTTGTCGGTGCCCAGTTTCGCCATCGCGCGCGCCTTGTGGTTGTCGACCGTGCTCGGTGCGAGCTTGAGGATGCTTGCGGCCTCATGAACGGTGCAGCCAAGGCTGGCCAACCGGACAACTTCCTTTTCCCGCGGCGTTAATTCTGATGCCATGTCGGATGCCCTGCAAAAAAGGGAAGCGATTGCCAGGGTGGCCGCTCGCGGCACAGCCGTGTCCGCGGTACCAATGGCAGTCGGCCACCGCCCCTGAATTTCCCGCCAGTATGAGGCAATTGGCGGAAAAAAGCAAATCGCCGTGGGAGGATCGCTAGGGAATTTGCGTGGAAATCTTCTTCGCCAGTAGGATTACATCCTCAGAGAAAGCTTGACAGTGCTTCCACCCCGCCATCCGGCCCGCGTTGCGGACGGACAATCGTCTCCGCTTTCGCGCAAAGCGGGGTGGCCGCGCGGAGTGGGCCCGCCTCAGGTTGTTCCAATCATACCGGGGCCGCCGGGCCGTGATCAAATCTCGGGCACGACGGAGGGCTGCGGTAGGTCTGTTTGACCAGTTGATTCGTCCCCTGATGA
>Ga0123328_1000487_pt1 | contig 42455 bp, 25 predicted proteins | sample BioC12SIPDNA_2_FD_89702 | JGI IMG/M metagenome (GOLD analysis project Ga0123328, IMG submission 89702) | Anaerobic biogas reactor microbial communites from Washington, USA - Biogas_R1_A C12 SIP DNA | ecosystem: Engineered > Bioreactor > Anaerobic > Unclassified | place: Washington, USA...
CACCAAGTCCTCTGTTCATCATGTGGTCAACGTCTCGGTGTATTCTCGCCGCTCTCTGCAGCTCTGGGCTTCCTCCTCGGCATCCCGATCTTCCTCTTCGGCCCGTACATGATGGTCGATGTTGTCGGAGGTCTCCTCCAATCGCCATTCGGAATTGAGGTCGAACGGGAACAGTTGCAGTGGATCATGACAGCAGGAAAGTATGCGTCCTTGGCATGTACTATATCTGCGGTCGCTCTCATCCTGTTCGCCCTTGTGCTACGCATAGCCAAGGGAGTGTTTGTCCTTGTGCGATGCGCCAAATAGGAGCCATGAAATAAAAGGGCGATTCGCTCCGGGAGGGCTGGTCTACCACGTGCTCAACCGCGCCGTGGCCCGGCTGCCGTTGCTGCGCGAACAAAGGGGCCATCACTGATTCGTGACGTTCTTCTCGATCGATGGTATGTTCCTGGCCATGCCTCGAACTGCCAGAACGATTGACGCCGGGTTGGTGTATCACGCAGGCAGAGAACGGGCCAGGTTCGGGCTCCAGGGGAAGATGCATGCGATCGTGCACGACGGGTGCAGCACGGTGGGCCTGCCCGGCGTCCCTTGCGGCCAAGGCTGCGATGAAGTTCGCCGTTCCGTGCGGCAAAGGCTGCGATGAAGCTCGCCGTTCCTCGCGAGGAAGTACGCGTCAATGGTGCGAACCGCAACGCGGTTCCAGATCACAGCCCGGGGTCGCGCAGCGCACCCCGGGAAGCCATGCCAGCCATCGGATCTCAACCCTGGAAGGGTCGCATTCCTGTTCCTCGGCGTGCGGGGACGACCTGAGGGATGAAACCCTTTCAGGGTGTGTCGGATCACGGTTGGCCGCATGACCCAGGGTGCGCTGCGCGATCCTGTGATCAGAGAACTGGGTGGGCCTGGGTGATTGCTCACCCGGGCTCCCACAGATCCGTACGTGGGCAATGAACGCATACGGTTCCTCAGGTCACGGGTTCACTGCTGACGACATACTGAGTGGACGGTCACCGCGGGCGGAAGCGGGTATCGGTTCAGCATTGCGTGAGCCCCCACCACGGCGGGCAGGCGGGTGCCACACCTCAAGATACAGGCTGCTTGGCGGGGCACACTAGCGCATGCCGGCGTGATAGTGGGCGATGACTTCCGAGTTGCGCAATGCTCGGTTGTAGACACGCAGCGACTCGAGCCGTCCACGCACCGACGGGGCAATGGTCATGGTGGATGAGCCGTTCACGCTAACCAGTTCGGACGGGAAACGTCCCCAGCCGTACTGTCGCACGGTGCCGCCGTCGCAGACTTGGCCGTCCACGATGAAGGTGATGATCCGCGGGCCGGCGTCGATGACCACACCGATATGATGCCGCTCGCCCGCCCGCAGCAAGCCGGGGTCGCAATCCCAGTGGGCCTTGGTCCCGCTGTCGGCGAGATCCAGACGCAGCGTGCCCTGGGCAGTCGTCGTCAAGGCCAGCCCCCGCCCGGTGGCGTCGCGGGTGTCCAGGACGGTCTGCCCCTCGGCCAGGCTCTCCAATGTCAGCCACAGATCGAGGGTGATGCCCTGGCCTTCTACCAGATCGGGCAACCGCGGCAGATTCGCCTGGGCCGGCAGCCTGTCCGGCCCCTGCAATGCCAGCACCTGCCCCTGGGTCGTGATCGCCCGCTCGCGGCCCTGGTTCCACAAACCTTCCAGCAGCTCTGGGTCCAGCTCGTGGACCCGGGCGATCTCCTTTTGTGTCTCGGAGATCCAGTACCGCCCATCCTGCTCGATAAGATCCGGATAGCTCATGCGGGTGTCGGGATTGGGGTCATACAGGAGAATCTCTGGCTGCGACCAGTGGATATGCCCATCCTTTTCGATGCCGCCGGCCAGCCAGGCGGGGTTACGAAACCGGAAGTCCGTGCCGCCGTGGTTGTGGTACCACAGCAGGAAGCGGCCGTTCTGCGTCTTCCACACTTTGGCATTGGCCCGCGGGTTCTTGATGGTGCGCCCGCCGGGGGTGTAGGTCGCGGCTTCCGGCCGGGTCCACGATCGCCCGCCGTCCCGGCTGTAGGCGTGGCAGGGAAAGCCCATCGTCGTGCGGTAGATGCAGTACACGTCGCCGTTGTGCAGGAAGACCAAGTTGTGCTCCTCCTGCACTGAGCCGAAGGCCGCGTCGCGTACGCCGTGCTCGCCCTCCGGAAGCATTTCCCAGCGGATCTTGCTCACGTCGGGCTCGGTCAGGATGTTGTCCGAGCGGAAGAACCACCCTTCGCCGTCGTCCAGCATGTAGCGGCCGAGCTTCGAGAACCCGAACATCACAACGCCGTCATGGATCTTCGGCTTGTCGATGCCCCAGAAGATCTGCACTTTTCCTTGCCAGTCGTTGTGGCGATCGCAAGCGGTGACCCGGACGGGCAGACGATAGCGCTCGGCGGACCAGGAGCGGCCGAAGTCGTCCGAGTAGCGGTAGCAGTACCAGCCGAGCATGTCGAAACGGTAGAGCATTCGGCCGCCGACCTCATGGGGCGCAAGGCGGTCGCCGTTGTAGTCGTAGAAGACGTACACCCGCCTGCTGGGTGTCAGCAGCGGCACCACCCACGAAGCCTCCGGTCCGTCGGGCGGCTCGATGTCCACCAGGGGCGACCAAGTGCGGCCCTGGTCGGTGCTGATGGTCGAGACCACATGCTGGCCCGGCTGGCCCTCCTCGCCCTTGCCAGTGGTCAGTGTGCAAAGCCAGTTGCCGTCGGGCATGATGACGATATAGGGCTGGTCGCAGTAGTTCTTGGCCGGAATCGGAAGACCATGGCGAATGTTCCGCATGTCGCCGCCCGCAGCCGGGCCGACCGCCCGCACCGCACCCACCCCCATCGTCAACCACACCACCGCCGCCCATCCCACTCGTACCGTCATCGCAATCGCTCCCTGGAAAATGGTGTCAGGATGATTTTTTCGGGCCCACGGGGGACGGCGCCACCCCCCGCCTTGACCCCGGAAAAATCATCCTGACACCATTTTTGGGCCTTCTTAATCCTGGAACTGAAACGCATACAAGTCCGCATCGTGCATCAAGAAACGCAGGCTGATGGGCTTGCCCGCAAACGAGCTCAGGTCGCTGCTGCCTCGCCAAGTCACCACCCGGTTGACCTCGTTGGCGGTGTGGATGCGGTCGCATTCCTGCACGTTGAATCCGTCGATCGGTAATCCGTTCACGTCCAGCAGCCCAACCCGCACAATGCCCGTCGCCGAGGTGTCCACGTTCAACACCAGCTTGCGGCCCTGGAAGATCATCCGCGGCGTCGAGAACTGCCCCCCGCTGTACGCCGCCCGCACCGAGATGAATCCGTCCCGCCGCAACACCACGCGGCTGAGCACGGCGATGTTCTGGTCCGCACCCAGGCCGGCCTCGGTCAAAAGCCGCTTGTTCCGCTCGTCACGATCCCAGCCATGCAGCCAATCGCTGCCGCGGTAGTACATGTACATCTCGCGGCCATCGACGCTCGGCACGATACCGTGGATCACGCGAGTGGAGGCCCAGTCGAACTCGCCCTTCATGCCCAGCCGCACGAAGGGCCGCCGGCCGTAACGCTCCCAGTGAAGCCCGTCCCGACTGGCCGCGAACTGCGTGTGCAGCGGACCGGCGTTGGTCGGCACCCCGTTCTTGAAATCGCCCAACGCGCCCGCCATGTAGTGGTAGTACGCGGTCGGGAACATGTAGTAGGCGTCCTGGGCCCACGGGTACTTGATGGCGGCACTCATGTAGTAGTCCACCATCGCCGTTTCGCCGTGGAAGAGATCCTCCATATCCGGCCCCAAGACGACGGGCATATCCTGCACCGGCTCGAAGCCATCCAGCGTCGCCGACTCGCCCCGAGCGATGGACCGCGAGGGCGAGCCGTCACGCAACAGGTTCTTGCGGCCGTAGCATACGTACTTGCTGATGCGGTCATCCCAGAACATCACGTTCTGCGAATCGAGATGATGCCCATGGGCCTGCGGCCGGGCGTGCAGCACCCCGGCTCGCGTCAGCTTCCAGTGCAGGCCATCCGGCGAGGAGAACACATGGATGCCTTCGCCCGTAGCCCCGTGAGCGACCAAGAAGCGGAACCGCTCGTCGTCCGGGGCCGTCGGGTCGATGAAAACCATACCCCCATCCTGCCCCACCCGCAGACCGCCCGCCCCGTGCCCGAACACAATGTTGTTCTGCCGGCTGCCCTTGTACTCCGTAAGCCCCAAATCCGGCCGTTCCCAATGGATGCCATCCTGCGACCGGGCATAGCAGATCGCCCCCGCCTCCTTGTCGATGTGCCACTGCACCGAGTCCATAGCGTGGTACCACATGTGGTACGTGCCACCGACTTCGAGCACGCTGCTGTACGGACCGATCCCGCCCACTTCCCACGGTCGCTCCGGCTTGAGGTTCATCTCGCCTGTCTTGCGTGGCTCGTGAACATGCAGCTCGACGTGCTGGGCGGAATCGATAAACCGCCCATCGATGAAGACTTGCCGCCGGTTGCCCACCTCCAGCGGCTCGCGGGCGTCACTGAGATCCTCCGGCGTCCGGGCGACCTGGGCGACAACCAAGCCCGGCGCCGCCAAGATCACCGCAATCACCGTCCAACGCAGGCTGTTTGGGCGTTTCATCGGGTTCTCCTTGTTCCGCCATACCCCGCGGCCGACCGGCCACTCGTCACCCAGAATAACCCAATTCTGTCAACACGACCAGTCCGCAATAGCGTCTCCCACCCCATCGGCTGCACTTGAGGTCCCCCCTCCCTCCTGCTATGGTCGCACCGAAACCTACATCTCGGCCGGCCACCGTGCCTCGTCGGGTTGAGTGAGCGGCGGGCCGAGGCGAGACGCTCTTTCGGAGATGCCCCCATGAGTCTGCCTCTCGGCCAGCCCACGCGAAGAGAGTTCATCGGCCAGGTCACGGCCGCCGCCCTCGCCGCCCGGGCCACCCAAACCGCCCCCGCAGGCGAACCGGCCCTTCCCAAGCCCGGAATCGAGATGACCATCATCGACTTCGAGAGAACCCTCGCCCGAATGCGCTTCCGGCTCTACCACTACCCCCCTACCGATATCCTCGACAAGGGCTTCCGGCCGATCGGGGGCTCGCTGGCCGACTTCTGCGTCGTGCACCACGAGGGCCGCGACCACTTTTTCTACATCGAGCGCCGGCTACAGGAAGGCACGCCGTTCTTCCCCGGCCACGAAATCTACTTCGGGCACGCCTCCACCCCGGACCTCTTCACCTGGGAGGTGCACGATCCAGTCATGCTCATCCGGCCCGGCACCTGGGAAGAAGGACACGTCTGGGCGCCGTTCATCATCACCGAGGGCCGCGAGCATCTCATGGTCTATACCGGGCTCAACCGGCACCTCTCGCAGGATCTCGGCATCGCATCCAGCACCGATCTCTTCGAGTGGAAACGCTGGGAGAGCAATCCCATCTCGCCGTGCAGAGACGCGGCCTGGGCCGCCTGGTGGACGGATGATATCGCCAGTTGCCGTGACCCACACTTGGTCCGCCACGACGGTCGTGTCTGGATGGTCTACACCGCCAACACTCGGGAAGGGGCCGCTTGCCTCGCTCTGACCAGCACCACCGACTATCGGCAGTGGACCGACCACGGCCCCATTCTGGTCGGCAACCCGACAGGCTACGAGCCCCGCCTCTGGGGTGGCCATCTCCAGGGCAGCCTCGAATCCGCCAACTTATCCTACCGCAACGGTCGCTGGGTTCTGATCGTCAACTCGAGTATCCGCGACAAGGGCCGCGGCGGCTGGATCGTCCAAAGCGACCGCATCGACCGCTTCCGATTCGACCAGCTTCAGCCGTTCTGGGAAGGGGCCGGCTGCGTCGAGGTTGTCCGGGACCGCGGCGACAAGTCCCTGCTGGCGGGGCTAGCTGGCGGATACCTCAAGTTCGGTGTCGTCGACTGGTCCAAGCCGATTCCGTCAGCCCGCTTCGTCGCCAGCCGCGAGGAGCTCACCGAATGGCAAGCAAGCTGAGCACGGCGACGGGAGGCGCAAACGCACGGCTCGCAGCCCGGGCTCAAGCTTGACATGCAGTTCGCAAGTCCTGGTGCACAATGAAGATAAGATAAACCGAACCACACCCAAGGGCGTTCATCAGGCAGCCTCTACGCCCACCGCGAACGACATGTCACGTAGTTTGACCATGAAGCCTCTCTGTAGTTACAGGATCCCGCCATTTTAGATGACAAAATCAGCGAATTTGTGTTTACTTTCTATCGAAGATGCTGTATGATGTGCACCATAGATGGTACCTCTGGTCGCGGAATCAGTGGACCTGTCCACCCATCATTTCGGAAGCGTGGTTTGGAGGAACGGTGATGAAGCGAATAGCGGTTCTTGTGTTCGTGGTGGTGACGTTGTCAAGCTCGACATGGAGTCTTGGAGCCAAGTTCCGGCCTGGGCAGGATCCGGCGAGGGAGCGGATCATCTGGGCCGATCCCTTCGACTACTACAGCCAATGGGCGTATGACAACAACCATTTCTGGACCGGCGGCGCGGTTCCACCAGGCGATCCGACCGGGGCTTATCCGCGACGATCGCCGGACAACAGCGGGTGCGATATTGCTCTCAGTATCCAGATGTATCCTTCGCTACACCAAATGGCCCGCCAGCAATGGACGAAAGCCATGAACTGTGGCCCGATCATGACGCCCGGTGGCATCATCGCGGACCAGCCGAGTTTTGAAGCGGCGGTGGATCCCGGCGCATGCGCAAGCGGCGGCTGGATCGAGACTCGCCCGATGTTTGCCAGGCTCAACTACACGTGGGGTACAGGCGGCACACACAGCGCCATGGGCATGGTCAGTCACAGTTTCAGCGACCGGATTACCGCTTTTGTGAAACGCGCGTATGACCACCCGAGCGCCAACGCGGTCAACGGCACCGATGCGCACCCACTGGTTCTGGTGTTCTATCCGAGAGAGGGCAACAAGCCGGACGACTGGGAGGCCATGTTTAACAACATGTATGTTGAATTGAGCTTCCGTGGCGACCATGCTCCGACGGACTACATCTGGCGTGGCAACCCGGACCCGCAATGCCAGAGTGAGTGCTGCCCGCAGGGGCCATTCCCGGTGATCTGCCAGCAAGTCCGCGAGCTCAACACGGCCGACAGCGAGGGGCCGGCCGATCTGGTATACCTCAACGACCATTGCCCGCCGTTGGTACCTCCGTACGATCCGCAGACTGAAACGGGCAGAACGTGGCAAAGTATTGCTTTCGGTTATCTGGCCATCATGGACAAGGATCCGTGTGGGTTTGAAGAGCAGGGCAGCGATCCGCACGCTCCGGTTGTGGACCACTACGCGGTGTTCGATGGGAACGCATGGCGGCAGATGCGTAACGGCCGATTTGCCGGGCTGGCCAACCTGCCCCAATCGGGCAATACGATCCTGCCTTGGCCGCCTGAGAACAACATGGCGCTCGGGAGCGGATCCCAGTCCAACAACTTCTCGTACGCCAACGGGAGCAACACGAGCGCCAACAACCCAGGCAAGGATTGGGATCGGAACGACGCGATGGTGTACATCAAGGTCATCAGCGACTACATCCTGATCTACGTGCGTAACAACTTCTACAATTCACAGAAGACCAACCCGCCGTGGCATGCGGCCGTGCCGCGGGTGTACAAGGGCGGTTTCGACACCATCTCCATCGGAGTGGCCCCCGGGTGCGAGTTGGATCCTGCGACCGGCGAATGCAAGGAGGGGGGGACGCCCAGGCAATGCATCACGTACTCGCAATCGAACAGCGACGGCTACAAGCGGGTGGACATTGACTCGATGATCATGTTCGACGGTATTCTGGTCGCGGAGAATGAGCCACCGGGGCCGGAGGGGGCCTGCTGTCTGCCGGACGGCTCGTGCGAGGTTCTGACCACCGACGACTGTGCGGCGGGCAGTGGCCTCCACCAAGGTGAGGGGACTCTCTGTGAAAACGTCATCTGCTGCCCGATACCGTTTGCGGACAGTGATGGAGACGGGGACGTAGACCAAGTGGATTTTGGTGAGTTCCAAAGCTGTTTCACGGGATTATATGAGAGGCTCCCGTTGGGCTGCGAATGCTTCGACCGCGAGGGCGACGGGCACGTGGACACGCAGGACTTCAACAGATTCAATGCGTGCTTCTCGGGCGCCGATGTGCCGGCCGATCCGAATTGCGAGACCGCGCCGTAACGAGGCCGTGGCCGCGATTGAGCAGAGCCGCAATTGAGCATTGAGCAGAGCCGCGACCGTAAGGGAGCGATGGCAGGGAAGAATCGCTTCCTTACGGGCGCGGCTCTGCCTGGGCGCGGTTTCGGCCGGGAGAGAATCTGCTTGGATCGCCACGTCTGCTCCCATGTCAACGCGAACCGAGCAGTTCGCGGCCATGGAGGATGGCCTCGGCGACCGCTTCGCGGAACGCGGTCAGCTTGGCCGGGTCGCGGGAGTAGTCGGTGGTGGAGCGGACCAGGGTATCAGGGACTGCCAGGAGGGCCTCGGCCTTCTCCAGAAACGCCCGCCCTTCAGGCGTGGCCGGGTGAGCCCGCACCGACTCTGCCGCCTTGCCCAGGATATAAAGGTAATCGTAGTCATCGAGACCGTCGCGGATGTTCTTGAGCCGGATCGTAGCCAAGGGGCCATCTGGACCGGGGCAGATCAGGCTACCATCGCCGTTGGCGGTTTTGCTGTTCTTCTCGTTGAAGAAGCTTCCGGGATTCCAGTCGGTATACGGCCCGGAGGAGATCGGTCGGTGGTTTCCGGTCCAGAGGGAGATCAGGTAGTACAGGAAGCCGTCGACCTCGTACTTGTAGCTCATGGCTCCCATCAGCAGTCGGGCCTCGATCGCTGGGTACTCCACGAACCAGTTGGCGTACGGGTGGATGGGAACGACGCAGATGTACCACCACATCTGCTTTCCCTCGGCTCGCAGCTTGCGGGCTTCGTGTCGGTTGTACTGGTCGGTTGTGGGCACCCAAATATCGACGACGTCCCTCAAACCGGTGTCGGCCCCGAAGGACCAATCCTGGGCGGTGGTCATGGTTTTGAGCCCGGGGTAGAGTTCGCGCACCGCTCCGAACACCTCGCGAACCTCGGCGAACTTCTCCGCCTTGACCTCGTCGAAGCCGTACACATAGGCCAGGTCGAACAGGCCTTCCTTCTTGAGTCGTCCGATGTAGTCGTCGAGTTGGGGGGTGGAGCCATCCCGGGCGGTCCGGCGAAACTCGCCGCCCACGTTGAATGCGTTTTGGCCTTTGCCTGCCGCGTATTTGAGCATGGCGACGTCCGGCTGGTTCCTGCGATAGAGGTGGTCAACGCTGAGCCGGTGGGCGAGAATGAGGTCGTAATACTTGTATGCCAGCTCGTGATTCCATTTGCCACGATAGAAGGATGCCACTTCGGGCTCGCTGTAGGTGAAGGCGTTGGGCAGATAGGCGGCGGGCGGGAGTTCGAAGTCCCAGACCTCGACTTGAAGCCGGAGCTGGACTGGGCGGCAGCCGGTGGCTTCAACCGTGATGGTGCCCTCATATCGACCGGCGGCCGTTTCGGGCCGTGCGCCTACGTCAATCCAGAAGGCAACATGCTCGCCCGCCTTTGCCGGGCAGCTTTGCTGAAAACTGAGCAACGGATCGGGATACCAGCCTTGGTAGTCGGTCTCGTAAGGCGTGGTGTCGACCACGTCGACGTGCCCGACGAGTGAAACCTCCACGTCGCCGAGGAACTCGGTCCCGCCCGCAACCGCCTTGAGCGGCGAGACGCTCACCTTGACTTGGTCGAGGTCGCGGGCGAACGGCATGACGGCGAGTTGCAGGCCTTCGCGTTCGTTCCTCGCCAAGGCAAGCTCGTAGTGATCGTCGAACCATCCGCGGAAGGGGAAGTCGCGGATCATGACCTTCTGCATCGGGCTGGCCAGGCCTACGGCGAACTCGGCCTGAGGCAGCTTGCTCAAGGTGCGGGCATAGGCCAGCGACCCATCCAGGGTAAGTTCCAGTTCGCGGATGGTCTCGGCGAGTTGTTCCCAAACCGCCGGCGTGTACGACGCGGTATCCTCGACAGTGCGGAAGGCTTGATCGAGCCGCTTGCGTGCCTCGGCCAATATCGTCTGAGCCTGTTCACGAGCCGTAGGTGGAAACAAAGGGAGGGCTTGCGTAGCCTGCTCGAAGTGATCGCGTAGGGGCTGGAGTCGGGGGGCCACCTCGGGTGATTCGAGGGCGTACCAAGTTCTGGCCCGCAGGTTACCCTGGCTGTCGCGCAGGGTCAGGACGATTCGGCGGGCGCGATCGTCCTGGACATCGTAAGTCACGACTCCGTCGGTGGGCACCGGTCCCTTGCGGGCAAACAGCTCCTTGCCGTCCCGATCCAGGCCCTGGATCTCGAAGTCGATGCCGACCGGTCTGGCAAGGGTCACCTTGTTGGGCCCCATGCCGACCCGGTGCACCTCGCTCAACCGGGCGGAACTTGTTTGCCGGCCACCGAAAACGACACGGCCAAAGCGGTCATGTGCGGTGAACGTTCCGCTCGTCGGCGACCAACTGCTTTTTTCGGCGGCTGGGGTGTTGCGGCAGAAGTTGGCGAACCATGTCTCGCCCGCCCTGGGGAAGGCTCGCTTCAACTCGGCAAACGGAATACCGACCACTGCCACCCAGCCGGCGGAGTCCTTGGCGGTTTGGATATCGAGCTTGCCGTCCCAGCTCTTGTCGCCGGCCCACGAATCGTAGACCGAGCCCGCCGAGTTGATCACGATCTGGAAGAAAGGCTTCGCCGCGTCGCCGGGGGCAAGCATGAACTCGACGCTGTCGTCGCGCCAGACGAAGCTGTCATGATCGGTGAACGCGGTGACGAGTTCCTCGGCCGGTCGGCCCTCGCAGCGGAACCCCATCCACAGGTTTTCCCGATCATAGTAGAGGTAAGCCCACGTGGGATGTTTGGCCATCCAGCGGCCGGTCAGCTCGAAGTAGCCGGTCAGCCGTGCGGCCTGTGTCCAGGGGGGTTTGGTCAGATCGGTCCCCGGCCGCGTGCCCCCCAGCAGCGGAATGCTGATTTCGTGGAGTGGCTCGGCATTTGATGCCGCCACGGCCATCCCGGGCGATCCGCCGCCGAACACCAAGGCCAAGGCGGGCAAGAGACTCGTGACCGTGAACCTCATGCTGAAGAACCGCTTTGGCGTGGTCATGATGGGAACCTCTTCACGAACGGGCTGCACCGACCGGGCATGTGACACACTCACAAGCTCCGGCAAGGAGGGCCGCGTTGTGGCGCACGTCACCGCGTCAAGAGCGAAAGCTCGGTGATCGTCATACAGACTGAGCTATCTATGCGCCGGCGGCGATCAGGGATAAGCTTGTCAAGGCGATCAGGAGCCGTGCCGGCGGAAGCCAGTGTATCGGAAAACCCGCATGGGAGCGAAACCGTGAAGACACATCGCATAGCCGTTGTGGGCTGCGGGGCCTTTGCCCGCATGGTGCATCTGCCCAACATCCAAGCCAACCCGCGAGCCGAGTTGGTGATGACCTGCGATCAGGATCACGGATTGGCGGAAGAGAGCCGAGCGACCTTTGGTGCCCGACGAGCGAGCGGTGATTGGCGCGAGGTGGTTGCCGCGGATGATGTTGACGTGATCGTGCTCGCCACGCATACCAACCTTCGGCGCGATCTGATCCTGCCGGCGTTGGCGGCCGGCAAGCCGGTGCTGGTCGAGAAGCCGCTGGCCAACTCGCAGGAGGAGATGATTGAGATCGTCCGCGAGGTTCGCCGCACGGGAGTGCCGGTCTGCGTGGGGCACAACCGGCGATCGAGCCCGGGCGTTCTGGATCTCAAGCGGCTGCTGGACAAAGCCATCCAGGAGGGCGGCACGCTTGTGCCGGCGGTCGACCGCAGCGCGGGCGGTAGGCGGACGGAGTTGCCCGAGGAGCGGCAGATCCAATTGCTGATAAGGGTCAACGATGATTGCCGGAGTTGGGTGGATTGGATCTACTGGGACCGCGAGGGCATTCTTTTCGCCGAGATGGTGCATTTCATCGACGTGGCGTTGTGGCTCAATCCCTCGCCGCCGGTACGGGTCTTTGCCGAGGGTTCCGCCCGGGGCAACTTCACGCTACTCATCCGTTTTCAGGACGGCTCGCTGACGACCATCCAGCAAGGTCTCGCGGGGCATTTTGACTACCCCAAGGAGCTGTTCGAGGTGACCACGCGGCACGTGACGCTGGCCCTGGACCATCATGTCGAGCTACGGCAGCGAGGTTTGGCGGATGAGCCTTTCCGCCGCGTGTACCCGTTCGGGCCAATCCCCGATGGGCAGAGCGGCGAGGGGATTGAGGGTTTCCACCAAGCTGTGACGCGGGCTCGAGAAGCAGCAGCGCTCCGCGGCGGACCACCCGCGTATATCTCTCCGGACAAGGGGCACGCTGCCCACCTCGATGGCTTCCTCGATTGTGTTGAGGGTCGAGGTCGCAATCCCTGCGACGTCGCTGACGCGGTGGTGGTCACGCGAATTGCCCTGAAGCTTCTTGACGCCATCCGCCTGGGCATGCCTTTGGCCGTCGGGCCGGAGGATTGGCACATCCCCGCGGGGTAACGAGGAAGCGAGCGCGTTCGTAGATGGGATCGAACGAACTTGTTCGTGGATGGGACCGAACGAACTTGTTCGTGGATACGTCGCGCACCTGAGCGTCGCTCACGCATCGAGCGTTCACTACCGCGAAGCGGCAAGCCGATAGCAGAGTTTCGCTCGCGGTTGTGCGTTTGTCCCGGTTGCTCACTTGCTTACGCGCTGCTTTGCTCACCCTCTCACCTGGAATAGCAGCCGGGGGTTGTGCACCGAGGATTGTGCACCTGGGGTTATACACCGAAGATTGTTAACCGAAGGTTGTTAACCGGGGGTTGTGCACCGGGGGTTGCTGACCGAGTGTTGTTAACCGAGTGTTGTCGCCCCTGGCTCCTTGCCAGCGGGTCTCCATTGGCGGTAGACTTCGCATCGCGATGTCCGTTCCGTTGAGGGCGGCGCCGCGGGAGCATACACGCATGATTGCGGCCCGAACCATTGTGCCGATCGCCCTTGTGATCCTGTCCCTCTTGTCGGGCTGTGGCGCACCAACGCACCCATCGGCAGCCAGGGAGCCAGCCATGATCTACGAAGTCCATCGTCTGACCGAGCCCATGACCATCGACGCCAACTGGGACAAGCCGTTCTGGCAAGGCATCGAACCGCTGACTTTGGGCTACCACATGGGTGAGATGCCCGCCCACCTGCCCAAGACGCAAGCCAAGTTGCTCTACGACGATGAGGCCATTTATGTGATCTTTCGGGTCGAGGACCGGTACGTGCGAGCCGTTGCCGAGCGGCATCAGGGTCTGGTCTGCCGCGACAGTTGCGCCGAGTTTTTCTTTGCCCCGGGTGACGACGTGAGCCAGGGCTACTTCAACCTGGAGATGAACTGCGGCGGAACCATGCTGTACCACTTCCAGGTGATCCCGCGGAAGGACCAGGTCCACATCAAGGAGAGCGATCTGGCCCGCGTCGTGGTAGCCCACACCATGCCCCGCACTGTCGAGCCGGAGATCGCGGCCCCAACCACCTGGGTGATCGAGTACCGCCTGCCGACGGACACGTTGGGTGACTACCATCCCAACCCGGTCCGCCCCGCACCCGGCGTTACCTGGCGGGCGAACTTCTTCAAGTGCGCGGACGCCACCTCGCACCCGCACTGGCTGACTTGGTCGTTCGTAGACCGCCCGCGTCCCGACTTCCACGTGCCTGAGTACTTCGGCACGCTGCGATTCAAATAATCCAAGAGGCACCGCCACAATGAGTCAGGGCTGATCCCAGCGGACGTGCAGCTCGTGGGGGACGTGGAGCAGATCCAGCACGCGGCCGACAACGAAGTCGACCAGGTCGGTGACGGTCTGCGGGCGGAGGTAGAAGCCAGGAACGGCAGGGCAAATAATGGCCCCGGCTCGCTGGAGGCGGAGCATGTTCTCCAGGTCGATTCCGCTAAGGGGCATTTCGCGGTGGACGAGGACCAGTCGGCGAGCCTCCTTGAGGGTCACATGGGCCGCACGGACGACGAGGTTGTCCCCGGCGCCGGAAGCCACGGCCCCGAGCGTGTTGCTGCTGCAGGGGCAGATGACCATGCCGTCGGTGAGAAAGGAGCCGCTCGCCAGCCGGCAGCCGACGTCGCGGTAGTCGTACAGGGTCACTCGCTCGGCAGGCCGGCCCAGCAGAGTCTCGACGTCGAGTTGCTGGATATCGCACTCCTCGGCCAGCAGCCGCCGACCATGTGGGGACACCACCAAGTGCACGGCGACGCCGGCCCGCTCCAGGCAATCGATCAGGCGAAGCGCGTAGGGCCCGCCGCTTGCTCCGGTAACGGCCACGATCATCTGCCTCGTATCAGCCATGTATCAGCACGCCATCTGGGTTCGCCGGGACCACGGACACTGCCGACACCGCCCGTGGTGTTGCGATCAAGGAGGTACGACCATATTCGCCAGGCGCCGCCCGGCCTCTATTGCCCAGGGAGAATCCGAGTGGAGTCGGACCACCTCCTCGAACACGGTGACGGCCTCGGTCGAGCGATTGTCCTCCCGGTAGGCCATACCCAACTCGTAGCGAGCTTGTGGGAGTGCATCGCTGTGGGCATCTCCCTTGAGCTCTTCGACGCAAGCTTTCAACGCTTCAATCCGCCGGCTGTCTGACGGATCGGTGGCGGCGATCAACACGTCCAGATTGTCTCTCAGGGCGGTGAGCGGATACTTCTGGTTGATCTCGGCCCGCAATTGCCGCAGGTTCGTCCGGTACATGGGATGGCGGGGATCGAAACTCAGCAGGCGGCGCAGGGCTCGGTCGTCCTGCTGGGGATCACGGTTATTGACGATGAGATGATGGAGTTTGGCAGCCTCGATGGCCACCGCGGCGGGATCGACGTCCAACGATCCCGGGACCGGCCGCGTGCCGAACAGGGTTCGCCAGCTTTTGGGAGGCTCCTGTGCGGCATTGGGGCCCTCGGCCTGTGCCGCACGGGCCGATACACCCTCGAGCAAAGCCACCGCTGAGTCCATCCGCCCTGTGCGAGCATCAAGCATCGCCAGACGCAGGGCGGCGTAACCCCAGAACCCAGACCGAACAAACCGCTCGTGCAGATCCTGCCAGACGGAACGCGAGGCCTCGGCGGGGAAGTCTTTGTAGAAACCAAGACGCCAATCGCGACGAAAGAGTCCGTAATCGACCCGCATGTCAATGGCCCGCCCCCGGATGTACAGGGCATTGGGGACATACCGGCTGCCGGGAAAATGCGATAGAAAGGCATCACAGGCGGATACCACTTCCTGTCTTTGATCGGCGACTTCGGTGGTGAGCCGGAGCTGCCACTCGAGGGCGACCTGCTCCTCGGCTGCCCGCAGGGCGACCGGGGAACCCTCCGGATCCTCGACGCGCATTCGAGCAAGCTGACGAATGGCCGCCGCGGCATCCAAACCCGCCACCAAATGGGTCTTCGACGTCGGGCCGAAATCCGCCTCCAGCAAACGGTAGTAGAGCTCGTCCCGTCCGACCTTGACCTCGAAGAGGACGATCGGCACGACGAACATGACCGCCAGGAGCGGCGCGATGGCGCCCGGCCGATAGTTGACCATCCAGGCAAGCAACAACACCACGGCGATAAGCAGACAGGCTGCCACGATGGCCAGAACCCAGGGCACATAGAGCCTGGCCAGATCGGCAGGGGGCAAGGTCATCGCCGTGGTGGCGTTGCGCGTAGCGAAAGCGTAATAGGCCAGCAAAGGCAACATCGCCACCAAGGCGGTCGCGTAATGAAACGAGAACCGCAGCACCCGCAACCGAACGAGAAGGCAGCACAAGGTCGTGGTGATCGCCAGCCAGGGCAACACGGCAACGAAGCCGACGATCGTGGTGAAGATCAGCGAATAGGGAAAGCGATAGAGCATCGCGACCAGGATGGGGACAGCGGTGAGGGCGGCCAATACCAGCCCCATGATGACCATCATCCAGGGCACCTGATCCGCGGGGATAGGGTACAAGAGGTAATCGATGAGGGTAAGCTGCTCAGGGCGTGTCGGATCGAAGGCCCGCCACCAGTCTTCCCAGTATTTATCGAAGGGGACGGCCACCCATCGCCCGGTGCGCAACCAGAAGGTGAAGGCCCCCAGCGCCACGAAGACCAGGGCGTTCACCAGCAGGAGAATGACGGCCCGCCAGCGATACTTAGACCCGCTCCACTGCCAGACCTCGATGGAGCGTTCCTGGGTGGGTGCCCGACCCGGAGTCGGGCGTATGCCCAGCAACCAGCCGAGCAGACGAACGGGCCGCGCTGCGACCCTTCTGGCGGGTTTGGGGAGACGGGCCATCAAGGGTTTCGTCCGACTCGTTCCCGCGAGGCCTTGCGCGCGACGTACACCGTCACGATGCCGCAGGTGCGCGGGCAAACAGCCACCTCGGAGAATCCCGCCGACGCCAGCGCCGACCGGATGGCTTCACTTCCGGAGAAGCTTAACACCGATCGGGGCAAATAGCGATATGCCCCGCTGCGGTCGCGGCTGACCAGACGCGCGAAGGTCGGCATGACACGGTTGAAGTACAGCAGGTACACAGACCGCAGCCATCGGCGAGTGGGAATCGAGAACTCGATGATGACGACGCGGCCGCCGGGCATCAGCACGCGATGCATCTCGTTCAAGCCGGTACCGAGATTCTCGAAATTGCGGATCCCGAACGCACAGGTCACCAGTGATACCGCGGAATCGGCGACAGGCAAACGCAGGGCATCACCGCAGGCGAAGCTCCCGCCGAGCACCGGCCGGCCCACCGCCTGCCCCAGCATCAAGGGCGCGAAATCCAGGCCCAGGATCCGGGCAGGCCTGATCGGCGCCCCGGCAAAGGCTCGAACCACGTCGCCCGTCCCGCAGGCAACATCGAGCATAATGTCCTCAGGCCGCACCTCAGCCAAACGTACCATCTCCCGCCGCCAGTAGGCGTCGCGGCCGACGCTCGCCAGGCGGTTCACCCGCTCATAGGTCGGGGCAATGGCATCGAACATATGCCGAACGCGGATCGCCTTGTCAGCCTGCCCATGCGGTGAGCGAAGACGGTCCGCATCCCACACGACAGGCGCGTCCGACGGATCGTTTCCGGCCCGAAACATAGGGGGACATTGTACCCGGGTTGGCCCGCAGGCCGCCATCCGTTAACATGGGGGGTTCCGTAGGCAATGCGGGACGGGCCACGCCGCCAAGTGCACGTCCCCCTGAAGAAAACGAAGAAAGGACCGATGGAGATGGATCAGAACAGTGCAGTAACGCGACGAAGTTTCCTCAAGGCGACCGGTGCGGCAGCGGCGGGCATGATGGCTTGGACGGCACGAAGCCGGGCCCAGGTCGCGGGCGCCAACAGCCGACTCAATGTGGCGTTCATCGGGTGCGGCGGCATGGCTGGCGGGCACCTGGGCTCGCTGCTTGGCATGCGCGAGCAGGAGAACCTCGGCTTCCTGGCGGTCTGCGACGTCTACGAAACGCGGGCCAAGGGCTTCCATGACAAAATCAAGGCCGCCGGCGGCGAGCCGCGATTACTCCGCGACTACCGCGAGGTGCTGGCTATCAAAGACCTCGACTACGTCGTCATTGCCACGCCCGAGCACTCCCACGCACACATCACCCTCGACGCACTCGACGCGGGCAAGCACGTCTACTGTGAGAAGCCCGTCACGCATACCATCCCCGAAGCCCAGGCGGTCCTCGCCAAGGCCCGGCAAACAAAACTCAAAGTCCAGGTCGGCGTCCAAGGCATGAGCGACGACAGCTACGCCGCCGCCTACGACGCCATCCGCGAGGGCAAGATCGGACCGGTCATCCAGGCCCAGATCGACTACGTCCGCTGGCATACCCTCGAAGAGGGGCCGTGGCGAGGCGGGAACATCGACCCGGCCATGCCCAAACCCGCGGACCTCGATTGGGATACCTGGCTCAAGCCCGCCCCGCAACACGCCTGGGACGCCCGGCGCTACTTCCACTGGCGAAACTATCGCGACTACTCCGGGGGCATCGGCACCGACCTGTTCGTGCATCGCATCACCCGACTCATCCGCTCGCTGGGGCTGAGTATGCCCTCACGCGTCGCGGGCATGGGCGGCATATACCTCTGGCCGGACGGCCGCGACCTGCCCGACAACTTCGAAATGCTGGCAGAATACCCGGCCGTCGAGGGCGTCACGCCCGGCCTCACCGTCCACGTCCTGGGCACCATGGCCAACGACAGACACAACGATCACTGCATCCGCGGCCAGAAGGGCACGCTCACCTTCACCGGGGATGGCTGGCGAATCGTCGAGCAGGGCAAACCCGAAGACCAGCCCGCCCACGTATTCAAGCGGACCGGCGCGGAAGACATCGGCTTGCACCACAAGAACCATCACGAGGCCATCCGCCACAATAAACCGCTCAACTGTCCGCCCGAGCTCGGGCTCTTCGGCCTGGCCCCCGTGGTCATGGCCAACGAGTCATGGTTCACGCGCAAGATGATCCTCTGGGATGAGCGAAACCAGAAGATGACCCCGGCCTAAGCGCCGTGACCAACTGAGCTGGGTGTGCCTCGTTGTCCGCCCGGCTCCTGGGGCAGAATGGCGAATGCCCAAAGCCCAATGGCCAATCAATACCTAAGCCAGAAAGCCCAACTCCGGCTGCGGCAGGGAGCGTTCGGGATTCGGCATTCGGACTTGATTGGCCATTGGTGCTTCGCCATGGGTCATCGGGCTCGCGGATAGCCAGTTGCGCACTATTGAACCCTCCAGTTGCATGAAACAAGGCACCACGGAGGCACGGCGAGCACGGAGAAGGGCGCTTCTTGATGACCGACCAACAAGACCACGACTGCACCTCTGGTGAGATCCCGAGATCCCCTGGTTCTCGACAGAATCGTCAGTCTACTCCGTGTCCCCCGCGCCTCTGTGGTGATGGATTCTGCAACGCTGGGGTGAACTCGTCGGCAATGAGACAAGGTCTGCTCATTGACGGCGCGACCCAATCAACTTGTTGACGGCAGGACCCCATCGATGATGTCGCACACTCCGGCGCGGGTCCGCCCGGCTCATCTTGCCCCCGCGTCACCGGGGCGGTACGCTCACGGATGCCGGAGCAACGTGTGCAAGAACGTCAAGCGGAGCCGCGTCCGCAACGGGGCGACGGCTCTGACAGGCCAGAATCGCTTCCCCAAGGTCGCGGTTTTGACTTGGCTAGCACGTCCTCACACATGTATCGAGAAAAGGCTTCCGCGCACAAGGAGAACCATTCGATGATTCTGCCCCCCCTGCTGCTTCTGGCCCTGACAGGTAGTTCCGCGACCGCCCTGCCCGCCGACCGATACTTCACCATCACCGTGGTGGACGAAGCGACTGGGCGCGGCGTGCCCATGGTCGAGCTGACCACAACCAACAGTGTTCGCTACTACACAGACAGTAACGGGATCGTGGCCTACCACGAGCCTGGCCTGATGGGCCAGCGAGTCCACTTCCAGGTCAAGAGCCACGGCTACGAGTTCCCCAAGGACGGGTTCGGCTATGCGGGGCGAGCGCTGGACGTCGTCGAGGGCGGCAGCGCGACTCTCAAGATCAAGCGAGTCAACATTGCCGAGCGTTTGTACCGCATCACCGGGCAGGGCATCTACCGAGACACAATCCTCGTCGGCGGCGTCCCCCCCACTCCCAGCCCGGTCATCAACGGCCTGGTCATGGGCCAGGACAGCGTCCAAAACGCGGTGTATCGCGGGAAGCTCTGGTGGTTCTGGGGCGACACCGGTAAGCCGGACTACCCGCTGGGCAATTTTCACATGAGCGGAGCGACCTCTCCTCTGCCCGACCAAGGGGCGCTGGATCCTGACCGGGGCGTGGCCCTGTCCTACTTCGTGCGTGAGGGCGGCTTTGCCAAGGAGATGGCCCCGCGGCCGGAGCCCGGCCCGGTGTGGCTGGACGGCTTGGTAGTCCTGCCCGACGAGACCGGGCAGGAACGACTCTATGCCGCCTATACGCGCGTGAACCCGCAGATGGAGGCCCTCGAACGAGGCATCATGCGCTTCAACGACGATCGGGAAATCTTCGAGAAAGTAGTCGAGACCGATCTGAAGGCCTCAGTCCATCCGGGTGGACATCCCTTCATCCACACCGACGGCGACCAACGGCACATCTACTTCCCCCATCCATTCCCGTATGTGCGCGTCGAAGCTGAGGTCAGCGCCCTTCTCGACCTGAGCCGGTACGAGGCCTACACCTGCCTTCGCGACGGCTCCAGCCTGGACTCGCCGCAAATCGACCGCGGCCCGGACGGCGAGGTCCGTTACGCGTGGCGACGAAACACGCCGCCCATCGAACCCAAGAGGCAAGAGGAACTCATCAAGGCCGGCGAGCTCAAAGAGGACGAGGTACTCCTCCAGTTGCGCGACGTGGACACGGGCAAGGCGGTCGCCCCACACAGCGGCTGCGTCTACTACAACGCGCATCGCGGGCGGTGGATCACCATCCGCAGCGAGATCATGGGCTCGTCCATGCTGGGCGAGATCTGGTACGCCGAGGCGGACACACCGGTCGGCCCGTGGGTCTACGCTCGCAAGATCGTCACCCACGAGAAGTACAGCTTCTATAACCCCAAGCAACATCCGGTCTACGACCGCGAGGGCGGCCGCATTATCTACTTCGAGGGCACGTATACGGAGTTTGTCTCCGGTGCCCCAGAGAGAACCCCGCGCTACGACTACAACCAGATCATGTACAGACTCGACCTCGACGACCCGCGAATGGTACTGCCGGTGCCTGTGTACGGACTCGGCAAGGACGAGGCGGGATTGTTCCGTACGCGAGCAAGCCTGCCGGCCAATCACCGCGAACGAAGCGTGCCGTTCTTCGCCCCTGATCGCCCGGCCGAGGGCTTGGTACCGGTATTCGAGGTACGCAGCGTCGACGGCGCAACCGAACTACGCGTCGGCCCCGACACCTCCGGGCAACTACTCTTCTACGCCCTGCCCGCCGACACTGCGGAACCGCCGGCCACCGCCGTCCCTCTTCATGTGTTCGTGGACAACGCCGGCAGCCGCCGTGAGTACCATGTGGAACAATCGAATGCCTCGACCGGCCTGACTCGGCAGGACAAACCCCTGTGCCTCGTGTGGCGCAGCCCAACGCGGCTGAGATGGGAGTGACCATGAACCTCGCGAATCTGACCCGTCGTCAACTTCTTGCGGACACCGCTCGCACCGTGGCGGGCGCCGCCGCCGTGAGCACACTGACCGCCGCCTCGATGGCTCGCGCCGCGTCGGCCAACGAGCGGCTGGTCATCGGTATGATGGGCACCGGCGGCCGGGGGCAGTGGCTGCTGCGCGAAGAGCTGGCCACCCAATGGCCCGACGTCGACATTGCCTACCTCTGCGATGTGGACGCCAAACGGCTCCATGCCGCCATGGGCATCGTCGAGAAGGCCGGCCGACCCGCGCCCACGCCCGTCAAGGATTTCCGGGCCATCCTCGACGACAAGAAGGTGGATGCCCTGTTCGTGGTCACGCCCGACCACTGGCACGCCTTGCCGGCCATCCTCGCCTGCCAGGCGGGTAAGGACGTGTTCCTCGAGAAACCCGCCGCCCACAACGCATGGGAAGGACGCAAGATCGTCGAGGCCGCCCGCAAGTACCAAAGGGTGGTCCAGCTCGGCACCCAAACCCGCAGCGGCACCTACACTCATGAGGCGGTCGAGTTCCTCCGGGCCGGTCGCATCGGCGATATCCACATGGCCCGCGTCTATAACATGGTGCGCCGCCCGCCCATCGATCCCCAACCCGACGGCCCCGCACCCGAAAACGTCGACTACGACCTGTGGACCGGGCCCGCGCCACTGAGACCTTTCAACCCCAACCGCTTCCATTACCACTGGCATTGGTGCTGGGACTTCTCCGGCGGCGACATCATCAATGACGGCGTCCATCAGATCGACGCCGCCCGCATGCTCATCGGCCGCGACTACCCCAACGCTGTCACCAGCACCGGCGGCAAGCTGGCGTATCAGGACGCGGCCCAAACACCCGACACCCAGATCGCGGTGTGGGAGTTCGATAACCTGATGATGGTCTTCGAGCTGGCCCTCTGGGCCCCACATATGCAGAAAACGCCGTGGGACTACCGCGACACCGACGGATTCCCCAACTGGCAGTTCAACGCCACCAAGATCGAGGTGCACGGCACCAAAGGACTGATGTACTTCAGCCGGCACGGCGGCGGCTGGCAGGCCTGGAACCCTGACGGGAAGGAGATCGCCAACGGCCCCGGTCGGCACCCGCATCACCCGCACCTGGCCAACTTCTTCGAGTGCGTCCGCACCCGCCGGCGACCCAACGCCGACATCGAGGAGGGCCACCGCTCGACCCTGCTCTGCCAGATGGCCAACATCTCGTACCGTCTCGGCGGGCGAAAACTCATCGTCGACGGCAACACCGAGTCTTTCGCCAACGATCCCGAGGCCAACGCCATGCTCAAACGCCCCGGCCGTCCGCCCTGGATCATCCCAGAAAACGTGTGACGGAAAAGTGCCGTTCCGCGCTGGCCGCTCAACGCCGCGCATAACGGGGCCAACAACCGCTCCGTTCACAGCCAGCAGATTGCGTCCGATGGACGGCCGGTCATCGGTAGGTGCGCAGCACGCCGATCACCACTCCCTGGATCTGCACGTCGTCCGCGTAGATGGGCTCGTAGGCCGGGTTGGCCGGCTGGAGCCGGATGCGATCCTTCTCCCGGTAGAAGGTCTTGAGCGTCGCCTCGCCGTCTGGCAGGAGAGCGACGACCGTCTCCCCGTTGCGGGCGGTATCCCGCGGCGAGACCACGACCAGATCGCCGTCCTGAATATGCTCATCGATCATGCTGTCGCCGCGGACCTTGAGCACGAACGGTGCCGGCCGGGTCGCAAAAAGATCCTCCAAATCGATGGTTTCCGGATTCTCGATGGCCTCGATCGGGGCGCCGGCGGCGATGTGCCCGACAAGCCGAAGGCTGCCGCCCGAATCATCCGGAAACCGCGCTCGGGAGGTAAGCTCCAAAGAGCGAGCCCGATGCCTGGAACGTCGCAGGAGACCTTTCTTTTCGAGCGCGGCGACGTGCTCGAACACGGTCACCTTGCTGACGCCGAGGACGTCGGCCAGCTCCTGCATCGTCGGTGAATAGCCATGCTTGCGCTGGAGGTCGCGGATAAGGGTAAGGACACGCATCTGCTTGGGGGTCAAGCGGTGGAATGGCCGTTCGGATCGTTGCGTCATGGCGTGTCTCCTCCAGGGCGACGGCGCGGCAGGCTTCGAGTCCGCCGGGGTCGACGATCACCAGCGGCCAGCCCCCTTCCGCGGGGGGAACCGCCGCTGCCGCTTCACTTCGCCCGCCGACTCGCAAGGCCGCCGCCAACCTGGCCAGCAATGCACTCTCCCGGTTCGGCCGCCCGGCCTCCACAGGAGCCCTCAGATAGTCGCCCCCGGGTCCGACCACGCACAGAGGTAATGCTTCCTGTTCGGCGCGGCCAACCATGCGAATCGCCTCCCTGCTTCGTCTTTGAAACCCTGGCTCGTCGAACAGCAAGCATTCAACGGCCCGTGCGACCCGCAACTCCTGCGAGTTGGCCTGGCGGGCCGACCTTCCCTGGCGACAACCGCCGCAAGCCAACCGCGGCTCCACAACCGGCAGAACCGGCCGCCAGCCCGCGAGATCGCCCCCGGTGTTCATCTTCTGTACGGACATAGTATACCCTAACTTGTACCGAACGTCAAGTCCTTTTTCCAGTTCGGTCATGCAATTCTCGACCGGCGATCCCGGTGGACTCCGCCCACCCATATCTGGTGGTTGCGACACCGCCCCACCCCATGACTAGCGTATATCGGAAGTCGCCCGCGAACCGCTTGACCGGGCGTTCGGCGGGGTCGGCACCCCCGACATTATCGGAACCCCCGGCCGCACATGGCATCGGCGGGGTCTGTCGGCCATAATGGAACGCGGGATCAGGTCTGCTCTGACCAGGCAACACTTTCCCGCACAGGCCGGCACGTCGGCACGCCGACCGCGGACGAGGGGCAACCTATGCGACTGCCAACGCGACTCGCACCACTAGCTGCTCTCGCACTCTTTCTCATTCTTCATGCCACACTGCAACCAGCCTGCGCAGGCGAGCAATCGCCGAACAAAAGCCCCTCCGAGGAATCCACGGGAACCGGCCCGCTCATCGAGGGCATCGTCCTAAGCTTCAACGGGCAGGGCGTCTCGGGAGCTCGGATTCGCGTCGAGCGGGTGGATGCCGCCGCCGATGAACCGCCGATGGCTGAGGGACTCACCAACGCGACCGGCGACATCTCCATCCAGCTCCCGCAAGCCGTGGAAGGCCCGGTCCGCGTGCGAATCGAGAAGGAGGGTTTCGCCACCGCCATCGAGGAGGCCGATCTGACCGACCCCGGCAATCCGCCCTTCCTGGACGTCACCCTGGAGGGCACGGTCAGGCTGTCGGGCACGCTCACCGATCGTTCGACCGGCAAGCCTCTGGCCGGAACCACGGTGATCTGCGAAACGGGCGGTCGTCGGCTCACGGCGTCCACCGACGAGGACGGTCGGTATGTGTTTGAGCGGATGTACCTCGGACCCGCGACGCTGGCCCCGACGACAGACGGCTATGGCATGGAGAGGCACACATTGCAGGTGCAGCAGGACGTGGAGGGCTTCGAGCTGAGTGTTGCTCCCGAGTATCCGATCGAGTTGGTGATCGAGGACAACCTGGGCAAGCCCGCCGCGGACGCCACCGTCGAGGTGCTGGCCCTGCCTATGCATGAACGCCTGTCCGCGTCCACGGATTCCGCCGGCCGAGCGAAACTTCGCGGAGTTCCTTCAGACGCTCGTCAACTCCTTCTGCGGGTCAGCGGCGACCGCTACGTCCGCAGCCGCGAGTTCAGCAAAACGATCGATCTGCCCGGCCAGGCCTCGCCCACCGCGTCCGCGCCGGCGGCGATAACCCCGCGTGTTCTGGTTCGGCTCGCCGCTCGCATCGCCGGCCGTGTGACCTCCGAAGACGGACAACAACCCATCGTCGGTGTTCGCGTCATCGTCGGGCGGGAGCCGCGGGCGGATATGCCCATGACGTGGACCAATCTCGATGGAGCCTACGAACTGGCGGGCCTCGAACCCGGATTCAACGTCGTCTCATTTCAGCACTCGGCATGTGCGACGGAGATTCGCGAGTTACGCATGCCCGCCGGCGAGGTCACCCCGCTCGACGCCACACTGGCTCGCGGGAAGACCATCGGTGGCGTGGTACTCTCCGCCGACGGCCAACCGCTCAGTCATGTGGTCGTGTCGGCCGATTCCTGGCGGGGCCACCGCACTCTCGGGTTGCGGGTACTCACCGGCGACGACGGCCGCTTCGAGTTTCCCAACGCCCCGCCGGGTGAGGTCACCTTCGGCTTCGTCAAGGCGGGGTACGGCCCGCGAGTCGAGCAGATCCTCACCGCCGGAAAAGACGACCATCGCATCACCATTGAGGCATTCGCACCTGAAGACGAAACCCGCTCGCCGCAGGCGACCACCCGCCTCAAGATCGGCGACACGATGCCAGAGCTGACCTTGATCGACACCGACGGGCGGCGATACGAGTTGGCCGAGCTTCGCGGCAAGTACGTCTTCCTCGATTTCTGGGCGACTTGGTGCGCTCCCTGCCGGGCGGAGATCCCCAACATCCAGGCCCTGCACGCGGCCACTCGCGACCGGGCGGATTTCATGCTGATTGGCGTAAGCCTTGACGAGGATCGCCAAGCCTTGCGCGATGCCGTGAACCGACACAAGATGGCTTGGCCGCAGGTCTTCGGCCCGCGTTCCGGCGGCCACGAGGCCTTCGAGGCTCTCAACGGCGAGGGCATCCCCTACACCTGCCTCATCGGACCAGACGGCAAGCTTCTCGCCCAGGATCTACGCGGCCCCGGCCTCGTCGATGAGGTCAAGAAACAACTCGGCCCGCCGCCAACGCAGACCGACGGCAACAAGGATTAGGGCGCAACTCGCTGTCCGCTCGACTCCTGGGAACGAATACCGAATGCCCAAGGCCCAATGACCAATCAAGCCCGAATGACGAATGGCGAAGGTTCTTGCTCGCGGTCGCAGTCTCGGGTTTCGGGCTTCGTCATTGATTGGTCATTGGTGCTTGGTCATTGGTCATTTCGCCCGCGGGCAGCGAGTTACGCCCCAAGGATTCGTCCCCTATCGCGGGGCATGAGCCCGGTTGATACGCATGTTCGCCGTGTATCGGTGTTCTGTCACGGCCGCCGACGAGGCCTCAGCGAGCTTCAGACACCGCCAGGGCTCGGACATAATCAGAGATGCCGCGAAAGCCCTTGGCCCGGGCGGACTCTTCAATCAGCGTTCGCTCTTCCGGCGTCAGGCGGATGTTGATCTGTTCGGTGCGGCGGCCAGACGTGGCCGCGAGCGGTGGACTCTCGCCATCCTCGATCAGGGTGGCGACGCCCACCAACATGGCCTCGCGCGTGCTCGTCACGCACTCGTCCGGCGTCCGGCCGCTGCCCATCGCCAGGGGCATTTCCAGCCCACGGCCATAGTATTCGCCATCCTCGAACCGCAAGATCACCTGGTAGCCCGTGACGACCTCACGCGCCTGGCGGAGGATCGCTGCGGCGAACGGACGATCAATCCTCTTCTTCGCATTCTTTCTCAATCTTGCGGGCATACGCAGCCTTCACCTCTCCGCCATGCACCGGCACGACCAGGATTGGCCGGCCCGGTTTCCTGAACACGTGATTCAACCCGCGAACCCGACACAGCGTCCAGCCGTGCCGCTCCAGTAGCCCTCGCAGCACCGCGAACGGTACCCCGCCGGCCATACCAGCATGTCCTTCACGACACTTTAGGGTGCGTGCCTGACACAGATCGGCGCTACCTTGGGGGGCATCCACCAAACCGTGGCGGCTGGCGGGGATGGTAGGCGCCATCTTGTGCCACTGCTGCGTCCTTAGTGCCTCTCTCCCGGGACACACTGCTCACCGAGCAGTGCCACACGAACGAGATTTACCCTTGAAAAGAACATTCGCCCACGACCTTGGGGCCGTGACAATGACGGCGAGCCGCCGGGCATCGTCGATTCACCGCAGCCGTTCGCGGATCCATTCGGCCGCGGCTGCGAGAGCATCCGCAATGCCCTCCGCCTTCTTGCCGCCGGCCTGGGCAAGGTCCGGCTTACCGCCGCCGCGACCATCTATCGCCGGCACCACATGTCGGATCAACTCGCCCGCCTTGAGCCCCTTCTTCACGAGATCCTCGGTCATGGCGGCCACGAGCATGGGCTTGCCGTCGAGCGTCACCGCGAGGCAAACCGCGGCCGAACCAGCCTGTGTACGCAACCAGTCCGCAGCCTCACGCACCTGCTCGACCGGCGCCTCCGGCAATTCGCCAACGACCAGCGCCGTGCCGTTCACCCGCTCGGCTTTTTCGAGCATCTCCTGTCTGACGCCACTCAAGGCACCGGCGGTCTGGGCCGCCTGCTGCTTGCTCTGCTGCTTGACGAGCTGTTGCAGTTCGGCGATGAGGCCGCGCAGCGCGATGCGATCGCGGACGGGAATCTCGCACTCGCCGACCTGTTTCTGCAGGTCCGCCAAGCCGGCGGCGATCTGATCCGCCGGGCCGGCCTTGATCGCCGCCGCCTGGTCGAGCAGTCGCTTGCCAGCCTCGATCACTTGGGCCGCCCGCTCGCCGGTGATGCCCACCACCCGGCGGATGCCCTTGGCGACCGCCTCCTCCGCCGTCAGCACGAACGCCCCGATCTCGCCCGTGCGCCGCACGTGCGTCCCGCCGCAGAACTCCACGGGATGCTTCATCCACTCGGGGTTCTGAGGGTCGGCCAGCATCGCGTCGATGTCCGCACCGACGGACACCACGCGAACCATCTCCGGGTACTTCTCACCGAAGACCGCTCGCAGGCTATTGATTCGCCGCGCATCCCGCTCCGCCACTTCCTTGGTGTAGACCGGCCGATCCGCCTTGATCTGCTCGTTGCACAACGCCTCGATCCGCTCGAGCTCCTCGGCCGTCAAGGCCTTGTTGTGCGAGAAGTCGAACCGCGTCTTCTCCGGATCGACCAGTGAGCCCTTCTGATCTACCTTCCCCCCACCGCCCAACTCGAGCACCTCCCGCAACGACCAGTTCAGAATGTGCGTCGCGGTGTGATTGTGCATAGTGGGGACACGTGCCACGTCAACCTCAGCTACGGCAAGCTCCGAGTAAGCCCCTCCTTGGCGGTTGAGATGATCAGCAGCAGCCTCCGCCCGACTTCTGACATCATAGGGAATAAGTGACCACTGCTCCTCGGTTAAGCTTGAGAGCCCGCGACCAGAATAAGTTCCTCGCATCTCCGTTTGGGTCGGATCGAATCGCACGAGGAAACCTGAGACGCAGACCCCATATTGAACAATGCGCCCTTGGATCTCTTTAGTCTCCTGGACTTCAAACCTACCTGTTGATGTTGTGATCCAGCCGCGATCACCAATCTGTCCACCCTTTTCTGCGTAGAATGGAGTTTTTTCAAGAACCAGGAATCCGCTTTCCCCTTCGTAGATCGGCCCTCCAAAAACACCACGCGATTGAGAAGCCACGAATGGATCAACCGCGGAAGTCTCCGGCAAGTAACCGCCCAAGTCGCCGGGGCGGCCTGTAACGACAATGTGGATTAGCTTCGTCTCACACCGCCGAGTCTCGTACCCGACGAACGCTGTCTTCCACCCCACCGAGTCAAAATGCCACGCGGCGAGTTGAGAGCTCATGGTCTTGCCCGCTGCCCCTCTTGCCCGTTCGCGGGCCGCTTCCATCAGCCGTTCGTATTCGGCGGTATCCACGGTCATGCCGCGCTCGCGAGCCATCACCTCCGTCAGGTCGACCGGGAAGCCGTAGGTATCGTGGAGCTTAAAGGCATCCTCGCCACTGATGCTCGTGCTTGCGGCCTGTCTCGACCGCTCGGCGGCTTCCTCGAACAGGGCGATCCCGCGGTCGAGCGTCTTGATGAACGATTCCTCCTCGTCGCGGACCAGGTCGGCGACGCGCTCGGGTTTGTCCTTAAGTTCGGGGAACGCGTGCCCCATGGCCTCGACGACCACCGGCACCAACTTGCAGAGGAACGGTTCGTGCACGCCGAGGTACTGCCGCCCGTAGCGGACCGCCCGGCGAAGGATGCGCCGCAGGACGTACCCGCGCCCTTCGTTGCTCGGCACCGCCCCGTCGGTCAACGCAAACGTCAGGCAACGCACGTGATCGGCAATCACGCGGTAGGCGATGTCGACCATGACCTGATCCGCCGTCGACAAACGAGCCGCGGGCTTTAGCCCGCGCGGTGATTCGGACGCATGGAGCGTCTCCTCCGCTCGCGACACCGCGCGGGCTAAAGCCCGCGGCTCGTTGGCCAGCCGCCCCGTGTACGCCGCCGCACCGGTGACGCGGTGGATGCCCGCGAAGATCGGGGCGAACACGTCCGTGTCGTAGTTGCTGACCTGCCCGAGTCGGCCGGTTTCCATGCCGCGCAGGACGGCGCAGATGCGCTCGAAGCCCATGCCGGTGTCCACGTGCCGGGCCGGCAGGGGCGAAAGTGTGCCGTCGGAGCCGCGGTTGTACTGGATGAAGACCAGGTTCCAGATCTCCATCACCCGACAGTCGCCCGCGTTGACCAGCCCGCCGCCGCTCATATCCGGCGTCAGGTCGATGTGGATTTCGCTGCATGGGCCGCACGGGCCGGTGTCGCCCATCTCCCAGAAGTTGTCCTTCTTGTTGCCGGGGTGGATGTGCGTCGGGTCGATGTCGGTGATCGACGCCCACAGCTCGCGGGCCTCGGCGTCGGGTTCGAGCCCCTCCTTCTCATCGCCCTCGAAGTACGTCGCGTGCAGGCGTCGCTTGTCGATACCCCAGACTCCGGTGAGCAGTTCCCACGCCCAACTGATGGCCTCCTTCTTGAAATAATCGCCGAACGACCAGTTGCCCAGCATCTCGAAGAAGGTGTGGTGGTAAGTATCGTGCCCGACGTCGTCGAGGTCGTTGTGCTTGCCGCCGGCCCGGATGCACTTCTGCGTGTCCGCCGCCCGCTTGTACGGCCGCGTGCCCAGCCCCAAAAACACGTCCTTGAACTGGTTCATCCCCGCGTTGGCAAACATCAACGTCGGGTCGTCCAGCGGGACCACCGGCGACGAGGGCACAAAGGTATGCCCCTTGCCCTTGAAGAACTCGATGAACTCGTCGCGGATCCGATCAGCGCTCTTCATACTCATGCGGCCATCCCGTGAATCAGGGCCTTTCAGCGTCCTCGTCTGCCGGGACTTTCCCGGCGGTTCGTGAATTCGTTATTGTATAGCAGGGCGAGGGACCGGCCAAAACCGCGTGCGGGCTTCGCGAGCCCCCGGCCACACCCCGGTTGGATGCCTTCTCTCCTCGCGGAGAAGAAGCTTGGAAAGGAGTCGGCGTGTCACCGGCGGAATGTCTGGCGTTGCTCCAGCTCCCCGAGGCGGCTTCGGTCGACCAGATCAAGGCAGCCTATCGGCAACTCGCCCAGCGCCTCCACCCCGACAAGCAGCGGGGCGACGCCCAAGCCCAGCGCCAGTTCGCCGCCATTTCCTCCGCCTACCGCAGCCTCATGCAGGCTGCCCGAGCAGTCGAGCAGAACCGCAAGATCGGCGTCTGCGTTCACTGTGCGGACTTCGGCGAGGTGGTCATCGGGCTCGACGGCCGGGCCCGGTGCACTCGCTGTATCTTCCGGCCCGAGGGCGGCCGACTCCTGCCCATGCCCATCCTCGACGTCGCCCGATGCCTGGGCACGGTGATTCTGCTGAGCGCCGCCCTGGTCTGCCTGATCGCCGCACTGCGAGCCGTGGATGCAACCCGATCCTTCCAACTCGCCGCCGCTGCGTTCGGCTCCGGTCTACTCGGGCTGGCAGCCCTCGCCTGCACCACCCTGCGCATCGTTCACTGCCTCAGTGACCGCGAAAAACGCCTGCGGCAAAGCTACCGGACCACCGAGCTCGAAGCTGACGCCGCCCTTCGCGAGCATCAAGACCGCCAGCCTTCCTCCCAATAAAAAACGCCCGACGGGCCTAAGACCCGCCGGGCGTTTATGTATATCAAGCAACAGTGTGAACCGCCGAGCGCCGAATCGCTCCGGACACAACGGAAACCGACCCGCGAGGGCCGACCCGCTGAGAACGCGCTGACGATCTCGGCTGATGGTTGTTATGAACCCGGCTACCCGCCTACAGGCGGGACCGGACTCGCCACCGGCCGTCTAGGTTATCCCCTAGAAAGGAGGTGATCCAGCCGCAGGTTCCCCTACGGCTACCTTGTTACGACTTAGTCCCAGTCACCAGGCTTTCCGTCGGCACTGCCGAATCGCAGCGACTTCGGGAACTCCCAGCTTCCATGACTTGACGGGCGGTGTGTACAAGGCTCAGGAACACATTCACCGCGCCATGGCTGATGCGCGATTACTAGCGATTCCAACTTCATGGGGTCGAATTGCAGACCCCAATCCGAACTGAGGGGTGTTTTCTGCGATTTGCTCCACCTCACGGTCTTGCTTCGCTCTGTACCACCCCATTGTAGCACGTGTGACACCCTGGGCATAAAGGCCATGATGACTTGACGTCGTCCCCACCTTCCTCCGGCTTAACGCCGGCAGTCTCGCTAGAGTTCCCGGCTTGACCCGCTGGCAACTAGCGACAAGGGTTTCGCTCGTTAAGGGACTTAACCCGACACTTCACAGCACGAGCTGACGACAGCCATGCAGCACCTGTACACGTTTCACCCGAAGGCAGCCGGCTCGAGTTTCCTCGACGGCATCCGTGCATGTCAAACCCAGGTAAGGTTCTGCGCGTTGCTTCGAATTGATCCACATGCTCCACCGCTTGTGTGAGCCCCCGTCAATTCCTTTGAGTTTTAGCCTTGCGGCCGTACTCCCCAGGCGGCGCACTTAACGCTTTTGTTTCGGCTCGAAAATCGTCAGAGACTCTCGAACCTAGTGCGCATCGTTTACAGCGTAGACTACCGGGGTATCTAATCCCGTTTGCTCCCTACGCTTTCGCGTCTCAGCGTCAGGACAGGCCCAGTCACCCGCTTTCGCCACAGGCGTTCCCTTAGATATCTACGCATTTCACCGCTCCACCTAAGGTTCCAGTGACCCCTACCTGCCTCAAGAACGGCAGTATACCAAGCAATTCCCGGGTTGAAGCCGGGGCTTTCACAAAGTACTTACCGTTCCGCCTACACGCGCTTTAAGCCCAGTAATTCCGAACAACGCTCGGGGCCTCCGTCTTACCGCGGCTGCTGGCACGGAGTTAGCCGCCCCTTTCGTATGCGGGTCAACTCAGAGACGTATTAGGTCCCCTTGCTTCCTAGCATACCATTAGAGTTTACATCCCGAAAGACTTCGTCCTCCACGCGGCGTCGCTCCGTCAGGCTTTCGCCCATTGCGGAATATTCGTTGCTGCAGCCACCCGTAGGTGTCCGGGCAGTGTCTCAGTCCCGATGTGGCCGGTCGCGCTCTCACGCCGGCTACCCGTCATCGCCTTGGTGAGCCGTTACCTCACCAACTAGCTGATAGGACATGGGCCGATCTCATGCCGACAGGCCCCGAAAGGTCCCCATCGTTTGATCTGGAAGCCATGCGACCCCCAGATGTCATCAGGTATTAATGGCACTTTCGCTAAAGCCCCTTGCGGGGCGCCGCTATCCCTGTGCACAAGGTACGTTACCCATGCGTTACTCACCCGTTCGCCACTGAACGTCTCAAGTATTGCTACCAAAAACGTCCCGTACGACTTGCATGCCTTAGCCACGCCGCCAGCGTTCGTTCTGAGCCAGGATCAAACTCTTCACTTTATATCGATGCAACAGCCGGCTCGTGAAACAGCCCCGAAGAGCCACTCCCCGATCCGCCTGCACGCTTCGAAGGAAGTCCACACACCTGGCCGGCCAACCTGCCTGGCATTGCAGGCCGGCCGACTGGCTTGAGGTCGGAACGAGTTGTGTGTGGTCGCTCGCTCCGCCTCGCGTTCTCACGGCGGTCTTTCACACTGTTGACTTGTCAAAGAACATCGCCGGCCTGCGGCCGACTGCACTCCAGCCCCGGAAGCCCGTTTCAGGCCTCCTTAACCGGAGCCCCATAGTCTAATCGACCTGGAACCGTTGTCAACCCTCTTTTCCCACATTTTCCAGATCGCGTTGCAGATTTTTTTTCCGACCACCGATGACCCCGTTCCTCAAGGTGTCGGCCCACCGGTCTCCCCTGGGCCGCTCGCCGCGCAAAAGTAAGCCGGTCGAGTTTATCTTGCCACGGGCCGATCATCTGGCAGTTCAGTCAACCCGCCGGGTGTCCCCGTCCGGGCACCGCCAGCAGCCGCGCGACAAGGAAAAAACCAACCGGTTTCCCCAAAAGCACGGTCAATGGTCTGATAGCAATATACAAGCCTTTTGCACCCGAGTCAAGCCGGCTTCACCCAATCGCTGAACGTTCACAAACCGCGTCTACAAAACAAGTTAAGACAACTCGGAGCCAACTGCGCTAACCGAAATCCCAGTTTTCACCCGGACCGGTCGGCCACCCAAACACATTGCGGCAGGGAGAATCCCCCTTTCTCTGTTCACGAATGGTCCCGGTTCGAGTAGCTTACCCGCCTGCCACGGATGACCATCGGGCACCCGCGGCAGACGAGGGCAGACTATCGTCCATCCCCGATGCGTGGGAGCCAAGCCCGCTATGCCATCCGCCAACCCAGCGAACAACCCGCGTCGGCCTTCGGTTCTGCGGGCGAGGATTGTCCGCCTCGCGACGGCTCCAAGGCTCTCGCTCTGGTGCGGGTTCGCAGCCGTTCTCCTCATGATGCCCTCGCTCTGGGCGGGCTGGCTGGCTGACGACTACCTCCACAGGCTCATGCTCCTCGGGTCACACCACCTGACCGATCTGCCTGCCTCGCTCTTCGGCCTGTTCAACTTCATGGACGGCGACCCGGCTCGCACACACCGCTTGATGGATGCCGGGATCATACCCTGGTGGACACTGCCGGAAGCCCGTGTCGCGTTCTGGAGACCAGTTACTGGCTTCAGCCATTGGATAGATTACAGATGGTGGCCGAACTCCGCCTTGCTTATGCACGCCCACAGCCTGCTGTATCTGGGCCTGCTGGCTGCCGCGGTCACGATTCTCTATCGACGCATCATGGGCTGGGGACTCGCCGCCGGACTGGCCGCCCTGTTCTATGCCCTCGACGACGCTCGCGTCATACCGGCCGGCTTCCTGGCCAACCGCAACGCCCTGCTGGCCACTCTGTTCGGCACGCTCGCCCTGATCGCCCACGACTGGTGGCGACGCGCGGGTTGGCGACACGGATCGGCTGTCGGCCCGGCGCTTCTGCTCTTGAGCCTCTGGTCGGGCGAGATGGGAGCGGCCACAGTCGGTTACCTCGTGGCATACGCTCTGTGCATGGATCCCGCCCGCCCGCGGCAAGCCTGGGCCGCCCTGATACCCTACGCCATCATCCTGATCGGCTGGCGGATTCTGTGGTCGGGCTTGGGTTACGGCGTTTACGGTATCGGACTGTACATCGATCCCGCACACGAGCCGTTACGCTTCGCCGCCGCCCTTCTCGATCGAATACCGTTTCTGCTGATCGGGCAGTTTGCGTTTCCCCCTGCGGACCTATACGGCATGCTCTATGGCCCTGACAGGGCAATCTACGCGGGGGTGGCCATATTGCTGATCGTTGGAGCCGCCGCGATCATGCTGCCCGCCCTGCGTCGGGACCCTGCCGCCCGGTTTTGGGCTGTGGGTACGGCCCTCGCTCTGCTTCCCGCCGCGACCACCTGGCCCTCTGACAGGCTTCTGTCTCTGGTAGGTGTGGGGGGCTCGGCTATCGTAGGGCAATTCGTGGCCGCTGCGTGGACGGGAACGGGTATCTCAATCACCCGTACGTGGCAACGACGGATCACCCGCCTGCTGTGCGGCCTGTTCATCTTCATCCACGGCATCGCCGCCCCTCTGCATGCTCTGTCGCGCGCCCGCTGGCCCATGGGACCGGGCATCGAACAGATGTACGTCCAGACCCCGCTGGACGCCGGCGTCGCCCAACAAGACGTCATCATCGTGAACGCCCCGCTGGCGATTCTGACCGGCTACCTGCCCGTCCGGGCGGAGCTCGACGGCCAACCTATCCCCCGACGCACGCGATCGCTCGGCCCAAGCCTGGCCCACATGGATGTGCAACGCACCGACGAACACACACTGACCATCAGGCCCGACCAAGGCTTCCTGCGCTGGGTGCTGGATGATCTCTTCCGCAACCGCAACCATCCGCTCCGCGCAGGCGATCGCATCGAGTTGACCGGCATGACTGTCGAAATCACAGCCACCACGCCTGACGGTCGGCCGGCCGAGGCCGCGTTCAAGTTCGATACATCGCTCGAAGACCCGGGCCTTCGATGGATCCAATGGACGGGCAGCGGCTATGCCCCCTTCGTGCCGCCCGCCGTCGGTGAAACCGTCCGGCTGTCCAGCATGCCAAAAGGCCTGCTGTACTGATGAGGCAATCGCGATGGCCATGACCCCGCGCGAACGCTGGCTTGCTCTGCTGGCCGGCCGTGCCCCCGACCGTATTCCCACCGATTATTGGGCCACCCCCGAGTTCCACGAGCGTTTCAAGAAGGACCTCGCCTGCCCCAACGACGAAAGCCTGTGGCGACAACTGGATATCGATCGCCCACTTGTGCTGTTCCCCACGCCGCGGCCCAGCCCTCACCCGGACGATCCGGACGCCGACGTGTGGGGACTGCGGTTTCGAGCCATGGACTATGGAACGGGTGTGTACCAGGAGGTCGCGCATCATCCGCTCGCCCGTGCCGAGTCCGCCGCCGACGTGCACGCCTTCCGCTGGCCTCAACCGGAAGACTTCGACATCGCCCCCATTCTGCACGCCACCGAAGCCAACCGGAGCTATCGGCCGGTGGTCGCCTGCTGCTACGAACCCTTTCTGCTCTACGCTCAGATGCGCGGGCTCGAGCAGGCATTCATGGATCTTGTGCTCAACCCGGATATCGCCGACGCCGCCCTCGGCCACCTGTTCGACATCCACTATGAGGTCCACCGGCAGGTGTTCACGGCCTGCCCCGGCCAGATCGATATCACCTATGTGGCCGAGGATCTCGGCAGCCAGACCGGCCCGCTAATCAGCCAGGAGGCATATCGCCGCTTCCTCCTGCCCAACCAGCGAAAGATGGCCGACCTGGCCCGGGCCCACGGCATCCACGTCTTCTACCACACCGACGGGGCCGCCCGCATGTTCATCCCCGACCTGCTCGACGTCGTCGGAATCGACGTGCTCAACCCCATCCAGTGGCGTTGCCCGGGCATGGACCGCGAGTCCCTGGTCCGCGACTTCGGCCGGCGAGTGGCTTTTCACGGAGCCATGGACAACCAATACACGCTGCCTTTCGGAACGGTCGACGAAGTGGCCGCCGAAGTGCGCGAGAACCTCGCCATCTTCGCCAACGCCCGCTGGATCTGCGCCCCCTGCCACAACATCCAGGCCGTCTCGCCAACCGCCAACATCGTCGCCATGTACGACACCATCAAGGAGGCCGCCTCATGACCGCCACGCTGATCGTCTCGATGCTTGCGCTGGTCGCTGCCGACACTGCCGCTCCCAGCTCTGATGAAGACCTGCAAACCGTGCTCGATCGCGAGATGCGGCGCAGCCACCCGGACTTCGTGGTCTACCGCCCCAAGAGCATCGACGGCTCCACCTTCGACACCGGCAACGAACACTTCCTCGTATTCGACGGACCCGACGGCTCCCTGATGACCGTCTGGACCCAGAGCAGCTTCGAAGGTGCCGGCGACCACCGCATCATGTTCGCCCGCTCCCAGGACGAGGGCCGTACCTGGAGCGAGCCCTTACGCATCGTCGGCCCAGAACGCAAAGATGAAGGTCTACAGGCAAGCTGGGCCTTTCCCATGCTGTCGCGCGCCGGCCGCATCTACGTCGTCTACAACCAGTATCAGGGCATCGCCGACTACCATCACCAGATCACCGGCACCATGGATTGCATCTACAGCGACGACCTCGGAAAAACCTGGTCCAAGCCGGGCACCATCCCCATGCCCCGCAGCCCTTACGACCACCCGGACGCCCAAAAGCCATCGAACTGGATTGTCTGGCAAATGCCCATCCGCGATCTGCAGGGCCGCTGGTTCACCGGCTTCACCCGCTGGGTCAGCCCTGCCGTCCGCACTAAGCCACACGTCAACTCATGGACGGCGGCCGAGTCCGTCGTCGAGTTCATGCGGTTCGAGAATCTGGATGAGCATCCCGAGCCGGCCGAGATCCGTGTGTCTTACTCCGCCTCAGGCCCGCAGGCGCTGCGCATACCCCACTACACTCAACCCATGCTCAGCATCGCCCAGGAGCCCAGCTTGGTGCGTCTGCCTGACAACCGGCTGTTCTGCACCATGCGATCTATGACCGGCTACGTCTGGTACTCTCTCTCCCCCGACGACGGCGAGACCTGGACCGCGCCGCGGCCGCTGCTCCGACACGATCATGGGCTACCCATTCTCCAGCCGCTTTCTTGTTGCCCGATCTACGCGTACGACCGCGGGCGGTACATCCTGCTGCACCACAACAACGACGGGCGGTTCGAGGGCAGTACGCCCGAGGAGACCAACCGCAATCGCCGGCCGGCCTGCATCGCCCTCGGCGAATTCCGACCCGACGCCGAGCAGCCCATCTGGTTCAGCGCGTCCAAAGTACTCATGGACAACGACGGCAGCCAGATCGGCCCACTCAAACGAATCGACATCGGCGTCTACACCAGCGCGACCCGCCGACAGGGACAATTCGTGTTGTGGTATCCGGAGCGGAAGTTCTTCCTGCTTGGCAAGGTGATCCCACCAGAGTTCCTCGCCGACCTGCCGGTCCCCCATCCATAGAACCCGATCGCCCGGGTTCGTGTGTGCCACCGCCACAAATTCGGGCCGTCACTCCAACGTGGGACCGGGCCCGGATCTGGCACCGGCCTGCCCGCCGCGGCGGGCGTCTCGCCGGTGTCCGGCCACCCTCTCGGTGTGGCACCGGCATCCCGCCGGTGTGCGGCCGCTACGGCGGCTACCCCGCCACTTTCTGCTCGCCGGCAGTGACCAGCGTATAGTCGTCGTGGTCGAAGCGTGCGGTGACCGGGGCCCCCTGGTTGTCGGCCAAACAAGCCAGGTTGGCCTCGGCGACCTGAGCGGCGGCCTCCAGAATCGCCACGCAGGTCACCGCGGACTCGGCGTCCGGGTATGTGCCGGCCAGCGCGGTCCGGTCGGCCAGATCGAGCGAAACACGCGTCGCCGCCTCCAGACCCGCAATCAGCGAATCCTTGCCATAGCCAACCAGCACCCGGTCGCCCGGCTGGTCCGCCCGCGGAACCTCCGCTTGGAAGTGAGGATTATGCGTCCGCGTCCCTGCCCCGCTGATCGCCGAGCGCATCCCCCGATCCTGCTGATCCACGAACACCCGGCCGCGCGTACCCACAATCTCCAGTTCCTGGTTGACCGCCCCCTCGAAGTCCGCCGGGTTGACCCACCCGTTGACATAGCTGACATGCAGCCCGCTGTGATACTGAACGCTCACCTGCATCGCGTCGAACGTGTCGATACCTTGCGGATGGTCCTCATCCCGCCAATTAGCCAGCAATCGCTTCTGTCCCACCGCGTGCAGCGACACCGGCCGAAGGCCAAGGTAATGCGCGAACAGATCCGTCCAATGCACACCGACGTAACTGAACGGATTGCTGTGTGCCGCCCACTTGAACACCCGCGTGGAGACATCCAACGGCTCTTCGAGCACCGCCCGGGCATACAGCAGCTCACCCAAACGAGGCACCACGTCGACGAACGCACTGCGCAGAAAAGAGTCGTACCGTTTGTGCATATCCACGGCCACAACCACGCCCGCCTCGCGGCTACGCTCGACGATGGCCCGGGCCTCCGCGAGGCTCAGAGCCAACGGCTTCTCCGCCACCACGTGCACCCCGCGGTCCACCGCTTCGAGAATCGGGGCCGTGTGCAGATGATCGGGCGTAGCCACGAAGAGCACGTCCGGCCGGTGCTCATCCAGAACCTCGATCCAGGGAGCGTCGCCGTGACAAGCCGCCGGACGGGACCCCGGCACCCATTGCCGATAAGTCGCAGCGAGAGCCGCCGCGCTACCCGCCGTCCGCGTGCCCACCGCAACCACCTCGAAGGTCACATCCGCCAGATCGCCCGCATGCAGATCAAGGCCCGGGATGCCCAAATACGGCACAACGCCACATCGTTCTACATCCGCCAGCGCGCGCAGCACCACATCCCGCCCGAACATCCCCCCGCCCACCAACGCCAACTTGATGACCCGTTTCGCCATATCCGGTCTCCTCAGCATCGCGGCCCCGGTGCAATCGGCTGCGACGACCGCTCTCAATCGCGCCTGACTGCCGCCAACACGGGCTCAATCTTCATGCTATGGCCATTTCCCGAAACCGCATAGAGCCGACGCGCGATTGACAAAACAGTGCACTCCAACAACCAAGCGCAGACACGGTTTTGGCCGATCACAGGCATCAGCTTAACCTTGACATAACCTGCCCGGGAGGATAACCTTGATTAAGGAAATGGTGCCTGACCAAACCCTATCCAAGTCTCCCCCCCCCGACAAGGCGTTAATGCGCCAAGGGCGGTCGGTCCACCGACGGCAGTGTGGAGAAAATCGCGGGGATTGGGGTGTACCGACAGATCATCGTAGAAACGCGGCGCGTGGCCACACCAGCGCCCCGGGTATCCCGGTGAAATCGGTGCGAATGCGATTCTCCCCTGGACAATGTGAAAACGCGGAGCGGCGAGCCGGTTCAACAACCATGGGCCACGACGAGCCCACACGAAGCGAACGCCCGTTGTCGCTGCCGTCGGCGACTAGGGCAAGCAAGGACTCGCGTCCTTGTCAAAGGAATCGGCGAACAACGATAACGAACGGGTCGCGGGGCTTCTGCATGTACCTACGGGCCGATAACTACAGGCCCTCCACTGGCAGGCCCCAGCAACCGACTGCGGAGAGCCAACACGTGCAGAAAGTACCTCAACGTTTCTGGAGCCTGTCCCGCATTGGACACCGCCCCGCCATCGGTCAGCACGAGACCACACGCGAGCGCCGCTCGGCCATAAAGCTCCGCGGTCGCCATACAAGCTCCACTTCGCCCATCACAAAGGGGCACCTTGCCCGCATTCCATCCCACCCATACGCACTACGTTTCGCTCTCCTTGCGGCGGTCTTCACCGTTTTGCCGTCGCTCTCACTGCCGCGCCCCACCAAGGCCGCCGAAACCGCCAACACGGACGCGGTCCGTTTCCCCCCGGACGCCGTAGCCATCTACGACGGCGGACACGTCGCCGCAAAGGATGTCACGCAATGCTTGGCCGATGAAAGCTGCCGTCGTTACGTGGAGGTGTGCCCCGATGGCCCATGTCCGGGCGCACCACCCGAGACAGCAGATCCCGCAAGGCGGCACATTGACAACATCGAGAAGGGGGCTCGTGGTCTCGCGGTTCTACAGATCCTGCTTCAGACAGCCGAGGAACGTAAGCTCGACCAGACTCCCGAGTACCGACTCGAGTGCAAGTTTGCCGAGCAGCGCGTACTTGCGGATGATTTGTGGGAGAGCCTCCAAGAGGAAGCCCGCGGCATACTTCTCACCGAAGAAGACATCACTCGGGAAATCGACGCCAACCGGTTTGCCTACGTTCGGGCGAGCGCCATTCGGGCACAGCGGATCCTCATCTCACCGGATCGCCACGGCGACAAGGCCCAAGAACGTGCTGCCGAAGCACTCAAGTTGCTGCGCGCCGGCCAGGATTTCACCAGAGTGGCGGCGCGTTTCACGGATGACCCGGAATCGGTGACCAGTCGCATGTACAGCCTCGATCAGTGGGGCACCAAAGACAATGTGCGCGACCTGCTGAATCTCGATCCCGGACAGGTGAGCGACATTCTGGAGACGTCCCGGGGACTCGAAATCATCCGGATGGAGGAGATCGTACTGGCCCGCGACTTCTCCATAGACGAAGCTCGCCAAGCCGCCAGGCGCGAGATCGAGCATCGCCAGGCGAGACAACGTATGGCGGAACTGATGGAAAAGGCGCGGCATACGTTCCCCATGCTGGTGGGCGAAGCCTTGCTGAAGGACCTTGAAGCGGAGACACGATCGGAGACGAGTATCCGGCCGGCCGACCAAACAGTACCGGTCGCCGCGGAACACGAGAGGCAAAGCCCTGAGATAAACACAGCGGCCGACCCGTTGGCTTCGGATGAAAGCCCTCGACCCCATGAGGTGGCCCAACCGTTCTTGAAGTGCGGGCGTTTCATACTGACGGAAGCAGACACCCGCCTGATGGCTCAGCAGCGGGCAGCCAACCCAATGAGCGACCTGGAATTGATGGCCAAAATCGAGGCGGAGTCGGGCGACATGATCCGCACGGCCGAGTTGTCGCGCCAACTCGGTTATGACCAGCTACCCGAGGTGCAAAAGCGAATTCGCTTCGCCCGCGATCGCATCCTGGCTCACCATGCCCGCCTTCGACTCATTTCCGAATGGCTCTCGCGTCGCGAGTTTGAGGAGGAGCGGATCGAGCAGTACTACGAGCAGGAGTGGACCGCCACCATCGATCCCCTGCTCGACTACGACGCCCTCGTCGTCCTAGTCCCCTACGACGAAAACAAGACGGAGCAGGAGCGACAAGAGACGCTGGAGCAGGCTCGCGAACGGGCGAATGAACTCATTGCCCTGGCCAACTCCGGTGCCTCGTTGGAGCAACTCCATGCCTCCTATCCCAATACCCAATTGCTGCTCGAACAAAAACGGGTGGTCATGGAGGATAGCGATCTCGATCACCTCTTGGCCAATGTCCCCGCCGGCACAGTCCTGCCCCAGCCTTATCGCGATATGGGCGGCTGGTGCGTCATCCGCATGACCGACTACCAACCACGACACAAAACACCTTATGACATGGCCAAACCGTATGTCGTCGATTCGTTGAAGCGGGAGATCGAAAGGGACTATCGCCAGGATTTTGCGTCTCACCTTCTCCAAAGCGTTCGGTTTGTTCTCAATGACCAGGCGGTTCGGTTGTTTGAGCCACGAGAAGTTCAATGATGCCGCGACAGAATCCTACTCTTGGCGCCAAACCGCTCGTGATTGGCAATCACACCGCCCTCGGTTACGCGACGAATCGGGCGTCAACCTGGATTCATGCCATATGGGCTTTCGAGCCCCCATGGAATGGACACCGAGACCCTTGTCGGATGGGGTGTGCTCTCATCGCCGGAAAGAGCGATGCCAGGAGGATCTCCTGGAACCCCATTGGTA
>Ga0123328_1000491_pt1 | contig 42322 bp, 30 predicted proteins | sample BioC12SIPDNA_2_FD_89702 | JGI IMG/M metagenome (GOLD analysis project Ga0123328, IMG submission 89702) | Anaerobic biogas reactor microbial communites from Washington, USA - Biogas_R1_A C12 SIP DNA | ecosystem: Engineered > Bioreactor > Anaerobic > Unclassified | place: Washington, USA...
AGAGGAACGCGCGGGGGGCGATCTGCAATCGGCCGGCGACTTCGAGGGCGGCGGCTGGATCGGGCTTGAGGGGGATTCCCTCGCGCTGGCCGAGCACCGGATCGAGAGGCCACAGGGAGAGATACTCGGCGACGCATTTTTGCGTGAAGCGGTGCGGCTTGTTGGAGAGCACCGCGATTTGGATGCCGCGCTCGACGAGCCCGTCGAGCAGCTCGGCAACGCCCTCGAAAGGACGGGTTTTGATGTTCCAGCGGCGATCGTAGACGTCGCGGAAACTCGCCGCGCAAGCCTCGACCAGCTCGTCGCTGCGAACGGCCTCGGGCAGGGCCCGCTGAAACAGCGTCTTGACTCCATTGCCGACGTAGTAGCGATAGGCGTCCTGCTCATGGATCGGCAAGCCCCGCTCTTGGAGCACCGCGTTGGCGCTGTCGGCAAGGTCGGCCAGCGTGTCGAGCAACGTGCCATCCAGGTCGAAAAGAACCGCGCGGCAGCCGATCATCGAGGTGTCTCTCTTGTTCTACTCGTTCCCATGTCCACCTCGTTCCCAAGCTGGAGCTTGGGGAACCAGGATTATGTCGGTTTTCGGGACAGGGTTCAGTGTTCCGCATGTTTCCGTAGCTGGAGTCGCCGCCGGATGTCCTCCGGTTGCGAGGCGTGGCCACTCATTCTACAATAAAATTGCCACTGCCGTTGAGCCGTGGCGCCGCCGTTTTCTTTTCAGAGGGATTGGATACGATGAGCACGATCGCGCGATTGACCGTGGCCGAGTACGATCGGATGGTCAATGCCGGCGTATTCGACCAGGGGCGACGAGTGGAGTTTATCGAGGGAAAGATCCGCGAGATGTCGCCAATCGGACCGGAACACGAATTCGCCGTGGACGAGCTGAACGAACGGAGCGTGCTGTCGGTGGTGGGAAAGGGAGTTCGCGTTCGTATCCAGGAAACGCTCGGACTACCCAAATTGGAGAGCGTGCCGCAGCCGGATGTCTCCTGGGTCCGCAGGGAGACCAGGCAGAAGCCGGCGCGCCCCGAAGCGGAGGATGTCTTTCTGGTCGTTGAAGTCGCCGATACCAGCCTGGGCTACGATCTCGGAGAAAAGGCCAATTTGTATGCCGCCGCCGGCATCCGCGACTACTGGGTCGCCGATTGTGTCAACGGCCGCGTCGTCGTCCACCGCGAGCCGAGCCCGTCGGGCTACGGTGATGTGAAGTCTCTTTCCGGAAATCAGTCGATCTCCCCGCTGAGCCACCCGGAGGTCGTGTTCCAGCCGGAGAGTTTTTTCAGGCCGACGGGCAGTTGAGGCATCCCTCTTTCCTTGTTCCGAAGCGCCAGTTTGGGAATGGAACGTTACCTGACGAAGCAATCCCTCGTTGCCAAGCTCCGGCTTGGGGACGCCCCACTCGCAGAGGAAAGCACCCGCATGCCTCCCACGGACGACTCGCTTGTCTGCCAACTCGAATTTGCGATCACGATCGCCCGCGAGGCCGGCGCGATCACGCTCGAGCACTTTCGCCGGGAAGGGCTGGCGGTGGAGCGCAAGAGCGACGACAGCCCGGTGACGATCGCCGATCGCCTGGCGGAAGAGCACCTGCGAAAGCGGATCGGCGAGGCCTACCCGGCCGACGGGATCGTCGGGGAGGAGTTGCCGGAAGCGGCGGGCACGAGCGGGCGGCGCTGGATTCTCGACCCGATCGACGGCACGAAGTCGTTCATCCACGGCGTGCCGCTTTACGGCACGCTCGTGGCCATCGAGCAGGGGGGGGAGGGGGCCGCCGGCGTGATCCTGATTCCCGCCCTCGAAGAGTGCGTGTATGCCGCCCGCGGCCAGGGGGCGTGGTACACGCGCGGTTCGGCTCCTCCCAGGCGGGCCCGTGTCTCTGACTGCTCGCGGCTGGGCGAAGGGCTTTTCTTGACCAGCGAAGTGGGCTGCTTTGCGGAAGCCGGCCGGCAGGAAGCCTACGAGCGGCTCCAGTCCGCGGCCCGGCTCACGCGAACCTGGGGCGACTGCTATGGCTATCTCCTGTTGGCCACCGGGAGGGCAGAAGTGATGATCGACGCCTCGATGAGCCTCTGGGACGCCGCCGCGCTGCAACCGATCATTGAAGGGGCGGGCGGTTCCTTCACCGACTGGCAAGGCAAGGCGACGATCCAGTCGGGCGAAGCCGTGGCCACGAATGGGCGGATCCGCGACGAAGTCCTGGCAATCACGCGGGCTTACCCAAAGAGCTTCTGACCCAGGGCTGGCTTAGGGGTGTCCCTTCGGGACGGGCGGCAAGATCCGGAATCGCTGTTCGCACCGGCGCCGCGTTGTGGCGTGTAGACTGGCTTGCGGGGATCCTCTTCTAAACGCTATTCCCCTTTGCCAGACTGATCAGCGAGTTGCCCGTGATCCTCTGCACGGTCCATTCGCTGATCGGCTCCGCCCCAATCGAATCGTAGAACTTCAGGGCGGGCTGATTCCATCCGAGCACCGACCACTCGAGCCGCCCGCAGTCTCGCTCGAGTGCGAGGTTGGCCAGGTGGGACAACATGGTCTTGCCGACTCCAAGCCCTCTCATTCCGGGCCGCACGTAGAGGTCTTCGAGGTAGATGCCGGGTTTTCCCAGGAAGGTAGGGTTAGGGGGACTTCTTCCGTTCGGGCGAGGCCGCGGCCCGGGCGCCGGCGGTGTCAAGCGGCCAGGAGGCCCGCTGATCGCTCGGATAGACGCCGATCTTGTCCAGGGGGATCGGCTGGAAGCCGAGTTTCCAGGCCGGCGAGTCCTCGGCGAGGCGGAAATCCGCGGGGGGCTTGGCGACGAAGCGAGGGTCGACGCCGATCAGGTTGTCTTCAAACTTCACGTAGGGCTGGGCCTTCGACTCCGTCGAACCCCACTTGCCATCCCAGCAGATGTTGCGGGCCATGACGTTGCCCTTGGGCGCAAGCGGCTCGTCCTCCAGGATGTTCAGCAGCTCGGGGTAGCGGACCGACCAGGGGGGCTGCCTGTAATTCAGGTCGATCAGCTCCTTCGTCGCGAAAACGCCCACGCCCTTGGCCCAGCCGAGCCCGCGGGCGTCGATGCTGAAGGCCCGCGGGCAGTTGATGAACATGTTGTTGGTGATGAGATTGTCGCGGCGACGAGGCGGACACTGTCGCCGCCCTTGATCAGAAACGCGCTGCCGCGTCCGGCCTCGAGAAGCAGGTTGCGGAAGGCGACGTGCGCGACACCGTCGAGGCGGACCAGGTCGCGGACGACGGAGACGACGGCCTTGCCCGACGAGAGGGGCGGCGGCGGCCAGAAGTAGAGGATCGAGCGGTCGCGGTCCAAGTACCACTCGCCGGGGCTGTCCAACTCGGCGAGGAGATTCTCGGCGTAGAACCATTGCCCGGTGCGGATGCCAAAGGTCTGCCCCTCTCTGGGCCCAAGGCTGATCGTTCGGGCCGCGGGGTCCACGCCGGCCAGCGGGATTCGCCTGTCCGCCCAATCCCAGATCCAGAAACCGTGGAGCCAGACGTCTCTTTCGTTGACCCAGCGGGAGGGTCGAGGGTCGTCGCAGAGGAAGGCCCCTTTGGCGGTGGTCACGGTCCCTGCCTGGGGCTTTCCCTCGTCGTCCAAAGCACTGGCGATCCGCATGTATCCCGAGTTGGGGTAGCGGGCGAGCGTCATCGGCTTGTCCTGGAAGAAGAGTTCGAGGCCGGGGTCCGACTGGTAGGTCGTGGCGCCGTGGATGCCCTCCAGGTCGGTGACGCCGGCGGCCTTCAGATCGGCCTGCCAGACCTGGCCTCGCGCCGGCTCGGGGAGGCGATCGAGCACGGCCGGATCGGCCAGCGGCCGCCAGTCTGCGAGCACGCGCCCGCCGACGAGTTTTGCGGTCTCGCCCCGGCTCGCCCGGTAGACGATCGGGGCGTTCGGGTCGCCGCTGTCCTCGGCCGTCAGTTGAAAGGGGCGCGCTAGCTCGTAGTCGCCGCCGCGGAGTTCGACAGTGATCCCGCCGGCGGGGAGCGGACCGGCGGCCTTGAGGCGGCGGATCTCGTCGCGCGCCCGCTCGAGCGTGGCAAACGGCCGGTCCTCGGTGCCGGGGTTGGCATCGCTGCCGCCGGGGGCAACGTGGAACTCGGCGGCGTGGCTCGCTGCCAGCAGCGTGCACAACAGGGCGGCGGCGCCGGCTATCCGTGTCTGTTTTCTCGTTGTGTTCATCGGCGGACTCGCTTTTCTGCTTGGGTGGGCAACGCCTCTTCCCGGGATGGCCCTTCACGGTTTCAAGAAACTGGCTGGGTCCGTGAGAATTTGCTCGCATTAACCGGACAGGTCGACGATCGTTCCGCCCGAGCGGGCCGAACGGAGGCAGGCGTCCAGGACTTGTTGGGTCTTCAGGGTCATCTCGTCCCATGAATGGTCCGGCTCGCCCGAAAGCGCCAGCTCGCCGAAGCGGCGAAACATGTTTGTCTCTTGCGAGTTCTCGGCGCTATTGCTGTACTCGCGGGCAGCGAAATGCCGCACGTGCTCTTCCATGTTGAAGTTGCAGCCGATTACGTTGTAGACGGGATTCGACACTTCCCAGGCGACTTCGGCGCCGTAGCGGGGAAGCACGAAGTCGGGTACGTGGACAAATCCCTTCGTCCCTCCCAAGTTTGCCCACTGCTGGATCTCGGCCAAGAACGAGCAGTAAAAACTTGCCGAGACTCCGCTGGCAAAGTACAACTCGGCCGAGAAGTCCGTGGGGATGGCTTCGGGACTGTCCGGGCGGTGATGCTCGGCCAGGATGTGGCCCGTAACCTTTGCCGGCAACTCCCAGTTCATGACCCAGAGCGTGAAGCGGATATTGTACCAGCCCAGGTCCCCGAGGCAGCCGAGCGGCTCGAGCCCGCTGTGGGTGCGGATGTTGTTCGCGAAGAACTCGCTGGTGGCGCCGAACGTGAAGTGGGAAGCGATCCGCTTGAGCGGGCCGAGGCTCTGCCCGTCGGCGAGGACCTCTCGGATGCCCTCCAGCCGCCGGCTGTGCATGAACATCACGCCGTCCATGAACTGCACGTTGTTGTGCCGGCAAGCCGCCAGAATCTCCCGCACGTCCCGGGAATTCGCGCCTACCGGTTTCTCGACGAGCACGTGCTTTCCTGCTTCCGCCGCGCGAACGGCCCACGGCTTGCGAATCACCGTCGGCAAGGGGATGTACACGGCATCCACCGTATCGCCGGCCAACAGGTCTTGGTAGTCGTCGCAAGCGCGCGGGGGAGGATCAAAGGAAGCGTGCCGTTGGCACGCGCTGATGAAGCGCCGACACCGCTTGGGATCGCGGCTGGCGACGGCCGTCAACGAACAGTTCGGCGCGTTGCGGATGGCCTGCCAGTTCTTCCGCGCGATTCCCGCCGTTCCCAGGATGCCCCAGCGGCAGACCCCCGTGTGCATGTCCCGCGCCTCCTTTTCGATCATCCCCTCGGCCGATGGGCAGAATTAGCGGCCCCATTGTGATCTCCCCCCCAAGGTGCGTCAACCAGCTCGATTGCAGAAGGCCCGCGGCGGATGTTGCCGGAGCATCGGCACTGTATGCCAATCCCGCCAGGGACAGGTCTGCGGCATGGGACTCGTTTGTGTGGGCGTTCGCGGAGACTGTACCGAGTCTTGCCGGAGATTCGCCGGCTGACGAGGTGTGCAGCGACCCTTGCCGCGAAAACGGGACTCGTCCCTTTGTCGGCCGGGCCCCGGGTGTGAACGATGATTACCAATCGCCGCCCAGGGAAATGGTGATGGAGCGGTCGCCGCCGGCGATCGTCCCGGTCACCTGGACCTTGGAGCGGTCGTTCTCGTCGACGTCGGCCGTCAGGCCCACCGGCGCGAGGAGACGGCCGGCAGTCAGGAGAGCGTCGCCCGGCTAGCGGGCCGCGGCGGCCAGGGCGATCGCGCCGTGGAGGACGACCTGTTCGCCGAGGGCGGCCAGCCGGAGCGCAAACGACTCGCGGAGGGGCGGGAAGACGTAGCGGTCGACGTGCGCGCGGAGCGGGTCGAGGAACCGTTTCTCGCCGACGAGGGAGACGCCTCCGCCGAGGACGACGACGTTGGGCGCAAGGAGGGTGATCATTTGGGCGAGGGCCCAGCCGTAGACCTGGCAGGCGTGATGAAAAGCGCTCGCCGCGAGGGCGTTTCCCTCCTCGGCGGCCTCGGCCAGGATTTTCGCGGTCAGTCGCCGCGGCGCCCCCTCGCAGCGGCGGAGAAGATCGATCGCCGCGCTCGTCTGAGGATTCTGGGCGACTTGCCTCCGCGCTGCGTCCGCCATGCCCCAGCCACTGGCAAGCGATTCGACGGTCTGCCGGGCGGAGCGGCAGTCGAGGCCGGGGCGGAGGTGCCCGAGTTCGGCGGCCACGCCGCCGCCGCCCGGGTAGAGTGTGCCATCGATCACCAAGGCGCCGCCGATCCCGCTGCCGACGTTGCTGTAGAAGACGACGCGGCTTCCTTGCCCCGCCCCGAACCGGGCTTCGGCCAGGCCGGCGGCGTCGGAGTCGTTCACGAGCACGGTCGGCGGTCCCAGGGTCTCCTGGCACCATTGGACAAGTGGAAAATTTTCCCAACCGGCAACCTGGTGGCTGGTGATCGAGCGTCCCGCCGCGGCGTCGACCGGTCCGCCAAAACCCACGCCGATCGCTTCGACAGGGTGCTCGGCGATCAGCCGCCGGCCGGCTGCGGCGATCCGCTGCCGGATTCGCTCGGCGCCGAGGTCGGGGGCGACATCGAGGCGGACCAGATCGTCGAGGCGCCCGGCGCCCTCCGCGGCGACGGCAAGCTGGAGCTTCGTGCCCCCGATTTCGATGCCCAGATACATGGCGTGCGGAGGCGGCTTACAGGGACTTCTTGTCTTGGTTGAGCTGCTTGATGCGGATGTTGCGGAACTCGATCCGCGACCCGTGGCCGAGAAATCCGATGAATCCCTTCTCGTTGTGCAGTCCGGGATGCGGCCGTCCGTCCATCGTCTCGTTGATCTGGCTGAGGTCGGCGTCGACGATTACCTGGCCGTTCAGGGTGACCTTGATCTTCGGTCCATCGGCGCGGATTTCCTGGCAGTTCCACTCGCCGACGGGCTTCTGGTGGCCTTGCTTGCAGGGCACGACGCCGTAGATCGAGCCGTGGTACTGGTAGGGCTTGAGCTTGCCGGCGAACTGGCTGCCGGAATCGTCGAGAATCTGGATTTCCATGCCGTTGTAGGCGGCGTCGCCGGCCAGCGGCGCGCGGATGCCGACGCCGTTGTTGCCGTTGGGCTGGAGTTTGAATTCGAAGCGGAAGACGAAATCGGAATATTCCTTTTCGGTCATGAGCTTTCCGCCGGGGGCGCAGACGAGCACACCGTTCTCGGCGAAATAGCCTTTGACGTCGCCCTGCCAGCCTTTGAGCGTCTTGCCGTCGAAGAGGGAAACGAAACCTTCGGCCGTCTCCTGGTGGGAGAGTCCGCGGGGGGCCCCGGCGTCCTCGTCAGCGGCAATTGCAGCGGAGGCGAAGACAGAAATCAGAACAGCGGACAGAGCCAGTCGTGACATGGTTGCTCCTCGTGGAAAGAATTTCAGAGCCTCGGACTGATTTCCCCTATTCTGGCCAGGCCCGCTCGCCCGCGTCAACCGGTCGGCTCCGTGCCCAGCCGCCGCAACTCGCCGCTGGTCCTCATGGAGCAGAACTTGGGGCCGCACATGCTGCAATAACGATGTTCGCCGCCGGCCTCGGCGAGGGACTGCTGGTGCATCCGCCGGGCGGTATCCGGATCGAGCGAGAGGCGGAACTGTTCGTCCCAGTCGAAATCGAAACGGGCTTTGGAGAGGGCGTTGTCTCGCTGCTGGGCCCCGGGGCGCCGGCGGGCGACGTCCGCCGCGTGGGCGGCGATCTTGTAGGCGATGACCCCTTGGCGGACATCGTCCATGTTGGGCAGGCCGAGGTGCTCCTTGGGGGTCACATAGCAGAGCATGGCCGCGCCGTACCAGGCGGCCATCGCGGCGCCGATCGCGCTGGTGATATGGTCGTAGCCGGGGGCCACGTCGGTTACGATCGGTCCGAGCACGTAGAACGGCGCTCCGTGGCACCACTCGATTTGCCGGCGGACGTTGATTTCGATCTGGTCCATCGGCACGTGGCCGGGCCCTTCGATCATCACCTGGCAGCCAAGCCGCCAGGCGCGCGGGGTCAGGTCGGCCATCACCTTCAGTTCGGCGAATTGGGCCTCGTCGCTGGCGTCGGCCACCGAGCCGGGGCGGAGCCCGTCGCCGAGGCTCCAGGTGACGTCGTAGGCCCGCATGATTTCGCAGAGCTGGTCGAAGTGGGTGAAGAAGGGGTTCTGCTGTTTGTGGGCGACCATCCACTTGGCCACCAGGGAGCCGCCGCGGCTGACGATCCCGGTGAGGCGTTTTTCCGTCAGCGGCAGATGCTCGCGGAGCACCGCGCAGTGGACGGTCATGTAGTCGACGCCCTGGCGGGCCTGGTGTTCGACGACATCGAGGAAGTCCTGCGGCTGCATGTCGACGATGTCGTCGAGCTGCTCGCACATCTGGTAGATCGGCACGGTGCCGACGGGGACGGAGACGGCCTCGATGATCCGCTGGCGGATCGCGTCGATCTCCTCGCCGGTGGAGAGGTCCATGATCGTGTCGGCGCCGTAGCGGATGGCGCAGTGGACCTTGGCCAATTCGCAGGCGGCATCGCTCGAAAGCGGCGAATTGCCCAGATTCGCGTTGATCTTCGTGCGTGCGGCCACGCCGATGCCGACCGCGTGGAGCCCCTTTTCGAGATGGACCCTGTTGGCCGGAATGACCATCCGCCCGCGGGCGACTTCCTCGCGGACGAGCTTTGCGTCCAGGTGCTCATCCCGAGCGACCTGTTCCATCTCGGGAGTGGTTCTGCCGGCGCGAGCCTGCTCGATCTGGGTCATGGGGGGGTCCCGTTGAAAAGGCGTATCGGAGCGCCCGCGGCAATCCTTCTCCGCTAGGAGAGAGAGTCCGTGGGCGAGCGTTGTGGACTGTAAAAAAGCGCGGGCCCCCACTACAAAGGGGGGCTGCGTGAGCGTTCCCAAGACACCCCGGTCAGCGGCGACCGCGCTCTCCCATCCTACCGTTGGTAGGGAGGTTGTCAATCGGCGCTCGGCGAGCCGGGAGTTGCCGGGAGGGGAGCGCCAGGTTATAAGAGGGATGCTAGGCAGTTGTCGGCGGGGCGGAGTCCCTCCGCTGGCGGTCTGTCCAGGTCGACAGGCCGCGTGCTGTTGATTCCGTCAGGCAAGTTCTTTTTTTGCGAGTCGAAGGATGCCGCTTAGAGTCCGGCAGTTCGCCGTGATGCTGGTGATCGTCAGCTTTGTGCTGATCGCAGCGCATTCGCACTTGTTCGACGAGAAGCCGTCTGAGCAGGGGAGTTGCCCTTGCTGCCAGTGGCTCCAGAGCTTGTCTCAGGGCGAGTCCGCCCCCGCCTCGCTCGTTGTCGTGGAGGTTGTGGGCGATGCCTTGCCTCTGCCTGCCTGTGTTCTGTTTGACAAGCTGTCCCGCGGTTCCGTTTCCGCGCGGTCACCTCCCTCGGGGTAAGCCAAGTCGTTCGCGCAAGGCAGCCTTTTGCGGCGGGGCATTCTTGTCTCGTTGGCCCGGAACGATCGGAGCGCCGGCTTGCGCAGCAGCGTCTCTCTACGTTTTTGCCCCCCGGCGGAGTCGGCTGAGTTGTCTGTTTTGCGATTGGGCCGTCGCCCGTCACCCGAGCCAGAGGAATATCTGTGATGACTGGAAGAGCGGTTCTCTTGGTTGCGTGTTTACTGGCGATTGGACTGCCGAGCGGAGGATGCGGCGGATCGGCCGCCACGGCGGACGGTCCCGTTCCGGCCCAGCGCCAATCGCTGTCGGGGGAGGCGGTTGTCCGCCTGTCCAGCGCGAGCCTGGAGCTGGCGGGCGTCGAGTTGGCCCGGGTCGACGCGCACAAGGGCCGGCGCGTGCTCAAGGCGATGGGCAAGATTCTCGCACCGCAGCCGCAGACGGCAATCGTCAGCTACTCGTTTCCGGGGCGAGTCGCCGCGGTCCATGCGGAGGTTGGCGATTGGGTCGAAGAGGGCCAGACGGTGATCGTCCTGGAGAGCCAGGAGGTGGGCGAGGCGAAATCGGAGTTCTTCAAGTTGATCGCCGCCCTGGAATTGGCGAAGCTGAACCTGGAGCGCGAGAAGCGCCTGGTGGAAAACGGGATTGGGGTCAAGAAGGGCCTCGTCGCGGCGGAGGCGGATTACGTGATGGCGCAGGCGAATGCCGAGGCCGCGGAGAAGCGGCTTCACGTGCTGGGGTTCACCGAGGAGCGGGTCAAGGAGATCACCGAGACACACGAGATCAGCCCCAAGGTCATGCTAACCGCGCCGGTTTCCGGCAAGGTCGTGGCCAGCAAGGCGATTCTCGGGGGGATGGTCGACCAGACGGTGGAGATCATGACGATCGTCGATCCGCGACGTCTCTGGGCGGACGCCGAGGTCTATGAAAAGGACCTGGCCAAGATGAAAGTCGGCCAAGCGGTCGAAATCTGCGTGCCCGCCTATCCTGGCGAGGCGTTTCACGGGACGGTGAGCTACATCGGCGACCTGGTCGACGAGGAGACCCGCACGATCACCGTGCGGACGGACGTGGCGAACGGCGACTTGCGGCTGAAACCGGGGATGTTCGCCAACGTCTGCATCCTTCGCAACGGCGGCGAGCCGATGGTCCTGGTGCCCGCGTCCGCGGTCCTCGAAGAGGGGAAGCGGAAGCTCGTGTTCGTCAAGACAGCCGACGGATTCGCGCCCCGGGAGGTGGCGACGAGGGCTGTTGAGGGGGACGAGGTGGAGATTGTCAAGGGGCTCGATGTTGGCGAGGAGATCGTGGTGCGGGGGAATCACCAATTGAAATCGGAACTTCAGCGGGAACTGCTGGAGGCGTCGCACGCGCACTGAAGCACAAGGGACCCCCCGACCATGATCCAGGCCATCATCGACATAGCCTTGCGCAACCGGTTGTTCGTCGTCCTGGTGACCGGCCTGGTGTCGCTCGTCGGCGCGCTGGTCTACCAGCGGATGCCCAAGGACATCTACCCCGACTTGAACGCGCCGCTGGTGAACATCATCACTTCCTGCCCGGGAATGGCTGCGGAGGACGTGGAGCGGATGATCACCTTCCCGCTGGAAAGCCTGATGAACGGCACACCCGGCGTGATCCGCGTCCGGTCGGAATCGACGACCGGCGAGTCGGTGGTGACGGTCGAGTTCGATTGGGGCGTGGACATCTACCTGGCGCGGCAGATCGTCAGCGGCAAGCTGGAGATTCTCGCCGAGCAGCTGCCGGCGGGGGCTTCGCGGCCGATGATGGGGCCGGTCTCCTCGCGGATGGGAGAGATCTTCGAATTCGCGGTTGTCGGCGAGGGCGTCGATCCGATGGAGCTGCGGAGCGTCGCCGATTGGACGATCCGCTACCGCCTGCTGGGAGTCGAAGGGGTCTCGTTCGTGCTGAACCTGGGCGGTTTCGTCCGGCAGTATCAAGTTCTGTTGAATCCGGAGATGCTCCATCATTACGGGTTGACCGTGGGCGAGGTCAAGGAGGCGGTCGAGCAGAGCAACCGGAATTTTTCCGGCGGAATCATCACGGGGAAGAACCAGGAGTTTCTCATCAAGGGCGAAGGCCGGATTGACTCGCTCGCCCACATCGAAAACACGGTGATCGCTTCGCGGAAAAACGTCCCGGTGTTCGTCAAGGACGTGGCCGAGGTGAAGGTTGCGGGGAAGTTTTGCCGCGGCGACGCGGGCTTCAACGGCCAGGAGGCGGTGTCTGTCGTCGTCCAGAAACAGTACGGCGGGGACACGCTGCGGACGATCAGCCGTTTGAAGGAGTTTCTCGCCGAAATCCAGGGGCGGCTGGCGGCGGGAATCAAGATCGTCACCTACTACGACCAGTCACGGTTGATCGAGAGCTCGCTGGAGCACGTGGGGATGGCGATGCTGGAAGGGGGCGTCCTGGTGATGCTCGTGATCCTCGTGTTTCTGGGCAGCCTGCGGGCCTCGCTGATCGCCTCCTTGACGATCCCGCTGTCGATCCTGCTTTCGTTCGTGCTGATGCACGTGGCGGGGATTTCGCTGACGGTGATGGCGTTGGGCGGGCTGGCGATCGGCGTGGGGAAGATGGCCGGCGGCTCGGTGATCATGGTGGAGAATATCCACAGGCGATTCCAGGATGCGGCGGAGCGAGGTTCGCCGGTCGCGCTGGCCGCCGCGGGGGCCAAGGAGATCGGTTCCTACCTGTTTTCCGCCAACCTGATCATCGTTCTGGTCTTCCTGCCGCTGTTGGCCCTGGAGGGAATCGCCGGGAGGATGTTCCGGCCGATGGCGTTTGCCCTGATCGCCGCTTTGTTCGGCGCCCTGGTCATCAATCTCACGCTCCAGCCGGTGCTGATGTCGTATCGCCGGACGGGGAGCGTGGGGCGGCGGGGATTCGGCTTGATGTCCCTGGCCACGGGCTGCTACGCCTGGCTGCTGAACGGCGCGTTTCGCCGCAAGTGGGCCGTGCTTCTGTTGGCGCTGGCCGTGCTGGCGGTGGGCGCTGCCTGCTATCCGCACTTGGGGAGCGAATTCGTCCCGTTCCTCGACGAGGGGGCGATCATCGCCTCGACGGTGATGCTGCCGGAGACCTCGCTGGAGGAATCGGTGCGGATCGGCAAGAAGGTGGAAGAGATATTCCTGTCTTTCCCCGAGGTCGTCGCCGTCTGCCGGACGACTGGTTCGGGCGAGGATTCGGAACATGTCCACCCGGTCAACCATAGCCACTACATCCTCGAACTGAAACCCTTGGAGGAGCGCGCGCGGGGGTACGTCGAGCTGACCGAGGCGATGCGGCGCGAACTGGCACAGGTGCCCGGGATCGTCTGCATCTTCGAGCAGCCGATCGCCAACAAGCTCTCGGAGATGCTGACCGGGATCGAGGGGCAGGTTTCGCTCAAGCTGTTTGGCCCGGACCTGGCGGTGCTGAATGACAGGATTGAAGACATCCATCGGATCATGGAGCGGATCGACGGGGTTGCCGACTTGCAGGTCGAGCACACGGCGGGGATCCCCCTGATCGTGATCAAGCTCGACCGCGAGGCGCTGGGACGTTTCGGATTGAAGGTCGAGGAGGTCGCCGACCTGGTCGAGACGGCCTTGAACGGCGTCGAAGTGACCGACGTCTGGGAAGCCGAGAAGACGACCTCGGTCCTCGTCCGCCTGCCGGAGCAATACCGGCGGGACGTGGAAGCCATCGAGAATCTGCTCGTCGATACGCCCGCCAACCAGCGCGTGCCGCTCAGCCAGATCGCGGACATCGATCGCGGCGAAGGGCCGCAGACGATCTTTCGCGAGCGGCTGATGCGTCGGAAGGTGATTCTCTGCAACGTCGTGGGGCGCGACGTGGGCCGCTTCGTCGCCGACGCCAGGAAGGCGATCGAAGCGGAGGTGTCGCTGCCGGAAGGCTACCACTTCGTTTTCGGCGGCCAGTTCGAGAGCCAGCAGAAGACCGCCCGCCAGCTCCGCTGGATGATGCTGATTGTCGGGCTGAGCGTGCTCGTGGTCCTGTTCGCCTCGCTGGGCTCGCTCCGCCAGGCCCTGATTCTGCTGTTGAACGTGCCGATGACGGTCAGCGGGGGGCTTGTCGCCCTCTACCTGGCCAACCAGACGCTCAACGTCTCCTCGCTGGTCGGGTTCATCGCCCTGTTTGGGATCGCCATCCAGAACGGCGTGGTTCTCGTGGGGAAGATCAACGATCTTCGCAAGAGCGGAAAAAGCCTGCACGAAGCGGTGATCGCGGGCTCGCTGAGCCGATTCCGGCCGATCCTGATGACCGAGCTGATTCTGATCCTGGGCGTGCTCCCGTTGGCGCTGGGGACGAGCACCGGGTCGGAAATCCACCGCCCGTTGGCGATCGTCTACATCGGGGGCTTCATCGTGGCGATCTTTTTCGAGCAGATCGTGCTTCCCATCCTGTATGAGATGTTCTCCCGCGAGGGCGATGCAGCGCCGGAGGGAAATCCAGCCGAGGGGTGAGGCGTTTTCGCGGGCGGCGGGCGGGCGCTAGTCGGCGGCAGCCCCCTGCAAGCCGCCGCGTAGGAGCATCCCCTCCATCTCGACGCTCCGCCCCCAGACCTCCTCCAGGCTGGCCAGGTAGTTGAGCGTTGTGTCGTAGTATGTCCGCTGCGCGGTCAGCAAGGTGAGGTAGGCGAACTCGCCCTCGCGGTAGCCGGTCGTGGTCAGCTCGAGCGAGCGGCGGGCGTTGGGCAGGATCGACCCGGTGTACGCCTCCGCGCGGCGGCGGGCGCTGACGTATTGCTCGAACGCCGTGGCGAGCCGTTCGCGGAGTTCCAGCTCGAGCCGCCTGATCTCGATCCGGGCGGAGGTCACAGCCGCCTGCGCGCGAACGATATTCCCCTGGTTGCGGTTGAACACGGGAAGCGGCACCCCGATCGCCACGTCCACGACGGTCGAGCCGCTTCCCGTGTCCTTTTTGACCGCCGCGCCCGCCTCGAAGTTGGGGAATCGCTCGGCGGACTGCAAAGCCAGGTCGCACTCGGCGCGGTTGACGGCGGCGCGGGCCTGGGCCAATTCGGGGCTCTGTGCGAGCAGTCGCGAGAGCGACTCTTCCCAGGTGATCCGCGGCAGGTTGCCCGTGACATCGCCCGCCAGCGGCGCCGGTCCCATCTCGGGCGTCCCCAGCACCGCCGCCAGCCGCCGCCAGGCGGCCAGGTGCCGATCCCGTGCCTGGGCCAGGTTGAGCTGGGCGTTTTCCATCTCGACGCGGGCCTGGAGGACATCGACCTCGCTGACCTCTTGCGCGTCGCGAAGTTGCTGCGCGGCTCGGAGGAGTTGCTCCTCGATGGCAAGCAGCTGTTCGTTGACCTCGATCGTCTTCTGGGCCAGCAGGGCTTCGTAGTAGCCCACGCGGAGATCGTTGATCACGCGCCAGCGCTGGACCTGCCAGGCGTGCCGCGCCTGCTGGATCTCGTGGCTGGTCACGGCCAGTCCGAGGCGCCGCTTGCCGTTGGTGACGATCTCCTGCGTGACCCCCCCGCCCTGCAATCCCTCGGACCCGTCGTTGCCGATTTCGTCCGCGATGTATTCGAGGGTCGGGTTGGGGTACAAACCGGCCTGGAGGTGCGACCCTTCCGCGGCACGGATTGCCATGCGGGCTTGGACCAGGGTGGGGTTGGACTCGATGGCGATCCGTTCCAGGTCCGCCAGGGTGAGCGGGGCCGTCACGGGCAATTGCCGGGGCAGGGGGGGGACCGCCGCTTGCTCCGCCGCACCGCAGAGCGAAGCCAGGAGGGCGATCAGTAGGGTCGGCAGGCAGGCAGGCACCGCGCGGATTGACATTGCATGGTTCCTGGGGAGTCGTTCGAAGAATCGCGATACACCAGTAAACGGAATGAATTCCGTTCTATGAGTCTTGTCGGAAAGCGCGAATCTCCGGTTCGAGCCAATTGCTCTGGATGTGCAGACTTAGCGGATTCCGCACAACCGGAATGGCCGCTACATTGCGCACAACCAGACCCTACGGGTCGTAGCCGAGGTTGGAGGCGAGGTGCCGTTCGACCTCGTGGGGCTTGATTCCCTTGCGGCGGGCGTAGTCCTCGACCTGGTCGCGGGTGATCCGGTCGACGGAGAAATAGCGGGCCTCGGGGTGGGCGAAGTACAGCCCGCAGATCGATGCCGGCGGGTCCATCGCCAGGGTCTCGGTGAGGCGGATTCCGGTCTGGGATGAAACCTGGAGCAGATCGAAGAGGATCGGCTTCTCGGTGTGGTCCGGCTGGGAGGGGTAGCCCGGCGCGGGGCGGATGCCGCGGTAGCGCTCGCGGATCAGATCCTCGTTGGCGAGTTGTTCCTCGCGGCCGTAGCCCCAGTCGTCTCTGGCGGTTTTGTGGAGCCGCTCGGCGAAGGCCTCGGCGAGCCGGTCGGCCAGGGCCTTGACCATGATCGCGGTGTAGTCATCGTGCTCGGCTTCGAAGCGGCGGACGAGTTCGGCCGTGCCGATCCCGGCCGTGAGGGCGAAAGCGCCGAGGTAGTCGGTGCGCCCCGCATCGCAGGGCGCGATGTAGTCGGCCAACGAGCGGAATTCGGTTTGTCCCTGCCGCTGCCACTGCTGGCGGAGCATGTGAAATCGGGCGAGCTCTTCGCGGCGTTCGGCGTCGGCGTAGACGAGGACGTCGTCGCCGGCGGATGCGGCGGGCCAGAACCCATAGACGGCGTTGGCCGTGAGGAGCTTCTCGTCGACGATTTTCGCGAGCAATTCCCGTGCATCGTCGAACAGCCGCCGCGCCTCGGGCCCGCATTTCGGATCGTCGAGGATTTTGGGGTACTTGCCGCGAAGCTCCCATGCCATGAAGAACGGGGACCAATCGATAAACGGGAGTAGTTCCTTCAGGGGAAAGCTTCTCAGCACGCGCGGCCCGAGGAAGGCGGGGGTGTCGATTCTCACGTTCCGCCAATCCGTTGCGAACCGCCGCGCCAAAGCCTCCTGGTAGGCAATGAGGCTCGCTTGCCGCCGGCGGTGGAACGACTCGACGAGGCGCTGCTGCTCGGCCTGGTTCTCGCGGATGAACGCGTCGCGCCGCTGGGGGTGGATCAGCCGGTCGACGACGCCGACGGACTTCGAAGCATCGGCCACGTGGACGGTCGGCTGCCGGTACTCCGGGGCGATCTTGACGGCCGTGTGCTTGGCGCTGGTGGTCGCGCCGCCGATCAGCAGCGGAACCGTCATTGCCCGCCGCTGCATCTCGCGGGCGACGTGTGCCATCTCTTCGAGGCTTGGCGTGATCAGGCCGCTCAGGCCGAGCAGGTCGGCGCCCCGCTCGGCGGCCGTGTCGAGAATCTTGTCGCAGGGGACCATCACGCCGAGGTCGATGATCTCGTAGTTGTTGCAGGCCAGGACGACGCCGACGATGTTCTTGCCGATGTCGTGCACGTCGCCCTTGACGGTGGCCATGACGAGCGTGCCGCGGGTCCGCCGCGCGGCGCCGCTGGGTGTCTTCTCGTGTTCCATGAAGGGCATCAGGTAGGCGACGGCCTTTTTCATCACCCGGGCGCTCTTGACGACCTGGGGGAGGAACATCTTGCCTTCGCCGAACAGGTTGCCGACAACGCGCATCCCGTCCATCAGCGGTCCCTCGATGATCGCCAGGCACGAGGGGTATTGCCGCCGCGCTTCCTCGACGTCCGCTTCGACGTAATCGACGATCCCCTTGACCAGGGCATGGCCGAGGCGTTTTTCCACGGGCTGGCTGCGCCAGGCCTGCTCGGCGGCCTGTGTGCGGGGCCCGTCGCCCTTGAACGACTCGGCCAGCTCGAGGAGCCGCTCCGTGGCGTCCGGGCGGCGGTCGAAAAGCACGTCCTCGACGCGCTGGAGCAGTTCGGGCGGAATCTCTTGATAGACGTCCAACTGGCCGGCATTGACGATCGCCATGTCGAGCCCGGCGCGGATCGCGTGGTAGAGGAACGCCGCGTGCATCGCGCGGCGGACCGGCTCGTTGCCGCGGAAGGCGAAGGAGATGTTGCTTACGCCGCCGGAGATGCGGACGCCGGGAAACAACTGCTTGATCTGCCGCACGGCTTCGAGGAAATTCACCGCGTAGCGGTTGTGTTCGGCGATCCCGGTGGCGACGGCGAGGATGTTGGGGTCGAAGATGATGTCCTCGGGCGGCATGCCCACCTTTTCGGTCAGCAGGTGGTAGGCGCGGCGGGCGATGCGGACCTTGTGCTCGACGGAGACGGCCTGGCCCTGTTCGTCGAAGAGCATCACCACGCAGGCCGCCCCGTAGCGGCGGATCAGCCGGGCGTGGCGGAGAAATTCCTCCTCGCCCTCCTTGAGGCTGATCGAATTGGCGATCGGTTTGCCTTGCGCGCACCTCAGCCCGGCTTCGAGCACGGACCATTTCGAGCTGTCGATCATCACGGGCACGCGCGCGATGTCGGGCTCGGCCGCGACGAGGTTGAGAAACCGCGTGATCGCCGTCTCCCCGTCGATCAGCCCGTCGTCGAGGTTGATGTCGATGATGTTTGCCCCGCCTTCCACCTGCTGCCGGGCGATGGACACGGCCTCGGCGTAGTTCTCCTCGCGGATCAGCCGGGCGAACCGCCGCGATCCCGACACATTCGTCCGCTCGCCGATCATCGTGAAGTTGCTCTCCGGCGTGAGGACGAGCGGCTCCAGGCCGCTGTAGCGCGCCTCGGGCGGCAGGTGGGGAGGCCTGCGCGGCGGGTGTTCCGAGACGGCCCGGGCGATGGCCCGGATGTGCTCCGGGGTGGTCCCGCAGCAGCCGCCCACGAGGTTCAGCCAGCCGGATGCGGCGAACTGGCCGAGGACGGCCGCCATCTGCTCCGGGGTCTCCTCGTATTGGCCAAACTCGTTGGGCAGGCCGGCGTTCGGGTAGCAGCCGGTGCGGGTCGGGCAGATCGCCGCCAGCTCCTCCACGTGGGGGCGCATCAACTCGGGGCCCAGCGCGCAGTTGATCGCCACGGCGAACAGGTCGGCGTGGCCGATCGACGTGCAGAAGGCCGCCAGGGTCTGGCCCGAAAGCGTCCGGCCGCTTCGATCGGTGATCGTTACGGAGGCGATCACCGGCACGCGGCGGCCGAGCCGCTCGAAGCAGTCTTCGACGGCGAACAGGCAGGCCTTGAGATTGAGCGTATCGAACGTGGTTTCCGGCAGGAGCAGGTCGACGCCGCCGGCCAGGAGGGCATCGATCTGCTCGGCATAGGCGGCCACCAGGTCGGAGAACGTGACGGCCCGATAGCCCGGATCGTTCACGTCGGGTGAGAGGGAGGCGGTCCGATTCGTCGGGCCGATCGAGCCGGCGACGAACCGCGGCCGGGCGTCGCTTTCTCGGGCGGCGATTGCCCGCCGCGCGGAAGCGACCGCGGCCAGGTTGATCTGGCGGACGCTTGCCGACAGGCCGTAGTCGGCCAGGGAGATGCAGTTCGCGTTGAACGTGTTGGTCGAGAGGATCTCCGCCCCGGCATCGAGAAACGCCTGGTGAATCCCTTGGATGGCCGCCGGTTGCGTCCAGGACAAGAGGTCGTTGCAGCCGAGCAGTGGGGACGGGTGCGATGCGAAGGGCTGGCCGCGGAACTCGGCCTCGGAGAAGCCGAGTTGCTGGATCATCGTGCCCATCGCCCCGTCGAGGATGAGGATCTTCTCGCCAGCGAGGCGCTGGAGCTCGCCGGCGGCACTGGGGAAGCGAGCGCGGGCAGCGGCCGTCGAGAGATTGTCCATCTGGCGCAAATCCTTCCTGCAAAATGGTTTGCAAATACCTTCGAATGCCATCCAGGGAGGCAGTCGGCGCGGCCGCCTCGTGGAGCAAAAGGATGCGGACTCCCAATTCTAGAGGGGGCGGCTAGATGGCGCGAGGGGGCGCGACGAGGTTCTTCGCGGATTCTTTGGGCAAGATCGCAGCGTCTGGACCGAACAACCCACGGATTGCCGCCTGGCTCCGGTCCGCCGGGAGGCGTCGCGAATTGGTTGTGTTTGACCGTCCGGGGTGGGATAATAGGCCGGTGGGCGCGGATTGACGGCGCGGGCGGGCGGATGGTTTTCGGCGCGGGTGGCGCGGCGCGCCCAGGCGGCGGCCGGTTGGCAGGCGGCGGTTGAGAAACTTGTCCGCGAGGAGCGTGTTTCACCGCGTTTGGTGGGGCATCGTGGCAAAGATGAAATGACGGGGGTCGCCTGTATGTTCATCAGACCGCGCTGGATGGTGCTGGCGACGGCTGTTGCCCTGGCGGTGTGTTGCGGGAGGCTTCGAGGGCAAGAGGCGGTGGCGGGGCCGGATGGCCCAAAGGTGATCGTATCCAGCGGCGGCGGTGCGACGCCCGTCGTCTCGGTGGAGGGCGTCCAGGTGGCGCCGTCGTCCGGACCGGGTCCCGGCCGGCCGGGCGCTCCCGGGGGCCCGGGCGGCAGTCTTCAGCCAGACCCGACGGAGTCCGGCGCGGTGAAGAAACCGGACGATTCCAACAAGCCGGGAGAGGGCGGTTCGGCGGCAGAGCGCGGGCCGGACGGTGGGAAGAAGCCGGGAGAATCGCCCGAAAAAAAGGACGGCGCCAAGGGCGAGACACCTGCGGGAGGCTCGACGAAGCGGCCGGCGGATCCCCCCCAGGCGCCCGATCCGAAGGAGTTGGAGGCTCGCCCCGACGCGGAGGGGCGCGTCCGCTTCAACTTCACGGGGCAGCCGTGGCCGGGAGTCCTCCAGTGGCTGGCGGACATCTCGGCAATGAGCCTCGACTGGCAGGAACTGCCCGACGGGTATCTGAACCTCACCACGCAGCGGAGCTACACGCTCGAGGAGGCCCGCGACCTGATCAACCGCCACCTGCTTGCCCGCGGCTACACGATGCTCATCCAGGGCGAGGTGATCTCGGTCTTCAAGATCGAGAAGATCAATCCGGGGATGGTGCCGCGGGTGGCGCCGGAAGGACTGGCCGCGCGGCTGCCCCACGAGTTCGTCAAGGTGTCGTTTGTCCTCGACTGGCTGCTGGCCTCCGAAACGGTCGAGGAGTTGAAGCCGATGCTCAGCCCGAACGGCAAGCTGACGGCCCTGGAGGCGACCAACCGGCTGGAGGCGATGGATGCCGTGATGAATCTCCAGCAGGTTTACGCCGTGCTCACGGAGGAGCAGTCGGACAGCGGGCAGGAACGCCTCGTCCGCGAGTTCGCGCTGAAGAACACCAGGGCCAAGGAGGTGGTTGAGCAGTTGAACACGCTGTTGGGGATCAAGACCGCCTCGGCGGCGCCGGTGCCGGTCAATCCGCAGCAGATGCAGCAGATGCAGCAGATGCAGCGGGAGGCGGCGATGCGTGCGCAGCAGGCCAAGGAGGGGGGGAAGGCCGCCGCCAATGCGAGGCCGAAGACCGACGTGTTTCTCGTCGCCAACGAGCGGAAGAACAGCGTGCTGGCGAACGCCCCGCCCGACAAGATGGCCACGATCGCCCAGGCGATCGAAATTCTCGACATGCCGGCGCGGCCGGAAAGCCCGATCATCGAGAACATCAACCGGATCCAGGTTTACCGGTTGGAGAACATCGACCCGGAGGCGGTGGTCAAATCGCTCAAGGAGATGGGCAGCCTGGACCACCGGACCTACCTGGAGGTCGACAAGGAGAACCGGGCGATCGTCGCGTCGGCAAGCCTCGTGGACCACGTCACGATCCGCACGCTGATTGACCGGCTCGACCAGGGCAGCCGCCGCTCGGTGATCATGCCCCTGGAGAACCTCCGCGCGGAGGTCGTGGTCCGGCAGATCAGCCAGTTCATGGGCGGCGCCGAGGATGCGGCGGCAGCCGGCCCCGAGCGGCGAAGCGAGGGGGAGTTGTTCAACCCGTTTTCTCCTTTCGGCCGTTCCTCCTCTCGGCCGCGGGGTTCGCAGTCGGCGAGCCACGAGGACAAGTTCCGCATCAGCGCCGACGTGAAGAACAACGCGCTGGTCCTGTGGTGCAACGAGTTCGAGCTGAGGCGGGTCGAGGACTTCCTCAAACAACTGGAGTTGATGCCCAAGTCGGACGGCAAGCTGTTCGATGTGAGGGTCTACCGGCTGAACACGCTCGATCCGGAGCCGCTTGTGAAGACGCTGGCGGACATGGACGCGCTGGGAGTCCACGCCAGCCTTCAGGCCGACAAGGCGAGCAAGTCGATTGTCGCCTATGCGTCGGCCGAGGACCACGGGAAGATTCAGGAGCTCGTCGACCGGCTGGATTCCAGCGGCCGTTCTTTCGAGGTGGTGCAACTCCGCCGGCTCCAGGCCGACTCCGTCGCGGGGACGATCCAGTTCATGATGAGTGCCGCGGAGGAGAAGTCGTCGTCGAGCCCCTACGACTATTACTTTCCTTCCTTCGACCGGGGCCGATCGAGCAACGAGAAGAAGGACAACGGCTTCAAGATCGACGCGGACATCGAGAACAACCGCCTGCTGCTGCTGGCCAACGCGGCCGAAATGGCCGAGGTGATGAACCTGCTCGTCAAGCTCGGCGAGATTCCGCCGGAAGACGGCGACCCCTCGACGCTGCGGGTTCTGGATTCGATTCCGGGCGAGGAGCTGGAGAAGCTGCTCAGGCAGCTCGAGAGGGTCTGGCCCGGCGTCGCGCCGAATCCGCTGGTTCTTCCCGAGGTCGGCCAGGAGAAGCGGGGCGTTGAGGGGGGCAGCCCGCCGGCGGATCGCCAGCAGGCGCCGAAGAGGAACACCGCCGGCAGACCGGCCGGCGCGGCGGTGCGATTCGCTCAATTGGAGACGACCTCCAGCGCGGCGGCGGTCCCGGCAGCAGCGCCGGAGGCGGGGGTCGCGGCTGCGCGGGCGGCCCCCGGTGCGGAGTCGGCCGCGAGCGACGGCGCGACCCCGAATGCGAATCCGGCGCCGCTTGGAGCGGCGGGCGGGGCGGAGGCGGCTGACAAGCCCGAGACGGGCGGGCGGGGGGAGGAAGATTCCGGCGGGCGGCCGCCGGTGAGCGTCTCGATTGGAACCGACGGCAGGCTGGTGATCAGCTCGCAAGACACGCGAGCGCTCGACCGCCTCGAACAGCTGCTTGCCACGCTGGCGCCCGGGCGGCCCGACTTCCAGATCTTCCAATTGAAGTACGCCTGGGCCTATTCGGTCGCGCTGACCCTGGAAGAGATATTTGCCGAGAAGGAGACGGAGCAAGGGCGGGGCCGGGGCTATTCCTTCTACGATTACTATTATCGGAACGACAACAAGAAGACCGACGACGCGCTGCGGCTCTCGAAGCGGCGGCCGCTGAAGTTCATCTCCGACAGCCAATCCAACTCGGTGCTCGTCCAGAACGCCGATCCAGGCCAACTGCGGATGATCGGCGACTTGATCCAGTTCTACGACCAGCCCGAACCGTCCGATTCTCAGTCGATTCGCAAGACCGAGGTGGTCAGCGTCCGCTATTCGAAGGCTTCGATCATCGCGGAGACGGTCAAGGACGTCTACCGCGATCTGCTCAGTTCGAACGACAAGGCCTTGGCGAGTGCCCAGCAGAGGGGCGCCGCCCCGGAGCGGAGTTTTACCTACGTCTACGACGCGAGCGACACGGAGGAGCGGAAGACGCCGTCGTTCAAGGGGCTGCTCTCGCTGGGCGTGGACGACCTGTCGAATACGCTGATCGTCTCGGCGCCGGCGTATTTCATCACGGACCTGCTCAAGGTGATCGAGGCCCTCGATAAGGCCGCTGAACCGGCGAGCGAAACGGTCGAGGTCCTTTCGCTCGGCGACGGGGTCAGCGCGGAACACGTACAGAAGACGCTGGTCAAGATTCTTCAGCAGCGGGCGGCGGGCAGGCCTGCGGGGGAGGGCCAGCGGCCCCAGGGGGAGCCCCGCCAGGGGCCGCGCCGATCGGGTCCGGGCGCGCGGGGGCGATGATTTCTTGCCCCGGCGGGCCGCGGTCGGCCAATATTATTCCACGCCCCGCGGCGAATCGCCGATCGACCGGCAAACCAAGCGGCGGGCATGAACGAAAGGTCTAACGAAAGGGTCTTCCGATGATTTGGGTTCTTGGCGCACTGGTGGTCGTTGGCCTGTTGCTGGCCGTGATCGTGGTCGGAATGTACAACAAACTCGTCACGCTGCGGAATCGCTACAAGAACGCCTTTGCGCAGATCGACGTCCAGTTGAAGCGCCGTTACGACTTGATTCCAAATCTCGTCGAGACGGCCAAGGGCTACATGAAGCACGAGCGGGAGACGCTCGAAGCGGTGATCCAGGCCCGCAACCAGGCGGTCTCGGCGGGTCAGCAGGCGGCGCAAAACCCCGGCGAGCCGGCCGCGATGAAGTCGCTCGGCGCCGCGGAAGGCGCGCTGACCGGGGCCCTGGGGCGGCTGTTCGCGCTGGCCGAAGCGTACCCCGACTTGAAGGCCAATCAGAACATGCTCGCGCTCCAGGAGGAGTTGACGTCGACGGAAAACAAGGTGGCGTTCTCGCGCCAGGCCTACAACGACGCGGTCACGTACTACAACACCCAGCGCGAGGTGTTTCCCACGGTGATCGTGGCCTCGGCGCTCAACTTCCAGGAAGCGAATCTTTTCGAGATCGAGGAGCCTGGCGAGCGGGAGGCTCCCAAGGTCTCGTTCAGTTAGGCGGCCATGAGCAGCAACTTCTTCGAGCAGCAGGACGTCGCCCGGCGGAACACCGGCGTGCTGGTCCTCTTGTTTCTGGCGGCCGTGGTGCTGATCATCCTCGCCGTCTACGCGATTTTTACCCTCGTGTTCGTCAACCTCTCGGACGTGGAGACGGTCGCCGGCCGGCCGGCGGCTTCCGTGGCCAGGTTCTGGGACCCGCAACTCTTCCTCTGGGTGACCCTCGGCACGGTGGCCGTGATCGGCGCCGGCAGCCTGTACAAGATGGCGGAGCTGTCGTCGGGCGGGGAGCCGATCGCCCTGATGCTGGGGGGGCGGAAGATCAATTTCCAGACGGGGGATTTCGCCGAGCGGCGATTGTTGAACGTGGTCGAAGAAATGGCCCTCGCCTCGGGAGTGCCCGTGCCGCCGGTCTACGTCTTGGAGGGCGAATCGAGCATCAACGCATTTGCCGCGGGGCACCGGCCGGGCGACGCGGTGATCGGCGTTTCCCGCGGCGCCCTGGACTACCTGGACCGCGATGAGCTCCAGGGCGTGATGGCCCACGAATTCAGCCACATCCTGAACGGCGACATGCGGATCAACCTCCGCCTGGTTGGCGTTCTTCACGGGATTCTGCTGCTGGCGATCGTCGGGTACTACGTCCTCCGCAGCGGCGGCCATTCCAGCTCGAACCGGAAAGGGGGCGCCGGGGCGGTGCTGCTTTTCGGGCTGGGGCTGATCGCGATCGGCAGTGTGGGGCTGTTCTTCGGCCGGCTCATCAAGAGCGCTGTTTCGCGCCAGAGGGAATTCCTGGCCGATGCCTCGGCGGTGCAGTTCACGCGGCTGCCTGACGGGATTGCCGGAGCGCTGAAGAAGATTGGCGGGCTGTCCCAGGGTTCGCGGATCGGCGACGTCCGCGCCGGCGAGGTCGGGCACATGTTCTTCGGCGACGTTTTTGGAGGAATGTCGCTCAACTGGTTCAGCACGCATCCGCCGTTGGCCGAGCGGATTCGACGGATCGACCCGAGTTTCGACGGGCGGTTTCCCGAAGTGAAACGGCAGGAGCGGCCGGCGTCGCCCGAGCCGGGGCCGAAGCCCGCCCAGCCGGCCCCGATGCCGGGGCGGATGATTGGCCGGACGATTTCCGGGGCGGCCGGGGGCGGCTTCGGCGCGGGCATGGAGCAGATTCTCTATGCCGCGGCGATTATCGATCTGCTGCCCGATCCCGTCGTCCAATCGGCGCACGAACCCTACGGCGCCCGGGCAATCATCTACGGTCTGCTCTTGGACCGGAACGAGCAGATTCGCCAGAGGCAGCTCGCAGCGCTCCAGCAGCGGGCCGAGCCCCTCTCTTACAAGGAGACGCTTCGCCTGGGAGCGAGAATCGACCAGTTGCCCGCCGATGCGAGGATTCCCCTTGCCGACATGACGATCCCCGCTCTGAAGGAACTCTCGCCCGAGCAGTACGGCAGATTTGCCAAGAACATCGACGCGCTCGTCAAGGCCGACGACCGGATCGACCTGTTTGAATACACCCTACAAAAGATGGTCCTGTGGACCTTGGATGCGCATTTCGGTCTGCGCAAATCCGCCCGCCCGCAATACTACGGGCTTGGACAATTGGGGCATCACCTGGCGGTGGTCTTGGGGACCTTGGCTCACGCCGGACATAGCCAGGAGCAGCAAGCCGAAGCGGCTTTTCAGGCGAGCATGCAGTACCTCGACATCTCCGGCGCCTTTCCTCCACGCCAGGCCTGCTCCCTGCAAACGTTCGATCAGTCGCTGGTCGAGTTGGCCAAGGTCTCGATCCCGATTCGACAGAAGATTCTCGAAGCCTGCCGCATCTGTGTGACAGCCGACCAGCAGGTCACCACGCGCGAACGAGAGCTCGTGCGGGCGGTCGCGGCCGTTCTGGAGTGCCCCACCCCGATCACTATTCCGCGTGCGTGATGGGGCGAGGAGTCTGACGTGCGCGCAGCGTTCCCAAGCTGGAGCTTGGGAACGAGGAGTCGGTAAGCGCGCTATCTGACCGTTGACTCGCCGGCTCCGCAGCGCGCGGCGTGCGGGTTGGTTTGACTTCGGCCAGTTAGGTGTCCCCGGGAACGCTCGACGGGCGTCTTCTGCGGCGGATTCAACGCTCACGCGCCGCAGGGCGCGCTGGCAAGGACGCTGACAGGGGACTCAGTCCGGACGTGGGGCCTTCAACCAGCCCCCAGGAAGACTCGTCGAAGATGAGAAGGCGGGCGAGGGACGGCCGGCCAATTCGTCGTCCTGTTCGACAGCTTTGAGGGTTTGGGCCCGTCAGCAAGGGATCGATACCGGCTTGGGCCGACTTCAGGAGTTGACTGCTTGCAGTCGTCGCTGGGCTGTCCGATCGTGCCGCTGGTCGGCACAGTACTTTCTTTCCTCTTCGCGGAACGTGCGGACGTGCTCCGGATGACTTGCCTTCCAGACGTCCGGCAGCAGGACTTCCAGATTGTCCTCGCCTTCGGCCAGACGCTGGAGAACGTCGCGGAGGTAGGCCCAGACGTCGAGGTCGTGCCGGTGAGCGCTGGCGACCACCGTGAGGATCACGGCTGTACGCTCGCCGCCGTTCCGGCTTCCCACGAACAACCAGTTCTTTCTTCCGACAGCGATTCGCCTGAGGTCGCGTTCCGCGTCGTTGTTGACCACTCCCGAAGCCAGGATCCGCTGTGTTTCGAGCAGCGCCAGGGGACGCATCAACTCGACGCTGTTGGCGATGATCTGGCTGAGCGTGGAACGGCTCGGCGTCCATACAACCGGTTCATCAGTTCCTTGATCGTCTCTTCGAGCGTTTCCTTGGCGGGCAGACTCAGCATGGGTTCACCGCCTGACACGCATCGCCCGCCGAAAGGATCGCCGTCCGCAACGCCTCCGTGTTCGCCGCGGTGAGACGCGAATCTTGATCCCGCCGGGAATCTCGATCTCTGCCCAAGTCAACCCGACCACGTGCACGGGCAGAAAACGCTGCCCTTGGAGAGGGAAAAGTAACCACACCCCTCCAAGGTAACCCAGCCGTCAAGGACGGTTGTATTGCGCGCTTACGAGGAGTCTGGCGTGCGCGCAGCGTTCCCGAGCTGGAGCTTGGGAACGAGTAATGAGCAATCAGGCGCGTCTGCCGCTGGCTCCCCCCGTTGGAGTGGGTCTCCAGCGAAGATTCTCATCCCAAAGTTCCCAGCTTAATTAAGATGAATTTTCCTTTTGTTTTTTGCTGTTGCTTTAACCGGCAAGGTTTGAGTAATCCTCAAGAACGAAAAAGTCGAGGCCGATAAACGCTATCGACAACGCCGCCGCGCGCCGGCTCGTCTGCGGTGGCGAGGTGGAAGAAAACCGCAAAAAGGAAGTTGCGATGAACAATTATCAGCCCTATGAAGGATCGCAAGGGGACCCATGGTCCACCGAGCCGGTTCAGGAACCGTCGCGAGGTCGGGGTGACGCGTCGGCTGAGTCGTTTTACGACCGATCGCCGGAGGTTCTGGCACGGATGCCGGATCTGGAGGGCGAAGGCCGTGGGGATTCCGAGCCCGATTCGAGGCGGCGGAGTCACGGCCAGGGGGCAAAGCGGCGGAGTCCTCGGCCATCGGGGATACCGACGTCGGTTTGGGCTTTCGGCGGCCTGGTATTGCTGGCCGTCGCGCTGATCCCCTTCTTTCTCAAGGGCAACAGCACAAGCGAAACGGCCCTTGAGGAACCGAATGTCTGGCAGCCGGAGATGCCGGCTCCGGACGCTCCCCCGGCGCCGTCATGGTCCGCCACCGCCGATTCGCAATGGGAGCAGGCCGGCACCTGGCCGCAAGGTCCGGCCGTTCCGGCGACGGTCAGCGCCGAGCCCGGCGTCCCGGGATCGTGGAATGCGACGCCACCGACCGCCGACTGGATCGGCGCCCCGGCAGCCGCGCCTTACGCGGGCAACGCGGCGGGCGGATTCAACCGGGACGGCCAGCCGAACCCGCACTCCGAGGCGGCGCAGGCGGCGCCTGTCATGAATCCGCCGTTTTCGGACAATACCTCTTCGCCGAATTGGGGCAGCGGGCGAACGCAGGGTGAGGCCCCGGCGCCGAACAACCGCGACTATCCGGGTGCGGCCGCGCGTGCGGCCGAGCCGATCGCACCGCGCGAGGCCGCGGCGAGCACGGCCCGCTACGACGGGACCTCCGCGTACGGCACCAGCGGTCCGGCAACCCAAGTTCCTGCCTGGTCCCAGCCGGGGGCGGACGGAGCGCTCGGTGTTCCGCAAGCGGATACGGTCTCGCCCGGCTACGGAGCCTATCCGGTGCCGGCGACTCGCGCAAGCCAAGGTCAGCCGCTCTCGGCAACCACGACGACACCCCCGATGCACTACGAGAGCACCCGGGCGAATTCCTACACCTCCCAGCCAGCGGCCTCCTACCCATCGACGGCATCCCCCGGACAATACCCCGCCGCGGCCAAGCCGCTTGCGGGCGAGCAGCCGGCCACCGGAGCGTTCGCCAGGCAGGCGCCGGTTGGCTCATTTTCAGCGGCGGCCGAGGCGACCGTCGCGCGGCGCGAGGCCTATGCGGTGGGCACGCTCTCGCCCGGGCCGGCGGCTCCAGCGCAGGCAGCGGCGTCCGGTGCGACAACCGATTGGGGCGCGCCGGCGGCATATCCTGGGCAGCCGTTGCAGCAGGGGGTGCAGGCTGGCGGGGCCTATCCGGCCGCCACGGCACCGGCCGATTTCCGCTCCGCCGCGGCGGCCAATCCGGCAGCGGCCTACCCGTCGACGACCTACCCGTCGACGACCACGTATCCTTCCGCGCAGCTGGCTTCCCCGGTGACGGGCCAGCCGAATTACAGCGGCGCGGCGGCGCCGCAGGCGAGTGCCGCAAGACTGAGCGGCGTGATCCAGGAACCCAACAGCAGAGCCGCTTACGATGACCGCGCTCGACCAAGCTTTTATTAAGGCCTACCTGCGGCGGCGACCAGGCCGATCGCGACCCTTCCCCTCGGCCGATCCGGACCCGTCTGGCGAGAGCCGGCGGGAACGGGAGGGAACTCCGGCCGCCCGGAAGGAGTCGCGGCGTGGCGAGGAAGCGATCCGCCAGTCGGCTTCGTTGCCGATCGACGGGCGACAGCCCGGCGGCGCGGAGATTGCCTCGGAGATGGTTGCGGCGATCGCCGCTGCCGGCTCGCCGCCGTTTGATCCGAATTGGCCGTCCCCGGTCGCCGGGGGGGACGAGGCGCACGGCCCGATCACTAAAGCCAGTGCGGTTTCCGCGCCGCCGGACGGCCGAGCGTGCCCGGCGGACGACGCGGATGCCGGCGACCGTCTGGAAGCCGAGCAGCCGGACGGCGCCCGGCAGACCGGTTTGGCGGGCGGGCCCGCTTCGGAAGCGGGGGACCGCGGCCAAGGGCCGGGGGCCGGATATCCGCCGGTTGCGGAGGCATTTCAACCGAGTCTGCGGATCGACGCGGTGGCCTGGCCGGAGGCGAGCGAGCGGTTGTGCCGTGTGGCCGGCGAGCAGATCAAGCGGGTCGCCGATGCGATTCAAACCGCCGCCCAATCCGGCAGCAGGCTGGTCGGCCTGGCCGGTTTTTCCCTGAGCGAAGGTTGCACGACGGTGTTGCTGGCGCTGGCCAGGAGGCTCGTCGAAGTCGGCTGCAAGACGCTCTTGCTCGACGCCGACGTGGTCAATCCCGGCTTGCCCGAGAGGCTCGGCTTGAAAGTCGACTTCGGCTGGCGGGATGTGGCCCTGGGGCAGATTGCGTTGGCGGAGGCGGTCGCCGAATCGGACCACGAAAGCCTCGCCCTGTTGCCCTACTGCGCAAGTCACGCGCAGGAGGCCGTGGACTTGCCGCAGAACGAGGCGATCGATTGTGTTCTGGCACGCCTTCGGGAGCACTACGGCCTGGTGCTGGCGGACCTGGGCAGTTCGCTCACGGCCGGCGGGCGGAACGGCGTTCTGGCGGGCGAACTGGCCAAGCGGATGGACCTGGTCCTGACCGTCCAAGACGTGCGGGCGACGTCCGCACCCCGGCTGGCAATGCTCCGCCAGCATATCCGACGGCTTGGAGTGGCCGAGGCGGGCGTAATTGAAAACTTCACGGAAGGTTGAAATGTACGAGTCCTATTGGCAACTTGACGAGAAGCCTTTCGAAACCGGATGCGATCCGAAGTACTTTTATCCGGGCGAGTTCCACCAAGGGGCTCTGCTGAAACTGCGGTACGCGGTGGAGAGCCGGCGCGGCGGAGCGATGCTTGCGGGCGCTTCAGGGCTGGGCAAGTCGCTGCTGGCGCTTCTGCTCCGATCGATGCTCCCGGAGAAGGCGTTCCGGGTCGCCCAGATCGTGTTTCCGCAGATGCAGGCGTCCGAGTTGCTTGCGTACCTGGCCGACGAGCTGAGCGGGCGGACCGAGGCGGTTCCGGGGACGCCCGGCGTGAACGAGTCGGTGCGGCGAATCCAGACCCTTCTGGCTCGGAGCGCCGAGGAGGGCCGCCACACGCTGGTCGTGATCGATGAAGCCCAATTGATCACCGAGGCGGAGTCGCTCGACGCGTTGCGGCTGCTGATGAACTTCGAGGTCGCGGGCCGCCCCGCATCGACGCTGCTGCTGGTCGGGCAGCCGGGGGTGTTGACCACGCTCGATCAGACGCCCCAGCTGGAAGAGCGGATCGACGTGAAGTGTCTTCTGCGCCCCTTTTCGCCTACGGAGACGGCCTCCTATGTTGGGCACCGCCTGAGGGTTGCGGGGGCATCTCGCGACTTCTTCACGGAAGAGGCCTTGGAGGCGGTGCACGACCTCTCGCATGGGGTGCCGCGGCGGATCAATCGGCTCTGCGATCTGGCCCTGCTGATCGGCTTTGCCGAGGAATTCGATTCGATTGCGGCGGAGCACGTCGAGTCGATCGAGCGCGAGCTGGTGACGATCGCGCCCGAGTAGCCGCCACCGCCCGCGGCGGCGGGGGCGTGACGGATTCTGTTCCGCGGCGTTTCTTGCCGTTGGGTCGGCGGACGAGCGCGGCGACTGCGAGGCGGCTGCGGCGGGCTTGCGTGATTCTGGCGGCCAGCTTGAGTTGGCGGCAAAAGGCGTTATCATAAGGGGTGCCGATTCGGCCGCTCGAAAAGGGCGGTTGATGCAGCCGAAGGGCAGGGGGGGAAAGGGGCATCTGGCCGGCCTGGCGCCGTGTCGCGTCCTGATCGAGCCCGGTCGTGAGGATGGTGCGAGGGAATCGCAACGGCAGGCTCGTAAGGGGAGCGGGCCGGCGCGGTTCCGAGCATGGAAAAAGGTCGCAGACGGGGGCGCTCCCCCCAGTTGAGGTCCCTTGCCAATGACCACGGTACTCGTAGTCGACGATTCGGCGATCGACCGGCGTCTGGTTGGTGGTCTGTTGAGCAAGGCATCGGACTGGAAGATTGAATACGCGGCCGACGGCGCCGAGGCACTGGAGCACGCCAAGCAGGCGTTGCCGGACCTGATCGTCACCGACTTGCACATGCCGCGGATGGATGGTCTGGAATTGGTCCGCGCGATGCGCGTGCATCATCCGGAGGTTCCGGTGATTCTGATGACGGCCTACGGCAGCGAGGCATTTGCCGTCGAGGCCTTGCAGCAGGGGGCAGCAAGCTATGTCCCCAAATCGCAGTTGGCGGACAAGCTCAAGGACACGGTCCGGGAGATACTCGCCCGGGCCCGGGCCAGCCGCAGTTACGAGGCCCTGTTGAGCCGTCTGAATCGCAGCGAGTTCACGTTCTTCGTCGAGCTGGGCAACGACGCTTCTCTGATCGATCCGTTGGTGGACCTGGTGCAGCAGACGGTGGCTCGTGCACGGCTCTGCGATTCGAGCGGCCAGTTGCGGATCGGGGTCGCTCTTCGCGAGGCCTTGCTCAATGCGCTGCTGCACGGCAATCTGGAGATCAGTCTGGAGCGGATGGATGAAGCGCGCGAGCAGCTGATGAGCCAGCAAGAGCTGTCGATTCCAATCGACGGGCCGGTTGAAGAGGCGTTTCTGGCGAGGCGGATTTTCGTGAATGTGCGGATTTCGACCGAGGAGGCGCGGTTCGTGATTCGCGACGAGGGACCCGGCTTCGATGTCTCCTCGGTGCCGACGTCATGGGCGCCCGGCGGGCTGGAGAAGAAGGGGTCTCGGAGCCTGTCGCTGATGAGGGCTTTCATGGACGAAGTCGTGTACAACGAGGCGGGAAACGAAGTCACGCTGGTCAAGCGGAAGGAAGAAGAGAAGACGGCGGAAGCCCCATACGGGATCGACGTGTGAGCGCCAGGTCCGGCGGAGAAGAGAGATGCCGGCCAAGACCGACCCGGGGCGGCCTGATGACAGAGGAAGCAGCCAGAGACCGATGAAGCGACGACCGGCCGAGCGAGAGTACTGTGTGGAGCACGCCGCGTTGAGCGACGTGGGATTGTGCCGCTCCAACAACCAGGACTCGCTGATCGTCTCCCCCGCCGATTCGGTCCAATCGGGCCAGGCTCCGGGCCACCTGCTGGTGGTGGCCGACGGCATGGGGGCCCACGCGGCGGGCGAGGTGGCCAGCCAGATGGCCGTGGAGGTCGTGCGGCGGGTCTATCGAAGCCTGGTCACTGGAAAGCCGGCCGACGCCCTCCGCCAGGCGATCACCACCGCCAACAGCGAGATCTTCGCCAGGGGGGATCAGTCGGACGAGCTCCGCGGGATGGGCACGACGGTCAGCGCCCTGCTGCTGCTGCCGGAGGAGGCGATCGTCGCCCACGTCGGCGACAGCCGCGTTTACCGGCTCCGCGGCAACGACCTGGAGCAATTGACGTTCGACCACAGCCTGGTGTGGGAGATCTGCGATGCGGAAAACGTGATGGAATCGGAGGTGCCGGCGTTTGTGCCGCGGAACATCATCACGCGGTCTGTCGGCCCAACCTCGGATGTCAACGTCGACCTGGAGGGGCCCTTTTCCCTCCGCACCGGGGATGTGTTCCTGCTTTGCAGCGACGGGCTTTCCGGGCAGGTTGAGGATGAAGAGATGGGTACCATCCTCGGCTGCCTTGACCCGGAGGAGGCCGCGAAGACGCTGATTGCCCTGGCCAACCTGCGCGGCAGTCCGGACAACATCACCCTGATCGTGGCCCGCGTCAACCGCTGGCAGCCGGCCGGCGCCGGCGGCGTCTCGGACCCCCAGGCATCCGCGTCCCTGGAGCGGAAGGTCTTCTGGCCGATGGTTGCGGCTGCGGGTCTGTTTGCCTTGGGATGGCTAATGTCCGGCCCCCTGCTGGCGATTCCCGCAGCGATTGTCGGCGCCTTGCTGGCGGGGTCGACGGCCTTCTTCCGCAATCGGCGCAGGGCGCCGCTGGCCACCGCTTCGCAGGAACGGCAGCGGCTGGGAAAAGCGCCGTACACGGCGTGCGATTGCACGTTGAACGAGCAATCGGCAAGGTGTCTGAGAAAGGCCGTGCGAGAGATTCGCGACGTAGCCATCAACCGGCTCTGGCAGGTGGACTGGGACCAGTTCGAGGAGTTGACCGGCAAGGCCGGGCTCGAGGCGTCCAAGGGCGACTACCTGGCGAGCGTCCGGCTCTACGCGGAGACGATCCGGTTCATGCTCGGACAATTGCGCCGGACACTCGAACCCCGGGAATAATCGCCCGAGCGGCGTTGCCCGCGGCCCTCGGATCGGCGATTGTCCAGGCGGGCAGCCCGGATTTTTCGCGTCGGGCCCTCCTCCCCGTGGCGACTTGTGCGCCCGCCGTGGCTGGAATCCGCGACTGCCGAGTGGTAGGCTAGAAGAGGAGGCGCGGCGGCTCGAAAGGCCCTTTTTTCCGCAAGGTTCAAAATCCAAGGTTCAAGGTCCGGTGCTCCCGGTCCTTGGCCCCGTCTTGTCGGCGCTTGGCTATTTGGGGATTGAGCCTTGACCGTTCCCGCACGCAGCAGCCCATTTTATGCCCAAGCCAACCGCTGAGATATTCCTCGACCTGGCGCGGCGGAGCAGGCTGGTCGATCCAGACCGGCTCAACCTGTTCGTCCGCGGGCTGGAGGGGGAGGCCGAACCGGGGGAGGCGGACGATGCCGCCTGGTTGGCCGCGCACCTGGTCGAAGCCGAGCTGCTGACGCGCTGGCAGGCCGACAAGCTGCTGGAAGGCCGGCACAAGGGTTTTTTCGTCGGCAAATACAAGCTGCTCGGGCACTTGGGGACCGGTGGCATGAGCAGCGTCTACCTTGCCGAACACCTCCTGATGCATCGCCGCGTGGCCATCAAGGTGCTTCCCAAGGGGCGCGTCGAGGACACCGCGTCGTCTTACCTGGAGCGGTTTCATCGCGAGGCCCGCGCGGTTGCGGCGTTGGACCATGCGAACATCGTCCAGGCCTACGACATCGACAACGAAGGCGACACGCATTACATCGTCATGGAATATGTCGAGGGGAGCGACCTGAACGTGATCGTCCGCGAGACCGGGCCGCTCGCCTACGTCGACGCCGCGCGGCATATCTACCAGGCCGCGCGGGGGCTGGGCCATGCCCACGCGGCCGGGTTCATCCACCGCGACGTGAAGCCGGCCAATCTCCTCGTCGACTCCAAGGGGACGGTCAAGATTCTCGACCTCGGGCTGGCGCGATTCACCGCCGAGGACGACCAGGCGTCGTTGACGGTCGCCTATGACGAGAATGTCCTCGGCACGGCCGATTACCTGGCGCCGGAGCAGGCCATCGACAGCCATGCCGTGGATGCCCGGGCCGACATCTACGGTCTCGGTTGCACGTTTTACTTTCTGCTCACCGGGCACCCGCCGTTTCCCGAGGGGACCTTGCCGCAGCGGCTGATGGCCCACCAGAAGGACCCGCCGCCGGACATTCAGAAGGAGCGGCCCGATGTCCCGGCGGAACTGGTGGCGATCTGCATGCGGATGATGGCCAAGAAGGCGGCGGACCGCTTTCAGTCGGCCGGCGACGTGGCCGAAGCGTTGGGCCGGTGGTTGAAGAGCCAGAATGCCGGCGGCTCTTCGAGCACGGGCAGCTCGTTCCGTCTTGGCGGTTCCGGGCCGCTGCTGGTCGGCGCCGCGGTTCAGGTGGCCGAAAGCATGGCGGCCAGCGACGGCGGGTCGTCGCAGCTTCGCCGCGCCCGGGCCATCGGCGATCTCGGCAGCCGGGGCGCCCCGACGGCCGATTCGCGGGAACGGGGGACTGCCGCTCCTCTGCCCCGCGCCCAGCGTTTGGAGGCGGCGCCGCTGCTGCCGGTCGCGCGGCCGATGGGGCAGGATACCGCCGTTCCGGTTCGCACCGACACCGAGCCGGTGCTGGTTTCGCGCTGCCGCGCCAAGACGAACGTCTCGCCCGACGAGCTCCGCGCCCGGCCCACGAAAGCCCACGACCTGCCGGCGTGGATCTGGTTTGCGCTCGGGGCGGCGTGCGTAATTCTGCTCCTGCTTGTCGGCATGTTTCTGACCGGCCGTTAGCCGGGTGGGCTTGTCCCGCCCGCAACGGCCGGCGCGGATCATTCATCAGCCGGGGATTCTTCGACTGCCGCGCGGCGTCGTGGACCCGAAGCGCAAGCGAGACGGACTGGGGCGGGCCGGGCCTGGCTGAGGCGTCGGGTTTCCTGGCCTGGCTTACGCGTCGGGTTGGGAGGCCTTGCTGGGGAACCTGCGTCGGGCCGCGGCCGGTCGAAAGGAATGCCCGATTGCGGTAGAATACAGTCGTTGGCCCGCGGCGGTCCCACGCAAGACGGGGGGGTGCTGCCGGTGGGTGAAGAACAGAGAGCAGGTTCTGCGGGACTTTTTCGAGTCAATCCCAAGTGGGTCGGCGATCGTTGGATGATTGGCCACGGGGTGCCGTTTGCCGGTTTTTGGGACGGGCTGCTGAGGAAAGACGAGAGCATATGGCGAAAAAGCCGGACGAGGGAAACGGGCCGTCTCCGAGGCCGATGCCGCCCCGGCGTCCACCCACGACCACGATGTGGCTTCTGCTTGTGGCCGCGATCGTCGTGATGCTGATCGTGTTCGCCGACGGGCAGACGCGGCGGTCGAAGATCAATTGGGGTTTTTTTCGGTTGCAGCTTGAGGAAGGCAACATCACGGAGATCCAGGTCGAGGGGGTGGACATCTATGGAAAATTCAGGGATCCGCCGCTCAACCCCGATGCGAAACGAAAGCGAGAAGAGGGGAAGCTGCGCGAGGACTTCGTGACGACGGTGCCCCCTTACGTGCTCGAGGACCCGAATTTCGACGACAAGCTGTTTGCCCAGTTGCAGGAGAAATACTCGGTCAGCAAGCCGCCGGACACGACCGGGTTTCTCGTCTGGGCGTCGCTGCTGGTGACGATCGTGCTGTTTGCCGGCGTCTGGATCATGATCCGGCGGACGCAGTCGCTGTCGACGGGAATGCTCTCCGGATTCGGGAAGAGTCCCGCGCGGCGCTACCAGTCGGGCGACAAGCCGGTGACGTTCGAGGAAGTGGCCGGCCTGGAGAGCGTGAAGAGCGAGCTGGAGGAGGTCGTCGAGTATTTGAAGAATCCGACCAAGTTTCAGCGTTTGGGCGGCCGGGTGCCCAAGGGGGTCCTGCTGATCGGGCCGCCAGGCACGGGCAAGACGCTGCTCGGCCGGGCCGTGGCCGGCGAGGCGAAGGTGCCCTTCTTCTCGATCAACGGCTCGGAATTCATCCAGATGTTCGTCGGCGTGGGCGCTAGCCGCGTGCGCGACCTGTTCACCACGGCCAAGGACAGCGCCCCGGCGATCCTGTTCATCGACGAGATCGACGCCGTCGGGCGCCATCGCGGGACCGGACTGGGCGGCGGGCACGACGAGCGCGAGCAGACGCTGAACCAGATTCTCAGCGAAATGGACGGCTTCACCCAGTCGGAATCGGTGATCGTGATGGCCGCGACGAACCGGCCCGACGTGCTCGATCCGGCCCTGCTCCGCCCGGGCAGGTTCGATCGCCACGTGACCGTCGACCGGCCGACGCTTCGCGGGCGGACGGCGATCTTCAAGGTCCACTCGCGCGAGGTCCCTCTGGCCGACGACGTCGACCTGGAGCGGCTGGCCGCGTCGACGGTCGGCCTGACCGGCGCCGACATCCGCAACCTGGTCAACGAAGCCGCCCTCTGGGCCACCCGGCAGGGCAAGGATGCCGTCGAGATGGCCGACTTCGAGTATGCCCGCGACAAGATCCTGATGGGCGCCAAGCGCGAGGACCTGCTTTCCGGGGAGGAGAAGCGGATGACGGCCTACCACGAGGCGGGGCACGTCTTGCTCTCGTGGCTGGTCCGCGGCGCCGATCCGGTTCACAAGGTGTCGATCATCCCCCGCGGGCGCGCGCTGGGCGCGACCCAGGTTTTGCCCGAAGAGGACCGGTTCAACGTCTCCGAGAAGGACCTCCAGACTCGACTGGCTTTTATTCTCGGCGGGCGGGCGGCCGAGAAAATCCGCTTCGACCAGTACACGGCCGGCTGCGAAGACGATCTGAAGAAGGCCACGGCGCTGGCCCGGCGGATGGTTACCCACTGGGGGATGAGCGAGCGGCTCGGGCCGGTCGCGTTCCGCCACGGGGAGCACCACCCGTTTCTCGGCAAGGAGATGGGGGAGCCCCGCGAGTACAGCGAGCACACGGCTCGATTGATCGACGAGGAGGTCACCCGGATTCTGGGCGAAGCCTCCGAGCGGGCGATGCAGCTTCTGACCGCCGAGCGCGAGAAGCTCGAAAAACTCGCCGAAGCCCTCGACGAGCGGGAAGAGCTCGACGAGCATGAGATCGAGGCGATCATCGGGCCGCCGGCCTACGACCGGAAGAAGCGCGGCGAAACGCCCGCCGCTACGCCGGATGGAGCCTCCACCGCGGCGGCCAAATCGGCTTCGAGTCGCGCGGAGAAGCGGTCCCGCTTGCGGTAGCGGCGCGGCGGGCAGGGTTGCGCGCTGCGGCGCCGATTCGTTGCTTCCTGACGGGCGGCCGCGGCTGGCCGCGGATTATCGGTCATGATCGCAACCCGCCGCGGAAGCGAGGACGGCGAGTTGGCTTGGCTGATGGGCGCCGGGTGCCTGGCTTGTGGGTTGGGGTGGGGGCCTTGCTTGCGCGTCGGGCTGGGGGCCTTGCTTACGCGTCGGGTTGGGGGGCTTGCTTACGCGTCGGGTTGGGGGGCCGAACTCCGCCCGCAACTGGGCGATTATATCCCGATTGGCCGGTGGAAACGCGTAGCGGTCGAGGGAGCGGAGATCGACCCAGCGGAAAGGGGGCGCTGGCTGGCCGCGGGGTTCGATCAGGGAGGCGTCGAAAAAGTGGATTTCCACGGCGGCGTGCTCGTAACGGTGCTCGACGACGGCACGCTCCCGCTCGACTTGGACGCGCAAGGCTGTCTCTTCAAAGCACTCGCGGACTGCGGCGGCGTCGGCCGATTCGCCCGGGCCGACCCTGCCGCCGGGAAATTCCCAGAGGCCGGCCAGCGGCGCGTTGTCCGGTCGCGGGCCGATCAGCGTCTTGCCGCGATCGAGAACGATCGCCACCGCAATCCGGCTTGCGCCGCGCTCGGTCATGGCAGACCTCTGGTCGGAATGATCGGGGCCGCCCGAAGGGAGACGGGTCGGCCGGGCGGGCCTACTCGTCGGTTACCACGACCCGGTTGATCACATCGCCTTGCTCGACCGAGTCGACGACGTTCTGGCCGGCGAGGACGCGGCCGAACACGGTGTGCTTGCCGTCCAGCCAGGGGGTCGCCACGTGGGTGATGAAGAACTGGGAGCCGTTGGTGTTCGGGCCGGCGTTGGCCATCGAGAGGACGCCCGGCCCGTCGTGCCGCAGGTCGGGGTGGAACTCGTCTTCAAAGGTGTAGCCCGGGCCGCCGGTGCCCGTGCCCTTGGGGCAGCCTCCCTGGATCATGAAATCGGCGATCACGCGGTGGAATTGCAGCCCGTCGTAAAAGCCTTCCGCGGCCAGCCGGGCGAAATTCGCGACCGTTTTGGGCGCTTTGTCGTCGAACAGTTCCAGGCGAATCGTGCCTCTATCCATTTCGATCGTGGCAACTTTCACTGCATTTCCCTTTGATCAGGCAGGGGGCCGGGTTGGAGCGGCAGGGGCGGTCCCCGCGCGGGGTGCTATTCCCACTCGATCGTGGCCGGCGGTTTCGAGCTGATATCATAGACGACGCGGTTCACGCCGGACACCTCGTTAATGATTCGTGTCGAGATTTTGGCCAACAGGTCGTAGGGCAGGCGGCTCCAGTCGGCCGTCATGAAATCCTCGGTGTCGATGCACCGCAGGGCGACGACATCCTCGTAGGTTCGCGCATCCCCCATGACGCCGACCGTCTGGACGGGCAGCAGGACGACAAAGGCCTGCGACGTCTGGCGGTAGAGGGCGGCGCGCTTGATCTCCTCGATGACGATCGCATCGGCCTCGCGGAGCGTCTCGAGCCGCGGCCGGGTGACCTCGCCGAGGCAGCGGACGGCAAGGCCCGGCCCGGGGAAGGGGTGCCGCCAGACGATTTCGTCGGGCAGCCCCAACTGCGTCCCCAGCCGCCGGACTTCATCCTTGAACAGGTCGCGGAGCGGCTCGATGAGCGTGAAATCGAGGTCCTCGGGCAGCCCGCCGACGTTGTGGTGCAGCTTGATCGTCGCCGCCGGGCCATCGGCCAGGCCGCCGCTCTCGATCACGTCGGGGTAGAGCGTGCCTTGGGCCAGCAGGTCGGCGCCGTCGATCTTCGCCGCCTCGTCGGCGAAGCATTCGATGAACGTGTGGCCGACCCTCCGCCGCTTCTCCTGCGGGTTGACCACGCCGGCCAGCGCGGCGAGGAACCGATCCTCCGCGCGGACGACGTGCAAGTCGGTCTTGAAGTGATCGGAAAACTCCTTGATGACCCTCTCCGCCTCGCCTTTGCGGAGCAGCCCATTGTCGACCAGGATGCAGGAGAGCCGCGCGCCGACGGCCTCGGCGAGCAGGGCGGCGACGACGGCGGAATCGACCCCGCCCGACAGGCCACAGATCACCCGGCGGCCCGCGACGCGCTGGCGGACCTCGTCGATTGTCTGGCGGGCGAAGTCGTCCAGCCTCCAGGTTCGTGAACATCCGCAGATCCGCGCGACGAAATTGCCGAGGATCCGCGGTCCTTCCGGGGTGTGCGTGACCTCCGGGTGGAACTGGAGCCCGTAGATCGCGGCATGGCGGTATTTGACGGCGGCGATCGGGCAGGTGGCGGTCTCGGCAAGTGGTTCGAAATCCGCCGAGACAGACATCACCTGGTCGCCGTGGCTCATCCAGACGTCGGTCCGCTTGGAGACGCCCTCGAGCAAGCCCTCGGCGGCGATGACGCGGCACTCCGCGCGGCCATACTCCCGGCGCGGCGCGCTGTTGATCTCGGCGCCGAGTGCCTGGCAGGCCAACTGCATGCCATAGCAGATTCCGAGGACGGGGATTCCCAAGCGGAACAGATCGGTGTCGCACTTCGGGGCCCCGTCGGCGTAGACGCTGGCCGGCCCGCCCGAGAGGATCAACCCCATCGGCGCCAACTGGCGGACCCGGTCGGCCGAAATGTCGTGGCGGACGATCTCGCAATAGACCTGCTGGTCGCGGACCCGCCGGGCGATGAGCTGGGCGTACTGGGAGCCGAAGTCGAGGACGAGGACTTTTTCGTCGGCAATTCGCTTCATGGATCGGCCGCAGGAGGGGGGGAAACGCAGTATTATAGGCCTGGCCAGGGGAGCCGCCAAGTGGCCGGCGGCCCGCGATCGGCGGGTCGCCGCAAGCCTTTTGCGGCCAGAACCTTGCAGCGATCCTGATTGTGATTCTCCGCGGCCTCGATTATAGTGGGGAAGGGCGTGCGGCAGGGTGGCCGCAGCTCTTGTGATCTTGCCTTGAGGACGGAACAGACGTGATCATCCTGCTGACAAACGACGATGGAATCCATGCCCCCGGTCTGGCCGCGCTGAAGCGGCAACTGGGGCGGTTGGGCGATGTCTACGTGGTGGCGCCGGCCACCGAACAGAGTGGTGTCGGCCATTCCATCACCTATTTGACGCCGCTGATTCTGAAGGAAGTCTATGCCGGCCAGCAGCAGTGGGGCTGGGCGGTCGAGGGGAGTCCGGCCGACTGTGTGAAGATCGCCATTTCCGAACTCTGCCCGGCACGCCCCGACCTGGTTGTCAGCGGGATCAATGGCGGCTTGAACGCCGGGATCAACGTGCTGTATTCGGGCACGGTCGCGGCGGCGATCGAGGGCGCGTTCTATGGGATCACGAGCGTGGCCGTCTCCCTGGAATACAGCGAACAGGCGCGGTTCGACCGGGCGGCGGGGCTTGCCGTGTCGATCATCGAGCAGATCCTTCAGAGCAAGGGGGCGGGCCCGCAGCTCTACAACATCAACATCCCCACGGCGGCGCTCTCCGGAACGCCCGAGATCCGCGTCGTGCCGATGGACGTGACGCTGTACGGGGAGGACTACGAGGAGCGGACCGACCCGTTCGGGCGGGTCTATTACTGGGCAACCGCCTATCCGCCGCCCGCCCTGAAAGGCGCGGAGACCGACCTGTCGGCGATCAAGCAGGGTTACGTCACGCTGACTCCCCTGGATTTCAACATGACGAAGAGATCCCTGCTCGAGGAGATGAAGTCGTGGAGCCTCCGCGCAGACGTGCCCGTCGAAGACGACGAAGCGCTGGCCGCGGTCGGGCCGGCATTTCGCACCAGGCCGAAACGTTAACAGGACTCGTTGACACGCAGAAGGAAGCAGGAGGGTTGCCATGCGGTGTTCATGCGGATTGGCGATTCTGGCCGCGCTGATTGCCTCGGGCTGCGGCGAGGACCCGTTCGACACCGGGCCCACGCGGTCCGCTGCGCCCGAAGCCTTTGGAATCTCCGTCGACACGGTCGAGACCGCCGGCAAGCCGGTCGCCAGCCAGGAGGCTGCGAAGACCGGCGATGCGCCCAAGCCGGAGCCGCCGCCGGAGCCGCCGCCGCAGCCCCAGCCTCGGCTGGAAAAGGCCCAGGCGGGGGCCAGCGGCAAGGGCGACTACGGAGCCGGCATCCTGACGACGCCGCTGTCCGTCTATTTCCGCGCCCAGGAGCGCGTCATCTTCGACCAGGTGACCTACTTCCTGAAACTCTTCAAGGCCTCCAACGGCCGAGCGCCCAAGAGCCACGAGGAGTTCATGAATGACGTGATCAAGGCCAACATGGTCAAGCTGCCCACGTTGCGCCCCGGCGACGAGTACTTCTACGATCCGCAGAAGGAAGAGCTGTTCGTGCTGAAGCGGCAGTGAGACCGGAGCGGAGGGCGCCCGAAGGCGGGGACCGTCTCGGGCCGGAAGGCAGACGCCGCTCGACGGATCGGATC